>Ga0335078_10006236_pt1 | contig 17650 bp, 13 predicted proteins | sample Lox_Sample_32_FD_206711 | JGI IMG/M metagenome (GOLD analysis project Ga0335078, IMG submission 206711) | Soil microbial communities from Loxahatchee National Wildlife Refuge, Florida, United States - Lox_Sample_3.2 | ecosystem: Environmental > Terrestrial > Soil > Wetlands | place: USA... | reverse complement strand
TGAATGACCGGCACCATCTGGCCCCGCTACCGCTCGTTTGCCGGCCGCACGGCGGTGCTGGCGGTCCGGTTCGGCTTGCGCCAGCGCACTCTCCTGCACCTGTTGCAACTGGTGGCGCTGGTCGCCGTGTACTTCCTGGCGATCTTCATCCGCGTTCCCGTCCTTTCCGTCTCCGCCGCCGGCTCGCACACCTGGTGGTTTCGCTCTTTCCTCGACGAAATATTCACCGGTGGCGCCTTCGGCCGGTGTTCGGTCCTTTCACTCGGGAATTTCGCGATTCCCCTGCTATATCTCGGCCGCCCCGGACCGTTACTGGTTCCGATCCGCCTCGCCGGGCTCCTCACAGCCGCCGGAATCTGCACCGCGTTGTTCGTGTCGCAAGGCGAAATCCGGCCGGCCTTTGTGCCCGTCGCCGCCTGCGTGGCGTGCCTGGCGGCCGGCGGCTGGATAGTCTACTTCATCGATAAGCATCTGCTGATAGCGCGCGGCCCCGATGTCCTGCACCTGAACATCTTCTTTTGGATCGCGCGCAGCGCCTGGCTCAGCCATCGCATCGAGTGGTACTCGCTGCCGGTTCCCATCGTCATTGCCGTGTCCGCCTTCTACCTGTTCCGGGACGAGAAGCTGATCCAGATCCTGAATATCAAGACCAAGTCCTCCGCCAGGGTCGCCGCGCTGGCCCTGCGCTCGCTCAACGAAACCTCGCTCGAAACGTTCGCCACCTACGTGATGATCTTCTTCGTGACGACGGGCGGCCTGGTAAGCCTGCTCGCCGGCTGGAGAGACCTGGCGGCGGCTCCGCTTCTCCTCAGCCTCTCCATATCTCTGGCGACATTCGTCATCGCCACCTTCATGTTCAGTTCGCTCCGCCGCAAGCTCTCGCATCTGGCGCACCCGGAAATCCCCGCATTCGGCGCGCTGGTCGGCCCCGACCCGGTGCTGTTGGCGCAGCGGATGCTCGATCACTACTGGATTGTCGAGGGCGTGCAGGCGGGCGAGCCAACCAGGGCCTATCTGGAGAACGTGGTGCGCCGCCAGTGGCGGAAAACGCTTCTCCTGCTGGCCACGTGGCTCGCATTGGCCGCCGGCCTGCAGGCTTGCCTGAGGCAGCACGGAATTTACGCGTTCGAGTTTGGATTCGGGCCGCTCATCTACGTCGCTCTGGCAACCATGGCGGTCACCAACCTCTCGATGCTGGCGAACGAGTTGCGCGCCCGCTTCAGCGGCTTTCGGCAGCTGCAACAAGGGCAGCTTCGGGTGGCCGATGGCATCGCGCCCTCGGGCGCGGAGGAGTACTTCCTGCAAACAGCCCGCCGCGCCGCCGCCGTCGAGCTCGATCGGGACGACCGCGAATATTGGAGCCAGCAACATCACGCCGAGGAATTGAACGACATCCTCAACTGGTACCAGCTCGTCCGTTTGGAAGGGCGGCCCGCGCTTGAAAAAGAAGCGTCGGAAAGCCGGACGGCAACGATCGTGCGGCAAGCTCTGCTGCGCTTTGTCCTGGCCACTTTCCTCGCTGCCGTCACGGGAATCATCTACGCGCTGCTGAAGCCTGCCGACGGCGATTTCTGGGCGGTGGTGGTGCCGGTCTTTACCGGCGCCCTCTTTACGCCGGAAGCCATAATGGCCATGGCCCGCAAGCGGAATCGTTCGGAGTAGCGCCTCCGGCCGCGCAATTTCAGCCGCCTATTTAGTAGACATCCTACATAAAATTGTGTAGACTTGCTACACAATGCCCGGTCAACCTGCGCGCGTCGAGCTCCTGCAAGGCACTCTCGACCTGCTCATTCTGCGGACGCTGCTGCCCGGTCCGAGCCATGGACACGCCGTCGCCAAACACATCCAGCGGACATCCGAGGAGCTTCTGCAAGTGGAGACCGGCTCGCTCTACCCGGCGCTTCACCGCCTGGAAGCCAAGGGCTGGATCGCGGCTTCCTGGGAGCTCTCCGACAAAGGCAAACGCGCGCGGTACTATCGCCTCACCGCGGCGGGGCGCAAGCACCTGGCGGCCGAGCAGTCCAAATGGCGGGCGCTCTCCCGCGCCATTGGCCTCATCTTGAACCCCGCGGAACAGGAGGGCAAATGAGCTCATTCTTTCGCAAGTTGAGCTGGCTGTTCATTCGCCGCAACAAGGAAGCCGAGTTGCGGGAAGAGATCGAGTTCCATCTGCGGGAGGAAGCCGAGGAGCGCACCACAGCAGGAATGGCGAACGATCAGGCGCGGCTGGCAGCGCGCCGCGAATTGGGCAACTTCACACGCGTCCAGGAAGACACCCGCGCGGCCTGGACCTGGGCGCTTTTCGAGGATTTTCTCCGAGACCTCCGCTATGGATTCCGCTCCATGATTGCCAATCGAACTTTCAGCGCCCTGGCCATCCTGTCGCTGGCGTTGGGCATAGGCGCCAACACCGCCATCTTCAGCTTCATGGATTCCATCCTGCTGCGATCGCTTCCCGTATCGCATCCCGAATCGCTGGTCAGCCTGAGCGGGCACACCAACGAGGCCGAAGTGCATGGAACCGACCGTCACGATGTCTGCTATCTGGATCCAAAGGGCGGGTTCCACTCGGGAGTAATGGCGTTTCCGACGCTGGAGCTGTTCACCAAAAACGATTCCATTTTCTCGGCGGTGTTCGGATACCAGGGAGCGGGCGATCTACATCTCACTATCGGCAACGAGGCGCAGATGGCCGCAACCGAGTACGTGACCGGCAATTATTTCCAGGCACTGGGCGTTCCGCCCGCCGCCGGACGTCTCCTCATGCCCGATGACGACCGCTTCGGCGCCCCGCCCGTCGCCGTCGTCAGCTTTGCGCTCAGCCGGCGCTTTGCCGGCCCGGCGGCCGCCATCGGTCAATCGATCCTCATCGACCGCGTTCCATTCCGCATCATCGGCGTCGCTCCGCCCGAGTTCTTCGGCGCTGATCCCACGGCGCACCCCGCGATTTATGTCCCCTTGCACGCGAATCTGCTGCTCGAACTGCACGACTACCATCGCGCCGACGCCGCCTTTGTCGATCCCGACTACGAATGGGTGGTGCCGATGGCGCGTCTGCAGCCCGGCGTCAGCCTGGAGCGCGCGCAGGCCGTCCTGGCTCCGCAGTTCTCCGAGTGGATGCGGACCGTCAACACCGCGCGCACACGCACCGACCTGCCGGTGCTGCAGGTTCAGGAAGCGCGCGGCGGACTTGACGGCTTGAGGCGCGCCTATTCGAAACCGCTCTTCATCCTCATTACGCTCGCCGGCCTGATCCTCGCCATCGCCTGCGCCAACATCGCCAATCTGCTTCTGGCCCGCGCCGCGGCGCGCAAGCGCGAAATCGCCGTGCGCCTGAGCATCGGAGCGGGCCGGTTCCGGATCGTCCGCCAACTGCTCACCGAAAGCATGATGCTGGCGTCGATTGGGGGCGCGGCCGGAATCGCGTTCGCTTTTTGGCCATCCGGTTTCTCACGCTGCTGCTGGCCAACGGACGCGACGATTTCACGCTTCACGCCGAGGTGAACTGGCATCTGCTGCTGGTTGCGGCGGCGCTTTCCGCCATCACCGGGGTCCTGTTCGGACTGGCGCCGGCACTGCAATCCACCCGCGCCGGAATCGTCCCCGCGCTGAAAGGGTCGCGGTTCGCCGCGCCGGGCCGCCACCGCAGGTTCCTGGCCCTCGGCCGTATGCTCACGGTCTCCCAGATCGCTTTCTCTCTGATCATTCTGGTGGCGGCCGCGCTCTTCGTGCGCACTCTCGCCAACCTGGAAGCGGTGCAACTCGGATTCAACCGTGAAAATGTCCTGACCTTCCGCGTGGATGCGCGGCGCGCGGGCCACGCCGGCCCCGAGATTACGAGCTTCTATGGGCGGCTTCGCACCGGCCTGGCCTCCATTCCAGGTGTCCGCGGCGCCACGCTTTCCGACCTCACCCTGGTGGGAGGCCGGGACTTCACTCCGGTGAGCGTTTCGGGCGGCAAGGGCAGGACCAGCCTGATTATGATCGTCGGACCCGGGTTCCTGAGCACGATGCAGGTTCCCGTCCACCTGGGGCGGGAGATTCAGGAAGACGACATGAATCCTTCGCATCCGGGCGCGGTGGTGAATCAGGCTTTTGTGAAGGCTTATCTCCCGGACCGCAACCCGCTCGGGCTGAACGTTTCTTTCCCGGACGACTGCACGGCATGCGATATCCCCATTGTGGGCGTTTGCGGGAACGCCCTGGTGGCCAGGGAAGTGACGGAGCAAGCGCGTCCCACGGTATTTTTGCCATTCACCGCCAAGGCGGCGGGCCACGTGTCCGGGATGACCTATGAACTGCGCACCGCGGGCAATCCGCTCTCCTCTGTGCCGGCCGTGCGCGATCTGGTTCGGCGCGCCGACCCGCGATTGCCGCTTTCCGAGATCCGCACGCAAAGCGATTTGATCGATGGAACCTTCCATCAACAGGTGGTCTTCGCGCGACTCTGCACCGGTTTCGCTCTGCTGGCTCTCGCCATCGCCTGCGTCGGACTCTACGGGGCCATGTCCTATACCGTCGCGCGCCGCACCAGCGAAATCGGCATCCGGATGGCCTTGGGCGCGCAGCGCAGGACCGTCATCTGGACGGTGCTGCGCGAAGTCCTGCTGCTCGCATCGGCCGGTCTTGCCATCAGCATTCCCGCGGCGCTCGCGGGGTCCAAGCTCTTGAAGTCGTTTCTCTATGAAACCAGGCCCAACGACCCCGTGTCATTCGTGATCGCCGCTATTTCACTATCCGCAGCCGCGGCCTTGGCCGGTTATCTGCCTGCCCGGCGGGCCTCCAGAATCGACCCCATGACCGCACTCCGACACGAATGAGCCATCTCCCGGCTCCTTCTTCTAAACGAGGCCAAGGGTACTTGAAATCTTCGTGACGGGAGCCTTCAGCTCTCAGCGAAACAGCGTTCATTCATGATAGGTATTTGTCAAGGACAAACCCACGCTGACCGCTGCCAGCGATCAACCTGAACCGCGGCGTTGCCCAAGGACGAATCTGCGAAACCAATTCTCAGATCTCACGGGCTAGAATCTAAGCCAGCTCCACCTGCTCCGAAACGAACACGTGGTTGATCGCCATCAGCAGCTCGCTTTGAATCTTGTAAAATTCGTTGACTTCCGTCGTCCGCACGTAACAGAAGATCTCCAGATTGTACGAAGCTGCCGATAACGCGGTCAGCCGCACCGGCGTCGGCACCGATTCCAGGTCGCGCCTCTCGGAGAGCATCTTCCCGAGCGCTTCGATCACCGCGCGCAACTGCTCGTCCGTGGCCGTCCGCTTCACTTGAAACACCGGGTTGAACAGGATTTTGTCGCGGACCGAATAATTCTCCAGGTTCAGATTGGCGAAATTCGAGTTGGCCACGCTGACCAGAGTCCGGTTCAGCGTGCGGACGCGCGTGGAGCGCATCCCGATGTCCTCCACCCAGCCGATGGTTCCGCCAAAATTTCCGAACTCGCCGATCCGCACCGGCTGATCGCCGATGAGCGACACGCCGCCGAAAATGTTGGCGATGGATTGCTGCGCGGCCAGCGCCACGGCAATGCCGCCCACACCCAGCCCCGCTATCAGCGTCGCGGTGTTATAGCCCCAGCTTTGCAGCACCAGCAGGACGGCGAAGATGATAATCGCCAGGTTGGCGGTGCGGCGCGCCAGGCGCAGCATGCTGCGCTCGCCAAGCTGCTGCGCCGTGTGCAGGCTGCTCTCCCACCGCGTCATGAAGAGGCCGACCAGGCGGATAATGCACCAGGCGAGCGATCCGATCACCACCAGCACAATCACCCGGCCGATGTAGAGGCGGGCTATCGCGGAAGGATCGATGAGCCCCACCCCGATGCGTAGAACCGCCAGCCAGAGCAGAATCCGGAACGGCTGAATCACGGCGCGAAGCCACGGCACGTGTACGGTGCGCCGCAGCCGCTGTTCCGGCAGTTTCAAAATCAGCGCCAGCAGCCAATCGATCAACCGTGTGAGGGCGACCAGGATGAGCCCCAGCAGAGCCAACGCCAGCCATTTCCAAAGCGCGGTCTCCAGAAACATCGTCGAGACCAGGAAGGGCGGCAGGTAGTGCTCGATGGCGGGCGCGATCACCGCCACGCTCAGTTTTGGAAGCGCGGCCACCGTATCCTTCGAGAACAGCCAGACCTGCGGGCCGCCGGCCGTCAGCGCCACTCGTTCCAGGTCGATCGGAATCTTCTGCCCGTTTTGCGTGACGCTCGTGATATGTTCGCGATTCGGGTCGGCATCGTCCGAAAGATCACCTTCCGGATTGCCGCTCAGCCGCAGAACGCTGAAAGAGGCGTCGGAATTGAGAATGGTTTCGAGTTTTCGCGCCAGGTCCGGGCTGGTTGAGCGGTAGCTGGCGGGAAGCTGGCGCAGATCCAGGTATTGAGCGGCGGTTTGATAGTCGCGGCCGCGGCAGGCTTCGAGAAACGCCGTCACCGTGGCGCGCGGATCGGTGTTCTGCGGCGCGTCGGCGCGGCACGCAGGGAGCGCCGCCAGCACCCACAGGATGAAAACACACCAGTACGCTCGCGGTACCCCGCGCCGGGCATCCGCATTCCATGTATGTCGAGTGTAGGATTTGCAACTCAAGGACACCGTCCGAAAGGCGCCGAGCGCCCATTCCGCTATTATGAGTCTGTGCTGCTGCAGCGCGCGGCCCGCTCCCGCGGTTTAATCGCCGTCTTCCGGCATTTCGGCCTCATCGGGCTATTCCTCCTCTGCATCCTGGATAGTTCTCCCATTCCTGGATTCGGCGGACCCGACATATTGGTCGCCGTTCTGGTGGTTACGCAGCGCGACGCCTGGTACGTGTGCGCGCTGGTCGCGGCGCTCGGCGCCACCATCGGCGCTTATCTCACATTCCGGCTGGCGCGCAAGGCGGGCGAGGCGTGGCTGCATAGCAAGTTCGGACAGAGCCGTGTCGCGCGGTTTCGGAACGCCGTCAAGGAGCGCGGCACCGCGACCTTGATCGCCGTAACCGCAATTCCCTTTCCACTTCCCACCAGCGTGGTGGTCGCGGCGGCGGGAGCTTCGGATTATCCGCCGGGAAAATTCGTCGCGGTCGTCGGCGGATGCCGCCTGGTACGCTACGCAGCCATTGGACTTCTGGTGGACCGTTATGGCCGCCAGATCATCAGGATGTTCCGCCATCCCACGCAGTACGCCGGATGGCTGATATTGCTGGGCGCGATCAGCGCGGCTCTGATCGCCGCCGGAATTCTGCTGCACCGGAGATTGGTCGCATCGCCGGCGCGGTGACCGGTTTCGATTCCATATGTGCGATCACCGCCGCCGGCGGCGCGAACCGGATTACCACTGCAGATACGCGCGCAATTGCAATTGTCTGGCGGCCACGATGGTGCTGGTGGTCTGGCCAAAGCTGGTGGACATGATGCTGAGGTTGTAAGTTCCGGCACCCAGTCCGAAGATCGAGTGATTGAAGGCATTTATGGCTTCGGTCTGGAAGCCGAACCTGAGTCTCTCGGTGAAACGCACTTCCTTGTTCAGCGCCAGGTCGGTGGACACCAGGCCCGGCCCGCGGAGGAATACAAAATCGCCGAAGACCCCGGGCGTGGTTGGCGGAGCGAGATACTGCTGATTGGCGCGATGATCCGTGCCGATCAATTGCGGGCTTACCCACAACAGGTTCTTACTGGGCCCATTGCTGGTCTGGTTCAGCATGGACTGGAGCTGGGAGGCGGTGATGTTGCCGTTGAGGACGACTCCGGAATCCACCGACGCCGGAGAAACCAGCGAACCGAAGCCCCCATTGACAGTCTGATAGCCGCTGGTCAACTGGAAGATGCGGCCGCTGGTGATGCGGTGAATGCCGGAAAGCGTCCACCCGCCGAAAACGCCATCAACGAGCCGGTTCTTGATGTTCAGGGCGCGGTCTTTGCCGACCGGAAGCTGGTAGGTCCAGTAAGCCTGAAAGACATTGCGCAAGTCGAAAGGCGACGGGCCGTAATTCAGGCGTTCGTTGCGCAGGGTGTGAACCTGCGCCGTGGACGTCTGGTCATTGGGGTTGAACATGTTGCTGAGCGACTTCGACAAGGTGTAGTTCACGTCGACGGTGAACCCCTTGCTCAGCGCCTTCTTCAATTCCACCTGCAAACCGTTGTAGTTGCTGAACCCGTTATCGTTTTGCAGCACCAGTTCGCCGGCATACGGATTGGGCTGGAAGAAATTGATGGCGTACGGTCCGGCGGCATCGAAGCCATTGTCGCCACACGGGCTGAACGTATTGCCGACCAGCCGGCAATAATAATCGATGGTGGTGGCGAGGGATTGCGCCATAGCGCCGGCCTGGCCTTGTTTGAGGTAGGTGATGTAGGTGCCGTTGGTGAACGCGCTGGGTAGAGCCGGCATGGAGCCGCGCGCGCCAAACGCCGTCTGGAAGATGGGCAAGGCCACCTGGCCGGGAAGACCGCGGTTGGCGAAGCTGCTCACACCGGCGGCGGCATTGATGGCATAGTTGTTCTGCGCGTTCTTGAACTCCTGCAGGAAGCCGTTCTCGAAGATGTTGGTCTCCTGCAGGTCGTAGTAATGCCACATGTGCAGCGAGCGGTTGCCGACATAACGCGCTTCCAGGATGGTATTCTTGGCGACCTCGCGCTGGATGCCGAAAGTCCAGTTCTGCACGTATGGCGTGCGCATGTGGGGCTGGGTGGTGTTGTACCAGGTGCCCGAGAGCGCGAACAGGGATTCCGGCATCGGGAAGGTGAACGATGTCGGGAACGAATTCAGAGCCGGCAGCGCGGACGACACCGTCAGGCCTCCGGGCGTGAATCCGGGGTCGCCCGGGTTAAGCCATTGGACATTCGTGCTGCCAGGGTTGCCGGATTCGACGTTGGAAATGGAGTTCAACCCCTCCGCGTAGTACGTGATTCCGTAACTGCCGCGAACCACGGTATTTTCACCGAAGATCGTCTTCATCGGACCTGCATCGAACTTGGGGTTCCATGCGAAACCGAAATTCGGCGCCGGATTGATCCTGCTGGTGGTGTACATATTCGGGCGCAGCGTCATGACGGGGTTCGTGACGCCTTTGACGCCGACCTGGAACGGGCCGGTCGAAGGTCCCCAGAAATTCGCCATGTCGGGTGAGGCGTCGATGCCGTTCGTGTTATAGATCGTGCCGGGAAATTCCCAGCGCATTCCATAATTCAGTGTGAGGGTAGGCGTCACCCGGTACGAATCCTGGAAAAAGACGCCGCCGGTGGTGAAGGCGAAGCGCTGGGTGAGCGAGCTGTAAGGGATATATTGATGCGAGTGTTCGTCGACATTCAGCCCGCCATAAATGCTGCTGATGCGGCCGGCGAGGGTGGCGTAGAGCAGACCGGCATTGGAAACGTCGGCTGAACTGATGAAGGGAATGTTATTGAAGATCGAGCTGACTGGATCGGCGTCGGAGATCCCCAGGTAAACCTCCGGGACGCCGGCGTAGCCCCACGATTCTTCCCAAAAACTGGTTTTGAGCCACGTTCCGCCAAAGGTGAAGGTGTGCTTTCCCTTCACCCAGCTCAGGTTGTCGGAAAAGCTGAACACGGGATTGTTGCGGACCCACGGCGTATCGTCGGGAACCACCGGCGCGCCCCAGCCGAGGTTGATTCTCTGGTTGTTGTAAGGCCCCCATTGCGTGATGGTTGTGCCCTGATTGAAGTATTCGCCGTTGCTCTGGATACCGAAGGTGAAGTTGTTGAACATGGTCGGCGTGATCGTCCAGTCCAGGCTGTTGGTAGCGACGTACGTCGTGATCTTGTAGGCCAGATCCAGAATGGATTGCCCGGGATAGTTCGCCACGCCATCGTTGTTCTGATAGCGCAGGTTCCAGGTGCCGTGCCATGCCAGCTTGTCGGTGATCTGATAATCCACGCGAGCGGTCGGGAAAAGCTGCTTGGAACTGTTGGGCTGCGTGAAGGAGAGCGTGTTGCTGATGAGATCGGTATTGGCCGTCAGGCTGCCCTTGCTCAGAGTGCCGTTTATGTCCCCCAGGATCTTGGAGACGATGGGATTGACGGCCCCGGAGTATCCGGCCGCGGCGGCCAGGGTCAGCACATTGGCGGAGTGCTGCACGCCGTCGGTTCCAACGTAACTGAATACGCCCGATTGAGATGACGGGGTAAGAACGGTCTGTGTGTAGACACCGGTGGAGGGGTGCGGAAATGCCTCCATGTTGATAAAGAAAAAGAGGCGATTTTTGAGCGCGGGCACCCAGGGCAGCAGCCGGCCTCCGAAGTTGCCGCCGAAATCGTTCTGCCTCAGCTTGGTCCGCGGAATCCCGCGAGCGTTGTTGATGAACGAATTGGCATTCAGATCGTCGTTCCAGAACTGCTCGTAGAGTTTCCAGTGGTACCGGTCGGTGCCGCGCTTGGTGACGAACCGCATCTGCATCGCGCCCTCGCCGGACGCATCGGCGGTCATGCCGGCGGTGGTGACGGTCACTTCGTCGATGGCATCGAGGCGCGCGGGAGCGAACGAGAAAAAGCTGGTGCCGCCGCTCTTGAAGCGCTGCGAGTTGTTGTTCATGCCGTCGAGCGTGATGTTGAGCGACGCATTGGGCAGGCCGTTGAAGGTGCTGGTGCGGCCGGTGTCGATGGTCTGCGCGCCAGGCGAGAGGAGGGCGAAATTCAAGCCGTCGCGTCCGTTGAAGGGCAGTTCCAGGATGAAAGTGTTCTGGACGGTGGTGGCCACCTGGTTGGAAGTGGTTTGCAGCGTCTCCAGAACGTCGTTTACCTCGACGGTCTCGCGGGTCTGGCCGATGACCAGGTGCACGGCGACATCGGCGGTCTGTGCGGTCATGACTTCGATCGGCTTATAAACCGCGGTTTGGAAGCCCGCCGCCGAAGCCGTCAGCTCGTATTTGCCGGCCATGAGGTTGAGAAATACAAAGCCCCCATCGTTGGCCGAGTTGGCGGTCTTCGTGATCGCGGTGCTCAAGTCCTTCAATGTGAGCACAGCGTTGGGGACGGCACTACCGCTCGGGTCGACCACGGTTCCTTGGATCTCACCGGTGGTCCGAACCTGTGCGCATAGGGCGAAGCTGAAAGAGAGTAGCAGGGCGAGATGGAGCTTACCGCTCCAGAGCAAGTTTTTCATTTGAGTTCCCCGTGTTCCCGTTACATTGGCGGCCGCCAGGCCGCTGTTTTTGTCGCTCCCACGCTACGGGATGAGAGCGCCCACATCTTGGCTTGGTGGTTTGCTCGGCCTCGAAACTCACGAGGCTAAACGCTTCAAGACTATTCCTCGGTTGGAAGTATACGGTTTTCACTAATCGGAGTCAACAGGTATAGGGGCCTGAAATACTGATATTTGTTGTGTGGGTTAATCGATTAAAAACTGATCTTACGGCCGGGCCGACGCTGTCAGCCGGCTGAACCAGCGACCGGTTCCGGACTCGGCGTCCCACAGCCGGGCAGTCTTTTCACCCTGGTTTGGCGATTTTCGGGACTTCCTGACGGCATCCGACCTGCCTCTGACCAGCCGGATTTCTATGCTCATCCGAGATCTGATCCACTCCTCGCGCGGTCTGCGCAAGAATTTTGCTTTCTCCCTAACGGCGATTTCGACGATCGCCATGGGGATCGGCGCTTCCACCGCCATTTTCAGCGTGGTGAATGCGGTGCTTTTGCGGCCATTGCCATACCCGAATCCGGCGCGGCTGGTTCTGATCGAAAGCGATCTGAAAGCGCGAGGAGTAAAGGACTTTCCGTTCTCTCCGCCAGACTTCGCCGACATCCGCGCCGCGGCCAACCTGTTGGACGATGTCTCGGGGATTTTTACCGGACGCGTCCCCGTGCCGGGGGACAACGCCGAATCCGAACAAGTCCCGAGCGCCTTCTGCATTCCCAATTTCCTGCGGCTGATGGGCGCCCGCATCGTCAGAGGCCGCGACCTGGCGGTAGCCGATGCCGCGCCGGTTCCTCCGGGCGCTCCTCCGGCGGTTTCCATGGTGGTGATCCGTTATGAATACTGGCAGCGGCGATTTGGCGGCGTCGCGAACATCATCGGCCGCAGCTTCGATTTCGGATTCGGCAAAGCCCAGGTCGTAGGGGTGCTGGAGCCCGGGTTTAAACTGCTGTTTCCGCCCAAATCCGGAATCGACAGAGAGCCCGAAATCTGGACGGCGCCGCGCTTCAATTACGCAACCTTCGACCGCAATCTGGTTTCCTTGAACCTCATCGGCCGCATGAAACCCGGCGTCACGGTGGGACGGCTGCAAGCGCAAATGAACGGGATCGCGAACGACCTGCAAAGCCGCTTCCCCATCAAGCGGACTTCCGGCCTGACCTTCAGGGTCGAACCGATGCAGGATGACGTTGTGGCGAGCGTGCGGCCGGCGATCCGCACCCTGATGGGGGCGGTGATTTTTCTGCTGCTGATCGCCTGTGCCAATGTCGCCAATCTGCTGCTGGTGCGTTCCTCGTCGCGGAGCCGGGAGATGGCCGTGCGCGCGGCCGTGGGAGCCGGCCGTTGGGACCTGGCGCGGCACATGCTTTGCGAGAGCCTGCTGATCGCGCTGGCCGGCGGGGTGCTCGGTGTGGTCCTGGCACGAGCCGGGATTACTTTCCTGACGTCGTTGGCTCCGGAGCGGCTGCCGCGTCTGGGCGACATCGCGATCGACACAACCACGCTGCTGTTTACGGCGGCCGCGACCATCGCGGCCACGACCATCTTCGGCATCTTCCCTCGCTCCGGGCGTCGCGGCCGGACCTGATGGAGGCTCTGCGGGCAGCAGGGCGCGCTTCCGGCCTCAGCGGAGGCGGAAAGCTGCTGCGGAGCGGCGTGGTGGTGGCGGAAGTGGCGCTGTCTTTCGTCCTGCTGATCGGCTGCGGACTGATGGTGCGTAGTTTCGTGGCTTTGACCGAGATCGATCCCGGGTACCAAACCAACAACCTGCTCACATTCCTGATGCCGGCCAGCACCGTGCGAACTCCCAAGGAGACCGAAGCGTTCCAATATGCCTTCCGGGAGCGGCTCCGCGCGCTCCCCGGCGTGGAAGCCGTGACCTCGGCCGCGGAGGCCCCGCTCGATGGGCCGGTCCTGAAAGCGCGCTGGGGGTTGACTGAGGCGCTGGCCGATCCGTCCAAGTATCATCAGGCCGATTTTCAGGCCGTCACCGCCAACTACTTCGAAACCGTGGGAACGAAACTGCTGGAAGGCCGAACCTTCACCGAGGCCGACAATCAGCCCGACAAGAAGCTGATCATCATCGACCGGCTGCTGGCGGCCAAGGCATTTCCGCACGAATCCGCGGTCGGCCGCCGCATGTTGGCTCGCCCGCGTACGCCGGAGCCGGAGTGGTTCGAGATCATCGGCGTGGTGGAGCATCAGCGGGTGGAGTCATTGGCGGATGAGGGCGCCGAACAGATGTACTTCACCGAGGGCTATATGGGCTTCGGGTTCTGTTCGACATGGATTCTCAAAACTACGCAGGATCCCATGCAGGTGGCGCCCCTGGTTCGAGGGGAAATCCGTAAATTCGATCCCCGGCTGGCGGTCGACAATCTGCATCCGATGCGGTTCTTCGTCGAGCGCGCGGAAGAACAGACGCGCTTCGTGCTGGTGCTGATCGGCATTTTCGCGGCGATGGCCGTGCTGCTGGCGGCGGTCGGGCTCTACGGAGTACTGGCGAGCACGGTGCGGACGCGGACCGCCGAAATCGGGCTGCGAATGGCGCTGGGCGCGCCGCCGGCGCAGATCTTCGGAGCGGTGATCCGGCAAGGTCTGGCCTTGAGCGCGGCGGGGGTGGTGCTGGGGGTTGCCGGAGCGTTCCTGCTGACGCGCGCGATTGCCAGCGTCCTGGTGGGAGTGACGCCCGGCGATCCAGTCACTTTCGCGGGCGTAGTGCTGCTGTTTTTCGCCATCGCGGTGGCCGCATGCTGGCTGCCTGCCAGGCGCGCGGCCGGTCTGGACCCGACGGTAGCGCTGCGGGAAGAATAACCGCGGGGAACTTAACTGCTTCTGTAACAGTGGATTACGGCGACTGGACGCAGCCGCAAGGAGGGCCCCGGAACTCTGCTCCACACTCCGCTCCCCGAGATCGTCATAATATTTGAAGAGATGGACATTCGTATGTTCTACCGCAGACCGCGCCGCGGCTTTTCGCTCATCGAGCTGCTGATCGTAATTGCGATCATCCTCATCATCATCACCATCGCCGTCCCCAAGCTGGGAAATGCGAAGCGTTTCGCGCAAGAGACCGCAGCGATCCAGGCGATCAAGACGATCCACACGGCCCAGGTGCAATACAGTTCGCAGTACGGGCGGTTCGCCTCTACCCTCGTCGAATTGGGTCCGCCGGCTACGGGCACTACCTCTGCGTCGGCCGCGGACATTATCCAGAGCGATCTGGCCAGCGGGGAAAAACAGGGCTATAAATTCACGATGACGGCCAACGCCGGCGGCTACCAGGTTGTCGCCGTCCCGGACGCTTTCGGCGTCACCGGCAGCCGCACGTTCTTCTCGGACCAGACCATGGTCATCCACGAAAACGACGGCCCCGAGCCGGCCACCGCCAATAGCAAAGAGCTCGGGGCCAAATGACACCGCGGCGGCTTGGGTTGATCGCGCTCTCCGCGGTACTCATGCTGACCTCGATTTCGTGCGGAGAGCGCCTTCAAAAATCGAGAATGTTCGCGCAGGAGACTGCGGCTATTCAAGTGATCAGGACCCTGCATACCGCCGAAGTTCAGTACAGCTCGCAATTCGGCCGGTTCGCCGCTTCCCTCACCGAACTCGGGCCCCCGGCCAGCGGAGGGCCTACCGCCTCTGCCGCCGACATTATCGATAGCAGCCTTGCCAGCGGCAGGAAAAACGGCTACACGTTTACCCTGACCGGCAGCGCGACAGGCTACCAGATCACCGCTGTGCCCGATGCATTCGGCGTCACCGGCAGCCGCACGTTCTTCTCCGACCAGACGATGGTCATCCACGAAAACGACGGCCCCGAGCCGGCCACCGCCAACAGCAAAGAGCTCGACGCCAAGTGATGGCGCGGCGGACGGAGGACCTACCGCCTCTGCCGCCGACATTATCGATGGCAGCCTTGCCAGCGGCAGGAAAAACGGCTCCACGTTTACCCTGACCGGCAGCGCGACAGGCCACCAGATCATCGCTGTGCCCGGTGCATTCGCGTAACAGCAGGTAGTTCCGTGGCGCACGCACTCCTGCGTGCAGCGCCGAGATCGTCTCGGCGCGCCTGGCTTGCGCCACGCTTCGGGCACAAGCAAATTTACAAACTCTATACCGGAATACAACAGTTCCCCAATTCGTCTGTTCTACGATGAGACAAATGAGCGAAACAACCTCGCGGAGAGGTTTTTTCATCGCTGCCATTTACGGATTGGGCGGCATCATCGGGGCGTGCCTGGGACTTCCCGCGCTGGCGTACCTGCTTCTGCCTCCCAAGGCGCGAAAAGAAGACGAATGGATCGAAGCCGGCGATGTCACGAAACTGGCCGTCGATTCGCCCGTCGAGCTGACTTTCCGCCGCACGCGCGTGGACGGATGGAAAGTCCAGAGCGAAAAATCGACCACCTGGGCGGTCAAACAACCCGACGGCAGCGTCGTCGCCTTCGGTCCGCAGTGCACGCACCTCGGCTGCGCGTACCACTGGGACGAGGCTAAGAACGATTTTCTCTGCCCCTGTCACACTTCTGTCTTTTCCATCGATGGCAGGGTCATCTCCGGACCGGCGCCGCGGCCGCTGGACCGCTACGCCACCAAAATCGAGGGCTCCAAACTGTTGCTCGGCCGCCTGCACACCTCTGCGGAGGCGCAAGGATGAAACGGAACATGACAGGCATCGGGGAGTGGCTCGACCATCGCACCGGAATGCCCACCATGATCCGCCAGTTTCTCTACGAGGAGATTCCCGCGTCCAGCGGCTGGCACCAGATCTTCGGCAGCGTGGCCGTGTTCCTGTTCCTGACGCAAGCCTTCACCGGCGCGCTTCTGGCGTTCAATTACGCGCCCACCCCCGGCGATGCCTACAACAGCCTCCGCTACATCCTCACCGAGCTGACCTGCGGGCGGCTCATTCGCGGGCTCCATCACTGGGGCGCAAGCATGATGATCGTGGTGGTGGTGCTGCACATGGTGCAGGTTTTCCTCTACGGCGCTTACAAAAAGCCGCGCGAAGCCACCTGGATGGTCGGAGTGGTGCTTCTTTTGCTCACGCTCGCCTACGGACTCACCGGATATCTGCTGCCCTGGGACAATCGCGCCTATTGGGGGACGGTGGTCACCACCAAAATCGCCGGGCAGGCCCCGATTCTCGGGCCGTACCTGCAGCGGCTCATGGGAGCCAGCGGCGGATCGGTCGGGGTGGTTACGTTCGCGCGCTTTTACGGCATGCACGTGCTGCTGCTCCCGCCGGCGACGCTGCTGCTGATTGCGATTCACATTTACCTGGTCCGCAAGCACGGGGTGGCGCCGCAGCCGGGTGACGAGGCCGTTCCCAAACAGCAGTTTTATCCACGCCAGGTCTTCAAGGATACGCTCGCCATTTTCGCCGCCTTTGCGATCCTCTTCGTGATGGCCGTGGCGGCTCGCGTGCCGCTGGAACAGCTCGCCGATCCGACCGACACGACCTACAATCCGCGTCCCGAATGGTATTTCCTGTTCCTGTTCCAATTCCTCAAGCTCTTTCCGGGAGCCCTGGAAGTGATCGGCAGCGTGGTGCTGCCGGGCCTCGCGATCCTCGCCATTATCCTGGTGCCCTTCATCGATCGCGGACAGATCATCAAAGTGACGCGCCGCACCTTCGCCGGGGCGTTTATCCTGTTTGCGGCAGTCGGATGGACCGGCCTCACCGCCGCCGCCGTCCGGAGCACGCCGCCCGAAGACAAAGCCCTCGCCATCGACTATTCCGCGCCCACCGACTGGATGCATCTCACACCGGAGGAAATGGCCGGCGTGGCCTATTTCCGCGAGGAGAACTGCATCGCCTGTCACATGGTCGGCGGCCACGGCAACAAGATCGGCCCCGACCTGACGCAGACCGCCATCCACAAGGACGCCGCCTGGATGATCGCGCATTTCAAACGCCCGTCGGCGGTCAGGCCGGGGACTTCCATGCCGCCGATCCAGTTGGGAGATGCCGAATTGAACTCGCTGGCGGCATTTCTCTTGAAACTCACCCCGGAAAACGCCAGCGCGCTGGAAAATACGCCCGATTTCGCGACGCAAGGAGCGCTGGTCTACAAGGCCGGCAAATGCGCCGGATGCCACGTCGTCAACGGCGCGGGCACGCAGTTCGGTCCGCCGCTAAACGGGATCGGCAAGCGCCAGACGCGCGAATGGGTGGAGGCGCACTTCGCCGATCCGCGCAAGCTGGTGCCGACGTCGATTATGCCGGCCTACAAGCTCCCGCAGCGGGATCTCGACGCGCTTACGTCGTACCTGTTCGCGCTGCCGGATGCGCCGCAACAGTAGATAACTTTTAGGTATCCAAGTCCGCCGATGCATTCTGCCGCGTAAGTGGAGGAGGCGCCGAGGGGCCCAAGGGGCCCAATCGGCCCAACTTCGGGCTGGCATTCTGCCGGGTAAGTGGCGGAGGAGGAGGCGGAGGTTTCAGGTTTGAGCTGGCATTTTGCCGGATGAGCGGCGGTTTTGACTCGTCGCCGGACTTTTTTTGCAGCAA
>Ga0335078_10006235_pt1 | contig 17653 bp, 18 predicted proteins | sample Lox_Sample_32_FD_206711 | JGI IMG/M metagenome (GOLD analysis project Ga0335078, IMG submission 206711) | Soil microbial communities from Loxahatchee National Wildlife Refuge, Florida, United States - Lox_Sample_3.2 | ecosystem: Environmental > Terrestrial > Soil > Wetlands | place: USA... | reverse complement strand
AGCAGATCCGGATCGCCCAGCACAGGCAGGCACGGCAGCTGGGCCGCGCCGCCGCATCCTGGCCGCGATCGCTGCTGGACCGCGCGTACGCCACCGTCGGCTATGGCTACCGGCCCTGGCGCGTGCTCTGGCTGATCGCGGCGCTGCTCGTCCTTGTGACGGTGACGCTCGCGGTGCCGGCGGGACGGGGAACCATGCGGGCGAGTAACGGGAACGGCGACGTCTACAGCACGGCCGGTCTCGTGCTGACGCCGGCGGGCCCGGCCGGCCCGCGGATCGCGGCGAGCCGGTCGTGCGGCGACGGCGACATCCGCTGCCTCAACCCGGCGCTGTACGCGGTCGACACGGTCGTCCCGCTGATCTCGCTCGATCAGCGGGCGACGTGGTATCCCGATCCGCAGGTACGCTACGGCGAGCTCATGGTGTGGTGGCTGGACCTCGCGACCATTCTCGGCTGGCTGCTGTCCTCGGTCTTCGTGCTGTCACTGGCGCGGCTCTCGCGCAGCGGCTAGTCCCGGCTCGGGTCGGGCCGCCATGGCAGGTAGTCGGACCCCGCGGCCGCTGCTGCCCTGCGCGGAGCTGACCTGGAAGTCGGCGATGCCGCCCGGCTGCCAGGGGCCCGCCGAGCCGGCCGGCCGCCCCTGGCGGGGCCTTCCGCATGCATCGCCATCTGGTCAGACTGATCTCATGGACGATTTCGACGTTCTTGTCATCGGATCTGGCCCGAGCGGGCAGAAGGCGGCGATCGCGGCGGCGAAGCTCGACCGCCGCGTCGGCATCGTCGAGCGGCCCCGCATGCTCGGCGGCGTCTGCCTGAACACCGGCACGATCCCGTCCAAGACCCTGCGTGAGGCCGTCCTGTACCTGACCGGCCTGGACCAGCGCGAGATGTACGGGCAGAGCTACCACGTCAAGGACGAGATCACGATCGGCGACCTGACTGCCAGGACACAGCACGTGGTCAGCCGGGAGGCCGACGTGGTGCGCAGCCAGCTGAGCCGCAACCGGGTCGCGATCCTGACCGGGTCGGCGCGCTTCGCCGGCCCGAAGACGGTGGCGGTAGACGACGCCGACGGCCGCAGCCGGACGGTCACCGCGGACAAGATCGTCATCGCGACCGGGACCAGGCCCGCCCGGCCTGCCAGCGTGGAGTTCGACGGCCGCACCGTCATCGACTCCGACGGCATCCTGGAGCTCGACCGCATCCCGCGCACCATGATCGTCGCGGGAGCCGGGGTAATCGGCATCGAGTACGCGTCGATGTTCGCCGCGCTCGGCACGAAGGTGACGGTCATCGAGCAGCGGGACCGGATGCTGGAGTTCTGCGATCTTGAAGTCGTCGAGGCGCTCAAGTACCACCTGCGCGATCTGGCCGTGACGTTCCGGTTCGGCGAGACGGTGACCGCCGTGGAGTCGCGGCCCGAAGGCGCGATCGCCGCGCTCGCGAGCGGCAAGCGGATCCCGGCCGAAACCGTCATGTACTCGGCCGGCCGGCAGGGCACGACCGACGAGCTGAGCCTGGACCTGGCCGGCCTGACGGCGGATGCCCGCGGCCGGATCAGCGTCGACGAGTTCTACCAGACGGCCGTGCCGTCCATCTACGCCGTCGGCGACGTCATCGGCTTCCCCGCCCTGGCCGCCACGTCGATGGAACAGGGCAGGCTGGCGGCCCACCACGCCTGCGGCGAGCCCACTCAGGCGGCGCATCTGCTGCAGCCGATCGGCATCTACAGCCTGCCGGAGATCAGCTTCATCGGTAAGACCGAGGACCAGCTGACCGCCGAGTGCGTGCCGTTCGAGGTCGGCGTGTCCAGGTATCGCGAGCTGGCCAGGGGCCAGATCATCGGTGACTCTTACGGAGTGCTCAAGCTGCTGGTGTCGCCGGCCGACCACACCCTGCTCGGCGTGCACGTCTTCGGCACCGGCGCGACCGAGCTCGTGCACATCGGCCAGGCCGTGATGGGCTGCGGCGGCACCGTGGACTACCTGGTGGACGCCGTGTTCAACTACCCGACGCTGGCCGAGTCGTACAAGGTGGCCGCGCTCGACGCGACGAACAAGATGCGCCAGGTGGAGCGGTTCTCGGCCTGAACCCGGTCAGCCGCAGCCACAGGCGCCGCCGCAGCAGCCTCCGCCGCCGGTCCGCGGCTGGCCGGCCGCGCCGGCCCGGCCGCCGACGGCGACGGCGGACAGCAGCTTGACGGTGTCGTCGTGACCCTGCGGGCAGGCCGCAGGGGCAGCCGACTCGCTCATCGGCCGGCTCTGCTCGAACGTGTCCCCGCAGGCCCGGCACCGGTATTCGTATCGCGGCACGCCCTGATTCTATCCGCTCCGGCGGCCGGATTGGATATCTCGCCCGCCGATCACGGGGCGCTCGGGGCCAGGTGCCAGGTGAACGTCAGCGGCACCGTCGCCGCACCCGGCCGGCGCAGGCTCCCGGTGTGAATCTCGGTCAGCCGGCTGAAATACATCTGGCCGGCGTGACCCGGCCGTGCCAGGGCCCGCCAGGCCGTCAGCAGCACCGGGTAGGCGTAGACATGACCGGCCGCGCAGGTCGGGTTGCAGTCGTTCAGGTGCTCGGTCCCGCGGCCGTACGCGACGTTCTTCCAGCTGACCCACCGCACGCCGGTCAGGTAGTCGCTGTCGTCCCCGCACAGACGGTTGAACGTGCCCGGCTTCATCCTGGCGCCGTGGCAGTCGGCGATCACCACGGACCGCGCGGCGGCAGGCGCGGCGGTCGCCGCGAATCCCACCCCGGACGCCGCGACGGCGGCAGCGGCCACAGCACCCGCAATGACGCCGCCGACCATCCCGGCGCGCTTCGACAACAGCTTCCTCATTGCCCCCACCCGATCCCTTGCAAGACTGTGCCAGCGCAGCTGGCGACGAGCTACCGCACCGTAAGACTGCGCTGGCGCCGCCTGGTTGCACCGGCGCGCCGGAAATTCTCAGTCCGCGTACGAAGTCGCGGAGCGCCCGTCGGACTCGCCGTTCCCGGCAGCGGAGGCGGGCTCGGGCTCTTCGTAGTAGAACTGCTTGCCGCGCAGCAGCGAGATCAGCGCGCCGGCCACGGACATGCAGATGGCGGCCGTGAACACGATCACCAGCCCGTGGTGGAACGGCGCCGAGATGAGGCTCGGGAAGAACTGGTGGCCGGTCAGCACGGCGACGTTGTGCGCGGGGAGAGTACGCAGGACGCCGCTCGGGCCGAGCAGCCCCTTGACCGGGTTGTAGCCGAGCAGCGCGGAGAACAGCGTGCTGACCGGAGGCAGGCTGGCCACGTGGTGGGCGGCCGCGGCCGGCACGCCCTGCGCTCTCAGCCCGGCGGACAGTGTCCTGGGCAGCGTGCTGGCCAGGCCCGCGATCATCAGCGAGAAGAAGATCCCGATCGAAAGCGACATACCGGAGTTCTGGAAGACCGACCGCATCCCCGAGGCGGCGCCCCGGTGCCGGGCGGGCACGCTGCTCATGATCGAGGACGTGTTCGGGGAGGCGAACAGGCCAGAGCCGAGGCCGTTGCAGAAGATGATGCAGGCGAACAGCGGATACGGGAAGTTCACCGGCAGCAGCATCAGGCCAGTGAACGCGCAAGCGCCGACGAGCAGGCCCGCGGTCGCGAACGGCCTGGAGCCGAACCGATCGGACAGGTAGCCCGAGACTGGCCCGGCGATCAGGAACCCTGCGGTGAGCGGCAGCATGTAGATACCCGCCCACAGCGGCGTGACGGTGAAGTCGTAGCCGTGCTGCGGCAGCCAGATCCCGGCCAGCCAGATCACGAGCATGAACTGCAGGCCGCCGCGGGCAATGGCGCCCATCAGGCTGGCCGCGTTGCCGGCCGCGAACGCTCGGATCTTGAACAGGCCCATGCGGAACATCGGCTCGGCGATCTTCGTCTCGACGATGGCGAAGATCACCAGCAGCGCGGCGCCGCCGATGAGGCCCGTCAGGACCTTCGGGTTCGTCCAGCCGGTCGAGTGCCCGCCGTAAGGCTGGATGCCGAACGTAATCGCGGCCAGCAGGCTGGTGGCACCGACGGCGAACAGCACGTTGCCGATCCAGTCGATCCTGGCCCGCCTGGTCGTGGCGATCTCCCGCAGGCTGCGATACGCCCAGACCGTGCCCCACAGGCCGATCGGCACGTTCACCCAGAACACCGCCCGCCAGTCCCAGGCGGCGAGCAGGCCGCCGAGCAGCAGCCCGACAAACTGGCCCGCGATGCCCGCAACCTGGTTGATGCCCAGCGCCATGCCGCGCTGGCCGGCCGGGAATGCGTCGGTGAGGATGGCCGCGGAGTTGGCCATCAGCATCGCGCCGCCGAACGCCTGGCCCACGCGCCACAAGATCAGCCAGAGCGCGCCGCTGCCGCCGGTATACGGGTCGAACGACAGCGCGATCGAGGCCAGGGTGAAGACGACGAAGCCCAGGTTGTAGATCTTGACGCGGCCGAACATGTCGCCGAGCCGGCCGAGAGTGACCACGAGCACTGCCTGCACCAGCAGGTAGCCCATGATCATCCAGAGCACGTAGCTAATGTTGCCGGGCGCCAGCGGGCTGAGGTGGATGCCGCGGAAGATAGCGGGCATGGCGATGATCACGATCGAGCCGTCGATCGTGGCCATCGTGATGCTCAGCGTCGTGTTGGACAGGGCGACCCATTTGTACCTGTCCTGTTTCCGCGCCGCTGGCCCGGCTTCCGCTGGCTGACGCTCGGTTATCGCTCCCACGTTGATCCAGCCTACAACGAAAAGGTTGCTTTATAGCAACTACCTACCTAGCGAACCCCGATCGTTACCCGGAACGTCCGCCACCAGGGCTGCGCGCGAGCCGGATAAGCCGGCCCGCGTCGCCGTTCCCGCGGCAGGCAGCTCACAAAATACGGCTGGATACGACCGGCGCGGGCACACTGAAGCGGGGTAGCCGCGAGACGGACCGGGCGACGGGGGGAGCCGGCATGCAGGAGCGGGGGTCGCAGCGGGGCGGCGCGGGCCCGGTCCTGTTCCGCCGGCCAGGGGCGCGCGAGGTGCGCGTCGTCGCCGACGCGCTGCGGGCCGAGACCGCAGGCGGCGCGCTGCTGCTGGCCGCCACCGTGGCCGCCCTGGTCCTGGCCAACACGCCGGCCCGGCACGCCTACTACCACCTGCAGCACGTGCGGGTCGGCCCCGCGGCACTCGGCCTGCACATCGGCGTGGCCGAGTGGGCCGCAGACGGCCTGCTGGCGATCTTCTTCTTCGTGGCCGGCCTGGAGCTCAAGCGCGAGCTGGTCGCGGGGGAGATGCGGCACGTCTCGGCGGCGCTCGTGCCGGCCGTGGCCGCGGTCGGGGGCATGGTCGGGCCGGCGATCATCTACCTGATCATCAACGCGGGCCACCCGACCGCGCGCGGCTGGGCGATACCGTGCGCCACCGACGTCGCGTTCGCGCTGGCCGTGCTGGCCGTCACCGGGCGGTTCCTGCCCGCCGCGCTGCGCGCGTTCCTGCTGACCCTCGCGGTGGTGGACGACATCGGGGCCATCGTCGTGATCGCGGTGGCGTACACCAGCAGCATCAAGGTCGCGCCGCTCGCCGCGGCCATCGCGGCACTCGGGGTCTTCTGGCTGCTCCAGCGCCTGCGGATCACGCACTGGTGGGTGACGGTGCCGCTGGCGGTCGTCATCTGGGCCCTCGTGCACGACTCCGGGGTGCACGCCACCGTGGCGGGCGTCGCTCTCGGCCTGCTCATCCCCGTGACCGTCGCCGGCGAGACCGAGTCGCCGGCCGAGCACCTGGAGCACCTCATCCGGCCGGTGTCGGCCGGATTCGCGGTGCCGGCCTTCGCCTTCCTGTCCGCAGGTCTCACGCTGTCGGCCCAGTCCCTGCAGCAGGTGTTCACCGGCCGCGGCGGCATCGGCGTGCTCGCGGGGCTGGTCGCGGGCAAGGCGATCGGCGTCTTCGGCGCCGCCTACCTCACTGCGACGTTCACCAGGGCCCGGCTCAGCCCGGGACTGTCCTGGGCCGACGTATTCGCGGTCGCGGTCCTGTCCGGCATCGGCTTCACGGTGTCGCTGCTGATCAGCGACCTCGCCTTCGGGGAGGGCTCGGCCAGGGCGACGGTCGCCAAGACGGCGGTGGTGCTCGCGTCGCTGCTGGCCAGCGTGCTCGCGTTCGGCCTGCTCGTGGTCCGCAACAGGCACTACAGGGAGCTTCGCGCGGCGGAGGCCGCGGCCGCCGCGCAGGCCGGAGCATAGCGGCCGGGCTTGTACACTGCGGCTTCACACATTCGCCAGCGCCAGGTGAGCATGGACGACCGTGAATCCTAGCCGGGATGATCTTGCAGACCTCGCGAGGCGGCTGGGTGCCAAGGCGCGGGACCTCGCCGCACGCTATCCGACCGGGGCAGGTAGCGCGGGGCCGGTCCCCGCGCCGACCGGCCGGGAGCCGCAGCCGCCCGACAAGGACGGAACGGTCACGGCCCTGTTCGTGCCGCGGCCGGACGCGATCTGACCGGCGAGCCGCCTCAGCCGATCTCGGGCTCGATGCTCGCCACGGTCGCGCAGTCGTCGGCGAACGTGATGGTGACGTCGACGTGCTGCCCGGCCAGCACCGCAGGCAGCCAGTACTTCGCGTCGTCCCACATCAGCCCCAGCGGAAGCTCCTCCTCGCCGAACCAGCGCGGGCTGATCTCGTCGGAGTCGGCGGCCTCGCCCTCGAACGCCCACGTCACGAACACCTGCGCGGTCTGATCCCAGGACGGGCGGGCGGGAAACAGGAACTCGATGCTGGCCATGTGCTGCAGCGAGTCGGCGGGCACGACCAGGCCCGACTCCTCCTCCACCTCTCGGACCGCGGCTGCCGCTGGTTTCTCGCCGTCCTCGATGTGGCCGCCGAGCCCGACCCACTTGCCCGCGCCGAATCCGGTCTTCTTGAGGCCGAGCAGCACCTGCGCACCGTCGGCAGTGTGCCGTCTGATCAGGCACAGGCATGTCCGCGTCATCATCGGCACAGCCTAGCCCCGATGCCGGTGCCGATAAGGGAACGGCAGGTTTACCGTGTCTTACGCCTCGCCCCGGGCCAGCCGGATCAGCCGGTCCAGCACCCCGCCATTGCTGACTCGCAGGCCGTCATGCTCGTACTCGTCGGTTACCCAGCGCCGCAGTCCCCGGGTCGCCGCCGCCGTGTCCAGCGACAGCTCACGCGGCACGTACATGTCGTCGTGGTAGACGGCCGCGGCGACCGGGACGTCGCACTGCCCGAGCTGGCCCGCGTCGTACAGCGCGGGCCAGTCTTCCCTGGCGGCGAGCATCTCGGCGCACTCGGTCAGCGGCGTGAGCACGGGATCCAGCTCGAACGCCCACGGGTAGATCATCTCGCCGGTGAACAGGAGCGGCACGTCGCCCTGCACGGCAGCGGCTGCGTCGAACTCGGGGTACTCGGCCCGGATTCGCTGCGCCGACCAGCGGGTCGCGCCGCCCTGGGCGTAGCACGCCTCGTGCAGCGCCGCGTACAGCGGGCCCGGCGCGAAGCTGAGCTGCGCCTGTACCTTCTGCAGGAAGTCGTCGGTCAGCTCGTCGCCGGCGAACGGGGTCTCCAGCAGGTAGTGCAGTACGTGACTGCCGGTCGAGGAGCCGAGCAGCTGACCGAGTGACTGGAAGCGCGGCACCGTCAGCCGCCCGCCGTCGGGGAGCGCGGCAGGCCGCGCCGCCAGCGAGCGGGCGACCCGCCTGGCCCGCTCGACGTCCATCGGGTACCGCTCGTAGTGCTCCCGGTTCTTCACCGCGACCTGCCGGTAGGTGAGCCGGTACACGTCATCGGCGGTCGACGTGAGGCCGGGCAGGCCGCCGGTGACAAATGCCTCCCTTATCCCGTGCGGCGCGAACGACAGGTAACTGACCGTGCAGAATCCGCCGAAACTCTGGCCCAGCACGCCCCACGGCTCGCCGCCGGTGACCTGCGGGCGGATCAGCTCGGCGTCCGCGACTATCGAGTCCGCGCGGAAGTGCGCCAGGTAGTCCGCCTGTGCCCGCGGGCTGGCGAATCTGGCCAGCGTCTTGCGGTTCGCCGGCGTCGAGCGGCCGGTGCCGCGCTGATCGAGCAGCAGCACCCTGAAGTCGCGCAGTGCCCGGTCCAGCCAGGCCTCCCGCCCGGCCGGGCGCTGCGCGCCGAAGCCCGGGCCGCCCTGCAGGAACACCAGCCATGGCCGGCCCTGCCCGCCCTCGTCTGCGGCGACCACCTCCCGGCCGAAGACCTCGATCTGCTCGCCGGCCGGATTCGCGTGGTCGAGCGGCACGGCGAAGACCCGGTCTGTGAGTATCGTGCCCGGCTGGCGGTAGGAATCCATGATCGCCACCTTAAGCCCGGCCGGCCCGGGCGCGAGTCCTGCGCCCGCACCGTGCGGCGCTAGGCTGATCCTCCTGGCAGCGAAGGAGCCTCCATGTCCGGACTGCACCCGGCCACGGCCGCGCAGGACACTCCGCGCGGCCCGGCCGCTGTCATGTTCGCGGCGGACCAGGCGTCCCGCAGCCTGGGCATGGAGCTGGTCCGCGTCGGGCCAGGCACGGCGGTCGTGCGGATGCGGATCGCGATGCAGATGCTGAACGGCCACGCGATCGCGCACGGCGGTTACGTGTTCATGCTCGCCGACACCGCGTTCGCGTGCGCGTGCAACACCGAGGGCCCGGTCACGGTGGCGGCGGGCGCCGACATCACGTTCATCTCGCCGGTGCGCGAGGGCGACGTGCTCACGGCGGTCGCCGCCGAGCGGGCCAGGTACGGGCGCAGCGGCATCTACGACGTCACGGTCCGCCGCGGCGATGAGATCGTCGCGGAGTTCCGCGGCCGCAGCCGCACCGTCGGCTGACCGGACTCGCCGCGGGGGCTCCCGTCCGGCGTTGCCGACCGGGCGACCGCGAGCCTGGCTGGACCTGAAGATCGCGACCGGCTAGTTTGTGCGCGTGTCACCGCGCCGGCTCGTCTACCGCCTCTACGAGGGCCGGCTGCGCAGGCAGCTGCGCGGCGCGCGGCTGCCGCAGCACATCGGGCTGATCATCGACGGGAACCGCCGGTGGGCGAAGGCCGCGGGCCTGGCCAGTCCGAGCGACGGGCACCGGCAGGGCGCCGAGCACATCTGGGCCGCGCTGTCCTGGTGCCAGGCGGCCGGCGTCCGGCACGTCACCATCTTCGTCTGCTCCGCCGAGAACCTGTCCCGGCGCGACGACACCGAGGTGGCGGCGCTCATGGAGATCATCGAGCGGGTGGTCCTGACCAGGATCGCCGCCACGGCCGCATGGCAGGTGCACATTGCCGGCCTGGTGGACATGCTGCCCGGCAGTACTGCCCGCGCGCTCAAGGACGCCGCCGCGGCGACGAGCGAGCGCGCGAGCCAGGGACACGTGACCCTGTGCGTGGGCTACGGCGGGCGCCAGGAGATCGTCGAGGCCGTGCGCGCGTACCTGGAGGAACGGGCCGGCAGTGGCGCCACGCTCGCCGACCTGGCCGCCGGGCTGCGGCCCGAGGACATCGCCAGGCACCTGGCAGGCGCGGGGCAGCCGGAGCCCGACCTGATCATCAGGACCAGCGGCGAGCAGCGGATGTCCAACTTCCTGCTGTGGCAGAGCACCGACGCGTACCTGCACTTCTGTGACTGCTACTGGCCCGCGTTCCGCGAGGTGGACTTCCTCCGGGCCCTGCGTGACTTCGCCGCCCGGCAGCGGCGGCCAGCCTGAGCGATGCGCGTCGCCGTCTATCTGGGCAGCTCGCCTGGCACCCGGCCCGAGTACGCCGCCGCCGCCGCGCAGACCGGCAGGCTGCTGGCCGAGGCCGGGATGGGCCTCGTCTACGGCGGCGCGAGCGTGGGGCTGATGGGCGTGCTCGCCGACGCCGCGCTCGCGGCCGGCGGCGCGGTTATCGGCGTGATCCCTGGCGGGCTGTTCGATGTCGAGGTCGCGCACCGGGACCTGACTAGGCTCGAGGTCGTCGGGTCGATGCACGAGCGCAAGGCGCGGATGGCCGAGCTTGCCGACGGGTTCGCCGCGCTGCCCGGCGGCCTCGGCACGCTGGACGAGCTGCTGGAGATCCTCACCTGGCAGCAGCTGGGACTGCACCGCAAGCCCGTCGCGCTGCTGGACGTAGGCGGGTTCTGGGAGCCGCTGCTCGGCTTCGTCGACGGCCTGGTGGCCGACGGGTTCGTGCCGGCCGGCAGCAGGCAGCGGCTGGTGACCGCCGCCACGCCCGCCGAGCTCATCCGGCTGCTCCGGCAACCTTTCCCGACGGCCAGCCAGTCCTAGATGCTGGAACGGCTGGCACTGCCGTCAGCCCCGGGCAGGAGCGGGAATTGTCCGAGGACTTCGTCGCCGGCCGCGGCACGACCTGCGCTCCGGTGACGGGTCCGTGCTCAGCCCGGGCCAGGTCATCAGGCCGATCGGCGGGACCGCGGCTAGATCTCGCGGCGGCCGAGCAGGCGCACCGCGGCGCCGGGCGCGGCTACGGTCGCCAGCACGGCGACCGCGAGCGCGGGGGCGAAGTGGGAGAGCTGGTAGGAGCCGCTGACCAGGCCGGCGGGAGCGCCGACGAGCGCGCTCGGCAGCCAGCTCGCGACCGGCTGGATCGCGCTGGCGACGGGCATCAGCACGAGCACGCCGAGGGCGATCCCGACGGCGCCGATCGTGCTGCGCACCACCGCGGCCGCGAACGCGGCGACCGCCGTCGCGAGGACGAAGTACACCGCGCCGCACAGCACGCCGGCCAGCATTCCGCCCGGCGGCAGCGGGCCTATCAGCACCTGCGTCTCGTACCACGCGCCCAGCGTGCCCAGCAGATACGCGGCGGCGGCCGCGCCGGCGTTGACCGCGAACCTCGGCAGCACCAGCTGCCACATGCTGCCCGCTCGCGTGCGCAGGAACGTCGCCAGCCCGTGCCTGGTGTCGAAGCTCATCGCGCCGGCGGTGAACGCGACGACGACGATGAGCCCTATCAGGGTGGCCTCGGAGACGTAGCTGTTCAGGCCGTCCGCGGGCGTCGGCGGCGGGAGCGTGACCCGGACGCCGCCGCCGACGTGGCCGAGCAGCTTGTTCTCGAACCTGGTCGCGCCGGGCTCGACCAGGCCGGTCGCGAGGAACAGCAGGGCGAGCGCGACCGCGCGCGGGGTCCGGACGAGCCGGAGCCACTCCAGCCGCCACAGGCTCATCCCGGCTCGCATGCGAGGAACGGCAGGTGCACTCAGCACGCAGCCTCCGCGACCGCGCCGGTGCGGGCGAGGAACGCCGACTCCAGGTCCGCGGCCACCGGCTCGCAGGACACCTGCCGCGCGCCGCAGGCGGCAATCACCTGCGGAATGCCGCGCTCGCCTGCCTCGATGCTCACCGCGTCGACCCTGATCGTGCCCGCCCCGGCTGTCTCGGCGCGGACCACCCAGGGCTGCGCCGTCAGCAAGGCGAGCACCGGCGCGGTGTCCCCGCCGATGCGCGCGAGCCAGCTCGGCGTCAGGTAGGCGTCGATGAGCTGCTGCGTGCCGCCCTGGTACAGCAGCCGCCCGTCCCGCAGGATCCCCACCTGGTCCGCGATCCGCTGCACGTCGTCGAGGATGTGGCTGGAGAAGATGACCGTGCGCGTGCCGCGCATCGCTGCCACCAGTCCGAGGATGTCGGCGCGCCCGGCGGGGTCCAGCGCGGAGGTCGGCTCGTCCATGATCAGCAGATCGGGGTCGGCGACCAGCGCGCACGCCAGGCCGAGCCGCTGCACCATGCCGCGGGAGAAGCTGCCGGCTCGCCGGTCCAGCACGCCGGCCAGGCCCGCGCTGCAGAGCGCAGCGGCGGCGGCCGCCGCCTCGTCCTGCTGCGCGGGCCTGGCCGGCGACGAGCGCCCCGGCAAGCTCCACCACCTCGCGGGCGGTGAGCCAGCCGTCGAACTCGGGCACGTCGGGGCAGACCGCCAGCCGGGTTCGCGGGACCGTGATGGTGATCGAGCCGCGGTCGGGCCGGCGCAGCCCCGACAGCAGCGACAGCAGCGTGGTCCTGCCCGCGTTCATGCCGACCAGGCCGTAGACACAGCCCGCGGGCACGACCAGGCCGGTGTCGAAGCGGCCCACTCCGCCGTAGTCCCTGGTCAGGCCCCTGGTGGTGACGACAGGCTCCATCAGCCCCGCACCCTCGTCCGCTGGTTGCGGTCGCGGCCGAAGAACAGGTACAGCAGCGCTCCGGCCGGGAAGCTGACGCAGATGATGAGGGCCCAGATGGCCTTCGGCAGGTAGCGGGCCGGGGGCGCCCGCACCAGATCGACAATGCAGTAGACGTCGACACCCGCAGCGAACAGCAGCAGCGGCAGCACGCCGAAGAACAGGTCGTGGCTGGTCGCGGCCGGCGGGGCACTGGCCAGCAGGCCTGTCATCGGGCTGCTCCGGGCCAGTGCCGCTGCACCCAGCCGCTGATCAGCGTCAGTACCTCGGGGCTGACCGGGTCACGGCCCGCCCGGCGGTAGCCCCGCGGCCCGATGCTGCCCGGGTCGTGCCGGAGCATGTGACTGAGGTCGCCTTCGACGTGCCCGTCGAAGGGGCCGCGCACGAGCTTGCCGATCGCCTCGATGTCGGCCGGCGGCACCTGCAGGTCGTGGCCGCCGGTGATGGCGAGGACGGGCACGCTGATGGCAGCCAGGGCCGGCGCCGGGTCGTAGCGGACGAAGTCACGGAACCAGCGCGCGTTGATCTTCGAGCCCTGCACCCGGATGACGTCCGCGGTGGACGCCATGAGCTTGTCCTGGTTCTTGCGCTGCGCCCGGACCGCGTCGGTGCGCATCAGCCGCAGGATGACCCGGGCCGACCGCGGCAGCCGGGCGGCCAGCTGCTGCGTCTGCCAGGCCAGGACCGCACCGCCGGTGCGGGCCGATCCGGACAGCAGCACGACGCCTGCGACCCGGCTGTCGGCGGCAGCGAGCTGCGCCGCGTGATAGGTGCCCTCGCTGTGGCCGACGACCAGCAGCGGCAGGCCCGGCTGCCGGGCCGCCAGCCAGTCCAGCGCGGCCCGCGCGTCGGCCAGCCGCTGATCCATGCCGACCGTGTAGTAGTCACCGCCGCTCGCGCCGACGCCGCGCTTGTCGTAGCGCAGCGTCGAGACGCCCGCCGGCGCCAGCCTCTCGGCGATCTCCCTGGTGATGCCGCCGCGTATTGTCTGGCCCAGCGGCAGCCGCACGTCCGAGTCGCGGTCGGTCTTGCCCGAGCCGACTATGAGCAGTGCCGCCGCCACGGGACTGGCAGCCTCGGCGTAGGTCCCGGCCAGCGTGCAGCCGCCGCTGTCAAAGGTGATGTCGGTGCCGGTCATGTCCGGTCCTCCTGTGGTCCGTCGTCGCCGGGAAGCAGCATCGAGGCAAGCAGCCGCCGGCGACGGCCCCTGCCCGGCAGGTTGGCGCGCCGCCCGTCCAGGACCCTGTACAGGTCGCGCATCATGTCGGCGTACTCGGCGTCATCGAGCCAGAGCCCCTCGATGCCGAACGCCACGCCGTCCCGGAGCACGTCCGGTTTCCCGCGGCCCAGGTAGCGGTCGATGTCCCCGACGAGCCCGGCGATGAACGCCATGAACATGGCCCGGAGATCCGCGGTTCCCATGCTCGCGATCTCGTCCACCCGCACCCTGGAAGCGACCTGGCGCAGCACGTAGGTGCGCTCGACCGCGCCCCGCACCCGCCGCTCGGCGACCACCTGCAGCGCGCCGGCCTGGACCAGCCGCGCGACGTGCCGGTAGAGGCTGGCGGCAGGCACGTCGGCCAGCTCGGCGCCGAGCTGGGCCGTCGTCAGGGCCCTGTCACCCAGGAACGCCTGCAGGATCCGCAACCGCACGGGGTGCAGGAGCAGGTCAGCTGAACCGGTCACGGCTCCATGCTAGGCAATTAATCTCAAGTATGACAACATTCCAAGTTGTGATATCGATCGTGCGCCGGGCAGATCAGCGTCCTGCCCGTGATCAGCTCGGTCCGGTCAGCCGGACGCCGGCGGGCCGGCCGTCAGGCGGGCCCGCATCGGGTCATGGCCGGCCTGGCCCGCGTCGCTCCAGCGCGTCTCCAGCCACCAGGTGCAACCCGCAGCTGCCCACCCGGCGACCTGCCGCGCCGCGGCCGCCGGGTCGTCGGCCGGCGTCTCGCCGTCCGCGACCATGTCGAACCCGGCACCAGCGCCGTGCTCGGTCAGCCAGGTTCTGACCGCTCGCGCGTCAGCAGGCCCCGGCTCCCGGTCGCCGGCCTGATACTGCGGGATGATGCCATCGCACCGCAGCACCCTGCGCATCGACGTGGGCCGGGGCCAGACGCCGACCACCCAGATCGGGATGCGCTGCCGGGCCGGGCGGGCGGACTCCGGCAGGTCCAGCGCGCCGGCCCGGTACTGGTAGTGCTGCCCGTCGTGGCCGCGGCTGCCCGCCCACAGCGCGCGGATCACGTCGATGCCCTCGTCCAGCATCGCCGCCCGCTCCCGCACGCCGGTCTCCTCGTGGCTGCCGGACAGCTCCAGCCCTGGCGCGCCGATGCCCACCCCGAGGATCGCCCGCCCGCCCGACAGCCGGTCCACGGTCGCTACCTGGCTGGCGACCTTCCACGGCCGCCGCCACGGCAACGGCGTGAGCATGGTGCCGAGCCGCACTCGCTCCGTCCTGACGGCTATCGCGGCGAGGACGCTCCAGGCGTCCACGCCGTAGGCCAGCTCCGGGACGAAGACCCCGTCCCAGCCCGCGCGCTCGGCGAGCACCGCGTCCTCGAGCTGCTGCCCGGCCGTCCCGCCCGGCAGCACGACTGCGAATCGCATCCTGTGCCTCCTGTCCGGGACGGTCTTACCAGACGCCACCGACAGTTACGTTTCCCGTTTGTCAGGCCTCTTGACTACCGGCTGGTCGGTATGAATCACTGGCACCGAGGTCACCCGCGGCTTGGAGGTATGCACGATGACCGTGGCCGACGCCGACGCGCTCCGGCTGAAGTACGCGCAGGAGCGCGCCAAGAGGCTGCGGCCCGACGGCAATGACCAGTACCTGGAGCTCACCGGCAAGCTCGCCGACCTGCTCACCGACCCCTACACCGAGCGCGTCGAGCGCGAGCCCAGGCGCGACCACGTGACGTTCGCGTTCATCGGCGGCGGCTTCGCCGGGCTGGTGACCGGCGCCAGGCTGAGGGAGGCAGGCGTCACCGACGTGCGGATCGTGGAGAAGGGCGGCGACTTCGGCGGCACCTGGTACTGGAACCGCTATCCGGGCGCGCAGTGCGACACGGCGTCGATGATCTACCTGCCGCTGCTGGAGGAGACCGGGCACATGCCCACCGAGCTGTACGTGCACGCGCCGGAGATCCTCGAGCACTGCAACCGGATCGCCAAGCAGTTCGGCCTGTACGAGAACGCGCTGTTTCACACCAGGGTGACGGACCTGGAATGGGACGACGCGGCCGGCCACTGGATCGTGCGGACCGACCGCGGCGACGAGTTCACCGCCCAGTTCGTGGGCTGGGGCACGGGCCCGCTGCACGTGGCCAAGCTGCCGGGCATCCCCGGCATCGAGGCGTTCGAGGGCCACGCGTTCCACACCAGCAGGTGGGATTACGGCTATACCGGCGGCGACCCCGAGGGCGCCCCCATGGACCGGCTCGCGGGCAAGCGGGTCGCGATCATCGGCACCGGCGCGACGGCCGTGCAGTGCGTCCCGCACCTGGCCGGCGCGTGCGGTGAACTGTACGTGTTCCAGCGCACGCCGTCGTCGGTGGACGTGCGGGGCAACAAGCCCATGGACCCGGAGTGGTTCGCGCAGACGGCCACGCCCGGCTGGCAGCGCCGCTGGCTGGAGAACTTCGTCGCGAACATGACGCCGGGGGAGTGGCCAGGCGAGGACCTGGTCAACGACGGCTGGACCGACCTGTCCAAGCGGATGCGCGGGCGGGTGCTGGAGCTCAGCGCCGGGGACGTCACGCCCGAGCAGCTCATGCTGGAGGTCGAGGCGGCGGACTTCGAGAAGATGACCGAGATCCGCGACCGGGTGAACGCGGTCGTCGCCGACCAGCAGACCGCCGAGAATCTCAAGGCCTGGTACCGCCAGCTGTGCAAGCGGCCGTGCTTCCACGACGAGTACCTGGGCGCCTTCAACGCGCCGACGGTGCACCTGGTCGACACCGACGGCAAGGGCGTGGAGCGCATCACCGCGGCCGGGGTCGTGGCCGCGGGCGTGGAGTACCCGGTCGACTGCATCATCTACGCCTCGGGCTTCGAGGTCGGCACGCCGCCCACGAGGCGGACCGGGTTCGACGTCACCGGCCGCGACGGCGTCCGGCTGTCGCACTGCTGGGAGCACGGCATGCGCACGATGCACGGCATCCACGTGCGCGGCTTCCCGAACGCGTTCGTGGTCCAGCTGTCCCAGGGCGCCAACTTCGTAGCGAACGTGCCGCACAACCTGACCGACTCGGCCAGGACCGTCGCCGCCGTGGTCGCGCACGCGCTGGCGCAGGGGCGCCAGCGGGTGGAGGTGACGCAGGAAGCGCAGGACGCGTGGATGGAGAAGATGATCGCCAACCCGGTCATGCGCTCGTTCCTGCGCAGCTGCACGCCCGGCTACTACAACAACGAGGGCGGCGAGCTGAGCGAGCACTCGCTGTTCGGCGCGTACGTCGACGGCGCGAGCGCGTTCTTCCGGTATATCGAGCAGTGGCGCACGAGCGGCGACTATGCCGGGCTGGAGTTCAGCTGACGGCGGCGGACGCGAGCGGCGCGCAGGCCGCGGTCAGCCGGCCGATCTCGCGCCGCGCGTCGCCGGGGCTGCCCGCGAGCGCCTCGACGATCGCGAGCCTGCAGCCCGCATCCTCGTAAGCCGACACCTCGCGGGCCACCTCGGCCGGGTCGCGCCGGCCATCGCGGCTCGCGGTGCGCACGACGACGGAGATATCGATCCCGGCCGGGTCCCGGCCGATCGCGCCGCAGTGCCGCTCCAGCGCGGCGAGCTTGCGCGGCACGTCGGCAGGCCGGGTGAAGCCCAGGTTCCAGTGGTCGCCCCAGCGCGCGACGACCGCGGCGGTGCGCAGCTCGCCCGCGCCGCCGATCACGATCGGCGGGCGCGGCCGCTGCACCGGCTTGGGCTCGCACCACGCCCCGGCGAGCCGGTAGTGCCGGCCCTCGAACGTCGTGACCGGCTCGGTCAGCAGCCGGGAGATGACCTCGACGCCCTCGGCGAACCGGTCCAGCCGCTGCGCCGTCGTGCCGAGCGCGATGCCGTAGGCGTCGAGCTCGAGCTGATTCCACGCCGCGCCGAGCCCTACCTCGAGCCGGCCGGCCGACGTGATGTCCAGGGTGGCGGCCATCTTCGCGAGCACGGCCGGGTGGCGGTGCGGCATGCCGGAGACCAGCACGCCCAGCCGCAGCCGCCGGGTGCGCGCCGCGAGCGCCGTCAGCGTCACCCAGCCCTCCATGCACGGTCCGCCGGGATCGTCCAGGAACGGGTAGAAGTGATCTCCGGTCCACGCCGACTCCCAGAGGCCGACCTGATCGGCGGCGTCCCAGAGGCCGCACAGGCTATCCCAGGAGATGTTCGCCTGACCGGTAACGAGCGCGAACCGCATGCATGCCTCCAGGTTGACGTTGTCAACTCAGGGTCGCACGCGCTGGTTGACATCGTCAACTTCTCGCTATGCTGGCCCGGTGACACCGACCCGCGTGCGGCTCATCGATG
>Ga0335078_10006234_pt1 | contig 17653 bp, 17 predicted proteins | sample Lox_Sample_32_FD_206711 | JGI IMG/M metagenome (GOLD analysis project Ga0335078, IMG submission 206711) | Soil microbial communities from Loxahatchee National Wildlife Refuge, Florida, United States - Lox_Sample_3.2 | ecosystem: Environmental > Terrestrial > Soil > Wetlands | place: USA... | reverse complement strand
GTCAGCGCTTTGTTTTTCGAATCCCACTTTTGCAGTTGTAGATAAAGGAGCGTTCCGAACCAATAATTGAGCCGGACATTCTTAACCACGAAATTGTCGAATTGATGTCCATGCACCGCGATGTGGCGCAGCCCCTGGTAGTTCCATTGATACTCCTGGTACACGCGTACTCCTACGAGGTGGGACATGATTTGCGTCAGTCCGTGATCGTGATTTCCCTCCACCCACACCACCTCAACCTCACGCTTGGGATTCGAGAGCTTGCGGATGTAGCCGAGAAATTTCCAGTGCTCTTTTTTCAGACGTCCAAAATTCAAGTCGGCGAAAATGTCGCCCAGCAAAATCAGCCGGCGGTAGTGATTCTCCCGCAAAACTCGCAGCGCCTCGCGGGCGCGGCTCATGTCGGCGCCCAGGTGAAGGTCCGAGAGAATCAGCGTGTCGTAAACAGGTTTCGCCACGCTACTTATTGTTTCCAGGGAATGTTACGAGGTGATTAATTAAGAACTAAAACATGGACAGAGGTAACCGCGAAGTAATCCGTCCGCGCCTAGACTCCAAGGGACGATCACCAAGGAAGGACCATCCAGCCGGGGACTCCAGGGTTAGCCGCCGCTATCTTCCGGAACCAGGTCAGTGGGTTGGGGGAACGTATTCCTTGGGCGGCGCAGCGCCTTCCCCAAAGAAGAACTCCTCCATGTGATGAACGATGACCTCCTGATCCTGCTTGCGGGCCGGGTTCAGGCGATACTCGTTGAGGAGCATCTTGCAGTGCTCCATCCATTGTCCCCAAGCCGGTTGCGAGACGTTCTCGTAGATTCGCTTGCCCAGTTCGTTATCGAAGGGCGGCTCAGGCAGTCCAGGCAATTCCTTTTTCAGTTTTGAGCAGAAAACAATTCGTTCCGTCATAATTTTCTTGTGAAATTATCGCACAGCCGCCGCCGCTTTCATCGCCGGCGGAGAGAGCAAGCGCGCCGCACATTCGCTCGGGAGCAGCGGCGGAATTTTCGCGGAGGCGCAGGAAACGCCCGGCCGGATTGTTGCGGCACGATGAAATTTATATTGACAAATTACAACGGGATGGCAATATCTTGTAGCAGGACAGCTGCTCATACCACAAGTTGGGTAGCACGGGCATCAAGGTGCCCTGTCGAACCTTGGGAGAACAAAATCGTTCCAACGGAGGAAAACTGCATGGCAACCAAGAAAAAGGCCGCCAAGAAAAAGAAACACTAGCGCGGTTTGCTCGTCCAGGAATTCCAAAAGCCTCTCGAGAGAAGCACCTCTTGAGAGGCTTTTCCGTTTCCCTTTTCAGCCCTCGTTTTTGTCCTCCATGGAACAACCCAGCGGCAATGACGCCCATCCAATCGCTGAATCGAAACCTCCGGATTGACTTGTGTGAATACGTCCCCGGGGTTTTTTGTGCACGGGATGGTGACAGTGGAGCCTACTTTTTTCGTTGTCGGACCGCCCCGGACAGGGACCACCTGGCTGCACGAAGTTCTGAAGGACCGAGTAAATCTCCCAGGCATCAAGGAGACGCGGTTCTTCGATTTCAACTTTCATTACGGCATGGACTGGTATCGGGCGCAGTTTGAAAACGCTGTGCCCGGCCGTCGCATGGGCGAAATCGCGCCAACCTATTTTGTCTCGCCGGCGGCCCGCGAGCGCATTTCCAGGCTTCTGCCAGCATCCAAGATTGTCTGTGTGTTTCGCAATCCCGTTGAGCGGCTTCTTTCGCTCTATCGTCTCAAGATCGCGTACGGAATGATTCCCTGGAATTTTGATCAGGCGCTGATCCGCGACCCCGAGTTGATGGAATCCGGCCGTTATGCCACGAATCTGAAAGCATGGCGCCGGGTCCTGGGCGACAACCAAGTCCTGGCCACCTTTTACGACGATCTGCGCGACAAGCCGCAGGACTATATCAACCGCCTGGTTGACTTCATCGGCGTTCCCCGGTTCCAGCTAACCGCCGCTCAAAGTGGATTCGTAAATGCCTCGGAGCACATGACCCATCCCCGCAATTATCACCGCACGCGGCGAGCAAATCTCGCCGCCGACTGGTTCAAAGCGCGGCGCCTGGGCCGCCTGGTAGCCCGCGTCAAGAAATCCCCCCTTTGCAAACTCTTCCTTGGAGGTGGCTCGCCATTCGCGGAGCTGTCGTCGGAAGTCTCATTGCAAATGTGCGAAGTGTTTCGACCTGAGGTGGAAGAACTGGAGATGATCCTGAATCGGGATCTCTCAGCCTGGAAGAATCACCCGTCCCGCAGGCCGCCAACGCAGATCGCTCCGGTCGCCAGCACGGGCTGATGGAAGCGTTCCAGGGATGCTCCCAACCTCGAGGAAATCCGACGCAGAGACGGAGCGTGCCACATCTTGTGCTATCGCTGGACTCCAGGTTAGTAACGCTGCGGATTCCGACCCTGCCATCGATCCAAGCGCGTTCCGGCCACGTTGATACCATGAAGTCATCTTGGCGCCTGCCCGTTCCGGACAATCGTCACCCGCCCACGAAATGCGCGTACCCTCGCGCCAGGTAGCACTCTGGGTATTCGCGACGTTCCAGTTCTTCTACCTGCTTACTTCGACCGGTCGCGTGCGCACCGCAGATGAATACAACACTCTCTACACAACGGAGAGTCTTGTGCAGCACGGAACAACTGCAGTCCCGCAGGCCGTTGCGCTGCACAATTTTTACGGACGTTACGATCTCCACGGGCAGCCCCGCGCCGCCTATCCTCCGGGACAAGCCCTGGCCTGTGTGCCCTGGTACGCAGTAGGTCAGTATGTTATCGGCCACCTCCCTGGAGTCCCGGCCGACGCCGCCGACCTGATCGTGGCCTTCGCTGCATGTCTCAGCAGCGCCACCTTCGCGGCGCTTACGGCTACGTTTTTCTTCCTGCTCCTGCAAGGTATTGACATTCCTCTGCACGCCACATTGCTCGCGACCGCCCTGGTCGGCCTGGGCACGCCGCTCTTTGCCTATTCAGGGTGGCTTTTCTCCGAGCCTCTCTCAGCGGCAATCTTCACCGCGGCAGCGTGGCTTGTGTTCGCCCAGCCTGTCTCGCTCCGGCGAACGGCGGCGGCGGGCGTCATTCTGGGACTGGCCACACTTGTGCGGCCCACAAACATTCTGGTAGTTGGCGTGTTTGCCTTGGCGATCATCGTGCAGAACCAAACGGCAGCTCTGCGCGGGGCCTTTGCCTTATGTGCGGCTTCGGGAGTCGGCGTCGTGATTCTTCTGGCCCACAATGCAGTGCTCTTCGGCAGTCCCTTCGCCTTCGGATATCCCGCTGCCGCTGAAGGCGCAAAACAGCTGAATCGCTTCGATACGCCGTTCCTGACTGGCCTCTACGGGTTCTTGTTCTCCCCCGGGAAGTCGATCTTCATTTTCGCGCCCCCGGTGATTCTCGCCCTCTCAGGAATCGCCGCGCTGTGGCGTCGCAACCGCGGATTGGCAACGCTAGCCGTTGTTCTTCCCCTGGTGGACTTACTGTTCTTCGCGAAGTATTCGCAATGGGAAGGCGGCTACTGCGTGGGACCGCGTTATCTTGTTCCGTCATTAGTCCTGCTCTGCCTCGGACTAGGTCCCGCCGTCGCGCAAGCAGGTGCCGTTCGAAAGGCGGTGGCAGCCGCGCTCCTCGTGCTCGGAACGATCGTGCAGGCTCTATCCCTCGCGACCAGCTTCATGGAGGATCAGGCACCCCGAGGACGTTATTACACTGCCAATTGGACCTATCGCCTGGACTACTCGCTAAGTGGCCCGATTCATTTGTTCTGGAAGTATCTGACCAGCACGCAACCGGCAAGGCTTGGCCTCGGATGGGACCGCTGGTTTGTGTTCCTCGCGAAGGGCGGAGTCTCCCGTGCCACTCTGGCCTTGTTTGCCGCCGCCATGATCGCCGGACTGTCCATTAGCCTGCTTGGGCTGGCAAAACGTGTAACCCTCGACGACCAGCCGCCCGTACCCGATGTATCATAAGGTCCGCTCGGTACTTTTGGGGATTGTCCGCCAGCGCGGCTCATGCTAGAAACGGCTATATAGGAGTGACCGGAACTCCGCCATGACTATCCGAAAAAAGGGACCGAAGAAAGCGGCGCGGAACGGCGAGATCATCATTCCGGACAAGCTCTACTTCCGCATCGGCGAAGTCGCCGAACTCTGTCGCCTGCCCGCCTATGTGCTGCGCTTCTGGGAAACCGAGTTCCCCCAGCTTAAACCCGTGAAAAGCAGCACTGGCCAGCGCATGTACCGCAAACGCGACGTAGAGTCAGTGGTGCGGATCAAGAAACTCCTCTACGGAGACGGATTCACTATCGCGGGCGCTCGAGCTCATCTGCGTGAAGAAACGCGGCCGGAGCGGGGCCAGTCCGCGTTGCCCTTCCCGGCCAGCACCGCGACAAATGTCGCTTACTTGCGCAATGAGTTGCAGCAGATCTTGCACATTCTCTCGGCGCGACACTAGCCTCCGTTCTTAGACAGGCTTGCTGCGGGAGTATCGCGAACGGAGAAATTTCCCTGCAGCTCGTTAATGGTGGTCTTTCTTTTCTGCCGCAGGCATGCTGACCGCGACCCCGCCGGTGGCTTTCTTCCAGTACTCCTGCACTCCGGGCGGGAGCTTTTCGATGCGAGAGAGAAATGCTGTTACCTTCCACATGTCATCCGCAGCGAGCGACTTGTCCCAGGCAGGCATGCCAGAATAGCGGACTCCGTTCTGAATCACGTAGAAGATCTGCCATTCCGGATCGGTGTCGGGATCGGTAATGAGGTTGGGAGGCTGAGGATACAGCGAATGTTCGAGTTGAGAGGGCTGGCGGTCGATGCCCCCGTGACAGAGGGCGCAGTTCATTGTGTAAACCTTCAGGCCCTGAATCAGATTGTCGTCGGTAATCGGAACGGGGTTATTCACATGGGGAGCGTGCCGCTCAACCGAACTGTCGAGCGCGCCCATCGCGAAGTGGCTTTCGAGTTGAGAAGGGGTAGTATTGGCGCGCGTCGGCAGAAAACCCAACAGCGCAAAACCGATCGTGACGAGTAACAGAACAACAACGGCGAAAATGATCCCAAGAACGAATTTGCTCATTGGCGGAACCTCGGGGGCACGCCCGGCCGCGCCCCAAATGGAACCTTCTTCCCGGCAATATACATGAGGAACGCCGGGGAGTGGTTTAGTAGGCGTGTAATTTTCGCGCTTGGCGAATGATGTCGTTCACCTTGGGCAGGAAAAACTCTTCCTGCGGCGGAGAGAAGGGAACAGGCGTATCGAACGATGCAAGGCGGACAATGGGTCCGTCAAGATCGTCGAAGGCTTCTTCGTTGATAATGGCAGAAATCTCTCCGGCGAGTCCTCCCGTGCGCGCATGTTCGTGGAGAATGATTACTTTGTTCGTCTTCCTCACGGTTGCGGCGATCGCTTCGCGATCGAGAGGAGAAACCGTGCGCAGGTCGACGACTTCCAGATCGATTCCTTCTTTACTCAGGACTTCCGCGGCTTCGAGCGCTGTGTGCAGCATGGCAGCATAAGTAATCACGCTTAAGTCGCGGCCTTCACGCGCCACGCGCGCCTTACCGATGGGCACGACATAGTCGTCTTCCGGGATTTCTTCCTTGATACGCCGGTAGAGATACTTGTGCTCGAAAAAAATCACCGGATTATTGTCGCGGATCGCAGCCTTGATCAAACCCTTGGCGTCATAGGCCGTCGCCGGGCACACCACCTTAAGGCCCGGAGCGTGTACAAACCACATTTCAGGATTCTGCGAATGAAACGGCCCTCCATGGACATTGCCACCACTCGGGCCCCGAATGACCAGCGGCGCAGGCGCACCCCAGCGGTAGTGCGCTTTTGCAACCATATTGACAATCTGGTTGAAGGCGCAGCCGATGAAGTCCATGAACTGAAATTCAGCGACAGGCCTCATCCCAGTGAGCGAAGCGCCGAACGCCGCTCCTACAATGGCCGATTCAGCGATCGGCGTATCGATCACACGCTCTGCTCCAAAGCGGTCGATGAGACCCTCGGTGACTTTGAATGCGCCACCATAGATACCAATGTCCTCGCCCAGACAGAACACGGTGGGGTCGCGCTCCATTTCCTCCCAGATTCCCTGGCGGATGGCCTCGAGGTAGGTTAGGTTCGGCATCAACGGGAGTGTAGCAAACGGTCGGCTTCTCAGTTTTTTGCATTTCGCCCGCAACGGTTGGCTTCCAGCTGGAATCGGCGCAAGTCTTTGTTCGTCAAAAACCTAGCGGGAATTGGATCCGAGACTCCGCGAAGTCACTCCCTCAATTCAAGAGATTGCGAGGAGGACGCTTTCTCCGCGTTCTTGACTCCCCAAACCTTGACCCAATTCGCGGCAGGCCAATACGGACATTCAGCGGCGCCCAGATCGCTTACAATTCCCATTCCTACAATCGCCTCTTCCTATGACAGTTGCGGTGCGGTCTTTTGCCAAGATCAATATCGGCCTTTATATCGGTGCGCGGCGCACGGATGGTTTCCATCCGCTGCGCACCGTGTACCAGACGATCGCCCTTCATGATGTGATTCGGATCGAAGTCGGACGGGGAACTGGGATCAATATCCGCTGCGACGACCCGCGAGTTCCGCTCGATTCGTCGAACACCTGTTACCGCATCGCTGCCTCGGTGGCCGATGCCTTGAAGGCGCGCGGAAAAGTGACGGTTGCGATCGAGAAGAACCTTCCCGTACAGAGCGGATTGGGCGCGGCTTCGTCGAATGCGGTGGCGACGATGGCCGGCCTCGAGCGAGCGTTGAAGAAGCGCCTGAGCGGCGCCGAGCGTTTGCGGATCGCCGCCGAGATTGGGTCGGACCTGCCTCTGTTCCTTATCGCCGGGACTGCATTGGGCGTTGGGCGAGGGGAAGAAGTTTATCCCCTGCCGGATTTGTCCTCGATACCCATCGTGGTGGTTACGCCGCAAGTCGGTGTATCGACGCCGAAGGCGTTTGCCGACTGGGATAAGCTGGTTGCGTCGCACCCTCAATTGACGCAATCTGGCTCGTCCGATAGACTGTTTGAGGTTGGCTGCGCGCTGTCGGCGTGGCTCAGTAAATACCCTGACGCTGGTGCTCCCGCTAGAGGCGGGGGCCGGGCCGGAAGCCTGCTATCCGACCTTGTCCGTGCCGGGATTGAAAACGACTTTGAAAGAGTCGTGTTTCCGCAATTTCCCGAACTACGAGACATAAAATGCGCGCTGGTGCGCGCTGGGTCAAGATACGCGTCGCTGTCCGGGTCCGGGTCGACGCTGTATGGACTGTTCGACTCACCCGCCGAAGCTGCGACTGCTGTAAAACGTCTGCAGAAAAAGGGTCTGAAGGCATTGGCTACGCGGACATTGACGCGCCGTGAATATTGGAGCAAGCTTAGCATCTCCCGCTAGAATGGGTTTGCTAAGAGCGAAAGCCTAATCGCTGAAAGCTGCTTTTTGGGCCGTCGACTAATGGTAGGTCAAGTGCCTTTGGAGCACTTTGTCTAGGTTCGAATCCTAGCGGCCCAGCCAGTATTGCAGGTCTCAGTTCCCGGTTCTCAGTTCTCAGCGAGAACCAGAGCCAAGACTGAGAACTGACGAACGAAGACTGAGACTGACTATGGCCACTGCGACTACGACCGCGGAGAAGTTGGAAAAAAAGCCCACTCCGGACGAGAAGCCCGAACGCAAACCTGTACGCGCGCGCGTCGATGACCGGTTCAAGATTTTTTGCGGGACTGCCAATGAAGCGCTATGCGACGAAGTTTGCGCGTTTCTTGGTTTAACGCGAGGGCAGGCGCATTTGACTCGCTTTGCCGACGGCGAGTGCTATGTCCAGATTCAGGAGAACGTGCGCGGGGCTGACGTTTTCGTGATGCAGCCGACCTGCCGTCCGGTGGACATGCACCTGATGGAATTACTGCTGATGATGGACGCGCTGAAGCGGGCATCGGCGCGGCGGATTACGGCGGTGATTCCTTATTTCGGTTATGCGCGGCAGGATCGGAAAGACAAACCGCGGGTGCCGATTTCGTCGAAGCTGGTCGCGGATTTGTTGACTACGGCGGGCGCGGACCGGGCGCTGGTGGTGGACTTGCATGCGCCGCAGTTGCAGGGATTTTTCAATATTCCGGTGGACCATTTATTTGCGTCCCCAGTGTTGGTGGACTATTTCCGGAAGCTGAGTTTGCCGGACTTGACGGTAGTTTCGCCGGACGCGGGCGGTGTGGAGCGGGCACGGTTTTTTGCCAAGAAAATGGACGCTGCCCTGGCGATCGTCGATAAACGACGCGTCGAGATGAACGTTGCGGAAGTAATGCATGTGATTGGCGACGTGAACGGGCGGACGTGTCTGATCATCGACGACTTGATCGACACCGCGGGAACGTTGGTGAAAGTCGCGCAGGCGCTTGTGACTGCCGGCGCCAGCAAGGTCTATGCGTGTTGTTCGCATCCCGTGCTTTCGGGACCGGCGGCGGAGAATCTGTTGAACTCTCCGATCAGCGAGGTGGTCGTGACCAACACGATTCCGCTGAACGAAGCAGCACGGAACCTGCAAAAGATCAAAGTGCTGTCGATCGCGGGTCTGATTGGGCGGGCGATTCAGTCGATTCACGAAGAGACTTCGGTGAGCCGGCTGTTCATATAGCACCTCGTTGGTCGTCTGTGATTGGCGGCTGACTGATGGCGGGTTGCGAACGACCAAGGACGAACGAGTAACGACGATTTTTCGAAGGATGGAAACGGAATTATGGCTACAGCAATGGAAGTGAGCATTCTGGAAGCGCAGAAGCGCGAAGCAGGGAACAAGAACGCTGCCCGGCGTGTGCGGGTGAGCGGGAAGATTCCGGCGGTTGTTTACGGCGCGGGCAAAGACACGGCCACCATCGCGGTCGATCCGCGGCAGGTGCTGCGCATTTTGCACTCTGAAACCGGCCACAACACGATTTTTGATCTCGCGCTCGACAGCGATCGCGTGAAGGCGATGATCGTCGACTGGCAGTTTGAGCCGATCAAGGGAAAACTCCTGCACGTCGACCTGCAGCGGATCGCAATGGACAAGAAGCTGACTGTCACCGTACCCATCATTCTCAAGGGTGAAGCGACGGGCGTGAAGCAGGAGGGCGGCATCCTTGAGCAACTGCTCCGCGAAATCGAAATCGAGTGTCTGCCGGTGGATATTCCGAAGTCGATCGAGGTCGACATCAGCCATCTGACGTTTGGCGTGGAAGTGCGGGTAAAGGATATCCCGCACAACGAAAAATTGAAATTCCTGACCGACGAGAATCAGATGATTGCGCACATCACGTCGGTGAAGGAAGAAGTGGTGGCCACACCTGAAGCGGTTGCGGCGGACGCGGCTGCGGCTCCGGCTGAGCCCGAAGTTATCAAGAAGGGCAAGCAGGAGGTTGAAGGCGAAGAGGGCGCAGAAGACGATAAGAACAAAGCGAAGGCTGAGCCCAAGGCCGAAAAGAAGGAGAAGAAATAGCGTGGTAGAGACGGGGCTTGCCCCGTCTCTGAGACGCGGCAGGCCGCGTCTCTACCACTATGAGCGTGAAACTGATCGTCGGTTTGGGCAATCCTGGAATCGAGTACCAGTTCACGCCCCACAATCTCGGGTTCCTGACGATTGACCGGCTGGCGGGTGATCGCGGAATTGAAATTCGGAACCGGCAGTGCCTGGCACTGACGGCCCGGGCCGAAGTTGCGGGCCAGTTGGCGGTTCTGGCCAAGCCGGAAACCTACATGAATCTGAGTGGGCGTTCGGTGAGGGAGCTGGTGGCGGAACATCAGGTCGATGTCAGGACGGACCTGATTGTGGTTTACGACGAGCTGGACCTGCCGTTTGGAACGATTCGCGTCCGTCAGCGGGGAGGTACGGCGGGGCATAACGGAATGGAGTCGGTTCAGGGTGCGCTTGGAACCGACGAGTTCTTGCGGATACGGATCGGGATCGCCCCCGATCGCAAAGTGGGCGACGGCGCCAAATATGTGCTGACGCCGTTTCGCAAGGCGCAGGAAAAAGTCGTGGATGAGGTGCTGGACAGGGCTGCGCAGGCTGTGGAAGTGATTTTGAAGGACGGCGCGGCGGCGGCGATGAACAGGTTCAACCGCAAGCCGGAGGACAGTGGTCAGTGATCGGTGATCAGTGGCCAGTGCCGAAGCCGGGAAATGAATTTCAAGTTCTGGCCAATGGTCACTGACCACGGGCTACTGGTTTTGGAGAAAACGCATGAATCGTAGCTATGAAGTGATGTTTATCGTCCGGCCTGACATGGTGGACGAGGATTTGAATAAGTTGATTTCCACGCTGGAGTCTTCGGTGACTGGGGCGGGCGGAACCGCGAAGAGCGAAGTTTGGGGCAAGCGCCGGCTCGCATACAAAGTTGCAAAGTTCAACGACGGCATCTTTGTGCTCATGATGATTGAAGGCATTGGAGCAACTGTTCATGAAGTAGAGCGCCGCCTGCGCGTAACCGAACAGGTGATCAAATTCATCACGGTGCGCACGGATGAGGAGCTGAAGCGGCTCGAGAAGGTCAAGAAGCTTCGCGACGCGAAAAAGAAGACGAGCGCAGTTCCGGCCGCTGCGCCTGCGCCGGTCACCCCGGAGGCCGCGGCGCCAACGACGGCGTAGCGCGGCGCACCGTTGTTGGCGGAGCTGATTGTAAATGAGTTTCGAAAACGATTATTTGGATTAAGGAGCACTATGGCAGACGAAACAAGGGCAGCAAGCGCGCCGGAAGGCGGTGGTAGTGCAAGTCGTCCAGAAGGACGTTCCGATCGCGGCGGCGATCGTGGCGGGCCTCGGGGACCGCGTCCAGGCGGCGGGCCGGGCGGTTCGCGCGAAGGCGGACGTAAGTATTTCCGGCGCAAAAAAGTTTGCAAGTTTTGCGTGGAGAAGATTGAAGCCGTCAATTACAAGGATGTGCGACTGCTGGTGCAGTTTGTCGCCGAGAGTGGCAAGATTACTCCGCGCCGGTTGACGGGCGTATGCACGCCTCATCAACGGCGCCTGTCGAAGGCGATCAAGCAGGCTCGCAATATTGCGCTGCTTCCGTTCGCGGGACGAGCGCAGTAGGGAAAAGCAGTCGTTGGCCGTTGGTTATGAGTCGTTCGCGGTGCTGAGGTCCGTGGCTGCTCTCCCATGGAGCCCCAAACGACTAAGGACCAACCACTAACGACCGTACAATTAACGACGAGATCACAACGGAGTCATCGAAAATGGAAGTCATTCTCAAAGAGGATGTGGCAAAGCTCGGGAACCGCGGCGAGGTGGTAAAGGTCGCCGAAGGATATGGGCGGAATTTTCTTCTGCCTCGGAAACTTGCGATCGAGGCTACGGTCGCCAACAAGACTGTCATCGAGCAGATGAAGGCTGCTGCGGTGCGCCGCTCGGCCAAGGAGAAGTCGGAAGCCGAGGCGCTGTCGAAACAGTTTGACGGGCTCGAAGTGTCATTCACGCGCAAGTCGGGCGAGAATGATCAACTCTTCGGGTCGGTCACGGCGAGCGATATCGCCGACGCGCTGGAAAAGAAGGGCTTCCACATTGATCGGCGGAAGATTCAGCTGCATGAGGCGCTCAAGACGGTGGGCGAGTTCACCATCGCGATCAAGCTCCATAAGGACGTAACTACGCACCTGAAAGTGCTTGTCGCAAAGGAAGCGACGGAAGAGTAGTTTTGCCTGGAACGCAGGGACGGGCGTTCGCCCGTCCTTTTTTATTCCGCGCCACGAAAACCGAAAAACGCCTCGACCTTCCGCAAATCTGTAGTCTTCGTGTAGTTCGGCAGGCTCTCTACAAACACGCGCCCATAGGACTTCTTCAGGATGCGATTATCCAACAGGGCCAGCAGACCGCGATCGTGAAGCGACCGGACCAGGCGTCCGAAGCCTTGTTTCAGGGTAATGACCGCGCTCGGCACCTGATAGTCACTGAACGCATTGCCGCCAGTGCGGTCAATTGCCTTTACGCGGGCAGCGACGATCGGATCGCTTGGCACCGCGAACGGCAAGCGGTCGATGATCACGCAGCTTAATTGCTCGCCCTGCACATCCACTCCCTGCCAGAACGAGCTCGTGCCGAAGAGGACCGCGTTCGGCGTGAGCCGAAATTCTTCGAGCAGCGCGGACTTGGGCGCGTCTCCCTGTTTGAGCATCGGGTATTCGATCACGCCGAGGAGACGATCGTAGATTTCGTTCATCTGGGCGTAGCTGGTGAAGAGGACAAAGGCGCGGCCGCGCGTGATCTCGAGCAGACGGCGGACGACGCCGGTAGCTTCGGCGGCGAATTGCGGAGTGCGCGGGTCGGGCAGGTCAGGCGGAACGTAGAGGATGGCCTGGTTCTCATAGTCGAAGTGCGAAGGCACGAGAAGTTCGCTCGCATGTTCGAGGCCGAGGCGCTGGCGGATGTAGCTGAAACCTCCGCCCACGGCGAGCGTGGCTGACGTGAGCACGGCCGTTTCGAGTTTGGACCAAAGGCACTCACGCAGAATCGAGCCTACTTCGATGGGTGTGGCCTGGAGGAAGACGTTGGTCCTCCCTCCAGGGCCTTTCTCCTCCGGCGTTCTTCGTCTTGCCGGGCCCCCGGCACCGCGGAATCCGCGGCGATCGATCCAGAAGACCGTGTTCGGATCTTCGTTTTCCATCACGAAGCTGAGTTGCCCTTCCAGTTGTTGCGCGCGGCGGGCGAGGCTGAAGACTTCATCTGGCTTCCGCGGAAGCTGTTCAAACTCGGCGGCCAGGCGAACGAGCGCCTGGCGAAGACCGATGAATTCGTCTCCGTTCTCTTCGAGAAACTCGCGGCGCGTATCAAAGGCGAAGCGGCCTTCCTGCGCGGGCAGGAGCGAAAAGAATAATTGCGAGCGCTCGCGCAGGGATTGGATCGCGCCGGACACCTGCGGCGTGTAGAGCCTTTCGCGCTGGAGCAGATTTTCCGTGTCCCGCGCCAGCTCATCCATGCGGAAATTGGTTACCGAGATTCCAAAATAGTTGCCGGCTACCTCTTCGAGTTCATGGGCCTCGTCGAAGATGACAGCGCCCGCGTCGGGGAGGACGCCGGCATCGGGCATACCGTCGACCTCGAGCTTGATGGCAAGGTCGGCAAAAAACAGATGATGGTTCACGATGATAATGTCGCTTTCGGCGGCACGGCGGCGCATTTCGGTAATGAAGCAGCGGTCGTATTCTTTGCATTTCTGCCCGAGGCAGGTGTCGGCCCGCGCGTCCAGCTTTGGCCAGAGAGCGCTTGCCTCAGGCAATTCCGCGAGTTCGGCGCGGTCTCCCGTGCGTGTGGTCTTTTCCCAGGCAGCGATTGTCTGATAGTGTTCGATTTCTTCAAGGCCGCTGAGCAGGGGCTGGTCCCTCAGGTCGTAGAGCTTCAGTCGGCAGAGATAGTTGTTGCGGCCTTTCATGTAGCAAACGGAAAGTTTTCCGCCCTCGTCACCAAGGACAACGCGCTCCAGAAACGGAACATCTTTAAAGTAGAGCTGCTCCTGCAGGTTTTTTGTGCCGGTCGAGATTATTACTCGCTTGCCAGAGCGGATGGCCGGCAAGAGGTAGGCGAGCGTTTTACCGGTACCGGTCCCGGCCTCGGCAATCAGGTGCCGTTTTTCCTCGAGCGCTTCTTCGACGGCTTGTGCCATTTGCAGTTGTCCGCGGCGATATTCATACGCGGGATGGCTCCGGGATAAGATGCCGCCGGGCGCGAAGAATTGGTAGAGAGAAACCCCGGTCGACGCGGGATGAGAGGACGCGGACACAGAGTCTCTATAATAAGTTCTCGGTCCCCAGTTGTCAGTTCTCAGTGAAGCAAACTCCTCGCAACAATCCGAAGTCGTTGCCTCTCCTTGCCATCGTGGGCCGTCCCAACGTCGGGAAGTCCACTCTGTTCAACCGGCTGACGGGATCGCGGCGAGCCATCGTTGGTGACGAGCCGGGCATAACGCGCGACCGGCTCTATGGCGAAACGGAGTGGCGCGGTCGCGCTTTCCGGGTCGTCGATACGGGCGGCATCGTTCCTGAGGACAAGGAATTTATCCCCGCGGAAATCTTTCGGCAGGCTAAGGTTGCGCTCAAGGAAGCAGTCGGAATAATCATGGTCGTGGATGCGCGGACGGAGTTAGCTGGGCCCGATCGGGAACTTGTTCGGCAGCTTCAGCGTATGGGGAAGCCGCTGTTTCTCGCCGTCAACAAGGTTGATAGCGACAAGCAGGAATCGCTCGTCGGGGAATTTCATGAGCTCGGGATTCGCGAAGTGTTCCCTATCTCGGCCGAGCATGGGCGCGGAACTGACGACCTGCTGGATGCCTTACTCCCCTTGCTGCCGGCAGAACAAGAGCCTTTCATCGCAGAGGCCGCCATGGGACCCGCAGAGGCCGCAAGGAAAAGCGACGCGCCGGACGCACTTGCGAACGAAGAACGAACGTCGGGCGACGCTTCCCTTCACGAAATCAAAGTCGCCATCATCGGCCACCCCAATGTCGGCAAATCTACTTTGCTGAACCGGCTCACGGGAGTCGACCGCGCAATTGTTTCACCCATTGCCGGCACTACGCGGGATTCGGTGGACGAGGTCGTCGAGTACAAGGGCCGCACAGTTCGCTTTGTTGACACCGCGGGCATTCGCCGCAAGGGCAAAACCGAACTGATGGCGGAAAAGCTCTCGGTGGTTATGGCGCGCAAAAATATTGAAGACGCCGACATCGTGCTGTTCCTGGTCGATGCCACCGAAGGCGTTAGCGGGCTGGATGCGAATATTGCAGGCTATGCTCACGAGAGTGGGCGCTCCGTCATTATTCTTGTCAACAAATGGGATCTCATCGCGAGCGGCGAGAAGAGGGCGATCAGCCAGTCGCGCGCAGCACGCATTCAGGATGCGAAGCGGCCGCAGGACCGTACACTCTACGAAGAGCGGCTGCGCTATGGGTTGAAGTTCCTGAGCTATGCGCCGGTGCTGTTTGTTTCAGCGCACACGGGCAAGGGGACGGAAAAGATTTTGCCGCTCATCGAAAAGGTCGCGGCGGAGCGGCGCAAGCGCATTTCGACGTCGGAAATGAACCGCTTCGTCAAGAAGATCGATTTCGATCGTGCGTCGGTGCCGATGAGCAAGCGTGTCCGGATTTACTACATGACGCAGGCGGCGGTGGCTCCGCCGACGTTTGTTCTGTTCACGGATCGGGCGGTGAAGCTGCATTTTTCTTACGAGCGGTTTATTGAGAATCAGATTCGGGCGGAGTTCGGGTTTTTGGGGACGCCCATCTGGATTAAGAGCAGGGCGAGCGAATGATGCAGGTTTCAGCTCCAAGCTCTTAGCCTGACCACCCTGCTCTTCCGGCGATTCTCAAACGTGAGCGGTACCAATTCAGGTATCTCTCCTTTGACCCTTTACCCTGTCACTGCCCCATGTTTCCCATCCTCCGTCAGCAATCCCACTCGGTCTACTCCTGCAATGCGGGCGGTGGCAATCACATCCGCCACATCCTGAAAGTCGATGTCGTCATCGGCTTCGATGAAGGCGATGCGCTCTACGCGGATCGCGAAGATGTCGGTCAGACGCTGGCGCAGGTGATCCCACGCGACAACTTCATCGTTGACCTTCACTTCGATATTCCCCTCACCATTCGCCCAGGCATGTTCGTCGCTATGCTTCGCGTGGTGGATCTGGATCACGATCGTCCCTTGTGGCGGGGGAATGTTATTCGCCGCTGGCTGCGCCGGTGGCGGGATGTCGGCATTGAGTCCGGTTGGCCTCTGTTCGATGACCACCACCATGAAAATAATGATCAGCACAAGCAGAACGTCAATTAGCGGAGTGACGTTCATTTGTGGAGAAGACGGACCACCGCCTGAGAATGCCATTCAAGTTTCTCCTTGTCTCAGGCACGCGCGTGTCTTGAGCTATTGGACACGCGGGAGAAGGGCTTGGTTCCCGTTTGGCAGCGGTTTTTGAGTCACGATCCAGCAAAAGGGCGATTACCACAGGACGCGCGGAGGTGCACAGCAGCCTGGAAGAAACCAGCAGACTCAAAGGAGGGCGCTCACTCATTCGCAAAGTTCGCGGATGAGTGGGCCCCCTCGCTTCCCAAGTTCTCGCTCGCACCGGCAGACAAGTGCTTTTTTTCGGCTATTTGAACGTGGCGTTCGTGCGCAACAACTGGTCGCGATGCACGCTGAAATCGACCATGGAACCAAAGGTTGGACCGGCGAACGGGCTGGACTTCAGAGCGGCTTCGAGGGCTGCGTTGACCTTGTCCATCCCTTCGGCGCTGGATGTGACGTAGACGATCCAGAACGAGTTTGGCGATTGCGTGTGAATCGCTTCGGTGTCGATTTCGTATTCGTGAAGTGTGCCATCGGCGAGCAGCTTCTCGAACATGGGCACGATGAAGTTCTTGCTAAGCAACGCCAACCCGTCCTCGGGGGCATCCGCTTTGAATTTGTACTCCGACACGTGCGTGTAGGCGCCCTTGAACGAACCCGAATGCCAGTTGTAGTAACGGCTGACGAAGATCGAATCCGAGTGCCTGGTGGCGCTGCTGAGGACCGGGCTTACCGCGTTGCCGGATTTATAGAACTGATCGAGCACGTTGAGGAGGCCTGCGAGGGACATGCTCGACCACCAATCGTCATGGGTCGCTTCCTCAGGTTGATGAACCAAAGATGCGTCGTCGCCATAGGCGACGAGCGTTCCGGCTGCCAGGGCCTTGCTCAGGATGGGCTGATCGGCCGCGTTGTTTTTTTCCATCTCGGCCCATTGCGTCCGCGGGATTGTCCAATCGGAAACATAGGAATACATTGGCGCCTTTTCTTTGACTTCGGACATTTGAGCGCGGGCGGGCACCGAACAGACGATCGACGCAGCGAACGCGCACACGACAAGGAAAGCTCTCCATATGTTCTTATTCATCATTCGTTTCCTCTAGTGTTTTCGCCAGGATTTTGATCCGGATATCCTGAGCGTCGGCAGTGTACACCCGCACGAAAGAAATTGCGCCAGTTCTTGTGAGCGCTGCTCTCGCTAGAATCTAAGAAGGTTGATTTGGGAATTTCTCTGCGCGCAGGCTGAATATCACTTTGAAGCGACTTCTCTCTCTGATCGTCATTAGCGTCGCGATGGGCTCGAGCGTCTGCCCTCCGGCCCGCGCGCAGGACAATTACGAAATTCAGGTCTACGAATCCGAGACGGTTCCGGCGCATACCACCATGGTGGAGATTCATTCCAACTTCACATTGAATGGGCAGAAGGCGGTGGTCAACGGAGTGCTGCCATCCAATCATGCCGAGCATGAGACGCTGGAGATTACACAAGGGTGGACGAGCTGGTTTGAAACCGGCTTCTACGTGTTTTCGAGCATTCAGCCTGGGTCCAGTCCGAATAGCGGGTGGCAGTGGGTGGGTGATCATATCCGTCCGCGGGTTGCGGTGCCGGCTTCGTGGCACTGGCCGGTTGGGCTGAGTATTTCGCAAGAGATCGGGTATCAGCGGCGCCAGTTTGCTGAGGACAGCTGGAATTATGAGCTGCGGCCGATTATCGCTAAGAAAATTGGGCGTTGGTATCTGGATTTCAACCCGACCTTTGACCGAGCCCTGCATGGGCTGAATGTAGGCCGGGGATGGGAGTTTTCGCCCAACGTGAAGGTGAGTTTTGATTTCACAAAGAAG
>Ga0335078_10006233_pt1 | contig 17654 bp, 15 predicted proteins | sample Lox_Sample_32_FD_206711 | JGI IMG/M metagenome (GOLD analysis project Ga0335078, IMG submission 206711) | Soil microbial communities from Loxahatchee National Wildlife Refuge, Florida, United States - Lox_Sample_3.2 | ecosystem: Environmental > Terrestrial > Soil > Wetlands | place: USA... | reverse complement strand
TCAGTCGTGACGCGAAGCGGCGGCCGCTTGCGCACGCATGCGCTTTTCTGCGGCGATTATCGCCAAGCACTCCGGCAAGCTGCAGCCGTCAGCCGCCACGTTCATATCAAGTACACCCGGCGAAAATACCGTAGGGTGGTCGCGCTGCTTGATGATCATCTTCGAGATCTCTGGGTTGGCGGCAAAGCCAGTTATCGATTGGGGGCGGTGATTGAGGAAAGCGGAGAGCTGATTATCTATGCGCCGCACCTGACTACGCTCTCCGATGTACACGGCAAACTTATCAAGCGGTATGGATACGCGCCGATCGAGCGAGTTCGCGAACTGGTTGAACAGTCGGAAGAGCTTCGTCAGAACCTGTGCGTGGCGGCTCATCTGGCGCACGTGAGCTATGCGGGGCGAACTCTTCCGGACGGCACAATCGTGCCGCGATACTCCATCACGTTAGCGTCGGCGGTCGACGAAGGCACTTGCCAGCAAGTCAACCTTAGTTACATGCGACCGGAAGATTTCGATCGCTCTGCATACACCCGCGACCCGGACACGCTCATTGTTGAGCAGGCGGGGCGCGACCTGTATCTGATCGAGCCACTCACGGAGTAGTGGACGATCAAGGTTCCAAAATCGCCCAGCTTACGGTCTCGCCTCATACACGATGTTGAACGGCGTCTCGGTGGCGCGGCGGAAGCGGCTGAAGCCCGCCGAACTCACGACATCGCGAATGCGCTTCTCGCCTGCCTGTGCGCCGAGACATAATCCAACTTCCTGCGAGCGCGAACAGGGCGTGCACAGCAGGGTTGAGAACGAATAGTAAACGCGGCCTACGGGATTCAGATTGTCCTGAAGTTGATCGTTGGCAAACGGTTCGACGATCATCCATGTACCGTCTTTATTTAGGGCTTGCTTCACGTGGCCCGCCGCGCCAACCGGATCGCCCATGTCGTGCAGGCAATCGAAAACGGCGACGAAATCGTAATCTTTGCCGGGGAAATCCTTCGCCTTGGAGACGTCGAAGGTCACGCGATCGGCAATTCCGTCACGCTTGGCGTAGGTGCGCGCGGCTTCGATCGACTTGTCGTGGTAGTCGAATCCGAAGAACTGCGATTTCGGAAACGCTTTCGCCATGAGCAAGGTCGATGCGCCTTTGCCGCAGCCCACGTCGGCTACACGTGCTCCTTTTTCCAGCTTGGCTTTGACGTCTGTCAGCGCGGGAATCCACGAGGTCACAAGGTTCGCCGCGTATCCGGGGCGGAAGAATTTTTCGCATCCATGAAAAACTCCGTCCGCGTGTTCATGCCAGCCCATGCCGGCGCCGGTGCGGAATGAATCGGCAATCCGCGGCACGGCAGCCAGAGATCCGAGCGCCAATTCGAAGGCGCCTGGCAGGTAGGCGGGGCTGTCTTCCGTTGCCAACGCGAAGGTTTGTTCCGCGTTCAGGCTGAACTTGTGGGTCTTCTCGTCATACGTGATATAACCGCCAGCCGCTTGGGAGGACAGCCACTCGCGCAGGTAGCGTTCGTCGGTCTGGGTCTTGGCGGCGAGTTCGGCAGAAGTCATCGGCCCACCAGCCAGCGCTTTATAAAGTCCCAATTTTTCGCCGATTACCACCATTCCGGTGTGAACGGCGGCGCCCAGATCGGTGACAAATTTACCGATGAAGGCATTTAGCTTGTCCATGTCTAATGCGGGTGCTGAACTCATAGCGCTCTCCTTTCAGAAGGCGGATCGGGTCCCCATTTCAGAATAAGTACGGAGGAGAGACTTCCAGATTTTGAGAAGTGCGGGACCCCAGTGCAGAGATTCTGCACCCTGTAGATCAACGAAGTCAACCGGGAACCCCGGCGCGACGCGATGCGTAACTACTCGAAGGGCAACCGAATTGGCTGGAAGCCGGGTGATATGATTTCGGGCTGCAACTCTCAAGAAGGTGGCCGATGATTTTGCGCGCACGTCTTAGTGTGTGTCTGATCGTGTTGTGGATGAGTGCCTGCCTGTTTGGGCAGGAAACCAGCGGAACGGCTCTATCGATTCCCGCGACAACTTCTGCCATCAATTCGGTGACGGCGATGTCGCAGAGAGTCGTGCACTATGAGATCGACGCTAAATACGATCCCAAGAAGCATGCGCTGGACGCAACCGAAACGCTGACCTACCACAATTTGACCGGTCAGCCGCAGGACACATTCCCCTTTCACCTTTATCTAAATGCTTTTCAGCCAACATCCACCTTTGCGCGCGAAGCTAAGCGCGAAGGTACGCGCGACGAAAACTTCGAGACGTGGGATCCGAAGTTCTACGGTGCTGACGAGATCAAGAAATTTGAAGTCGTCGATCAGGGCGACTTAACTTCGCAACTGCAGTTCATTCAGCCGGATGACGACAATAAAGAGGACAAAACGGTCGTGCAGGTGCGCCTGCCGAAAGCAATTCCCCCCGACGGCTATGTGCAGTTCAAGATCAAATTCCGCGACCAGTTTCCGCAAACGGTAGCACGGACCGGGTGGTACCGCGACTTCCTGTTGGCCGGGCAGTGGTTCCCGAAAGTCGGAGTTTGGTGGCATGGCGCGTGGAATTGCCACCAGTTTCATGCCACTACCGAATTTTTTGCGGACTTCGGCGTTTATGACGTCAAGATCACGCTTCCGCAGAACGAAGTAATCGGGGCTAGTGGTGTAGAAGTGAGCAATGTGAACAATCCTGACGGCACAAAGACGCTTACGTATCACGGCGACGATATTCACGACTTCGCCTGGACCGCGAGTCCGCACTTCAAAGACTATTACGAAACATTTCAGGGCAGCATGGGCCCGGTAAAGGTGCGCGTCATGCTGCAGCCTTCACATTGGGATCAGGCGGAGCGCCATGGCCGCATAGCGGAAGAAACCATGAGCCGCTTCGACAAGTGGTATGGACCTTATCCATATAAGACGTTGACAGTGGTTGATCCTGAGCCAGGTTCGGCGGCCGGGGGAATGGAGTATCCGACTTTCATCACCGGCGGCACGGCCTGGTGGGTTCCGAAGCGATTCCTGCTGCCGGAACAGGTGGTCGAGCACGAGTTCGGACATCAGTACTGGTATGGCATGGTGGCGACCAACGAATTCGAAGACGCCTGGATGGATGAGGGAATTAACCAGTACACCGAAGCTAAGGTGATGGATTCGATTTATGGCCGAAACACGTCGACGATGAACCTGTGGGGAGCGACCGCGGGAGAGGACGAATTCGATCGCATGTTCCAATTGCCAGTGAGCGATCTCGATCCCATGGTCCGCAAAGCTTGGCAATTTGCCGATTTCAATTCTTATGGCGGCATTACCTACGGGAAGACTGCAGTGGTCCTGCTCACTTTGGAGGGATTGATCGGCGAAGACACTATGCGCCAAGCGATGCACACCTACTTCATGAGATATCGCTTTACGCACCCGGACAAAGAGGATTTCCTGAAAACGATTGAAGAGGTCTCCGGAAAAGATCTGCACTGGTACTTCAACCAGGCGGTCGACGGAACGCAGGTACTCGACTATGAAGTATTAAAATTGAGTTCCTATCCGGCCGATTGGTACAAAGAAAAGGTCAAAGAAAAGAAAGGGCAAACGGAGTACGTTTCGAACGTGTGGATCCATCGCAAGGGGGACTTTGTATCTCCGATCGACATTGAAGTGAAATTTGATAACGGCGATAAGGTTCGCGAGCACTGGGACGGCCAGGACCGCTGGACCCGGTTCTCTTACCAGAAAAAAGCAAAAGTCGAGTCGGTGGAAGTGGATCCCGATCACAAGTTCCAATTCGATCACAACAACTTCAATAACAGTCAAACCGTGGAAGCCAGCAAAGGGGCGGCGCGCAAGCTCAGCAACTATTGGACTTTCTGCTCGCAGTTCTTTGCGCAGTTTTTAACCTGGTGGATGGTATAGGTCTGCAGCGAGGAACCAATGAGGTCTAATTTGATTTCATCAAGTGCCGCGGTGTTGAAGCGCAATAAGCGATATGTCGTCTGGTTTTACCTGATGAACCTCGCGCTCGCGTTCGTGGGAACGGAGGCGTTTAGCACCCACGTGCACGGAATTCTGGATCACAGCCTGTACGCTGGCACGTTGTTGCATGGATTCGATCTGGCGACGCTGGCCGAACTGCTTAGTCGGCCAGAGTTTGGGCCGATGCAGAGTTCCACGATGCCCTCGATGATGCTCGCGGTGCTCTTCCTACTTGCCAGCGTCATCTTCATGCCGGGCGTGCTGTTGGGGTTCTCGTCCGACCATCGAATTTCACGGCAAGAGTTCTTTCGCTCCTGCGGACACAATGTCTGGCGGTTTGTGCGATTGTTCGTGCTGTTTGCCATCGTCGCTGGAATTGTTGGTGGAATACTTTTTGGTTTGCAAGGCGCGCTGGTAAAGGGCGTGGATCAAGCTGCAAATGACGATCGGCTTCCCTCTCTAGTCCACTTTCTGAGTTTGTGCGTCATCTTTCTGGTAATGACCGTGATTCGGATCTGGTTCGATTTGGCGCAGACCGACGTGGTGCTGAAGGATGAGAACGCTGTGAGGAAGTCGCTTTCTTGGGGCTTCCGATCGACCTTCCGAAATTTAGGGCGACTCCTTGGCAGCTATGTTGCGATCTCGATTGTGGCGGCGATCATCCTGGTTGTCGGAATTGTCGTTTGGCACCTCATTGTGCCGCCTAGCAGCGTCGTGGGGGCGTTTCTGGTGAGCCAGGTGATCCTGTTACTGCTACTGGCAATGCGGTTTTGGCAGCGGGCCGCGGCCGTCAGCTTTCATGTTAGGAATTCGGTGGAAGCTTCCGTGGAAGCCGAGTCACGGCTCGCGGCGATTCCCGCGTGAACCGAGTCCCTGAATCTCCGTAGGATCACTCAGGCAGTCCGGTGAACATCTTCTCTGATACAGAAAAATCCTGAGGGAAGTACATAGTCAGCGGCATTGTTGATTCTCGAGGCCGGAAGTATTCTCGGATCAATCGAGATCAACTTCTGAAACCCATCTTCTCAAGCAGGTTCGATCCTAAGGGATTTGGACCTGCTTCTCGCCTTTTAGGGGCAATTTTGTTGCTCGTCCCCCGCCGCAATTAAATCAATGAACAGGGGATTCTAAACGAACGTAGTTGGAATGGAACTAGTTGGAACGTTTCTTGTCGAGAAGCTCTTTCAGGGTGTTGAGGAGATACTGGGGGTCTTCTTCGCCTTTTCGAATCCAGATGTCTGCCAACCCGATGGCCTCATCCAGAATTTGCGTGTAGGCGGATAAAACAATGATAGGAGTCTTTCGATTTAGCTTCCGGAGTTCCTTGGCCACGGCTAGACCGTTCATGTCGGCCATCCAATAGTCAATAATGACGGCGTCGACGGTGTTGGAACGGAAAAGCTGGATTCCCTCGCGTCCGGAAGGGGCGGTCAGGACGGTGTAGCCGACCGACTCCAGCAGGAGTTTCCTGAGTTGACGCCCGGGCTCTTCGTCGTCAACAACTAGAATGGTTTGTTGGAGATCCATGGATGGCCAGAGATTGTCTCTAACATCCGGCTGCGATGATGACGAGCGGCCCAAACTTAAAAGCTCCTCCGTACACAGGGTAAATACGGATGTAAAGAAAAGTAGGCCATTGGTCCCTCATCCAGCAATACAGTAAAACCCGGATTTATCAGAAAGTACCCTGTAGGGGAAGTCGCACCAGAGATGCGGGCTAAAACGATTGAATTCAACGCTCGGCTACAATGACGGTTGTGGCCAGACTGCGACTGTTTGTAGGCAAAGGCGGCGTAGGCAAGACCACAATTTCAGCCGCATACGCAGTACATCGCGCATTCCAACATAGCCGGGAACGCGTGTTATTGATTTCCACCGATCCGGCTCATTCCCTTACAGACATTTTCCAGCATTCGTTCGCCCATAAGCCGGATCGGATCAAGCTGCGGAAGGGTGAGTTATTCGCCTGGCAAGTCAACGCGGAAAAGGAATTTCGCGCATTCCTGAACGAACGTAAGCAGGAAATCGTTTCCATTCTCGCCAGCGGATCCATTTTCTCCGAGGACGAGATCGAGCCTTTTCTCGATGCCACTCTGCCGGGCATGGCCGAAATGTCGGCTCTCCTCGCGATTGAGGAGGCGCTTGGGTCGGAACAGTATTCGGAGATTGTGGTGGATACCGCTCCTTTCGGCCACACGTTGCGCTTGTTTGAAATGCCAGCGAACTTCCGGCGGTTTCTGGAGTTCCTGAAATTTGCGGCAAGCCGGGACCAAGTTTTGGCAGCTCATTTTGGCGGAGCGGCAGGACTGAAAGGCGAAAAACTTCTTGGCGACTGGACTGCCAGACTGGAGAACCTGCTGACTGTGCTGCGGGGTGAAGCAGAGCTTGTTTTGGTTACTACACCGGAGACCTTTGCTCTGCAGGAATCGTTGCGGTGCAGCCGGACTATGCAAAATTTCTCACCGCCCCTGGGATTTCGGGAAATCGTGCTGAACCGGGCAGTGCTGAAGGCGACCACGTGCAGGCGTTGTCGAAAGCAAAAGAGCATGACCAATGCTTCGCGGCGATTTCTGCGGCAACACTTTGCTGATGCACGTATCCACGAGGCCGAGGATTACGGCGCTCCCATCCTCGGAGCAGACGGGCTCGAAGCATTTGGTGCGCAAATCTTCGGCGGTAAGAAAGCAAGGTGGAAGGCTCCATCCCCGCCAAAAGCATCGCTTCAACTCACAGGCGCGCATTGGCCGCTGCTCGAAACTCCGCTCGCAATGGTACTGGGAAAGGGTGGGGTCGGAAAAACCACCATTTCCGCCGCCCTGGGTTTCCAAACTCGGGCGAGAACGAAGGCAGCGGTCGAGATTTGCTCGGTCGATCCCGCACCATCTCTCGACGACATCTTTCAGACGAAAGTGGAAGATCAGCCGAAATCCGTTTTAGGCGATCCGAAATTTTGTGCTTCTGAAATGGATTCGGCGACGCGCTTTCGGGACTGGGCGGCCGAGATGAAGAACATAATCGATTCGGCAACCAGATCGGATCGCTCGAAAATTCATGTCGATCTGTGGTTTGAGCGGCAACTTTTCGAGCAGTTAATCGACAGCGTGCCTCCCGGTCTCGATGAAGTTTTGGCAGTTTTCCGTATCCTTGATCTGCTGAATGAGAAATCCAAGCGCCTGGTGATTGATATGGCGCCCACCGGGCATGCGCTTGAGTTGCTGCGCACGCCGGAGCGGCTTCTCGGTTGGACTCGGCTGTTGTTGAAAACCCTGGCAGCGCACCGTAAACTGACTTTCGTTCAAGACGCGGCAGTGCAACTGGCGGAACTCGCGCACCGCGTGCGCGACTTGGGGAAGAAACTTAGGGATTCGGACATTTCTCGGGTCTATGTCGTAATGTTGGCCGAACCTTTGCCCGACCGCGAAACCGAACGCCTGATGAACGATCTCGAGAACCAGGAGCTTGCGCCGCATCTTCTTTTTGTTAATCGGGTGCTCTTCGCCGAGGACGTGGGTAAATGCCTGCGATGCCGACAAACGCAGGCCTGGCAAACCGCAACCATCGCGCGTTTGAAAAAGCAGCACCCGAATCTACCGATTTACGTGGCGCGCAACTTCGCGAACGAGATTGCGGGAAATAGAGGCTTGCGGTCTTTTACGAGTGAGCTATGGCAGGTCGCTTGAAGAACAGCCAAATCGATACCGTGCTTTATCTGTACGGGATCAGTGCAACCGCAAAGGAATTGAAGCAGCGAGTGCCGGGAGTGGATGGTCAAGGGGCCATTGAGCAGGTACGTGTGGGTGAACTGACGTGCTGGATCAGTCGTGTTTCGAGAGAAGATTTCGCTGACAACTTGGGCGCTAATATTGAAAACCTCGAGTGGCTAACCGAGATGACACCGCGTCATCAGACTGCGGTGGCGGCTATCTCGGAAATAAGTGATGTGTTGCCGACCCGGTTCGGGACGGTATTCCTCAATGAAACTTCGCTCGCGGCTGACATCAACCGCCGCAAAAGGGTACTGCTTGCCGATTTAAAGCGCACGCAAGGGAACGAAGAATGGGGAGTGAAAGTGTTTGCGGGTCAGCTGCAACCGGTGCATTTGCCAAAAGTGCATAGCGGGAAAGGTTATCTGGAGGCCAAGTCCGCCTTGTTAAAATCGCGCAAGCCGGCCGGAGATGATGAGGAACTTTCCCGGTTTGCGAAAGAATTGGAAAAGATTGCAGTAGATGCGACGGAAGGCGGGAAAATCAGCGGAGGGCAGCGCGATCTTCGATATCAGACTTCCCTTCTGCTGAAACGCTCGGATCGAAAACGGTTTCAGGCAGTTCTCAAGAAATTCGCGAACGCCTGGGGAGATTCGCGGCGCATCGAGTGCACCGGTCCGTGGCCGCCATACTCCTTCGTATCAGGCAATTCAGACTGATTATGCCGGATGCATCCAGCAATATCGTGATCGCGAGCAACGAATCGAACGATGACCTTTCAGTGCTCGATCTCCTGGATCACGTGCTGAATAAGGGCGTGGTAATTCGTGGAAATATCATCATTTCACTGGCCGGAGTTGATCTGATTTACCTGGGTCTGGACATGCTTTTGACTTCGGTCGAAACCGCATTGGAAAGCCTGCATCGATCTGGAGCACTTCCACGCGAGGCTACTTTGCGACCGCGCTCCGGCAAGTGACATGGCTTTGCTCGCGTACTGCATCGCGGACAATTGCGCTTTAGAACCTCTGCCTCAAGGCATAGAGGGCAGTCCTATCCGGTTGATTTCAGATTCGGGGCTGACGGCGTTTGTTTCGGATTATCAGCCCTCCGCGGGAACCGGTCGCGATGCGGTCCGAAAAACGGTTCTCGAGTTCAACCGAGTTCTCCAGGAACTGATGCAGCGAATGACCATCCTTCCTTTCCGTTTTCCGACAGTTGTCGATGAAGTGGAGATGCGCGAGTTTCTGCAGTCGCACTCCAAGGAATATAGTGAAGCATTGGTCCGATTGCGGGGTCTGGTGCAGATGGAGATCCATCTGACCGGGACAGTGTCATCCGGTGAGAAAAAGCGCTCCGGCGCAGAGTATTTGCGAGCGAAACAAGCGAAGCATCGTGAATTGACTCACGCCGCTGTCGAGTTTCGAAAAGCGATGCCCCAATCCATTCGAGGTTGGCGGGAGCACCGCAGCGAAAATGGAACTCGTTGCTATGCATTGCTTCCGCGCACTGCAGTACAGGAAATGTTGCAGAAAGCAGCATCGGTCAGGATTTCAGAGAACTTGCAAGCGCGTGTAAGCGGGCCTTGGCCGGCAACTGAGTTCATCGAGGTTTCGAAGGCTAAACATGGCGAGTAACGACAACCCGGAGGCCTTCCACATTGAGCAAGCGACCGTGTCGACCTCGGCGACCGGGCCAGCGGGCCGGATCGATTGCACTCCGGAGACCATCGAACAGGGCCTGGCGAAACTCGTGCTGAGTTTGATCGAATTGTTGCGGCAGTTGCTGGAAAGACAAGCGATCCGGCGCATGGAAGGTGGAACGCTGAGCGAACAGCAAGTTGAAGAAATGGGTCAATCGCTGATGACTCTGGAAACGAAAATTCGCGAGTTAGCTGATAATTTCGGCCTGACTCCCGCGGATCTGAACCTGGATTTAGGCCCGTTAGGTAATCTGTTGGAGTAATTCGTGCGTCTGAACCGGAAATCATCTACAGGGAATCCTGTAGAAACCAAATTTAAAAACTGTATCCACTTAGTGTCGTTGACACGTAATTACCATTGCCCTAGGATGACCAGCGGCACTGCGCAGTTACTATTGTTCAGTTCCGCTTTCCTGGAAAGAAAGACTTAAAACATGGAGAGAGTACCCACAGTATCGGGGACGACCAATCTTGTAGATATCCTGGACCGCGTCTTGGATAAAGGGTTGGTCATAGCTGGCGACGTGCGTATTTCGTTGGCGAATGTGGAATTGCTCACAATCCGGATTCGGCTTCTCGTCTGCTCGGTCGATAAGGCCGAGCAAATCGGGCTCAACTGGTGGAAGTATGACCCGCATCTAACCATGCAAACACCAGTCGTCCCGACTGCCCTCCCACAAGCAACACGCGCAACTCGCCGGTCCAGAGCTACTCGGCCGACGAATGCCAGACGAGCGTAGTCGAAAAGGGACTAGGAGGAAGGGTTCATGGCAGTCGAACGCATATCCGGCGGTTCGAGCCTCATTGACGTTCTAGATCGCGTACTGGACAAAGGCATCGTTATCGATGCATGGGTACGCATTTCACTTGTCGGTATCGACCTGATCACGGTCGAAGCACGCGTCGTCGTGGCATCGATCGACACGTACTTGAAGTACGCCGACGCCGTCGGTCTTACCGGTCTCGTTTCTCGTCCGCAATTGACGGAGACCCAGGAGCCGGAGGTAGTCGTCGAGACCACTCGCCGACGTACTCGAGTGCCTACACGCCGGGCAGCGGGTCGAGCATAATTTTTTTCAGGGATGGCGGGGGCAGGGGGAATGGCAACTCCGCGGGTACAGACAGAAGTAAAGCCGGAGCTCTTTGTGGTCCGTGGACGCGCTAATGAAGCGGCCTTGCGCCTGCTCGCCGCCGAACGATCGGAAGAAATTTTTCCGATCCTCCTGGAAGAGATCGTCAAGATCGGCTTTCCGCGGGCCTTGGTGCTGGAAGTCGATTTCGATACCAGCGAAATCCGAACCAGCGCCTCTCTCAATTGCGACCGCCAGTATCTGGACCAATTTCGCACTTCCCTTTGGGCAAGCGAAAACCCGATTGTGTCGGTGCTTCAGAACCTGGCGCCCGCGACTCTCAAGCTGGGAGATACGGCGGCTGACAGCTTTTACGCCTATCCCATCATGTATCGCAGCCGCACGCGATGTTGGGAGGCGGAACGCGAGCGGCGACAGGATTGCCTGGCCGTCCTGAATTCGAAGCTCACCAAGAAATTTCCGCTCGAAGAGCAAGTCTGCACAGCCTGCGGCATGCGCGCCTATGCCTGCATCGTTCTGGCGCAGGTTACACGGCATACGAACGAAGCCCGATTGCAGGAGTTTCGCGCCCTCGTCGATCGTGCGAACCGGTATCTCTCGCGTCTTTTCAAAGTTGAGCATTATTACAATCGCATGCGCGATATGGATTCCACCATTTCGCGTCTGCGCGCTGTCATGCAGAGCATGCCCGATCCGGTTATCCTCACCGATGGGCAGCACCGAGTAGTGATTCAGAACAAGGCTGCCGAGCGTTTCTTTCGTGTTCCGGAAGGCGTCAGCGAAGGCGGGAAGCGCGCAGTCGAACTCAACAACCTTCTTTTTTCCGCGGCGCTATCTTCAATGGTGGTGAGTGCGAGCGATACTTCGCGCGATCTGACGCTGGTCGACGTGATGGACGGCGAAGAAGTGTTGTTTGAGGCAGTCTGTGCGCCCACCTACAGCGGATCGGTCCGTAGCGGCATGGTGACGGTCATGCGCGACGTAACGGACCTCCGGCGCGCCGACGATGAAGTTCGCGCCAACCTTGAAAAACTGCGGCTCGCGGAAGACGTAGTTCGCCAGGACCGCGACCGGCTGAATCTGGTAATTGAGAACGTTGGCGATCCGATCATCGTGGCGGATAATTCCGCCAAGGTAGTTCTACTCGATCCATTGGCAAAGGAACTGTTTGGGGCTTCAGGTTCCGATAAACACCCCGAATTGGTCAAGAACCAGGCGAAGCTCGATGCTTATCTGACCTCTTTCACGTTCTCTTTCGCGGACAAGGAGAATCGCTCGCTGCATCTCTATCAGCCAAGTTCTCGAAGTGAAGTTGAATACGCCGCCCGGTCGGGAAAAATTTACGATGCCCGTGGACAGGTCGCCTTCACGGTTACAGTTCTGCGCGATTTCTCAACCTGGAAGAAGCTGGAACAGTTGCAACTAGAACGGCGCATGCTGGAGATGGAAAAGTTTGCCGCTACCGGCCGTCTGGCTGGCACGATCGCGCATGAGATCAATAATCCGCTTGAATCCATCAAGAATGCGATTCATTTGCTGGGGGATAATCTCGATCCGAAAGCCAAGGGGATTCACGAGGTTTTGAAGAGCGAAACGGAGAGAGTCACACGCATCGTTCGCCAGATGCTGGGCTTGTATCGGAATGTAGTCCAACTGAGCAATTTTGATCTCGACGCTGTGGTCGAAGACACGTTGACGCTCTTCTCGCGTCCGCTGGCAAAGGCGGGCATCTCAGTTGAAAAATCGCTGGGCAGTGTGGCGGAATTCAAGGGTTCTGCGGATCAGTTCCGACAGCTGTTGTCGAATCTTGTCGTCAACGCTCGTGACAGCATGCAGGCGGGCGGCAAGCTGAAGGTGCGTACCCGACAAATGCTCGGCAACGATGGAACGCGCGGCTGGGTCAGCCTCACGGTAGCCGACAGTGGTTCCGGCATTCCCAAGGAACTGCAGAAAGCGATGTTCGAACCGTTTGTGAGCACCAAAGGATCCCGGGGTACCGGGTTGGGGTTGTGGATCGTGAAAGGAATTGTGGAGAACCACAATGGCCGGATCAGAGTCCGCAGCAGCGTGGGAAAGGGGACGATCATTCGTCTGACGTTCCCGGTTTCGCGCGAAGTTGGAGTAGCAACTCTGGGGCACTAATCGCGATTGGAGGTTTTGGCAGGGGAGATCACAACTATGGCGACAGCGATTGTAAGGAAGTCCAACAAGAACAACAGCCGTTCCAAGGAAGACCTCCATGTTCGAATGACCGATGCTCCCAAGATGCCGGAAAGTGGGCCCGGGGAAGGTGGGCGCTACGTGTACGGCATCGTCAAGACCAAAGACCACATGAATTTCGGGAAAATTGGCATCGGCGGCGCAGGCGAGCCCGTTTATAGCGTGAATTACCTCGATATCGCCGGGGTGGTTAGCAAAACTCCTGTCGCCATTTTCGATCCGACGCGCGAAAACGCCCTCGCCCACGAACACGTGATCGAAACGGTTATGAAGAGTTACACCATCATCCCGATGAGCTTCGGGACAGTGTTTCGCACAGAGAATGACATTCGGGAAGTGCTGAAGAGCATTTACCCGTCTCTCAAGGACGTGCTGAACCAGATGGCGGGAAAGCTTGAGTTCGGATTAAAAGTAAATTGGGAACGTGATCAGATCATCGAGGAACTGAAACAGCAGGACGAGGAAATCCGCCGCTTTCACCGGGAGATTGTCCGGAAGCAATTGCAATCCACATATTTTGCCCGAATGCAGCTTGGCCGCATGATTGACAAAGCTCTGGCTGAGCGGGCTACCGAATATGTTCGCGATATTTACGAGACTCTTCGCAACGTCTGCGTGGCCTCGCGCGACAACCAACCGATCGGCGACAAGATGATCATGAACGCAGCTTTCCTCGTCGATCGAAACCGCGAAGCTGAGTTCGACAGCGTGGTAAACAAGATCGCAAAGAAATACGGGAAGCGGCTAAAATTCAAGTACACGGGGCCTTGGCCGCCGTACAACTTTGTGAACATCCGTCTGAAACTCGAAAGGGTTTCAGCGCCATCCTAAAGCTCAGGCAACGCTATGCTGCTGATTGATGATCTTCTCGGATTGCCCTTGACCGGGTTCAAGTTTGTTTTGCGGACCCTGGCGCAGGTCGCCGAGGAGCAATATACCGATGCGGGGCCGATCAAGGAGCGCCTGCTAGAGTTGCAGGTTCAGCTCGATTCGCAGGAAATTTCCGAAGAAGAGTATGCCGAAGCGGAAACTGAGATTTTTCGTCAGCTTCGCGAGATTGAAAATCGCAAACGCGCTATGGCCGGAGTGCCGGAGGAGAAGGCGCCGATTGAAAGCTCGCGCACTGCGTCAGCATCGGTCTCGGCAGATTTGTCCTATGGCAGGCGTCACGACGAACGGAAGTAGGGATGACGAAAAAGAAGGGCACGACTGGTAAGTCTTCACGCAACATAAAGCGGCTTCCGCCAACGGCTCCTTCCGCACGAGATGAGGGACCGCGCTTACTGCCTCTCGATGACCGGATTAGCGAACCTTCGCGCCTCGAGCACTATCTCGATCTCGCCGATGCCGCATTGGGAGCAAAAGCCGGGCATAGACGCACCGTGATTGAGGAATAACTGCAGCTATCTCGACTGACGCGTGGGGCGGCGTGCTTTTCGACGGGGCGAGGTAGAGGTCACCTTTTTCGCCGGCCCTGATTTCTTGCTCAAGCCTTCCAAGGATCCCTCCAGCAGCGAATGCACGCCCGCCGAGAACCGGCGGAGATCGCCAATCAATGTGGCTAAATCCAGACTCGCCAACTGACCCTGCACGGCGTGGTACGCCTCCTGCTCCAGGCAACGAAACTGGGTGGCTAGTTTGGCGGCGTCGTAGTGTCCTGCATGCTTTCTGCCGTACACCGGAGCGGAACGCAACGCGCCAAGGTTGGGCTCGTCGTGACCGAGCTCCAATTGCTCAATGAGGGCGTGAAGGAACTGCTTCAGCTCTGGTTCGGAAGTCGGGCCTTTTTTGCCATTCTGCTGCGCCGCCAGAGTTCGGCTTATGATCTGGCCGGCGTCAGCTTTTAGAACCGAAGAAAGCCGCTTTGCGGCGAACACCAGCCGCGGGCCGCGATGGTGCAGCTTTTCGTTCAATGTCTTGGTCAGGGATTGAATGTCGACGGGTTTTACCAAGTAGTCGTCAACATGGTTATGAATCGCCTGCAATGCGGTCTCAAAGGCTGGGTATCCCGTCAAAATGAAAGTCAGGCAGTCGGGCTGCACGTGGCGCATGGCGCTGGTTACAAGAAATCCATCGCCCTCTTCGCCGATGTTCAAGTCAGAGATGAGAATTTCGAACTGCCGCGAATTGATCTCAAAGAGCGCGTCCGAGACGCTCTCCGCAATGCGCACCTCGAATCCAGCCCGTTCCAGGACAGGCGGCAAGGTCATTCGGATACTGGCCTCATCATCGACAAACAACAGACGGGGTGCGGACGAAGCTGCAGGCATATGGGTTGGTTTTTTAGTTTCCGATTCGGAGAAGGTCTGTTGCGACAAAACACATAATACCGAGTTGTTGCAGAAAGGCAAGAACTGCGCGAACAATTCGCGAAAATATTTGCCCAGAAACCTAGTAGCTGATGAGTAAATACAGGAATTCCCGTATGCCCGGTTGCCCAGTGATTCAGATATAAGAGCAACAGTCCTCTAAGTTCGGCCGAACCACGTTGCGCTACTTTGGTGGGAGTCCAGCTTTGGGAATCCGTATCGCTCGGCGGCGCGCCAGTGTCGAGCAAAACCAGGTGTCGCGTGAATAGCTATGCGCTGCCAGGGCTTCGCGTAGTGTCGAAAAACAGGGAAAATTCGAGTTCCAGTCTGAGCCGGAGGCTCCTCTCGTGAAGCCGCCGGCAGAGATCGATCGGCTCCATGAGATTCTCGATCTTACTCGAGAAGCTGTGAGCATCGTGGACCGCGACGAGAGGATTGTTTTTTGGAACCGAGGAGCCGAGCAACTCTACGGCTGGTCGAGCAACGAAGCCGTGGGCAGGCGCCTAGTTGATCTCCTTAAGACCGATCTTCCTCGATCCCTGGGGCAAATTGAAAACATCCTAAAAAGCGAAGGCTGCTGGGACTGCGAGCTGCGCCATTTGACCAAGCAGGGTACTCGAATCTCCGTGTCCAGCCGCTGGGCTTTGTGGCAAGACAGCAATGGAATCCGTGGACGATTCCAGCTCGACACGGACATCACCCGCCGCAAGCAGATTGAAAACGAACTGAGGGTCCTCTCCGGACGCTTGTTGAGCTTGCGCGATGAAGAGCGAAGAAGATTGGCGCGAGATCTGCACGATAGTGTCGGGCAATTACTAGCGGGCGCAGCCATGAATTTGGCGATGGTGCAGCGCAAGATGCAGACAGATTCTGCAAGCGCGCAACTGTTGCAAGATCTGGGGAAGCTGCTCGATCAAAGTGTTAAAGAAGTTCGGACGATGTCGTATCTACTGCACCCGCCTCTGCTCGATGAGGTTGGCTTGCCCTCTGCACTAGAGTGGTACATTTCGGGATTCTCTGAGCGCAGCGAAATCAAGGTAGCGTTGAACATTCCCGCCGATCTAGGCCGTTTTCCGCATGACGTCGAACTAGCGATTTTTCGGATCGTTCAAGAAACGCTCACTAACGTGCACCGACATTCCGGCAGCGGGATTGCGCGAATCACGCTGTCTAGAGCGTCCAATCAGGTTCGACTGAAGGTGGAAGACCAGGGAAAAGGGATGGAACTTCCAGTCAACGACCGAGAAAATGGTGAGCGCCCGCTGCTCGGCGTCGGTATCAGTGGCATGCGCGAACGGGTACGAAACCTCGGCGGCCAGATGCAAGTACGATCCGGAACCTGGGGCACGGCGGTCGAGGTTCTTCTGCCGCTTGAGGAAGTCAAAGCTCCGAACGTAGCGACCAGCGGCAAGTAATTCTTACATCGAAGGCGGTTCGGGCGCGGCTGAGCCATCGGCGCGAGGATCAGAAGCCCCGTAATTGATCTTGGTTTTCGAATTGTGCATCACTGCCTGTCCGCGACCCATCGCGGTCGAATACTCCCGCTCAATCTGAAATTCGTGCCCCATGCTTGTGAGCTTCTGCATGACCTCCGGCTTTACCCGTGATTCAATCACCACGTTGCACCCGTGTTTCGGGCTGATGGTGAAGCGGTTGTTGCCCAAGGCTCCTTGCAGATTCATTCCGAAATCGGCAACATTCGACACAAACTGCGCGTGCGCCACCGGCTGGTTTGCTCCTCCCATGATTCCAAAACCAATGTGCTCGTCACCACGCTCCATGAACGCAGGAATGATGGTGTGGAATGGCCGTTTTCGCGGAGCAAGCACATTGGGAGAAGCGGGATCGAGGGAAAACAACGCGCCACGGCTCTGAAGAACGAATCCCATGCCTCGCGTGGTAATTCCCGAACCGAAAGCATCGTAGTTGCTCTGAATCAGAGAGACTATATTGCCATCCCGGTCCACCACGGAAAGGTAGGTCGTGTCGCTGCCGGGCGGGTTTCCGGGGCCGACATTGCAATCGGCTTTGTTGGGATCGATGAGCTTGGCGCGCTCGCGCGCGTATTCCTTCGAAAGCAGGCCTTGAACCGGGACTTTAGCGAAACGGGGATCCGCGTTGTAGCGATAAAGATCTGCGTAGGCGAGCTTCATCGCCTCGATTTTCTTGTGCAGCTCAGCGACACTCAATGGTCCGTCGGGAGATGCAGGCGCTGTCTCCATGATGTTCAGCATTTCGAGAGCGGCCATTCCTTGCCCATTGGGCGGAAGCTCGTACACAGTCCAATCGCGATAGGTTGTCGAGACTGGGGTTACCCATTCGGGAGCGAATTCGGCGAGATCGTCGGACGCCATGGTCCCACCCAACTCGCGAGAAGTACTAAGAATCGCCTTGGCGATCTCGCCCTTGTAGAAAGCAGTCGGTCCACCCTGCGCGACCAGACGCAACGCTTTTGCTACATCCGGATTGCGAAAGATTTGTCCCAACGCCGGCGGCTTCCCATCAGGCAAGAATATGCGGCGGCTTTCAGAGTCATTGGCGATCCACTCTTCTGAAGCTACCCAATATGCCTGAATAATTTCCGGCACTGGATACCCTTGATCCGCATAAAAAATCGCTGCGTGAAAAAGGTCTTTCCAGGGCAAGCGTCC
>Ga0335078_10006232_pt1 | contig 17655 bp, 14 predicted proteins | sample Lox_Sample_32_FD_206711 | JGI IMG/M metagenome (GOLD analysis project Ga0335078, IMG submission 206711) | Soil microbial communities from Loxahatchee National Wildlife Refuge, Florida, United States - Lox_Sample_3.2 | ecosystem: Environmental > Terrestrial > Soil > Wetlands | place: USA... | reverse complement strand
ATCCGCGACTACCGTGATACTGCCGTCCGGCTCCTCACGGGTGACTCGCCTTGTCGCATGCTCGCAGGCGATGAGCCGGCCGGCTGGGTCCCGAGCGAGCCCGTTGGCGTTGTTGGTCCCGTCCCGACAGAGCGTGACGCCGTCGGCCTCTGACCACTTGTAGCGCTTGCCGTTTGCATTGTCGCTGAATATCAGGCAGTTCAGCTCATGAAACCAGACCGGGCCCTCGGCCACACCAAGTACCCACCCCTGTTCTGTGCGGCCGCCATAACCAGAGCCCAGCCACTCGAAGTCCTCGCTGGAAGACACGAAACGATCGAAGCCCGGGACCAGCGATTCAACAGTCACTGGCCCGTCCTTCTCATCACTGATGATGGAGGGGACGCCAGCACCGATCGCGCCGGCGAGGGAGGGGCTGTCGTTCTGGTCGCCGGCCGCTGCGCAGACCTGGGACAAGAGGCACTTGGCCTGTCACGACTGACTTGAGCCACTGGCGCCTCATCTCGAGCTGTTACGGGCTGCGATCAGGCCAACCATCAAGCAGGATGCCGAATACTGTATACGAATCTTGCCGGGCGGAGCAAGCCCAGCGGTTAAGCAGGATGACCGCTGCCGGTGCTGGTTCTGCAGTTGGGATCCGGTGCTGCCAGGCCGTCTACCAGCGGATGAGCTCCGGTCATGTGAGGTCCGCCGAGCATTGCATGGGCCATCCGGCGATCCGAGGTCGCCGTGGCCGCGTTTAATGCCTGGCCCGAGCCGCGCGGGCTGAAGTCGCGGACCGCGTCCGCGCGCTAGTGACCTGCGCCGTCACCAGCCTGTACATCCGCGACTTCAGCTCTTGCGAACTGCCCGAGCACCTTTCCTCCTGCTTGAGCCGCGGGGGGTGATGCCGCTGTGTCGCCGCAGAGCAGAGCTGTCCAGATGGTGCGCCATTTGCTGACATGCGTCATTGACCGGTATCCGACTGCCGTATACGGTATATGGAACCACGTCGACGGAGCATCCATGCTGAAGCTGGCCACGCGTACCGGCTCGGCGGACCGCGCTGGATCGTGCGACCGCTCGCCCGGCTTGCGAACGCTCTTCATAGCGGGCTGAAGTGCGCAGCGTGCTGGACGACTCCGACGTCGCTTTCCTCCGCGAACTGCGCCACTATCTGGCCGGGCTCAACACGGCCGACGTCGCGCGGGAGACGCGACAGGAGGAGATCTGCATCGGCCCGGCGGGCAAGGCCTTCATGCGTCAGCTCGGGGCTGACGGCTGGCTGGGCGTCGGCTGGCCGGAGCGGTTCGGCGGCCGCGGGATGTCGGCGGTCCGGCAATGGCTCTTCCTGGAAGAGCTGGACTACCAGCGGCTGCCGATCGGCGACCTCAGCATGCTGGCGGTCGGACCGGCCATCGCCCAGTGGGGGACGGACGAGCAGCGTGACTACTTTCTCCCCGGCATGCTGGCTGGCGAGATTCACTTCGCCGGCGGCTATACCGAGCCCGAGGCCGGTTCCGACCTTGCCGCGCTGCGGACCCGGGCGGTGCGCCAGGACGACGGCGGCTATGTCATCAACGGTCAGAAGATCTTCACGACGGCCGCCCACTACTCCTCCCACATCTGGCTGGCGGTACGAACCGGCCCGCAGGAAGCGCGGCACCGGTCAATCTCGATCCTCATCGTGCCGTCCAGCGCGCCCGGCGTCGCGATCACGCAGCTCATGACCCAGGCCGGCTGGCGGACAAATCAGGTCTTCTTCCAGGACGTCCGGGTCGGCCGGGACGCCCTTGTGGGCACCGAGAACGGCGGCTGGGAGATCATCACAACAGCGCTGAAGCTGGAGCGGCTGATGCCGTTCTCCAGGCTGGCGCGGGATCTGGATGAGCTGGCAGCGGCAATCCTTGCGCCGCGGCCAGGCCGCCGGCTGGCGGACCGGCGGCACGCGCGGCGGGTTCTGCTCGACTTGTACGCCCAGACCGAGGAACTGCGAGTCATGGCGCGGCAGATCGCCGGGATGATCGACGCAGGCGATGTCCCCCGGGCCGAGGCATCGATGTTCAAGCTTATGCGCGGCCGCGTGCGGCAGCTCATTGCCGTCGCGGCAATGGAGCTGACCGGCCCCGTCGCCACTCTCCGCAGCGCCCCAGATGCGGCGACGGTCGGCGATGCTGGCCTGAGCGCTGCGTTCGATGCTGACCCCGGCGACTCCGTCGCCTGGGCAGATCCCGATCCCAGGCTCTGCGGCTGGCCGGAGCGGGCATACCGGGCCTCCCCGCTGCTGCGGTTCGCGGGCGGCGCCGAAGAGATCCAGCGAGACATCATCGCCGAGCACGGCCTCGGTCTGGGCCGGTCCCGGTAGCCATGACCACGACCATGCCGGTCAGCGCAGCCGATCCCGTCTTCGCCGACAGCGTGACCCGGCTGCTCGACCGCAGCTGCCCCTACCAGCGGATAGCCGATACAGAAGCCAGCACGGACGGCTACGACACCGCGCTCTGGTCAAAGCTGACCGGCCTCGGCTGGACAACGTTCTTTGCCGGGGAGACGGGCTTTGACCGCTCCTCGCTGCCCCCGCTTGCGCTGCTTCTCAGTGAGCTTGGCCGCCGCGGCGCGGCACTGCCGCTGCTGCAGACCGCGATGGCCACCGTGCTGGCCAGCGCTCCAGGCCTAACCGCCACCGGGCGCTCGCTGCTTGGCGGCATCGGTTACGGCGAGCACCCGGTCGCCGTGGTCGGCGCGGATTTCGGCAGCCGCATCCACGCAGACCTGGAGGGTGACGGTGTCCGGCTGGCCTCGCCTGCGCTGCCGGCCACCGAGTGGCTGCAGGAAGCCAGGACCATCGTCGTGCCGCTGCAGGTACGGACTGGCCGCCGGGCCGCTGTCCTTCCGGTCGCGTTGCCGGCGGCCGACAGCCGGATCCTGCGCATCACTCCGGTCGGCACGCTGGACAACGAGCGCGCCGCGCGGGCTGTCCTGACCGAAGACGCGCTGATCGGATCCGACTGCTGGCTGGCCGCGGAGCCGGTCGGGCAGCGTCGGTGGCGGTCCATGCTCGTGCTCGCCTGCCTGCTGCGCGCGGCCGAGCTGACCGGTCTGGGCCGCGGAATGCTCGACCTGGTGCTGCAGCACGTTCGGCGGCGTGAAGTGTTCGGCCGGCCGCTGGCGCGCTTCCAGGCTGTGCAGCACATGTGCGCCGACGCCGCGACCCGCCTCCGGTCGGCGACCCTGCTGACGGCCGAGGCGGTCGAGCTGGCCAGCACAGACCGGGACTTTGAGCGGACGGCTGCGACCGCGATCTACACCACCGGCCGCGCCGTCGCCGGGCTCGCGCTGACAGCGGCCCAGCTGCACGGCGGGATCGGCTTCACCGCCGAGTTCCCGCTCAATGTCTACTTCCGGCGGGCCAAGGCGCAGCAGATGCGCAGCGGGTCGCTGACCGACCAGGTCGACGAGATCGGGCGGTGGCTGCCGGCTGCCGGGCACTGGTGGTCGCTGCACCCCGGCAGCACAGCGCCGCCCTGGGCCGGAGGCAACTGAAAGAGGAGCACCGTGGGCAAGAGGATCGTGGACCTGTCGCACACGCTCACGGCCACTATCCCGCAAGGGAGCGTGGCCCCGACGATGGAGTGCAAACGCTCGCTCGGCATCGAGCTGGCCTCAACGCAGCTCGATGACAGCCGGTACCGAGTCGACCTGACCGAGATCAGCATGTCCGTGCACACCGGAACGCACATCGATGCCCCCTGCCACTTCGTGATCGGCGCCCCGGCAATCTCCGACATCCCGGCGGACCGATTCATCGGCCGGGCGCACCTGCTCAGGGCGCCCGCTGAGGCCGGGCAGGCCATTGAGGCGAGCCGGCTCGCCGGGCTGACCGCGGATATCGAGCCCGGTGACATCGTGCTCGTCGAGACCGGCTGGTGGCGAACCTTCAGCTCCGATGCCCCCAGCTACTGCCGGGAGCACCCGTGGCTGGGGGCCAGTGCCGGTGACTGGCTGGTGGCCCGCGGCATCAAGCTGTTCGGTATCGACACCATCAATCCGGACACCTCGCCCGCGCACCGCCCGCCGGCCTTCGGCTGGCCCGTGCATTGCGGCCTGCTCGGTGCTGGCATACCGGTGATGGAGAACGTGAACTACGCGGGCCTGGCAGACGACAGCTCTCCGGTCATCACCTTCTGGCTGCACGCAGCGCCACTGCCCATCGAAGGATCAGACGGGGCGCCAGTCCGGGCGGTGGCATATGTCTGAGCGCGCCTCACGTTGCCTGACGCGCCGCGGATGACAACGGCGATCTGCTCCGGCGGGCCCCCTGGTCAGGCCGGTGACCGGGCTGGCGGCCAGGCCGTCAGCCCGCCTGCCGTGCTGCCGCTGCCGCCGGATGCGGCGGATCGAACTTTGCGCCTGCTTAACCCCGATGCGATTGCGATCCTGGGTGCCAGCGACCGGCCCGGTCATCCCTCCGGCCGGATCGCGGCCAACCTGACGACGATCGGCTTCTCCGGCGCCGTGCTGCCGGTCGCCCGCCGCCAGCCCGGCCGCCCGCATCCTGGCCGTGACCCCGGCGCCGAGCGGCCCGCGGTGCTGGATCACGGGGCACTACGCCAGATCGCGCGCCTCGTCGGCCGCCAGGCGGTGACCGCTGTCGTCTGCCTGCGCGCCGCGGACGTCCCGGCCGCGCTGGCCGAGGCGGCTGGCGCTGGATTGCGCGAGTTCGTGATTCTCAGCTCGGGATTTGCCGAAGCCGGACCGGACGGCCTGGTGCTGCACGGGGAGCTGGCCAGCGTGGTGTCCCGGCACGACCTGCTGGTCTCCGGCCCTAACTCGATGGGCCACCTGGACCTGGCCCGGCAGACCTGCACGTCCTTCACCACCGTCCTCGGCTCCGGGCTCCCGTCACCAGGCTCGACGTCGATCGTCAGCCAGAGCGGCGGGCTGGGTGCCGCGATCTGGTCCATCGCCGCCCGTGAGGGACTGCGCCTGCACCGGCTGGTCAGCGTCGGCAATGCCGCTCAGCTCGACGTCGCCGACTACGCCGACGCCATCCTGGCCGAGAGCCCGGCTGAAGCGCTGTGCATCTGCCTGGAGCACGTCCGAGACGGCGAACGGCTGCTCAGCCGGTGCGCCCAGTGGTGCCGGGCTGGCCGGACGATCGTGGTCCTGGCCATCGGCCGGCGGGAGGCCGGCGCCCGCGCTGCTGCCTCGCACACCGGGGCCGTGATCAGCCAGCCCGGACTGGCCGCGGAACTGCTGGCCGGATCCGGCGCGGTGGTGACCGGCGACCCGAACGAAGCCGTGGCCGTGCTGAAACTTCTGAGCGGCAGCCGCGCCCGGTCCCGCGCCAGCCAGCAGGCTCGCACTGCGGGCGGCATCGCGATCGTCACGAACACCGGTGGCACGGCCGTGCTCGGTGCTGACCTGGCGCAGGACGCGGGCCTGCAACTCGCCGAGCTACAGCCGAGTACTCGGCGGCGGCTGCGGACGATCCTGCCGGCCTTCGCCAGCGTGCAGAACCCGATCGACCTGACGGGCCAGGTGGCGGGCCAGCAGGACATTGTCGGTGAGGCCGTGCGGATGATCGGCGCCGACCCGGCCGTCACCGGGGTCGTCGGCATGGGGGTCCTGCCGGTGGAGCATTCGAGGCGGTTCGCCGTCGCGCTGGCCAAGGCGCTCGCGGCCGTGCCGCAGCCCGCGCTGGTGGCCTGGTTCGGCGGAGACGACGAGACTCGACGGCAGGTGCAGGAGCACGGGGTGCCGTACTTCGACGATGCCCGCGCCGGACTGCGGGCCCTCGGCAGGGTACTGCCGCCCGCGCTGCCGCCACCGGCCGCCGGGACGGCGGGCGGCCCGGTCGCCTCGCCGGCCGGCCACGATGCCGCCGGCCGCAGGCTGACGGATGCGGCTGTCAAGCGCGAGCTGGCGGCGGCCGGGTTCCCGGTGCCTGCTGCCCGGCTGTGCTCAGCCGAGGACGAGTGCCTGGAGGCCGCAGCAGATCTCGGCTATCCCGTCGCGCTCAAGGTGGTCTCGGCGCAGATCCCGCACAAGGCGGCAAGCGGCGCGCTGGCGCTGCGGATCACCGGGCCCAGCCAGCTGCGCGATGCCTACCGGTCATTGTCGGACCGCTGGCCCCCCGGCACGGCGGGCCTGCAGGGCTACCTTGTCGAGCGCATGGTCGGCATAGCGCACGAGCTGATGATCGGTTTCTGGAAGCACGAGTCGTTCGGCCCGATCTGCCTGCTCTGCGAGGGCGGCGCGGAGGCCGAACGCACTCAATGCAAGGTCGTCGGCCCGGCCCCAGGCGGCCTGCCGGCCGCCCAGCAGCTGTGCGGCCTGCTGGCCCGCCGGTGGCCGGCGCTGGCGCCCGACCTGGCCCGCTCGGTTGCACCGCTGCTGCTCGACCTGTGCCACTGGTGGCTGGCACGGAAGCCCGCGCTCGCCGAGGTTGAGTTCAACCCGGTGGCTGCCGATGCCGCGGGCCGGCTGACCATCCTGGATGCGCTCGGGACCGAGATGCAGGCGGGCAGCCCGCCAGCAGCCCGAGCGCGATCGTGAGGTGAGATCCCATGACCACTGGTGCCGCGCCTGCGTCCCGCGAGCCGGCCCCCGCGCGGCAGCGCGGCCCGGCTGCGGACTGGGGACCAGACGACCAGTACGGCGCACTGAACCTCGTAACGCCGAAGAAGATCCGCCGGGCGATGAGCCTGGTGACGATCGGCCAGCCCGTCTGCCTCAGCCGACCATTCCCGACGACGCCCGGCCGCGGCAACCCGCTCCCGGCGCAGCACTACATGATGCGGCTGGAGAAGGGTCCCGGCACCGGCGCCGCTGCCGACTACATCGGCGGCGTCTTCCATGGCACCTCGTGCACCCACGTAGACGCCCTCTGTCACATGTGGAACAGCGAGGGCATGTGGAACGGCCGTGACCCGGACACAGAACTGGACTTCGCCGGCACCCGCTGGGGCGGCATCGAGCACTGGCGCACCGGCATCATCACCCGTGGTGTGCTCCTGGACATCCCGGCGCTCCGGGACGCCAGGTACGTCACGCCCGACGAACCGGTCCGCGCCGCCGACCTGCAGGCCGCGGCCACCCGCCAGGGCGTAGCGGCCGAGCCCGGCGACGCGCTCGTCGTCTACAGCGGCCGGGATGCGTGGGACGCCGAGAACCCGCCCTGGGGCTCGTCGAGCCGGCGACCCGGGCTCGACCCCTCGTGCCTCGATTACCTGCGCCAGATCCGCTGTGCGGCACTGGCCTGGGACATGATGGACGCCCTGCCGGTTCAGCCGGATCAGCCGCTCGGCGTGCACGGCGCCATCCCTGAGCTGGGCATCGCACTGATCGACAATGCCGAGCTGGCTGACCTCATCGCGCTGTGCCGGGCCGCCGGACGGTATGAGTTCCTGTTCATCGTCGCGCCGCTCGTCGTGCTAGGCGGGACGGGCTCGCCAGTCACCCCTCTGGCGGTGCTGTGACCGCCGGGCGGCCAGCATCGGCAGCCTCCGCCCTCCTGCCGGTTGCCATCTGCGACGTCACGCTCCGGGAGGGCGAGCAGCGGGTGGATGGTGCCTTCTCCCCCGATGCCAAGCTCGCGATCGCCCGGGAGCTGTCCGCTCTCGGGGTGGCCGCGCTGCAGCTCGGCCCGGGGGAGGAGGATCTGGCCCTGACCCGCCGGCTACGCGCGGCCGGCCTTCCGTGCCCGGTCGAGATCACCTGCTTCGGCATGGGCCGCCGATGGCGCGAGCTGATCGATCGCGTCGCGGCGGCCGGCTGCCCGGCGGTACAGATCGTCATCCGGGCCGGGCGTGAGCAGCTGGCTGCCATGGGCTGGCCCCCGGAACGGGTTCTCGACCATGCAGAGACCGCGGTGCGACACGCCGCGAGCAGTGGCCTGGCCCCGTGCCTCGGCATCTCCTTCGCGCCGCAGGCGGACCCTGCCGTGCTCGACGGCCTATGCGCGGCGGCAGCCTCGGCCGGGGCGCGCTGGGTCGCGCTCGCTGACTCGCTCGGCACGGCCCGCCCCCGGGACATCGCGGCGCTAGTGATGCAGGCCTCCCGGCATGGGATCCCGGTGTCCGTGCACTGCCACGACGACCTGGGGCTGGCGATAGCCAACAGCCTGGCCGGGGTAGAGGGGGGCGCACGGCGAGTTGAGGCCTCTGTTCTCGGGCTGGGCGAGCGGAGCGGCAACGCCCGGCTCGAAGTGCTCGCTGTCGCGCTGCTGCTGCAGCTCAAGGCGGACTCCGGCATCCGCCTGGACCGGCTCTGCCGGGCGACCAGGACGATCGCCGGCCTGGCCCAGGTGGACATCCCGCCGGAAGCACCGGTCGTGGGCCGGCACGCCTTCGCCACCAAGCTCGATGTCCACCTGCGCCTGGCGCAGCGCGACCCGGGTGCGCTGATGCCGTTCGATCCGGCTCTGGTCGGCAATGAGCGACAGGTTGTGGCCGGTAAGGGCAGCGGCCCGGCCGTGCTGCGGGCAGCGCTGAACCGGGCTGGCATCGACCTGGGCGATGATCGGCTGCCGCACCTCGCTGTCCTGGTCGGTCAGCAGGCCGAGCGGCAGGGCCGCGCGATGACGGACGACGAACTAGCCGGGCTGGCCGCCCGGCTAGACGGCGGAGGTAACCCGGTATGACGAATGCCACGGCCGGGCCGGACGAGCCCGAGTACGTCAGCCTGCAGGCCCGCGGGCGGATTGCCCACATCGAGCTGCGGCGGCCCGAGACGCTCAACGCGGTCTCGGTCATGATGGAACGGCAGCTGCGCGAGGCGCTGCGCCGATTCGATACGGACGACGAGCTGTGGATCTGCATAATCAGCGGGGCAGGCCGGGCGTTCTGCGCGGGCGCCGACCGCACGGAGCGGCTGGCCGGCGCCACACCAGCTGAGCGGCTGGTGACCTGGTCGCATACGCCGCCCGACGGCTTCCTCGGCCGCACGGTGCACTGGAAGCCGGTCATCGCCGCCGTGCACGGCTACTGTCTTGGCCTCGGCCTCCGGCTGGCCCTCGAATGCGATCTAGTCGTCGCCGACCAGACCGCACGGTTCGGAGCGACCGAAACACTGGCTGGCTTGCCCGGATCGACGATCTGGTCCGGGCTGCAAGTCTTCATGCCGTCCAAGATTGCAACCGAGATGCTGCTGACCGGGGCGATGTACCCGGCCGAGGAGCTGCACCGGCTCGGCCTGGTAAACCGGCTGACGGCCGAGGGCGACCAGCTGGCCGAGGCGCAGCGGCTGGCCGGTGAAGTACTTGCCGCGCCGCCGCTGACGGTTCGGGCCAATGTGCGGATAACCCGGATGCTGTCGGTTGAGCTTGCCGAGCAGGCCCTGCGGGCGACGAACCCGCTCCGGCTGCAGCTGACCAGCGACTTCGAAGAAGCGGCGCGGGCGTTCGCGGAGAAGCGTCCAGCGCGCTTCACAGGCACGTGACCAGCGTGCGGCGGCCGCGCGGCCCGGAGGTGCCGGTGATGGAAGGCATCACGATCCATGAGATCACCCGGCGGACCGCGGACGGCCTGGTCGTCAGCGGCAGCCCGTGGCGGGAGTCCTACCGCCCGGCAGGCTTCCTGCACGGCGGTGCGGTTGCCTCGCTGGTCGCGTCCAGCGCCCTGGCCGCGGCGCGCGAGCTAACCGGGCAGCCGGCGCTGTGCTTGCGCAGCATGCGCCTGGCCTACTTCGCGCCGTCCGCCGGCGCGATGGTCGAGGTCGACGCTGCGGTAATCGGCCGCTACGGCACCGGCGCCGCGCTGGCTGTGCAGGTGACGGATGGCGCCGGGACGGTGCAGTCGGCCGCGACGGTGTGCTGCGAGCTGGCGCCCGATTCCGCGGGGATCGCGCCTGGCGAGCCAGACGTCTCCTGGAGCGAGTTGACTGCCGCCAGCCACAGCGCGGCGGCGGCTCGCTCGATGCAGTCCGAGGCCTGGCGACGTCACCTGGGCATCCGCGCCGACGCCGCCGGCGAGCGGTGCGCCATCAGCTCGGCCGAGCCTCGGGGCGAATGGCCGTCCATCGCGACGGTCTGCACAGTCGCCGACACGGTCGGCGTCCTGATGGATCAGTTCCGGTCGGCCGAGCGTGACTTCGTGACCGTTGAGCTGACGCTAGAGCAGTTCCGGCCGGCCGTCGGCTCCGTTGCGGCCGAGGGCCGGCTGGTCCGGCAGACCGGCAGGCTGACCAGCCTGGTGTCGGCGCTATACGACCGGCATGGGCTGCTTGGTATCGGCGGAGCGACCTATAGCGCCATCCGCGGGCCGGGCAGTGCCCGGCTTCGCAGCGAGGTACCCGCCAGCTGAGCGGCTAGCCCGCGGCCAGATCGCCACGTGGCCGTCACGCACGGCCCGTCCGACCCACCTGGTTTCCGCCCGCGTCGTGCGGTGTGCGGAACAGGCGGCCTCGCTCCCGGATTAGCGCGCACATTGAGGCTTGGTGCCGCGTGAACGGCCAGGTCAACGCCACGTATCCGGCGAAAGGTCGATGATCGTGGGCTAAGCCGGGTCGGTGTCGTCGGTTGCGGCACGGCGGCTAGCTGCCAACGCACGTCGTCGAGGGCACGCAAGCGGGCCTTTAGCTCGTCCGTCGCGGCGCTCGCCGCAGGCCAGCAGCAGCGTCTCGCACAGCACGGCGATGACGCGATCGCATAGCCTGAGATCTAGCAGACCGATTGCTCACATCAGGCCATGCCCCGGAGGTTGCAGTCAGCGGCCCACTTGCTCAAGGGCGGAATCGAAGGCTGATATCACTTGGTCGACCTGCTCAGCTGTGCTGACGGTACACAGTACTGAATGCAGGGCCGCAGATGGTGATAGATAGACTCCTTGGTCGAACAGCAGATGCGCGAAACGCTTGAATCTTTCGGCATCGACATGATCTCCGAACTCCCGCGCATCGCGGATTTTTTGCACCGATTCGTGGCCTGGCCGCAGGAAGTACAGCTGCATCATCGGGCCGGCGTTTTGCAATATCGCTGTCACGCCGCGCTTCTTGATGATCCGGTTTATCCCGCTCACGAGTTGCTCGGTGAGCGAGTCCATGTGCCGGAAGAGGGCCCCGCTGTCTTGTCGGAGCATGTCGAGCGAACGTCGCGCAACCGACAGCAGCAACGGGTTCGCGTTGTGGGTGCCATAATGAAGAACCCTGCCTCCGCGGAGGGCGGCCAGGATGTCCTTGCGCCCGGCTATCGCGGCAACCGGCAGCCCCGCCCCGAGTCCTTTGCCGAATGTCGCGATGTCCGCCGTGACACCAAATTTCTCTTGCGCGCCCCCGGCGGCGAGCCGGAATCCGGTAACCGTCTCGTCGATATACAGGAGCACGCCGTATTGCCGGGTGAGATCCCGCATCGCCTGGAGGAAGCCGGGTTCGGGAGGGATGACTCCCATATTCGCCATAACCGGCTCGGTAACAATCGCGGCGATCTCTCCGGCTTGCTGGCGCAGCGTCGCTTCTATCCTGTCGGCGTCGTTCCACGGCAGCACAATGGTATCCTGCAGCGCCCCTGGAGTTATTCCGGAGGAATCTGGCACCCGGATCGGATCGTGTCTGTAGCCTAGGACGCTCGACGGGAGAGGATTGGACGAGACGCTGTACGCATCCGACCACCCGTGGTAGTGGCCCTCGAACTTGACGATCTTCGGCCGCCCGGTGTAGCCGCGGACAAGCCGCAGCGCCGCCATGGCAGCTTCGGTCCCGGTGCTCGCAAAGCTCACCTGTTCAGCGCAGCCGACCATTTGCGTTATGCGCTCGGCTACCTCCACCTCTACCTCAGTGGCCGTCGCAAAGAGGGCTCCGTCTTGAGCGGCATCCCGCAGGGCCCTCACCAGCTCCGGATGCGCGTGACCATGGATCAGGGATCCGTAGCCGAGCATCAGGTCGATATAGCGATTGCCGTCGGCGTCGACAATCTCAGCGCCCTCCCCGTGGGCCATGAAGATTGGGTGCGGATGAAAATTTACCGGGCCGCGGGACGGCGAGCTCACGCCGTCGACTAGGACCTGCTCGGCGCGCTCATAGAGCTGCCTGGACCTGTCCAGATCCCGGGCGCGGGCCTCTGGTTTAGTTGCGTCGGCCATACGTCACTTCCTCGGGTCAGAGCCCCGTGCAGCCTTACCGCGATGTTCTTTTCCCTTGTCGCTCATGAGCGCTAGCCCGGGTCTCCTCCGCGCCAGGACCATCACTTCCGGTCGCTGAAGATTCTTGCTCGCTCATAGGCTGGCAGCAGGTCCTTCACGAAGTTGAACGCATTTTCCCCCAGGAAGTCCTGCCGCTCTTCCTCGGTAAAGAACGTGGCGTGCTTCCTGATACAGTCCACAGCCTGGGGATAGTTCTGGTACGCCTCCAGCCATGGCCAGTCCGTCGCCCAGAACAGTCGCTTCGCCCCAACCCCGTTCCGCAGGCTTTCTAGCCGGGCGAGGTATTTACGATAGGGGTACTCGGACTCATCTTCCCATTGCTTGCCCAGCCAGGCGGTGGACAGCCAGACGTTTTCGTGCCGTCCTACGACGTCGAAGATTATGCGCGCGGCCGGGTTGAGCGGATCCGATACAGGATCCTGCGGGTTTCCGGCGCCTCCGTGGTTGATCTGTACTTTAATGGTGGGGAATTCGCCGAGCATCCAGTCCAGTTGCTGCCAGTACTCGCCCACGTCAGGGGTTATCCCGGGCCATGTGTCCTCGAAGGAGAAGATGATTCTCCTGTCGGCTTCCGCGATTGCCCGGTAGATCGGGATGTATGAGGGATGGTTTAGGGGAAGCTGGACATAGGCCGGGAATATCTTCATTCCGAGAGCCCCGTCGTCAAAGTCTTCCTGCATCCGCTGAAGCGTGTCTTGCCTGGTCGGGTTCTTCAGGGTGGCGAACCACAGAAACCGGTCCGGGTATTTTTTGACAGCTGACTCGAGGGTATACCGGCGCCCGCCGTAGAAGTCGGTCTCGTCCGCGCCCTCGAATTTTTCCAGATACCAGCGGATATCGTCGGCGTCGTAGCTGATGAGAAAGCCCTTGTCGACTCCGGATCGCTCCATCTCCGCCGCGAAAAGGTCGCCCGAGTATTCGTGCCAGGACGCGCGCGTAGTCATTGGCCGCGCCGGATTGCTCTCGCGCGGGAAGACGCGGAATATTACGTGGCACTCGGTGTCGATGATCACGTCCCTGTTTCCTTTCTGTGCGACTGGCCTGTCCGGGTTCTAGACTCCGGCTTCAGTGGCCAGGTCGTGGACTTGACCGGGCTCGGCATCCATCTCGGTGACTGCCTTGCTGAAGCCCAGGATCTTCTTGATGTCTCCCTTGGTGCGCAGCGACACCCACACTCCGGCCACGTATAGCACGGCGGACAGGACCCATGTTTCGCCGATGACGAAGTACCAATCGACTGAAGTGCTGCCGATCAGCCCGCTTGCGTAGGCGCCCAGGAGCACCGATACCACTAGAGCAAGTACGCCAGGCCAGTTGATGAGCGCGGTTTCCCGCCACGACGGAACCTTCGTTAGCGGCCGGCTAACGGAGAAGAGCCGCGGGATCAGGAAGTGATCAGTCGCCATGATGATGGTGGCACATGGCAGGGTTATCGCCTGAAATGCTGCGAGCTTCAGGAACCCGTTCGTTAGGACGTAAGGAACGATCCAGGCAGCGAGGCCGCCAAGTGCTGCGGCGATCAGGCACGTGTATATCCGCCGCCACCGGTTCCACCCTCCGATCAGGTTCTGGATGGCGTTGATGCCCTCATAGTAGTTCCCGTCATTTATCGCAACCTGCCCGGCAAAGGCTAGTATCCACGCAAGCCAGGTGAGGCTGAACAGCGAGAACACGGTCGCGGCATGAACGGCAGGCCCGAAGTTGGGGTTGTCTGACACCTGTGCCACCATCCAGCCTCCCACGCCGAAGAGGACTAGGCCGAAGATGAACCCGAAGGCATAGGCTGGTACAGGCCACCAGAACTTCGGTTTGCCATAACGGAAGAGGTCAGGCTCATTTCCCCAGATAGCGAAGCCGATCACGGTGTCCAGGGCTAGCCAGAACCCGAGAGGCGAAACGGCCTTGGGCGTGGCGCTCAGGAACGCGGAGCCCTGGGTCAGGCCTTTAATTACGAGATAGATCACCCACAAGAGCATGAGCGGAGTGATAATGTAGCGAGCGAATGCCGAGATTCCGGTGAATCCGAAGATGTTGTTAAAGATCATCAGCAGGGCAACCACTATCCCGATCGCCTCTATCGCGCTCCAGCCGACAAGACCTTGCCAGATCTGCGCCAACAGGTTCGCCTGGTAGCCGACCCAGCCGATCGGGCCGAGGACGAGGAAGATGCAGACCAGGGCTGACCCGCTGCGCCCGAGTATGGAGCGGGACAGCAGTGAGTGGGTCTGACCAGAGCGAGAGCCGAGGTAGGCCGCGTACGCCCCGTAGACGGTATAGACCGCCGCGGCAAGCAACACTATCCCGAAAGTCGCCAGGAGCCCGTATCCACCGTCGTGCAGCGTGAAACCGACAAAGAGGAAGGAGAAACCTGACTGGAAAGTGAGCCACAAGCCACCGAAATGCCACAGCGGACGCCGGCGGTTGAGTGGAACTATCCCTTCCTCGCTGGTCGAGAAGTCGTGCTTATACGATTCCTCAATATCTTCCTCTGCGACCTGAGCGAATGACTCACCTGATCGGTCCATTGATGGCGACGGGGAATCAGACATTTTGTACGCCTCCTAGCGGACCCTGATGGCGCCTGTCTTCGTCGGGAGCTGGCCGTGAGACCGTGCATGCTCCTGGTGATATCAAGAACAGCGGTGGCAACCGTATTGCGAATCCTTAACCACTTTGACCGGCTACCTTGCCCGCTTGACGATTTTCCCTGAGCGTTTCTCTGGCGTGAGTGGCGAGCCGGGTAACGACGCGGGAGGATCGGTGACGATCTCTTCGAGAAGCGTGCGATCCCACATCCAGTCAGAATCCTCAAGTTCGAGTTCGGCAATGCGTGCACGGCCTGCTTCGCCGAGACGCGCCGCGAGGGAACTCGCCAGGGCTTCGACGAGGGCGAAGCCGCCAATGGGCGAATCGAACGGCGGCGGCCCGTCCACACTGAAAGTCAGTACATGAGAGGCAATGTCGAGCGCCGGGCACAAATTAAACGTGTCGGTACAAAGAATCACCGTGATCTTCCGGCGGGACACCCGGCGGAGGAAAGCGTTTGTGTCCCACTGGTAGCGCTTGTAGTCGAAGGCGACCACGAGATCGCGACGTTTAAGGTCAACCACTTGATCGAATATCCAGGGGCTGACATCCGGTGACAGCCTGACCCCGGGCCGGAGCTGTATCAGCCGAAGTACAAGGTGTCTGGCGAGAATGCGGCTGACAAGACCTCCCAGGACGACGACCTGCCGTCGATAGTCTGCGAGCAGGTCAATGACAGCGTTGAACTCGTAGGCATCCAGCGCATCTGCGGTCGCCTCCAGGTTCCGGAGCAGGGGCCGGAACTCGGGGAGCGGTGAGGCCTGCCCCGGCGCTGCGCGAATCATCGGCCTGTAGCGCTTCACGGGCGAATCGATGCGGAGCTGCACTTCCTCTCTGAGCTGGCGCTGGAAAGCCGGGTATCCGTCGAAGCCCAGCTTCGCGACCAGCCGAAGCGCCGTCGCCGGGCTGACACTCGCCCGGGGCGCTAGCTGGGAGAGGGGCTCCAAGCCGGCAGTGGGATAGGAGGCGAGCAGCGCCCGGGCAAGCCTGCGCTCTGACGGCGTGAAAGACGGCATCAGGGTGTTGATGAGTTCACGGACGTTGGGTCCCGACCCCTCCCGATGCATGAAGCGATCGTTACAGCTTCAGTGTTGAGAGTCAAGATTGAAACATTCGCTACCCCGTGAACTGGACGGGCTGAGGCCCGCACTCAGCCCGCTGGCGGGACTGGGTGACGGCCAGGACCCTGTGAGGTTCGGAAAACGATTCGGGATGATCTGCGGACAGTCAGCCTGTGATGTAGTCCTCGCGGGCAAGGCCCCCCAGGACCTGCTTGCGGCGGATGCGGTGGTCGGCGAGGTTGATCAGCTCCGGCGGCTGGGTGTCGGCTTGAGCTGGTGAGCTGGCGGAGGAAGCGGTGCGGCCGGGCGGTGTCGTGGTGCTGAAGGTATTCGGTCAGCAATTGGCGCAGGGTGGTGCTCATGGGCGATCAGCAACCGGTCGAGGAGACTCCGGCGCATGTGCCGGTGATCGTTTCGCAGATCGCGTTCGCCCTAGGTGCCGTGGCGGGTGCCGTGCTCGATGACGATCAGGGCGTAGATGCGCCGCAGCAGCACGGTGTCCAGGTGGACGAAGCCGGCGGCGAGGATGCCGCGGGCCTGGGCGGTCAGCAACTGCCTCCAGGCCGGGCCCGTGCGGCGGGGCGCGGGGGCCGATACCGGCCTCATGCATGATCTGCCACACCGTGGAGGCCGCGATCGGGTAGCCGAGCCCGACGAGCTCGCCTTGCACCCGCCGGTGCCCCCGGGTCGGGTTCTCCGTCGCCATGCGGAGCACAAGCTTGCGGATCGCGGCTGCCGCGGACGGCCGCCCGGGACCCCGCCGGATCGTGTAGCCCGCTTGCGTCCGACCAGCCGGCGGTGCCAGGCGAGCAGCGTCGCCGGGTTCACAGTGAAAACCTCACTCCACTGGCGGCCGGGAACCAACCGCGAGAGTGCCGCCAGCCACAGCCGGTCGCCCGGCTAGCAGCGGACCCGGCCAACCTGGCGGCGCAAACCACGTTCTCCTGCCGGAGCACCAAGAGCAGGCGTCCTTGGACGCCTGGCGCCGCGTCAGCACCAGCCGAGCAGGCAGCGTACGAGCAGGTAGACAAGCGAAATGATCACTGAGCGATAGTCCCAGCCCGGGGACTCCGACCGGGGCAGATTCAGTGATCGAGCCCCACAAGTGCCAGACACCTGGCAAACGGGAAGCCCAGTAAACTGGTCGCCATGTTCCGCGGGCCGGTCCGGGTGTCCCGCCGCCAGATAGCCGCTGCGCTAGGCGGCGGCCTTGGCCTGCTGGCCGGCTTCATCACGGTCCCGCCCGACTGGAAGACGGTTTACTTCGTCGTCTGCGCCCCCGTCGTGATGCTGGTCTGCGGCCTGGGCGCAGAAGGCAAGGCACGGGCAGGGCCCGAGATTACAGTGGGTAACCTCGTCACAAAAGTTCTTTAGTACAAGGTCTCGGGCTGCCCAAAAACTGTGACGGTCACTGTCCGTCAGCTATCACGTGGCCGCTACACGGACCCGTGCCTGCCGGGAGCAGCCGTTGCTGCTGTATCGTCCAGTCCGCGACCAACTGGGATGACTCCCCCGCCAGGCCGGATGGGCTAAAGAGCTCTGCCGGGTTGCGTTTGACGGATGCCGCTACAGGGGGACCTGCGGGTTCGAGCCCGCCGGGCTGAAGCAGGACGAAGGAGCCGATGACCGGGAACGACGGCGGGCGGCCTGTCGATCGACTCGCTTACTCAGTGAAGGAAGCCGCGGCGATTACAGGGCTCTCCCGTGACCTGCTCTACGACCAGATGCGCACTGGAAAGCTCGCTTATCGCAAGGTTGGCCGTCGGCGCATCATCACCCGCCAGCATCTTAAGGCTTTTCTTACCGATGAAGCTTCTGGCCGGCCGGTGTTAACCATTGCGGGCGGCGTAGATCACGAAGGGCCGGCTCTGCGTGTCAATGGGCATCAGGAT
>Ga0335078_10006231_pt1 | contig 17656 bp, 15 predicted proteins | sample Lox_Sample_32_FD_206711 | JGI IMG/M metagenome (GOLD analysis project Ga0335078, IMG submission 206711) | Soil microbial communities from Loxahatchee National Wildlife Refuge, Florida, United States - Lox_Sample_3.2 | ecosystem: Environmental > Terrestrial > Soil > Wetlands | place: USA... | reverse complement strand
CGAGACGCCGCTCGGTCGCGGCGCGCAGATCGTTCATCACGTGCGCGGTGCGTCCGCCGCCGGACTTCGGGTTCGCGACGAGGAGCGGGCGCTCGATCATGGGCTCACGCGCGCGCTTCGTGCTCGGGCTCGGGCCACACGACGCCGCGCTCGCGGAGATCGCGCACCGTGTCGGCGAGCGTCTCGTTCGGATCGCGGTGCGTCCATCCGAGCTCGCGCTCCGCGCGCTCGCTCGACGCGTACCAAAAGTATTGCGCCATCTCGAAGCTCACGGGATCGACGGGGAGCTTCGCGCCGACGCGACGGAGCGCGCGATCGACGAACGACGCGCCCGCGCGCGCGAGGTGCGGAACGCGCGGCATCGGGATCGCAGCGGGCGCGGAGATCCCCGCGATGCGCGCGATGCGCGCGGTGAATTCGCGCAGCGTGATGTTGCACGCGCTGAGCAAGTAGCGCTCGCCGGGTTTGCCGCGCTCCATCGCGAGCACCATGCCTTCGGCCGCGTCGCGCGCGTCGACGAAGCTCGCGCCGCCCGGAGGCGCAGCGGGCACGCGTCGCTCGAGCACGAGCCGAACGTCTTCGGTCGACGACCCACGCGCGTCGCCGGGTCCCAAGAGGAGCGAGGGATTCACGCAGACGACCTCGAACGATCCGTCACGTTCGTTCATCGCGAGCGCCGCGCGCTCCGCGAAGAGCTTCGCGCGGTAATACGGAAAGCGCGCGATGATTCCGATGGGCGTCTCGTCGGTCTCGGTGGCGACGTGATCGGGGTCTTCGCCGATCGCGATCGTTCCGCTCGACGACGCGACGACGACGCGCTTCACGCCGGAGTCCTTGCATCCCGCAAGCATCGTCTTCGTGCCCTCGACGTGCACGCGGTAGAGCGCTTCGGCGTCGCGTTCGTCGCGCGAGACCATCCCCGCGCAGTGGAACGCGCCGACGCAGCCGCGCGCGGCGCGCGCGACGGCTTCGCGATCGAGCACGTCGCCGCCTTCGCTGCGCGAAAACGCGACGACCTCGTGTCCGCGCGCGCGGAGCGCCGCAGCGACGTGCGAGCCGAGAAATCCGGTCGATCCCGTGACGAGGTACTTCACGCGCCCTGTCTACCACGAGCGCTCATTCGACGAGAATCGTTCCTTGCGCGCTGCACGGCGTCTCGCACGGGCCGCCTTCGATCGGCGTCTCCTCGTACGTGAACTGGAGCGTGCCGCTGTCGAGATCGCCCGTGATGCGCTGCGCGCTCGCCCACGTGCATCCGTCGCTCCACGGAAACACCGTCCCCGTGCACAAGTCGACGGTCGATCCCTCGATCGTGCCGACGAATCCGCCGTCCGGAAATTTCGCGTTCGCCCACTGCGATTGTCCGTCGCACGCGAAGTTCACGAAGCCGTCTTGTCCGAATTGAATCACGAGATCGACGAAGCACGTGCTCATCGAGACGTCGATGAAGCCGACGTGGACGTCGTCGGTGCAGATCTTGGTGGGCGCGGCGCCGTCGAACGTCGCGCAGAGCGGGGAGGGGAGCGGAGCGTCCTCGATGCCGGCGTCGACGATGGCGTCTTCATCGCGCGCGTCGTGCGGCGCGTCGTGCGCGGCGTCGAGCACGCTCGCGTCTTCCTCTTCGGGCGCGTAGAGCTCGGTGCGCGCGCCGCACGCCGCGAGCGCGATCACGAACGCCGTCGCGACCGCGCGCATCGTCAGGCGAGCTGAAATGCTTTTTGGAACGTCTGCAGCAAGCCGACGTCGTTGCTCTTCACCGCGCCCGACATGAACTCCGCGACGCCCGGAACGTACGCCTCGCGGACGATGCGCGTGAAAATCTCCGGCGTCGTCTTGAGCACGCAATCCGCGATGCCTCCGTCGGGTTTTCCGATCTTCACCTCGCAGCGCGACGGATCGATCCGGAGCGTCCACTTCGAGAGATCATCCGAGCCGAGCGTGAAATAGAACGAGACGGGTTTGTCGACCGCGCCGGGGAGGAATTTCTCTTCGAGCTCTTCGAAGAGCGTGACGAGCGGATGCTTGACGTCTTTCGACTCCTTCGTCTCGCCGCGCGCGAGATCGAACACGCGGCCGTCGCGGAGCGCGAGGAGCGCTTCGCGCGCGAGGCGCGCCACTTCGCGCGCCGCTTCGGACGACGATTTGTCCGCCGTGAGCCGCCGCAAATCGGCGATGCAGAGCGGCGGACCAATGCGCGCGCTGATCTCGCGCCGCACGGGGATGCTCGCGCCGCGCGGCATCGCTTCGTACGTTCCGCCGAGGTACACCGGCAAGATGTCGACGCCGTGCGTGAGCGCGAGGTGCCCGACGAGCGACTTGAACTCCTGAATCTCGCCCGACGCGCTGCGCGTTCCTTCCGGAAACACCAGCACCGTCTTGCCTTGCTCGATGATGTTCGACGCTTGACGCAGCGACGCGCGCGCGCCGCCTTTGCGATCGATCGCCGCGAGGTTCGTGAAGTTCTCGAAGAACGCGCGCTTGATGCCTTGGTCGAAGAAATAATCCTGCGCGGCGAGCGACACGATGTCCTCGCCGTATTTTCCGAGCGCGTGACGCACGAAGCCCATGTCGAGGTGGCTCGCGTGGTTCGCGACGACGATCACGTTCCGGTTTTGCGGGATGTGCGCGCGGCCGAGGACCTTCGGCTTCATCACTTGCCCGTAGAACGCGTCTTGGAGCTTTCCGATGAAGCCCTTCGCAGCCTCCTGGATTTGCGGCGGCAAGCGCAGATCTTCGACGCGCGTCTTGTCGCGTCCCTCGATCTTCTCCGCGCTCTTGTCTTTGCGTACGAACTTCGTGTGCGACGCTTCGTACAGGCGCTCCACGTCTTCGACGCTGCGGCAACTCTGGAGCGCGGTCGGTTCGATCACGCGTCCGCGCGCCTCGAGCGCTTCGAGAAGCTCCGTGAGCATGAGCGAGTCGAAGCCGAGATCGCCTTGGAGGGTCGTGTGCGTCGTGACTTCGCGCGCGGGGCGGCCGCACACCGCGGCGATGGCGACGCGCACCGGACCGAGCTCGGCGCTCTCGTCGTCGGGCGTCGTCGTCGCGAGCACGATGCGTTCGAGGATCGACTGCACCTCTTTGCGTTTCACTTTGCGCGTCGCGGTGCGCGGGAGCGGCGCGTCGTAGAGGTGCACGACGGACGGCTGCTGGTGGTACGGGAGCTGCGCGATCGCGGCGCGCAGCGGCTGCAGGATCGCGTCGCGATCGAGCGACGCGCTGCGACCATCCGTGGACTCCGGCGGCGCGATCGAATCCGCGCGCTTCGGCACCGCGAGGCACGCGATGCGCTCGCTGCTTTTGGGTGAGTCGCCGGAGCCGCTCGCGGGACGGCGCGACGCTTGGATGCCGACGACCGCGAGCTCCGCGATGCCTTCGATTTCGCCGAGCGCGCGCTCGACGTCGTCGGGATAAACGTTCTCGCCCGTCGTCGTGACGATCACGTCCTTGATGCGCCCGACGATTTGCAGCTGTCCGCGTTTGTCGAGCTTGCCGAGATCGCCCGTGCGCAGCCAACCGTCTTCGGTGAGCGTTCGCGCGGTCGCTTCGTCGTCGGTGTAGCCCTGCATCACGTTCGGTCCGCGCGCGAGGACTTCGCCGACGCCGCTCTCGTCCGCGCTCTCGATTTTGATTTCGACGCCCGGGATCGGTTTTCCGACTTGTCCGCTGCGCGTCTTCGGCGACGGGCGCGACGCGGTGAGCACCGGCGCGGCCTCGGTGAGCCCGTAGCCTTCGCTCATCGGCAGACCCAACCCGAGGAAGAGCTCTTGCGTCTCTTTCGGGAGCGCGGCGCCGCCCGAGATGAGCATGCGGAGCGATCCGCCGAGCGCGCCGTGGATCGGCGCGAACAAAATCTTTCCCGCGTCGACGCCGAGCGTGCGGCCGAGCGCGCGGTTCGCGTTCGACGCGAAATCGAACGCCGCTTTCACGACGGGACCTCGCGCGTCGACCTGCGCGCGCACGCGGCGCTCGATCACTTGCCAGAGCGCGGGCACGCCGACCATCGCCGTCGCGCGTCCCGCTTCGAGCGCGTGCGTGAGCCTGTCGCTCGTGAGCTCGCCGACGTATTGCACGCGCGCGCCGCGCGAGAACGGAAGGAGCAGGCCGCACGAAAACTCGAACGTGTGGTGCAGCGGCAACACCGACAGCACGCGATCGTTCGCGTTCAGCGGGAAGATCGTCGCGAGCGCCGCGATGAGCGTCGCGAAGTTTTTGTGCGTGAGCTTCACGCCCTTCGGTTTGCCGGTCGTGCCGCTCGTGAAGATGATGCTCGCGAGATCGTCTTCGGTCACGACCGGCAACGTCGCCGGTTGGCCGGCAACGTCGCCGATGGCGATCGCGTGCACGTCGATCACGTCGGCGCCGAGATCGACGTCTTCGTTCCGCTCGCGCACGTGCGCGTCGAACAACGCGATCTTCGCGCCCGACTCGCGGACGATGTTCGCGAGCGCGGACGCGTCGAGCTCGGGATCGACGGGCACGGCCGCCGCGCCCGCGCGCACGATCCCGAAATACGCGAGCGCCCAGTCCGGATGATTCTTTCCGCTGAGCACGACGCGATCACCGCGCTGAACGCCGCGCTCCGCGAGACGCGCCGCGACCGCGTTCGTCCGCGCGCGCACGTCCTCGAACGTGATGCGCGAGAAGAGATTCCCTTCTTCGAGGTTGCACAGCGCGACGGCGTGACCGTGACGCTCCGCCATTTCGTCGACGAGCGAAGCGAGCGTCGCGTGCGGCTTGAGCGCCTTCGGCTCGCGCACCATCCGCTTCTCCATGTCGGGGAGGATCCATTTCTCGAGCGCGGGCATGTGGACGTTGATGTAGTAGTCCGCCCAATCGATCGCCTCCGGCGTCCAACGGATCACGTCCTTGTATTCTGCAGGCAATCGCGCGTACGCGGCGCGCGTGCTCTCGCACGAAAACGGGCCGAGCGTGTTGCCCGAGAACGGCGCGAACAAACGCAGCAGCTCCGCGATGCGGTCTTGTCCCTTCGCGACGTCGTCGAGCGCCTTGCCCATCGGCTTCGTCACCGGCGTCATCTTGAGCGCGGCGGCCATCGCGCGCGCGGCGCGCGCGTACGCGGGCGCGCCGACTTTTTCGATCGCGTCCATCGTCAGGATCGCGGGCTCGAAGTGCGCTTGCACGAAGTTGACGAGCGGATTGCCGCCCTTCTTTTGGTAGCTCTTTCGCTTGTAGATCCCGCCGAGCTCGCCGAAGCGCGCGGAGCTGCACGGGTTGATGTCGCTCGCGCCGAGTTGATACATCGGCGCGTGCGTCCCTTCGAGCAGCTCGAGGAGCGCGAGGAGCATGCCGCTCGCGACCATGTCGCTCGGGATGAAATCCAAAATCGCGTCGCGCCCGCCGGGCAAATGCGTCTGCCCTTTGAGCGTGAGGAACATGAACGGCACCGAGGTCGAGATGCCTTCGTTCCATCCGCGGAACGGATATTCGATCGTCGTCTCGCAGCACGCGGGGCGCACGATCGTGTTGCGAAGCCCGCTGCGCGCGATGAGCTGTTCGCCGATCGACTTCGTGTACGTGTACGTGTTGGGCCAACCCCAGTGCGTCGCGCGCTCGACGCCTGCTTCGACGAGCTTGTCGGCGACCCATTTGCGCCGCACCTTCGCGAGCTCCGATTCGAGCGCAGCGCCTTGCGTCGGCTCGCCGCGCGACAAGAGATTTTTCTTCGCGGTCTCGAGGAACTCGCTCTGGCGAAACGCGTCGCTGCAGCGGTGATTGGCTTGGGCGATCACGTCGAGGCAATCGGCGACCTCGCGATCCGGATCCCAAAGATCTCTTCCGAGCTCGTCGCTTCGAGGAAACGGGTGCGCGCTCGGATGCTCCTCGAGGATGGGGCCTTTGCGAAAGCCCGCCGTGTAACACGTGGACGTGTGCATCAGCGGTGCGTCGCCGAGCGCGCGCGCGAGCGCGACGAGGTTCTGCGCGCCGAACGCGTTCGCATCGAGCGCTTCGTCGAGCGGCGGATTGAAATCCACGACGCCCGCGACGTTCACCACCGCCGCGATCGTCCCGCGAATTTCCTCGATGAGCTTCGCGTCGATCCCGCAGAGCGGCTTGCCGACGTCGCCGTCGATGACGACGATCTTGTCGCGGAGGAACGCTTCATAGGCGTCGCTCCCGTCACGAGAAAGGCGTTCGCGGATCGGACGGAACGGCTCGCTCGGCGCGATCGTGTCGTAAAAGCGCGCTTCGCTCGATTTCGCGTCGCCCTTGCGCACCAAGAAGTAGACGCGCTCGAGCTCGGGGAATCGGTAGAGCAGGAGGCTGGCGAAGATTTTCCCGAGAAACCCCGTGCCTCCGAGCAACACGATGCGCTTGCCCGCGACGAGCGCGCGCGGATCGAGCGGGTCGCGCTGCGGCAACGGCGCGACGAAGGAATCCCCCAAACCATGCGACCCATGGCCGTTCGTATGCCCGTTGGACTTCATGGTGATGCGGGGAGATGCGTTCTCCAACGGATGATGAAGCCTTGTCAACTCGCGCAGCTCGCGTTCTGTGAACGCAGAACGATGCGCGCGCTCAAACTTTGCGCGCGCATCGGAGGACGAACATGGGATGATTGGCCCCATGAAACGTCATTTCTTACTCGGGGCGGTTTTTCTTTCCATCGCGGTCGCGTGCAGCTCGTCGACGAGCACGGACGACGGCGGCGTCACGGACGCGGCCAACAACAACGATTCGTCGCAAAAGGACTCCTCCACGCCGACGGACAGCTCGACGCCGACGGACTCGTCCACGACGGACAGCTCGACCGACGGCGGCGACTTCACGCTCACCATCAAGAATTACCTCGCGTGGTGCACCGTCACCGTGAACGCGAATCAGCCGAACAGCGGCGCGAGCCAGACGTATCAAATTCCGGCCAACTCGACCGTGTCGCTCCAAGGCAAGAGCGCGGCGGACGCGTCGTTCTACTGGGGTTACTGGCGCGGCGCTTCGATCGCGGACGGCGGCGAGGATCTGAATCAGGACGTGTCGTTCACGATGACCGCCGACACGACGGTCGACGTGTGCTGCCCCGACAACGGCCAGGCGCTCTCGCAGTGCACCTTCTAAGCTGAAGGCTCCTTCGCGGCTTCACGCTGCTTCGTGCTCTCGCGGTACGCGGGGTTGCGCGCGCGCATCACCGCGCCGATCGGGCGAAGCTCGACGAGCGCGTGCCACGGATCGAACGAGAGCGACTCGACGAGCTTCGCGATTTCCTTGCCGTCGTCTCCCGCGACGTCTTGCTGGGGGATCGTGAGGCGCGCGAGCGTGACGAACGGCGCATCCCACGCGATCGACGAATCTTCGATCGGTGTCTTGTCCTCGCCGACGAAAAATTGCGCGCGCACGTCCCACGCGAGATCGCCCTTCGCGAGGCGCGCCGCGATTTCGTCCGCGAGGCTCGCGCCGCCCGCGCCTTCGTCGGTCTGCTTGGGCGCCAGCGAGAAGCGCACCGCGTAATCGCCGAACCGCGTCGGCGCGCTGAAGTACGTCTGCGTCGCGAGCGAGGCGATTTTTTTCGTCGACGCCATCGCCTTCTTCAAGAACGCGAACGTCCCGAGCCCGAAGTGCGCGAAGAGCTTGAGCGGCAGCAGCGCCGGCGAGCCCGCCGCGGCCTGCGCGAACCACACGAAGTCGTCGACGCTCGAGAAAGCGAGCGCGTCCGAGTTGATGAAGAGGAAATCCTGCGTGGTCGCGTCTTCGAGGCCGGGGATCAATTTTTTTCCGGGCACGCCGAGCACTTTGATCGCGAGGCCGCGCACGTCGGGTTTGTCGTCGCTCACGCGCGCGCCGCTCCCGTTCGAAAAACGCACATACGCGTCGAACGTCTTCGGCTCCGCGAACATCGCGACGCGCGCGTGCTCCGGCAGATCCCCGAGCACTTCGAATTTCGCGCGGAGCCCGGCGTGCTGCTTCGCGTGGAGCGCGCGATCCTTGCCGCCGCGCGCGCGCTGGAGATCCGCGAGGATCGTCGCGTAGCGCTCGAAGCGCTCTCGTTCGTCGGGCGCGACGGTCTCTTTCCACTCTTTGGAGATCGCCATGTTCGTTCCTGCGCCTACACCGTGACGTCGCCCATCGCGATCGGCGGGACGTGCATCACGAGGATCTCCGGCGTCTTCGGCGCGGTGCCCTTCGCCATGTCGAGCGCGTCTTGCATCGTCTTCGCGGTCTCGTATCCGAAGAGCTTCGGGATGTATTCGTTGTCCGCGCCAACAACGATCACGCGTCCGACGTGCTGACGCCCGGCCTCGCCCCAGTACCACATGAAAAACGGATGCGTGGGGTGGTACGCGTGGCCGGTGCGGTACATCTGGATGTACGCCGGGTTCTTCGCGAACTTCGGCTCGAAGTCTTTGTGCATCGTCATCGCGTCGCGCGTCTGCGCGAGCACGTCGTGCACGAACTCGATGTACGGCGCGTGGTGCTCCTTGTCGAACTGATCGGTCATCGGGTGCGCGATGATGATCGTGCCGCCTTTCTTCACGAGCGGCGCGCCGCGGTACAAGTTGAACAAGTACCCCTGCGCCATCACCTGGACGAGGAGCGGGTTCAGAAACGAGTTCACGTTGTACGGCGAGATGTACGGCACGCCGCACACGAGCACGTCCGCTTGTCCTTTGATCGGCACGAGGTACTGCTCGAAACATTTCGCGAGCGTGTGCTCGTGAACCGCTTCGGTCTCGCCGGCGAACACGCCCGTCACGCCGAACGGCGACGGAACGCGCTGAAAAATCGCCTCGCGCGCGGGCTGCGGCAATTTCGAGAGCGTGAAGTGGAGCGCCTTGAGCGCGGTCTTCTCCGCGGGCGTGAGCTCGTCTTCGTTCTTCGCGAGGAACGCGAGCGGCGCGTCGAACATGCGGTTGTTGATCGTGGTCTCGATCGTGAAGACGTCGAGCGCCTCGTTCGTGATCTTTCCCATGCGCGTCACGCTGTCGGCGAGCGCGCTCGTCTTCGGATCCATGTACGAGTGACACTCGCGCATCACCTTCGGGTTGTGGTGCGCGCGGAGCGAGCGATAACCGCACAACCCGACCGTCACCGATTTGTGCCCGCCGTCCATCGGGACCAAATTCAGGTTCACGTAGATGACGAGATCGGCCTCGACCGCTTTGCGATTGAGCTCCACCTCTTCGCCGAGCTCGGTCTTGCCGACGAACTTCATCCCGTTCGGATCTTCGGCGTCGTGGTTGTAGAGGCGATCGGGCCAATACGCTTCGAAGATGCGGTTGCCGACGACGTGACGGATTTCGTCCGCGGTCATTCGGCGGTGGACGCTCGTCGCGACGATGATGTCGAAATCGTCGACGCCGTGATCGGCGAGCATCTCGAGCACGATCGTGAGCACGCGCTCGCGCACGTCTGGGCGTCGCATCGGCGGCAGCGGGAGCGAGATGTCGTCGATCGCGATGACGACGCGCATGCCGGGCTTGAGCTTCGCGTAGAGCGGCTCGGAGTTGTGCGGGTGGTTGATCGCGTAACGAATCGCGGCGTCGACGTCCTTGAGCGGTTCGAGCGGCGGCCGCGGATAGAGCACGCGAGTCCCGGCGGGGAAGTCCGCCTCGATGAGACGGTCGCCGTAGAAGAGCGTGCGCGGCGCGCTGCGTTTGTCGAGCGTGACGACGAGCGGGTGAGACATGCGGCGCGCAAGCTACCATTTTTCGCGTACGTTGATCGCGATGCGCCTGCGGTATCCGGTTGCGTTCGTCCTCACGCTTCTCGCCGCTTCGTGCGGCGCGCGCACCGGGTTGCTCGCGCCCGAAGAAGAAGAAGCGTCCGTCGACGCGAAGCCCGACGTGCACGACGCGCACGAGGAAGACGCGATGATTGAGGAAGACGCGAGCGAAGAGGACGTCGTCTTCCCCGACGTGCCCATCATCAGCGATTGCCCCGATGCGGGCGCGACGCTCGTCTACGTCCTCGGCTCCGCGAACGAGCTCTACTCGTTCTACCCTCCGACGCTCGCGTTCACGTCGATCGGGACCATCACGTGCCCGGCGAAGTCCTCGCCGAACTCGATGGCCGTCACGCGCTCGGGCATCGCGTTCACGAATTTTCTCGACGGCAACTTGTACGAAATCTCCACCGAGAACGCCGCGTGCAAAGCGACGACGTACGTGCCGAACCAAGACAACGTCACGACGTACGGCATGGGCTACGCCGGTTTGCCCGACGGCGGCGAGCAACTCTACGTCTCCGAGAATGGAAGCAAGACGGCGATCGGCCTCGGCTTCATCGACACGACGAGCTTCACGTTGAATTTCATCGGCGCCTTTCAGCCGCAGCAATTCAACTGCGAGCTCTCCGGAACGGGCGCGGGGCAGCTCTTCGGATTTTGTCCGTTCGGCAGCGGCTCGTATTTGATCGAGATCAACCCGACGAACGCCGCGGTGTCGTCGTCGCATCAACTCTCTGCGGGCTCGAACAACACGAGCTTCGCGTTCGCGTTCTGGGGCGGCGACTTTTGGATCTTCACGGGCAACGGTCAGTCGACCGTGACCGAGTACGATCCCGTGGCGCAAAAGGAGACGACGGTCGCGACCGCGCCGATCGAGATCGTCGGCGCGGGCGTCTCGACGTGCGCGCCGCTGTCGCTTTGAGCAGCGCGTCGATGATCCTCGATCCTCAGCTCCCACAACCCGGCGCGCTCGTCGCGGAGAAGTATCGCATCGCGCGCGTGCTCGGCGTCGGCGGGATGGGCGTCGTGTACGCGGCGCGGCACGAGCTCTTGAATCAAGACGTCGCGCTCAAGCTTCTCTTGCCGGAGGTCGCCAAAGACAAAGCGGCGGTCGCGCGATTTCTCCACGAGGGCCGCGCGACCGCGCGCCTGCAGAGCGCGCACGTCGTCCGCGTCATGGACGTCGGGATGGTCCAGACGTCGCCGTTTCTCGCGATGGAGCTCCTCGCCGGCCAAGATCTCGCCGACGTCCTCGCGACGCGCAAGCGCATCCTCGTCACCGAGATGGTCGATTGGTTGATCGAAGCGATGGAGGGTTTGTCGCACGCGCACGCGGCGGGGATCATTCATCGCGATCTCAAGCCGTCGAATTTGTTTCTCGCGCGCGGTGAGGGCGACGTTCACACGATCAAGGTCGTCGACTTCGGTATCTCGAAATCGATGGGCAACGACGGCGGCAACATCACGTCGACGAGCGCGGTGCTCGGGTCGCCCGCGTACATGGCGCCCGAGCAGCTGCGGAGCTCGAAGCACGTCGACGCGCGCGCGGACGTGTGGTCGCTCGGCGTGATCGCCTTCGAGCTCCTCACCAATCAGATGCCGTTCGAAGGCGAGAACGTCGGAGAGATCTTCGCGAACGTCCTCGTGAAGCCGCCGATCCGACCGACGACGTTGCGCGTCGAGATCCCGGGCATGCTCGAGCAAGCGATCTTGCGGTGCCTGGAGAAGAACGCCGACGATCGCTATTCGAACATCGGCGAGCTCGCGACGGCGATCGCGCGCTATGGAACCGGGCGGTGCGACGCGCTCGTCGAGAGCATCGACAAACGGCTCGCGCCGACGCGCGGCGCGCCCGTGCGTTCGATGTCGATCCCGGACCTCGACGTCGTCGCGCCGGCGAAGGCGCTCGCGTCCGCGCCGACGATTTCGATCTCGAAGGCTCCTCCTCCTCCGATCTCGTCCGACAAGTTCGCGTTCGACGACGAAGTCGCGTCGGGCCCCGCGCTGCTCACGGTCGACGAGGTCGCGTCCGCCCGCGCCGCGCGCGCGAACGCGCCGACGATCATCACGTCGCGCGCACCGCCGCGCCGCGCGCTCATGGACGGATGGGTTCTCCCCACGTTGCTGCACACCGCGCTCGCCGCCGCGACGTTCTTCGCGCTTCGTCGCTACGTTCGCGTCGCACCCTTCGACGTCTTCGCGAAGCTGCCGGGCACGACGGAAGGCGCGCCCGCGATGACGAGCGCGATCGTCGGCGGCGCGTACGCGGTCGCGTGCATCGCGTGCGGGGCCGGCGCGATCGCGAGCCGCTCCGCGCGCGCCGGCTGGATCGTGTCGTCGCTCGGGTTCTTCGCGAGCGCGATCGGCATGTTCCTCATCATGGGCTCGGCGTCGGGCGGCGTCGTCGGGATGGTCTCCGGCGAGAAGATGTTCGTGACCGTCGGCTCCGTGATCGTCGCCGTCGGGTTTGCGCTCGCGTGCCTCGGCAAGGCGCGCGACGCGTGGCGCGACGACGCCCGCGCGCTCCCGCCGCTCCTCGCCCTGCTCGCGGGAGCCTTCGCGTTCTGCGCGCTCAAGCTCGCGACGTTTTTGTAATCGCCGCGCGCGTCAGTGCGAGTGGTTGTTGATCGATTGGCTGATCATCGCCGCGACGACGATGCTGCTCACCGCGAGCACCATGATGACGACGAGGATCACGCCGATGCGCCGTCGCGAGCTCTTGAACGGGTGCGCCATGTCCGCGTCGAACGAAACATCGAAGGTCGGCGGCGGCGCGCTCGGCGCGGCGACCGGAATCGAATCGAGCGCGACGGGCACGGAGGGCAGCGCGGCGGGCGCCGCGACCGGCGCGGGCAACGCGGCGGGCGCGACGGGCTCCACGGCGATCGGCGCGGGCGGCGGAGTGGGCGCAACCAAGGCGGCGGGCGCGACGGGCGCGGGCGCCGGCGGCTGAACGGGCGCGGCGACGAAGAGCGGCGCGGTGATCGGCGCCGGAGGAACTGCCGCGGCGGGCGCGGGTTTTCGCTCGAGCACCGCGAGTCGCTCTTCGAGTCGTCCGAGCCGCGCGACGAGCTCGTCCTTGAAGACCTGCGCCTCGGCTTTCGCGATCGCGTGCGCGACGCCGCGAATCTCTTCGCGCGACATCGGCACCTCGACCTTCGCGGTCGTGTCCGCGACGGACAAGACGGGGCTGCTGCCTGGCGCTTTGGGCGGCGAGACGAGCGGACGCGCGGCAGCGGCAGGCGCCTTCGGCGTCGCGTTCGCCGACGTTCCGACGCCCGGGAGGGTCGGATTTCGAGTCGGCGGCTTGGGACCTCCACCAGTCGTCACGTCGCGCATTATGCCCCTTCAACGCGCGCGCCGGCGTCCGTTTAATGGAGCATGCGAGACTTCGCGCGTTACATCGTCGCCAGCGGCGCCGCGACGGACGACCAAGTCGCCGTCGCGCTCGAGCGTCAGCGCGCGCAGCGGCCGACGATCGGTCGCGTCGCGCTCAACCAAGGTCTGCTCGACGGCGCACAGATTTTCACCATCCTCGCGTTTCAGACGCGCAATCCGACGATGCGCTTCGGCGAAGCCGCCATCGCGCTCGGCATGCTCTCGCCGCGCCACATCGAAGAGCTCCTCTCCGAGCAACGCACGCGCACGCCGCCGCTCGAGGAGCTCCTCGTGCGCGCGGGCGCGCTCGACGAAGCCACCGCGCGCTCGCTGCGCGCGTCGTACGACGGCGAGCCCACCGAGATCGCGCCGCGCAGCGTGCCGCGCCCGAGCGGCACGCGCCTCGCGGTCAATCCGTGTAAGGATGCGCCGGATAATTCGCCGCTGCGGCGTACTGCTGGTACGCGGCGATGACGCCGTCGTCGTACGCTTTGTTCACGTTCGTGCAGCTCGTCGTCGAGCCGTAGCTGTTGTAATCGCCGACCGCCATCATCGTGTACTGGTCGGTGGTGCAACCGGAAAACTTCTTCATGTCCTGCGCGCGATTGCTCGCGATGCCGGAGATGCCGATGTGGATGTTCACGTCGGGGTTGAAGATCGACGTCGCCCATCCGCTCGCGGTCGAGTCCGTCGTGAGGTTCGGCTGACCGTTTCCGAGCAAGCCCGCGTCGCCCGGATCGTCGCCGCACGCGGGGACCACTTGCATCAAGCCGAAGCACCCGGCTTCGTTCGTGCTCCACCCGCTCGGCACGCCGCACGGATCGTTCGGACACGCGACGGACGTGTCGTCAAAGCGCGACTCGACGTAGATGATCGCCTTGAAGATCATCGGATCGGGCTCGCCATAAACCTGAGCCCAGTTCAGGATCTGACAATCGAACGCGTCGACGCTCACGCCCGTTTGCTGCGCGACGAGCCCGGTCTTCAGCGGATCGGTGCACGCGCCGCCGTCGTAGGCGACGATCGCGCCGTCGCCGTTCGCGCTCGCGTCGCTCGGCGGAGGATTTCCGCCGTCGCCGCCGCTCGGTGAAGAGCCGTTGCATCCGAGCGCGAGCATCAAGAAAAGAAATCGCTTCATGGGTTCCTCACGACGAGCGGTTGCCACGCGTTTCGAGTCGGGTCGAATCGTTCGAAGATCGAGCGGATCGTTTTGTTCTCGCGATCGCGCTCGATGGTGAGCTTGTCGGGGCGCACGCCGTCGTGCGCGGTGCACGCGATGACGTCGGCGGGCGCGGTCGCGACGCGCGCGAGCTGTCCCCATTCGATCACGTCTTGCCCGCGCGTCGGGTCGAGCGCGCGAATCCACCTGTGCCGCTCCCTGCCCACGATGCGATCGTAACCGATCACGAGCACCGTGTGGTTTCCGAGCTCGCGCGACTCCCAGCCCAAAATCGTCGGGAGGCCCCGGTCGATCGCGTCGCGGATGGAATCGAGCGTGCGATCGCTCCACGGGCTTCGCGACGCGCGAAAGCGCGAGCGCTCGTCGCACGCGCGCTCGAGCGCGCGCGCGAGCGGCCCGAAGTAAACGCCGGTCGTGAGCCACGTCGCGACCGCGTGATCGAGCGATTGCCTCCTCGGCCGCGGCAAATTCGAAAAGAGCGGATCGCGCGCGACGTGCGTCGCGTCGAAGTCGTCGTCTTTTTCGGGGCGCAGCGTGCACAGCATCATCGCGGCGGCGTAGTACGCGCAGAACGAGTCGTGCGTGCCTTGGACGCGGTGACGAATGCCCGTGAGCCTCACCGTGGTGCGTCTCGTCGCTCGGGACCGCGCGCGCATCATGCGAGTGTACACTCGCGTGCGGAGAGGCTCGCGGAGAGCGTAACGATTGAAGCGTTTTCGAAAAGTCGCGGGCGCGCTGACGTTCGCGTGGATGACGGCGGTCGGGCTCGCGGTCGCGCAAGGTCGCGCGCCGCGCGGGTGGCTCGGTTGGGATCTCGCCGCGTTCCGCGTCGCGGGAAAGCTCCTTCTGCGCGGCGCGCCGGTCTACGATTTCTCCGCGCAAGACGCGACGTATCACGCCGCCTACGGCAAGGGCTTCGACGTGCTCTATCCGTTCGCGTATCCGCCGATCTTCGCGATCGAGACCCTCCCGTTCGCGATCATGCCGCACGAGCTCGCGTTCGCGATGGTGACCGTCGCGAGCCTCGCGTGCGCCGCGCTCGTCGCGCGAAGGCTCACGCGCGACGCGCTCGATCTGTTTTGGATCACGGCGACGTTCCCCGGGCTCCTCGCGCTCCTCGCCGGACAATTCTCGTTCGTCGCGCTCGGAGTCGTGACGCTCGCGTATGCGCTCCTCGTGCGCGATCGTCCGATCGCGTCGGGCCTCGTGCTCTCGCTGCTCGCGTTCAAGCCGCAGCTCCTTTTGTTCTTGCCGATCGTGCTCGTGATTCGGCGCGGTTCGCGGCGCGGGCTCGTCGGGCTCGCGCTCGGCATCGCCGCGCAGGTCGCGCTGTGTTTCGCGGTCGCGCCGCGCGACACGCTCGCGTTCGTGCCCGCGCTGCGCGCGTTCAACGCTTACGTCGCGACGCGATTCAACGACGAGCTCGCGTTCACGTGGCGCGCGTTCTTCGCGCTCCTCGCGCCCGCTCACGCCGCGATCACGAACGCGCTCGCGGCGATCGCGATCCTCGCGTGCGCGCTCTTTGGTGTCTCGCGCGCGTGGCGCGCGCGGGGCGATCTCGATCGCGCGTATTCGTACCTCGTGCTGACGACGCTCGCGTGCGCGTGGCATGCGTCCGCGTACGACTGGGTCCTCCTCGCGTTTCCCGCGATGCTCCTCTTGCCGAAGATCACGGTGTCGCCGCGCGCGGCGGTCGCGTTCGGCTCGCTCTACGCCGCGTCGTGGGCGTTCGTTCCGCTCGCGCGCGCCGAGCATCGCGCGTTCGGATTCGCGATCCATTTCGCGATGCCGACGCTCGCCGCGTTCTTCGTGTGGATCACAAAGACAAAACCGGCCAGCCGTACGCTTCCGCGAGTCGTCGTAGGCGAAGATCCGGATTCACTGCCGCGGGGTGACCGACCACGCTGAGCATCGGCACGTCGGAGTAGCTGTCGGAGTACGCGTAGCACTGCGCGAGATCGTGCCCCTTGTCCTTCGCGTGCTCGCGAATGAGGCGCGCCTTCTCGGGGCCGGCGACGATGGGACGAAGCATGCGGCCCGTCGCGTAGTTCGCCTTGAACTCGAGGCGGTTCGCGATCATCGAGTCTGCGCCGAGATGATCGACGAGGTGTTGGAGCACGAAGTCGAGCGCGCCCGACACGAGCACGACCTCGTGCCCTTCGTCTTTGCATCGCTTCACGAGCGCGCGCGCGTTCGAAAACAGCGCGGGCCGCACGACTTTGTCGAAGCACTCGTCGGACAGCAAGACGAGCCGATCGCGCGAAATGCCTTCGTATGCAGAATACAACAATTCGTTGAACGTCCGGCGATCGCGCATTTCGGCGAGCGCCATTTGCGGCGCGCGGAGCGCGGCGCGCAGGAGTCGCCCCGCGGATTGCATGGGCGTCTGTTGGTTCAACAAATAGAAGACGGTCGGCTGAACGAGGTTCGTTCGGACGAGTGTTCCGTCGACGTCGAAATAGCTCGCGGGCACGGCGAGCTTCTTGACGGAAGACCGCGGGCTTGTCAATTGCGCCCGCTCGCGTGATCGTGACGCGATGAATCAAGACGAAGCAAAGCGGCTCGCCGCGCGCGCGGCGATCGAGGAGCTCCCGGACAGCGGCGTCATCGGGCTCGGCTCGGGATCGACGGCGAAGCTCTTCGTCGACGAAGTGGGCGCGCGCGTGAAGGCGGGCGCGAAATACCGCGGCGTGCCGACGTCGCAAGGGACGCGCGCGCAAGCCGAGGCGCTCGGCATTCCGCTCCTCGGCGACGAGGAGGCGTGGGGTGAAATCGCGGTCACCGTCGACGGCGCGGACGAAGTCGACGCGAAGCTCAATTTGATCAAGGGCGGCGGCGGCGCGCTGACGCGCGAGAAAATCGTGAACGACGCGTCGAAGCGCAACGTGATCATCGTCGACGAGTCGAAGATGAAGACGCGCCTCGGCGAGGCGTGGGCGGTGCCCGTCGAGGTGCTGCGGTTCGGCTTCGATCACGCGAAGCGCGCGCTCGGCGTGCTCGGAAAGATTTCGGTGCGCGAGAAGAGCGGCGCGACGTTCGTGACCGACGCGGGCAACCTCATCGTGGACGTCGCGACGGGACCCATCGACGATCCCGCCGCGCTCGATCGCGCGATGCGGCAGATCCCCGGCGTCGTCGAGACCGGGCTCTTCGTCGCGCGCGCGAGCGTCGTGATCGTCGCTGGTGCGAACGGCATCCGGAAATTGGTGGCGCGCTAGAGCATGTCGTCGACGAGGTCCATCGGCGCGTCGCCGATGCTCCGCCACTTGCGAGCGCGATCGCGCGCGCGCGCCGCGCCGGCCTTCGTCACGATGATCGCGGCGACGCCCGCCGCGATCGCGCGCCACGGGCGCGCCTGCGCGAAGCGCATCAAGCGCGCTTGGTCTTCGCGCGAGAACGCGACGCGCGCGTCGAGC
>Ga0335078_10006230_pt1 | contig 17657 bp, 12 predicted proteins | sample Lox_Sample_32_FD_206711 | JGI IMG/M metagenome (GOLD analysis project Ga0335078, IMG submission 206711) | Soil microbial communities from Loxahatchee National Wildlife Refuge, Florida, United States - Lox_Sample_3.2 | ecosystem: Environmental > Terrestrial > Soil > Wetlands | place: USA... | reverse complement strand
TGGTGGAAAATCGGAACTGCGATGATCGATTGGATTCCGCGCCGGCGACATTCCTCCGCGTCGATGGAGGGATCCGAACTGATGTCCTCGGAACGTAACACTTGCGAAGTCTTGAGGCACGGACCGCTGAGTGTTTTCTCCAGGGGAAGGGTGGTTCCCTTCGGGGGCGCATTCAGCCCCGCAACCGCACGATAGTGCACATTCTTGCCGTCCAGCATCCCAACCGCAGCACCGCTGGCCCGTGTGATTTCGGAGGCGCGCTCGGCGACGAGTGCCATGGCGCTTTCCACTCCCAGACGCCGCACCTGAATGTCGTGCTGCGTTTCGACAATCCGCGCGAGCGTCAGACTGTAGTCGGCGATGGGTTTGGGTGTGGGCGCCGTGGTCGGTAACGTGGGTTTGGATGCATCCGTGTGGACCGCTCCCCGAACTTCGGCGTCCATCCGCTCGCGCGTCAACTCGAGAGAATGCTCGAGCGCCCGCATTTCGCGGTTGTGTTCCTGCAGGACGTAGGCCGCCTCCAGTAGCTTTGCCAGCGTCTGCTCATCGAGAATCGCTTTTTTCTCGTCCTCGGACACGCTTCTGCTTTCCACCGGCTTCTCCCAATGCGACTAAGGCCGGAATGCGCCTATTTTATTGCAAGTCTCCAGCGAAGCTAGAGGCTCCAAGGTACGCTCGCACTTCCACAGAATCTGGAATATCAGGGGGAAAGGAAGCCCTTGGCGTCTCTGCAGGCTGGAGCCCGACTCTGCGGGTAGTGTACCGCCGAAGCGATCCACCTGCGAACGTTCTTATGCAAGAGTGCAGATTTTTTCGCGCTTAGGTAATCAGCGTCTCGTAATCTTCCTGGATGGTTACCTTGCTCGTTGACTACGATGCCAGCGGGAGTTCGCTCGTGCCTTTATCCCTGCGGCTCAAGTAGAAGTGCACCGCCGGAGTGATGATCAACGACAATACCATCGAGATCAGAACGCCACCAATGACGGCGATCGCCAGCGGTTGCAGCATCTGCGATCCGGCGCCAATGGCAAAAGCCAGCGGCAGCATCCCGGCGATCGTCGCGAGCGCCGTCATCACGATCGGGCGCAGTCTCCGTCGGGCAGCCAGCAGCATGGCATCTTCCGCTCCTTTGCCCAGGGCGCGCATCTTCTGATCGGCATCCAGCAGAAGGATACCGTTTTTCGCTACGATGCCGATCACCATGATCATGCCCATAAACGATGAAATATTGAATGTGGTTCGCGTCACGAGCAGCGCGATGAACACGCCGGACGTCGATAGCAGAGCTGACGAGAGAATTGCGACAGGCGCAGCGAAACTCCCAAATTCAAAGAGCAACACGATAAACAGCAGCAGAACTGCGAGAATCAGCACCGTCACCAGGTCGTGGAACGAGCGCTGCTGCTCTTGATAGGTGCCTCCATATTCCACGCGGATGCCGCCAGGGATGTGCAACCCAGCGATCGCCCTTTGCACATCGGCCATGCCGCTGCCCAGGCTGCGCCCCTCAAGGCGCGCAGTCACAGCCACATCGCGCTGCAGGTTCTCGCGGCGGATTTCCGTTTGCCCTGGAAGCTCAACGACTGAAGCAAGCGCCCCGAGGGTTGCCGTATGCCCGCTTCCACTCACCAACAGTGTGTCGCGCATGGCTTGAAGAGTCGCCCGGTTGGCCGCCGGAAAGCGCACACGCAGGGTGTAGGCGCGGTCGTTCGAGACGACTGGCGTAGGAGCAGGCTCGCCCTCGAGAATTGCCGACGCATCGAGCGCAACTTCTTCCGCAGTGAATCCCGCTCTGGCCGCCACGCTGGGATCGACCTGGAACGTTACTGCCGGTCCGCTGATCGTGTTGTCGATCCCGTTCAGGATGTCTACGACCCCGGGAATCTTTCCAATTGCATCAGCGACCTTGGGAGCCCAATCCTCCAGCTGCTTCGGATCCTGCGAGAACAGCTTGATCTGGATCGGCTCTGGAGCGGATGTGAGGTCGCCGATCATGTCCTGAAGCACTTGGACGAACTCGACATCCAGAGCCGGTTCCTGTTGTTTGATGTCAGCGCGAACGTCCGAAATGATTTCTTCGATATCGCGGTCGCGCTTCGATTTCAGCTTGACCAGAATGTCGCCCGTGTTTGCCTCAGTTACGGCCGCGAGGCCGAGCTGGAGTCCCGTCCGCCGTGATGTGCTCTCAACTTCCGGCAGTTCGCGCAGCATCTGCTCGACGTGACCCACGACACGATTCGTTTCGGCCAGCGAACTGCCCGCGGGCATGATGTAGTCGATTACGAACCCGCCCTCATCCATTTCCGGCAGGAGATCGGAACCCGAAAATGTGTAGCAAACATATGACACAACGATGAGCGCGGCGCTAAACAGGGCAAGCAGGCGCGGCCTCTCGAGGGCGCGGCGTAGCCAGCGTTCGTGGAAATTTACGATTCGCAGAAAGAATCCACTGAGATGTTTCTCTTCGGCTGCAAGCAATTCGGCCGCGTTCACTTCTTCGCTAGTTGCAACTCCGGCTGAGGTGGTTGTTGCCGATCCCGATCCTTCTTCCTTCTCCACGCGCTTTCTGCGAATCAGGTACTGGCTCAGAGTCGGAGTCCAAGTCACCGCAAGCGCCAATGATGTAAGCAGCGATACCGTCATTGTGACCGCGAGCGCGCGGAAGAACACGCCGGTAACGCCAGTGATCACAATCAGCGGAATAAACACAACTACGGGCGTGATGGTCGATCCGATCAGAGGGATCGTGATCTCTTTGAGGGTGCTGCGGATTGCTTCAATTGGCGTCTGCCCTAAATCGCGATGGAGCACGATGTTTTCAACCACAACGATCGCATCGTCGATGACAAGGCCCACCGCCGCCGCCAACCCACCGAGTGTCATCAGATCGAAGGTCTCCCCCATCGCCTTCAGCGCGATGAAAGTGATCATAACGGTCACTGGAATCACGAGACCTGCCACGAGGGACGTTCCCCAATCGCGCAGAAAGACAACGAGAATGATCGACGCAAGAATCAGTCCCAGCAGGATGGCATCGCGTACGCTCTTGATCGAATCGCCGACGATGATCGATTGATCGTAAAAGGGCTCGATGCGGATTCCCGGCGGCAGAGTCTTTCGGATGCTCTCAATCTCATCGTGGACTTCCTGCGCCACCTGCACAGTATTTCCATCCGGCTGTCGATTGATATTGAGCAACACCGCGGGTTTGCCATTCGCTGTAACCACGGTATAAACCGGCTTCACGCTTGGAGTGACGGTCGCAATGTCGCCGATCCGCACAGGAATCCCCGTGGCGGTGTTCTTGATGACCGCGTTCGCAATCTCTTGCGGCGTCCGGATTTGCCCGTTCACGAGGCCGAGGTAGAGCTGATGATTCTGTTCCAGCAGACCGGGTGAATCGATCAAGTTCGTGCGCCGGACGGCGTCCAGAATGTCCGACACAGTGATGCCGGTGGTAAGCAGCTTTGCCGGATCCGGCATGATCTGGAATTCCGGCTCCTGCCCGCCTTGCACAATCACTGTGGATACACCCTCGAGACGATTCAGCCGCGGCTTCATCTCGTAGGTCGCCATCTCCCACAGCTTGGTCTGCGGGATCGTGTCGGAGGTCAAGCTGTAGCCGATGATGGGGAATGCCGCAAACGTGAGCCGGTGCGCCTCGATTTTGGCTGTCGAAGGCAGTTCAGGCTGCGCTCGCGAGATAGCCGCATTCACGTACTGCAGCGTCTGGAACATATCGACGTCCCAGCGGAAATAGAGATCCACTTCGGCCGACCCGCGGCTCGTAATGGATCGCACCGTGAGCAGGCCGGGAACGCTGTTCACCGCTTCTTCGAGCGGGCGCGTGATGGTCACCATCATCTGGTCAATGGGCATAACGCCGTTATCGACCGCAATCAGCACACGAGGGAAGTCTGTCGAAGGGAATACGGAAACCGGGATGGTGAACGCAAGATAAGCGCCGAGCAAACCCAGGGTCAGGATCAGGAAGATCACCGGCCGCGAGTGCTGGGCAATCCAGTGCTGACTGGAGTGATCGGCTTGGGGTGAATTCACGCAGACGCTCCGCAGCTATTTTTCACCCGATCCCTCACCCTTCGATCCTTCGACCGATGGCTTGGACTCCTCAGCCGGAGTCTCGGCCGCTTCGATCTTGATCTTGGTCTTGTCCGGAAGCCCGTAGGCCCCCGTCGCAACCACTTTGTCGCCCTCGGCGACCCCTTCCAGAACCTGTACGTCGTCGCGGTTGCGAATGCCGAGTTTGACTGGCTTTTGATGGGCGCGGCCATCGGAACCGGCAAGCATCACCGTCGTGGAACCATCCGGGGCGGTCAGCACGGAACTCACAGGCACAACCAGGGCATCGTTCACCGTTTGCGCTGTGAGCGAAACTTGCACGCTCGTTCCTGGCTTCAATTCATGCTTTGGATTCTTAGCCTCGAACCAGACTTCCACCGTGGTGCTGTTTGGATCGAGTGCAGGGCTGACAATGGTGACTTTTCCCTCGATCGGCTTCTCAACGCCGGACACAGTCATCGTCCCTTTGTCTCCTACCTTGAGCGCAGCGGCATCGCTCTGTGGAATGTGCGCCTTGGCAATGACGGACGAGATATCCATGACCGTGAGCAGCGGAGTGCCGGCTGCCGCCATCTCTCCTGGATAGAGAGGACGATCGGTGATCACACCATCGATCGGGCTGCGAATCTCTGAATAGCTGAGCTGTGCCTGGGCCCCCAGATACTTCCCCTCCGCGGAGTCCCGCTGGCCCTGCGCGGCTTTCAGTTCCTGTTGCTTGCCGATTGCTAACAGCTTGTCCAGATGTTGTTTGGCGATTTCGCTTTGATTCCGTGCCTGCGTGATGTCCACCCGCGACTGGTCGAGTTCTTTTCGCGGAAGCGCGCCTTGATCGAACAGCTGCTGGCGGCTCTGAAACACTTTCTCCTGCGCATCAAGAGCCTGTTGCGCCTGCTGGGCATCGGCCTCCGCCTTCCGGATTTCTTCCGGCAGGCTTGCTCCTGTCGTGGTCGCATACGAGGCTTCCGCCTGAGCGTAGGCACCCTTGGTGTCTTGCACCGCGGCCGAGAGATCGCGGTTCTCAAGCACAGCGAGAAGCTGCCCGGCATGAACCCGGCTACCGCGGTTTACCAGGAACTTTTGCACCGGGGCGCTGATCTTGGGGACGATCGCAGCTTGTTGCAGCGGGAACAAGATAGCCTGCGAAGTGATGGTGTGCTGGATCGTGGTCTTCTCGACGGGAGCGACCTGCACGCTGACGGCCGGTTCTTTGTCGCTCTTGTCTGACGAGCAGCCCAGAGTCGCGGATAAGGCACCGAGCGCAATTCCGGCAATGATCCAACGAAGATGTGTTCGCTGGGCGTTACGATCGTTTGTGGTGAAGATTGTGGTCGTGCGTCGATTCATTCGCTAGAAGGTTCCCGTCAAGGTCTGCAGGTTCGCCACCGCGACCCGGTAGCGTGCCTGTCCATCGTCATATGCGTTTCGAGCCTGCGTCAAAGTGTTCTGCGCGTCAACGACCTCGAGAACAGTGGACTCGCCTGCCTGGTAGCGCATGGTGGTCAGCCGCAGATTGTCGGCCGCCAACTCGGCCGAACTCGACAGTGAGTCCATCTCCGACCGCGAGGTCTTGGCTTCCAAATAGAATTGGTGCAAATGGCTGAGCAATTGGCGCTGAGCATGCGTCAACTCGACCCGCGCCTGATCCCGCCTCAACTCCGCCTGCTTGAGTTTGCTGCGATCCGATCCCCAACTGAAGATGGGGATCTGCAGCGTGGCGACCGTGGAATAGCCAAGGTTCCGTATGCCGTTGCTCCGGATGGCGAACTGGTTGGAATCGATGCCGTAGAAGTAATCCAAACTGAGGGCAGGCAACAGCCCTCCCCACGCTGCAGTCACTTCATGATTGGCTACCGCGAACCCGGCCGACGCCGCTCTCAATTCCGGATTGTTCTTCTTGCCTGCGGTTTCCACTTCCTCGAACGTTGGCAGCGGCTCATGGGTCTGCAAATCATCGACGACGACATAGTCCTGGTTGAAGTCGGTGAACAGGAGAACCGCCAGATCCAGCCGGCTGCGGTTCATGTCAAGCTCTGCTTCCTGTAAATCCCGCTGCTGCTGTTGCGCCTGAATCCTCGCTCGGATGACGTCAGCACGCGCGACCTCGCCGCCGTTCTCCAGCTTAACGCTGATATCGAGAAACCGGTCCGCTTCGTTGGCCGCTTTCTGCGCGGTGGCATATTTTCGCTGCGCCACTATCAAACCGTAATACGCCTGCGTTACGGTCACCACCAGCCCGCGCGCCGCTACCTCAGCCTTGGCACGCGCTTGCGCCATCGCCGCTTGCGAACGTCGGTAGTCTGCGACATTGGTGAGCGATACCGCTTCATGCACATCCGCCTGGCTGATGTACTCATGCACGCCGTTATTGGCGACAAACCGCGAAGTCGGACATCCGGCCGCTGCCGACGCACAATTCGCAGGTTGCGGCCCCGTCCCTTCTGTATAGATAAACGAGGTGTTGTAGTTGACATTGGGCAACAACCCGGCTCGCGCCTGCACGCGGTCCTCACGTGCCAGGCCGAAATCAGTGACCGCGGATCGATATTGCGGATCGTTGCTTCGAGCCCGTTGCAGCGCATCCTGCAACGTAAGGGTCAAAGGCGCCCCCTGACTCAGCGACGCCTGCGTTGCCTGTGCAAAACTCGAGGTCGCCCCGGCCAGCAGTCCCAAAAAGAGAAAGCCTGGTGAAATCCCGCTGCCAATATGGGAGCGGATGATTTTCACGAACACGCTGTTACTTTTGTAGCTTGTCACATTTACCTCGAAATCAAAGGAGCGACTTTGTGGGCCAAGGATGCGCTTGAAAGCAAAGACATTCGGATGTTTTCGCCTAACTAGACTAAGAACTGCTAGCGCCCCTACGCCCTTTGCGGCTGCGTCTTTACAAATGTCTTGCTCAGGGCCTCGCAAGACCGCCGACTCCCGCCCTTCATACCGATTTGGAACTTGCTCAGGCTACCACGGCCATCCTGAAAGCCACATGAAAACTCTGGGTTACGCCCATAAGTGGTAGCAACCAATCCGGTTAGTTCCGTCTCATTCCGGCGACGAATAAATGGCGAAAGTCTTGCAGGAGTAAGGGCGAGCGTCATAGCAAAGGCAGGAGGTAGCCATCATGATCGATCTGGAGCAAGTCAAAGTTACGCCGCGGGATCAGCAAGTGTTAAATCTGCTTGTCCAAGGCTGCAGCAACAAGGAAATCGCAGGTCAACTCAATATCAGCCCACGCACCGTCAAACAACATCTGCGCACTCTCTTCTTGCGAGCCGGAATCCGTGAGGGCCGCAAGCGGGTCAAGCTGGCCATTGCCATGTTTAGCAAGGAGGAAGCGCAATCATGACTCCCCGCGAGCGACTCACGTCAAAAGAAGTTCAAATCGCGATCCTGGTGTGGGAAGGAATGACCAATCGCGAAATCGGCAGAATCATTGGAACTTCGGAGCAGGTCATCAAGAACCACCTGAGAAGCACCTTTGACAAACTCGGCGTCTGGAGCCGTCTGGAACTGGCGATGTATGTGGCCAGTCACGGCGGCAAGAGCTGGCCGGGAGCCGAACATGCGGAAGCCGAACATGAAGACCTGCCGCTTTCCCGCGCGGTCGGAGCCGACTAGTAGCCTCTCATAAGCCTTTTCGCCACAGAGTCACGGAGGCACAGAGAACCTCGACTCTAAATCTGTGTGCCTCTGTGCCCCCTGCGGTGATCGGCCTCTTTGTGGCCTGCGCCGGCCAAACTCTGCAAAACTTTTCTAATCACTCCCACACCCAGACTCTCGCCGGTCTTGCAACTCCATTCCTTTGTATAGATTAGATAATGACCGAGGCGGCAGTGCAATTGCACTTTTCCTAATCGATCTGGCAATAGCGGCCTCTCGAGCAGCCACGAGCCGGCTTAGCAACCCAGATTCCTTCACCCAGGGCAAAACCGGCAAATGGCCTACAAGGAAACCTTCTGGATGGCGTGCGACTCGACCGAACAGCTGCGGGCCGAGTACGGTCCTTTCCACACCCGCGTCGAAGCAGAGACCGAGGCGCGGAAACTCGGCTTCGGATACCTCCTGCGCTACGAACACCTGCTCGGCGCGAACGAAGAAATCGAAGAAGTGCGCTGCATCTTCATCGAACTGCCGGGAGCCGCCCCGGTCGGAATCGAAGTAAGCCCCGTTAGCCTTCACACCCGCTGTGCCACCTGCGGCGAGTGTGCTGTCCACGAAAAGGGATGGCAGGCCGAAGTCTGGGCCGACATCCACGAGTTCGAACACTCCCGCCATCGCGTCCGCTTGTTTGAACACGCCCGCGGCAAAGGCTTAAAGGAAATCGGCGACTGGCGCGGATAGCAGATCCATCCCAATGCCTACGAGATTTCAATTGTGGAGGGGCGGACGCCCTCGTCCGCCCAGGGAGCGGCAAGAACTCCGCCTTACAGGTCTTTAGTGCTCCCTCCCCGGACGAGGGCGTCCGGGGCTCCATCTTCGTCGCGCGTTCCTACTCGTGGCGCAACGCGACCATCGGATCGACACGCGACGCTCGCCGTACGGGCACGTATGTTGCCAGCAATGCAATGACTGCCAGCAGTGCTGAGACTCCAACATATGTGATGGGGTCAGTAGGAGCGATCCCCACTAAGAAATCACCGACCAATCGTCCGACGGTGAACGCCACGACCAGTCCGACGGCAAGCCCCGCGGCGATGACCAGTAATCCCTGGCGTCCGATCACGCGGAGAATGTCTTGGCGCTGCGCGCCAAGTGCCATGCGAATGCCGATTTCCTGCGTGCGTTGGCTGACCGCGTACGAAGTGAGTCCATAGAGCCCGACCAGGGTGAGGACTAGCCCGAGCACACCGAGCGTAGCGGGCAGGCTCGCCCCCAGTTCGAAAAGAAGCAACCCATTGGCCCCGTGAAGGACTTCGTTCATAGTCCGCACGCCATAAATCGGGATCGTGGGCGCGAGTGACAGCGCGATGTTTCTCACCTCCGCCTGCAGTTCTTGCGAACTGCGTGTGGAGCGGATCTGCAGCGTCTCGACACCTTGATAGATCTGCGTGATGGGCCGGTAATAGACCAGTTCGAACGGTCCATAGAGCTCGTTCATGCGAACATTGCCAGCGACTCCCACAATGGTAAGCGGGTGATTCGGATCGGCAGCGCTGGCGAACGATCGCCCTATCGGATCCTGTCCAGGCCAGTAACGATCCGCCATCGCCCGGTTGACCACCGCGACCAAGGCGGAACGTTCGTTGTCGGCGACCGAGAAGGCGCGTCCGCGGATGAGCGCGATCCCATTCGTCGCGAAGTAGTCCGACGAAACGTCACTATAGAGGGCGTTAGGAGGTGGTTGCTTGGGGTTCGTCGCAAAACCAGGAATCACCAGATCAGTGCCCGAAGCGATGTCGGCGAGAGGAGTTGACGACGCAAGGCTCGCGGATTCGACGCCCGGCAGCGCGCGGGTGCGTTCCAGCAGCGCAGAGTAGAAAGCTCGTCCCTGCGCTTCCGTATAGCCGATTTCGTTGGAATCCAAGGTCAGATTGAGCACCGCCTTGGGATTGAAGCCCAGGTCGGAGGCCTCGATACCTCGCAGACTTCGAACAAATAATCCGGAGATAACCAGCAACGTAAGACACGCGGCCACCTCGCTGGCGACCAGCACCGCACGTAAACGCTGGCGTCCGATGGTCGAACCGCGTCCGCCTTCGTGCAGGATTTCCTGCAGGTTGCCCCGCCAGATGCGGATCATCGGCACGAGCATCACCAGGACCGCGGAGGCAGCAGCCACAAGAAAGGCATACAGGAACGCATGCCAGTTGAAACCAAAATCAAGCACAAAGGGCAAGTCCACTTGCAGCGGCACGGAACTCATCAAGCGGGTTGCGCCCACGCCGAGCAGGATTCCAAGGGTGCAGCCGAAAACGGCCACGACCAGGCTCTCGGTGAGCAACTGCCCCACCAGCCGGCTGTTCCCTGCGCCGAGAGCCGCCCGTACGGCCATCTCGCGCTGGCGACCGAAGGTCCGAACCAGAAAGAGATTTGCCACGTTAACGCATGCGAGTGCAAGGACCATGCCGCCGAGAATTAGGAACAGCGCCGCGAGCCTGGGCAGGGGATTCACGTCGCCGCTCAGGAGTCCGGGTGGCCGCAGGCGGTTCGCCCGAAGTTCGCCGATAGCTCCATCCCGGGGATAGCTCTTCAGCAAACGGCGGCCAACCACTGCCAGTTCCGACTGCAGCTGCGACGGCTGCGCTTGCGGTTTGAGCCGCGCGAGTGCAACTAGGCAACGTGCCTTTGGATCAGCAAGGAAGCTCGTAGAGATTCCGCGCTCGACGGTGTACATCCCAAGCGGCAAATAGGCTTGTGCTTCAACGAGCGGTGTCGGCCCAAGAAATCCCTTAGGAGTGACGCCTACGATGGTCACCGGATGGCCGTTGATGGCTGCGGCCCGGCCGATAATCCTAGGATCGCCACCGAGACGTGTTTGCCAATAGTTGTAGCTAAGAATCACTACCGGGTCCGCGCCCGCGGTCTTTCCTTCGTTGCTTAGAAGGAATCGCCCAGCGGCGGGCTCGACGCCAAGCAGAGGGAAAAAGTCGCTGCCGACATAGACCGTCTGAACTGGTTTTGTCACTCCGTCGAAGGTGAATCCGTTGTGCGCGTTCTGCGCGCCTTCCATTCCGCCAAAGATGAAAGGCGTCATGCCGGAAAAAATATCGGTGGTTTGCTGTTGGATGTCGTTGAATTCAGAGTAGGAGAATTGCACCTCGTTGTTTCCACTCGGCCGGGAAAAGACCAGGAAGTGCATCTGCTCTGGCTTCGAAATCGGCAGCGTCCGCAGGACCAGCCAGTCCACCAGGCTGAATATCGCCGTGTTGGCTCCAATGCCAAGGCCAAGGGTGAGGACTACAATCGCAAAAAATCCCGGATTCTTGCGAAGTTGCCGCAACGCGTAACGGGCATCCCGCAATAGGTTCCACACGATTTTCGTTTCCTCCCTGTCCAACGTCCATTTGCGAGTCCAAACGCTGCAATTGAATCGCCAGCATCGAGGCTGTTCAAGTGCTTGAAATCAAGCGGAAGAAGGTTTTCGAGGGATATAGAATGCGTCCGCCTTCGAGTGGAAGATGTTCGGAAGCGGACAAGTGCTGGATCTACACGGTATTCGTCAATTGGCTCGCCGCGGCACGATCGAGGAACCAGATCAACTTGCCGTCGGTAGGGCAGACCAGTTTTGAAGGGTACTGCTCGCCTGGCGCATTTCCCTCCAAAACTTCATGCAACGCTGGAGCCTTGTCGGTGCCGCTCACCAGAAATGCCACACACCGCGCTGCATTCGCGACCGGCAGCGTGAGAGTGATGCGATTGGTCCTGAGTTTATCGATCCAGTTTGCAATGACCGACCGCGATTTTTCCTGTAGTCCGGCGCTGCCGGGAAACATCGACAATGTATGTCCATCCGGTCCCATGCCCAGAAGGATGAGATCGAACCGCGGAGTTTCGCCAGTGTTCAACTGAAAGAACTTGCGCAGAGTTTGTTCGTAGGCCTCGGCAGCGGCGGACGCGTCCGGATTCTCCGCGGCAATTCGGAACACGTTTCCGGCCGGCACCGGAACCTTGGAAAGCATGGCCTCGTCCGCCATCCGGTAGTTACTGTCGGCATCCGTCGGTGGAACATGCCGCTCGTCTCCCCAGAAGAAGAACATACTGCTCCAAGGAAGGGTATTGCGGGCATTCGTGGCGAGCAGATTAAACAGGCTTCTCGGAGTGGATCCGCCAGACAAGGCGATCGTGAATCGGCCGCGTTCTTTGATTGCTTCCTTCGTGGCGCAGACGACCTCTTCCGCCGCCGCTTCGAAGAGCTCTTGCGGAGTCGTCAGGATACGGATTTCGGCCGGGGAACTCACAGGACGTCAACCCTGACAACCGCGCACGGCGGCGCAGCGCGCGGCACCGAGCAGTCCAGCTTTCTCATTGGTCACAACCTGCACCGGGATCGCCTCGAGCAGAGCGCGCATCCGCCCCTTCGACAAAAACGATTGCATAAAGAGCGGCCCGGTTAGCCCGGCGAGTACCTTCGGAGAAATGCCGCCCGCTAAGAACAGACCTCCGGTCGCCATCGCTTTCAGCGCCAGGTTCGAGGCTTCCGCGCCGTAGACCGAAATCCAAATCTCCAGGGCCTTCTGTGCCATCGCGTTCGTGCTCGCCAACGCGGCTTTCGAAATCACCGCGGCCGCGTCGCCTTTCCGCACAGCGGCTGCGAACTCGGGAGACTCTTTTCCGGGACTGCTGTCGCGAAGGAATTCATAGACATTCACCAGTCCGGGGCCTGAGAGGATTCGTTCGTAGCTGACGTGCCCGAAGCGGGCCTTCAGATACCGGAGCAACTCGATCTCTTCATCGCTTTGCGGCGCGAAGTCCGTATGTCCTCCCTCGCAGGCGAAGACATGATGCCGGTTTCCATCCCAGAAGAGCCCAGCCTCGCCCAATCCCGTGCCAGGTGCGATGACGGCCTGATTCCCCGTGACCGGTCCGGTTATGCGATTGAGAGAAACCAGGTCGGCGGAAGCGAGCGCTCCAATGCCCCATGCACTCGCCTCGAGATCGTTGATGAGAAGCGTGCCGGGAAGATGAATCTGGCTGGCGAGGCGCGCCTGCTCGATAACCCAGGGAAGGTTGGAAGTTTCCACGCGCCCATTGCGCACCGGGCCGGCAATGCCAAAGCAAGCGGCTTCGGGCTGCTTTCCCGAGTCCTTCAGGAACTGAGTAACAATCTCGCCGAGTTCGCTGTGCTCGCGGCTCGGAAAGACGCGCTCTTCCACCAGTTGGAAGTGTCCATTCTGGGGTTGAAAGTAAGCCAGCCTGGCATTGGTCCCACCAATATCGCCGGCCAGAATCATTTGTCGAAGTTCCTCCATCGGCGGCCGTCGCGTTCGAGAAGTTCGTCGGCCTCCTTCGGTCCCCACGTGCCTGAGGCGTAGTTGGGGAAATTGCGCGGGGGCAACGCTTTCCACAGATCAAGCACCGGATTCACTACGGACCAGCCCGCTTCCACCATGTCCGCACGTTGGAACAGTGTCTGATCGCCAATCATGCAATCGTGCAGCAGGCGTTCGTAGCCAGTGCTTGGCTGCTTTCCAAAGTATTCCTGATACTCGAAGTTCATGTCCACCGTGCCCAGCCGCATGACCGGCCCGGGGACTTTGGCCGCGAACTGAAGTGAGATGCCCTCTTCCGGCTGAATATGCAGCACGAGTTGATTCGGCATCAGGTGTTCGACGGGAGTGTCACGGAACAGCACAAAAGGAGCCCGTCGGAACTGTATCACGATGTGCGTATTGCGAACCGGCATCCGTTTGCCCGTCCGCAGATAGAAAGGCACATCGGCCCATCGCCAGTTGTCGATCGAGAGCTTCATGGCAACAAAAGTTTCAGTGCGTGAATCCGGGGGAACGTCGGCTTCCGTTCTGTACCCCGGAACCCGCTTGCCGTCCTCGGTGCCATCGCCGTACTGTCCGCGCACGCTGCGGCTCAAAACCTCTTCATCGCTCATGGGCTGGATCGCGTGCAGAATCTTTGCCTGCTCATCGCGCACCGCGTTGGCGTCGAATGAAATCGGCGGTTCCATCGCCGTCAAGCTGATGAGCTGCATGATGTGGTTCGGCACCATGTCGCGCAGCGTTCCGGCATGATCGAAGTAGCCGCCGCGTCCTTCGACGCCGACGGTTTCCGCCACCGAGATCTGCACATGATCGATGTAACGACGATTCCACACCGGCTCAAAGATTCCGTTGGCAAAGCGGAAGGCCATGATGTTCTGCACGGTCTCTTTGCCTAAATAGTGATCGATGCGATAGATCTGCTTCTCGTCGGCAACTTTCAGCAATTGCTGGTTCAGCGATTTGGCCGATTCCAGATCATGTCCGAACGGCTTTTCGACCACCACGCGACGCCAGTGGTTGTTGCTCTGACCCATGAATCCGTTGGCTGCCAGCTTCTCGACAATCGGCCCAAAAAAGTTCGGCGCCACCGCCATGTAGTAGAAAAAGTTCTGGTGGGTCCCGTGGGCCTGGTCGAGCTTGGCCAGAGAATCTTTCAGCCGCGCATATAGCGCATCATCATCGAAGTTCCCCGGCAGATAGTAGAACCGCTGGTTGAACCACTGCCAGAGTTCGTTGTCGACGCAATCGCCGCAGTATTCCTTGATGTCCTCGTAGACTTTCTTCCGGAACTCATCGTCGGAATACTGGGCGCGCGCCACGCCCAGCACCGCAAACTCGCGCGAGAGCAGTCCGGCGCGGGCAAGATTGTAGAGTGCGGGAATCAGCAGTCGCCCGGTGAGGTCGCCGGCTGCACCGAAGATCACCATCACGCAGGGATCGCCTTGCTTGCCGATCCTCGGTGGCGCCGCCTTGGGTTGCTCTGCAATATCAGCCATAAGAAATCCTCAATTCGGACGGTCCGCTACGCGGACTTGTTTTTTGCTGCGCCTGCCGGCCCTTCGCTCGCCTCGACGTGACCGCCGAATTTCTGCCGCATCGCGGACAGCATTTTTTCCGCAAACGTGTGCTCCTGACGTGAGCGAAAACGCACATACAGCGCTGCCGTCAATACATCGGCCGGAACCGCCTCATCGATCGCGGCTTGAATGGTCCAGCGTCCTTCACCCGAGTCCTGCACAAAGCCGGTGTAGTCGGCGAGCGTTGGACTCTCCGTCAACGCCATGGCTGTCAAATCGAGCAACCAGGAAGCGACCACGCTGCCGCGCCGCCAGACTTCGGCGATATCGGGCAGATTCAGATCGTAGCGAAGGTCCTCCGGCAGTTCCTTGCTGGTTGCATTCTTGAAAATGTCGAATCCCTCGGCATACGCCTGCATGATGCCGTACTCAATCCCGTTGTGTACCATCTTCACAAAATGCCCCGCACCCGATGGCCCGCAGTGGATGTAGCCATCTTCTGCCGTGCCGCCGAGTTTCTCTCGCCCTGGCGTACGCGGAATGTCGCCTCGTCCCGGTGCGAGCGTTTTGAAGATCGGATCCAGCCTCTGGACCGCTTCTTTTGGCCCCCCGATCATCATGCAGTAGCCGCGATCGATTCCCCAAACGCCGCCGCTGGTTCCAACGTCGACGTAGTGAATCCCTTTCGGCTTGAGATCCTTCGATCGCCGCACGTCGTCCTTAAAAAAAGAATTGCCGCCGTCGATGATCGCGTCCCCTGCCTGCATGTGCGCCGCAAGTTTCTGTACGGTTGTTTCGGTCGGGCCACCGGACGGAACCATGATCCAGACGGCACGCGGAGGCTTGAGCTTCGAAACGAGATCTTCCAGCGATGACGCGCCAGTAGCGCCCTCCGTGCCCAGCTGCTTTACCGCATCGGCGCTCAAATCCGAAACCACGAGCGAATGCCCACCGCGCATTAAGCGCCGCGTCATGTTCGCGCCCATGCGGCCCAACCCCACCATTCCCAATTGCATCTCGTGCTCCTTGGTTCTGCAGCGACCAAAGCTCTTGCGCATGCCCCACACTTCTGGCCAGTCTTGCCAGAGGTGGATTTTCCGCTAAATAGCCTTGTCTACTGCTGCTTGCAGCGTCGCCAACCCAGCCCTCAGATCCTTCCCCAAATGCACGCGCAACGCCCGTCTCCCTCGCTCAGCGAGCACTTGGAAATCTCCACGTGCCTGCGCGGCTTTCACGACGCCGAAGGTGTATTTCTGCCCCGGCACCGGAAGTTCCACCGAGTCGTCACAAGTGACTTGCAGAAATACTCCTGAATTCGGCCCGCCCTTGTACGCCTGCCCAGTCGAATGCAAAAAACGCGGCCCAAACCCCAAACAAGTCGCGACTTTCTTCTTGTCGCGAACCGCATGCCGCAGTGCTTGCAGACTCTCCTCATGCTCGGCATTCATCTGGATGTATCCGAGCGCTGCGAAATAATCCCCAGCTTTAATGCGTCCCAATTGAGCTCTGAGATACCCAACCAGGGACTTCTCCTTCGCGTTTTTCGCCAGTTCCGCTGCATTCTTCTCGTCGGTGAACAGCTTCACGCCGCTGTCCTCGACGACCGGCGTTTCCGCTCGCAGCGATCCGGTTTTTTCGTACTCCGAGGTCAGCTCGCGGGTTACGACCTTGCTGGCCTCAACGTCCGGCTGATTGAACGCATTGATTCCGATGATCGCTCCGGCTACGGCTGTCGCAATTTCCCAACGGAAGAACTCGGCTCCGAGATCGTAGATTTCGTTCATCGTGATTCGCACGACCGGGTGCCCAGCCTTTTCGAGAGCAGCAACCGCTGCGTCCTGCTTGGCGTCGGCCCCGCCTTCCAGACGAACGTAGGCGAATACGCGATCGTTTCCGTACACATCGGGCGCGGCCAGGCTTTCGCGGTCCACCGGAATAATTCCTTTACCGACTTTTCCGGTAGATTCCGCCAGCAGTTGCTCGAGCCACGCGCCCAGATCGGCGATTCCCGGAGACGTTATGAGCGTGACTTTGTCGCGTCCGTTGACGGCCGCAGTCCCGAGGACGATGCCGAGCATGGCGCCCGGATTTTCCTCGAGAGGCGTCGGCGCACCGCAAGCCTTCACCATGGCAGCGGCACGGTCCAGGAACTTTTTCGTGTCCAGTCCCATCGCCGCCGCAGGCACCATCCCGAAATTCGACAAAGCCGAATAACGTCCGCCGATCGAAGGCCGCCCGAAAAAGATGTGCAGGAAATGATCGCCTTCGGCGACCTGCTGCATTTTCGATCCAGGATCGGTGATCGCAATAAAGTGTTTGCCGGCGTCAGGCGCACCGACGGTTTGCTTCGCGCGTTCGAAGAAATATTGCTTGAAGATGTTCGGCTCGAGCGTGCTTCCCGATTTGCTGGACACGATGAACAGCGTCTTCGCAATGTCGATCTGATGCTCGAAAGCCTTGACCTGCGCGGGATCAGTCGAGTCGAGCACGTGCAGATTGGGGAATCGGGGAATCCGCCCGAAGGTCATCCTCAGAACTTCCGGGCACAGGCTCGATCCGCCCATGCCGAGCAGGAGAATGTGCTCGAATCCCCGGTCGTGAACTTCCTTCGCCAGCTTCTGCAGTTGATCATGCTGGGCAATCTGCTCATCGACAATGTCGAGCCAGCCGAGCCATTTCGCTTCATCGCTGCCAGTCCACAACTTGGCATCGCGATCCCACAGCCGCTTTACTTTTCCGCCAGACTGCCAATCGGCAATCGCAGCCTTTACCGACGCAGCCAGAGTTTCGGGGAGAGAACTCTTGATTCCGCTCACGAACGGTCCTTTCTCGATCTAGCTTTTTTGCTGTGTGCTCTTCTCAACCGCGGCCAGGAGTTTGTCGAAGGCGTCGGCGAACAGCTTTACCCCGTCATCGGTGAGTTTGTCCGTTACCTGCTTCATCGAGATGCCCGCACGCTCTAGGTCCGCCATGGTCTTAGCAGCGCCCGCGACGTCTTCGGCAAGAGCGTTCCGAAGTCGCCCGTGGTCGCGGAATGCATCGATTGTCGCCGGCGGCATCGTGTTCACGGTGTCGGGCCCGATCAGTTCCTCGACATAAATCACATCCCGGTAAGCCGGATTCTTCGTGCTGG
>Ga0335078_10006229_pt1 | contig 17658 bp, 17 predicted proteins | sample Lox_Sample_32_FD_206711 | JGI IMG/M metagenome (GOLD analysis project Ga0335078, IMG submission 206711) | Soil microbial communities from Loxahatchee National Wildlife Refuge, Florida, United States - Lox_Sample_3.2 | ecosystem: Environmental > Terrestrial > Soil > Wetlands | place: USA... | reverse complement strand
CGTGCGGGCAAGCGATGCGCAGCCGATGCGATCGGCGGATCACCTGGCTCTCGCCTACTCCAACCGGGCCGTGATGTTCTGGCTGTCGAACGATGATGTCGCGGCCGGCAAGGATCTCGCCAGGGCGCAGGCGCTTTCGCCGCGGGCGGAGTTCGTCGCGCGCAATGTCGCGGCACTCAAGATCCACGGCGCGGTGGCGCTCGCTCGCAAGCCGGCGCCCAAGAGCTGAACCCAGCCCACGGTCCGAGGGACCGGGAGACGAGCCTGCCCTACCCCCCTCAAGGGCGGAGCTCGTCTCCCGCGGCCCACGCTGGGGAGAATTCCGGATCGGTCAGCGCCATTTCCGACAGTGGCCCGAATGCGGCCACGACGCTCCTAATCCGGCTCGCATCCCCGATTGCGACAATGGCCACCGAATCGCCGCTCGGAAAGGCTTCCTCGATCACCGCCTGCGCTTCCTGCACCCCCACCGCGGCGAGCTGCGCCGGGTAGTCATCGATATAACTCCTGCCGAGCCCGTAGAGCTCGATTTCCCCCAGCATGCCCGCCCAATCCGCCGCGGTCTCGAGCCCGAGCGGGTATTGCCCGAGGACATAGGCGCGAGCGGATTCGAGCATTTCCGCCCCGACACCCTCGGCTCGCAGACGCGCCAGGGTTCGCAGTGCGAGCCGCAGCGCCCGCTCGGTGTTCTCCGTCTGGGCGAACGAGCGCAGCGCGAACTCTCCGGGCACGCTGCCGCGCACGAAACCGGAGCGCGCGCCGTACGACAGACCGGATTTGATGCGCAGCTCGGTGTTGAGGAGCGAGGTGAAGCGGCCGCCGAAGAGCGTGTTGACGAGCTCGAGCGCGGCCCGCCGGGGATAGCGTTTGTCGACGCCGACGTTGCCGATCCAGAAGTACGTTTGGGCGGAACCGGGGAAATCGACGAGCAGCACTCGCCTGCCTGCAAGCGCCCGTGGCCGGGGCGGGAGCGGGACCGGCGCGGAGGCGGGCGGCCAGCGGGAGAAGCTCGCGGTGGCACTGCGGGCGAGCAGATCCGCGTCGATGTCGCCCGCCAGCACCAGAATCAGCCGGTCGGCGCCGAAGTGCCCGTCGTAGTAGCGCTGCACGTCCTCGCGCTCGATGCCGGCCAGGGACGCCTCGCTGCCGAATGTCGGCCGTCCGTAGGGATGGCCCGCGAAGAGCAACGCCCGACCGTAGGTCCCGATGAGCTCGGCCGGATCGGAGTCCTTGGCCGCCCGGATGAGCTCGATGTGGCGACCCGCGAGATCCTCGAGCTCTCCCTGATCCAACATCGGGCGCAGCAGCGCATCCGCCAGCAGCTCCATCATCAAGCCCTGATCGCGCGCGAGGAACTGTCCGCGCACGGTGATCGCCTCCGGGCCGGCTCCACCGCCGAAGCTGCCGCCCACTCCCTCGACGACATCGGCGAAAGCGTAGGCATTGCGCTCGCCCGCGCCCTTTTCCAACAGGCCGGCCACGAGGGAAGCCACGCCCGGCCGTGAGGCGGGATCGCCCAGCGCGCCACCGCGCAGAACGGCATTGAACGCCACCAGCGGAACCTCGCGGCGCGGCATCAGAACCAGCGTCACACCGTTGCCGAGCGAGAGCCGCTCGTGTTCCGGCACCCGCACCGTCACGAGCCGGCGCTCGTCAGCACCCCGAGCGTGCGCCGTCGGCGGTCGAGGACCTCCCGCGCGATCGCCTGCAAGTCTTCCCCCGAAACGGCGGCGATCCGTGCGGGCGCATCGAACAGCGCCGACCAGTCGCCGTGAAAGACCTCGTATTCCCCGAGCAGCTGCGCCTTGCCGTCGATGGTGGCGAGCTTCTTCCACAAACCCACCGTGGCCAGATTGCGCGCCCGCTCGAGCTCCGCCTCGGTCACGCCGTTGGTCGCGACCGCCGTCAGTTCGGCATCGAGCGCCTCGATCGCCTCCTCGGGATCCGCGCCTGCCGGCAGCATCAGCGACAGCCAGAGCAGCCCCGGATCGAATCCCTCCTGCCAGTGCCCGCTCACCTCGATGGCGAGCTGCCGCTCCTCGACGAGCGCGCGATGCAGTCTCGAGGCATCGCCTTCCACGAGCACGCCGAGCAGCAGGCTGACCGCCGGGCCGCGCGGGTCGGCGGCGCGCGGCGCCTTGTAGGCGCACTGCAGCACCGGGGTCTGGGACTTGCGCCGGATCAGCAGGCGCCGCTCGCACAACTGCTCGGGCTCGATCGCGCGCACGGGCGGCGGCGGCGGCTGCGCCGCAATGGGCTCGAAATACCGGCGGGCAAGCGCGATCGCCCGCTCCGCGTCGACATCCCCCGCCAGCACCAGTGTCAGATTGTTGGGTGCGTAGTAGGTCCGGTAGAAAGCCTGCAGATCCTCGATTCGCCACGAGCGGATGTCCGCCGGCCAGCCGATGGTCGGAAAGCGGTAGGGATGCGCGACGAACGCCGTGGCCTGCACCTGCTCGGCGAGAAGCCCGTGGCTGTTGTCGTCGACGCGCAATCGCCGCTCGGAGGCCACGACCCCGCGCTCGCGCTCGATCACCTCCGGTGTGAACGCGAGGTGCGCGACGCGGTCCGACTCCAGATCGAGCACGAGCTCGAGGGCGCCGGCGGGGAACCAGTCCTGGTACACCGTGACGTCGTCACTGGTGAATGCGTTGTTGGCGCCGCCCTGCGCCTCCATCAGCCGGTCGAAATCTCCCGGCGGATGGCGGCTCGTGCCGTTGAACATCATGTGCTCGAAGAAATGCGCGAGTCCGGTGACGCCCGGCGTCTCGTTGCGGCTGCCGGCGCGCACCCAGTTGGAAAGCGCGAGGTTCGGAATGTCATGGACCGGCCAGACGATCACGCGCATTCCGTTGGCAAGCGTCGCCGCCCGCACCGCCTCCCGCCCCGACATGACGAGGGCTCGAGACGCGCCGAGGCCCGCTGCCGCTGCGGGCGAGGCCGCCGCCGCAGGCGGCGCAGGCGGGCGGGGGGGCCTGACGGAACCGGTCACGGGCCCGCAGCGGCGCTGGCACGGAGCGCGCCGTCTCGTATCTCACCGAAGAGCTGGTGCGCCAGGGCCATCGGGTCACCCTGTTTACCCGCGACTCGCGCACCTCCGCCGAGCTCGTGGCAATCTGCCGCCGCGCGATGCGTTTGGAGCGCGAAGCGACCGCCGCCACCGCGCTGCACGCGCTCCTCGTCGAGACGGTCTGCGCACGCGCGGAACGCTTCGACGTGATTCATTGCCATATCGATAGTATTCACCTTCCGCTCGCAAGACGCTGTCCCCTACGGGTGGTCACGACGCTGCACGGCAGGCTCGACGTCATGGGGCTCGACAGCCTGGACGGCGAGTTCCCCGAGCTGCACCGTCCCGATTATGACGCGGCAGAGTAGCTGGTGTTCCTCGCCGCAGGTCTCGCGCAGACGCTCGGCCGCGATGCGATGAGCAGGACTCTGCGCGAGCAGGCACACGCGCTCAACGTCGACCGGCGCTCGGGCAAGCTCGCGGTCGCGGTTCTGACTTGAAGAGGGAGGAAAAAAATGCGCCGCGAGCGGGGGAAGACGCGTCGCGGCGCACGAGTTGAGCGAACACCGGGGAAGTTGTTCGCGGTTCCACGACGCCGCCTCGAAGAAGGCGACGCCTGCTCGAGTTGGAGCAAAGGCCATGCCAACTGAAGATTCACTTTATAATCAATGAGTTAAGCCGTCGCTCGCGGCTCGAGCGGGGTGACGCACATTGTCAGGTTGTGACGGACCGCTGGCCGCCTGCGGCACCGGCGCAGAAGTTGGCCCAGCGCCAATCGGACCTGCCGCACGGTACGTGAATCCCATCGACCTCCCGCACGGAGCTTCCCCCTATCATCGTAAAACCATGACCGACACACCCAAACGCCGATTACTCGACCGGATCGGAAGCTCACCCACGTTCGTCGCGGCCGGTTGTCGGCTCACGGGAGATGTCGAGACCGAGGGTCCGTTGCTCCTTTGCGGGTCCGTCCGCGGCGATGGCCGCGTCGGCGGCGCGCTGAGTCTCACCCAGGATGCGCAGTGGGAAGGGGAGGTCCATGCCGCCGCGGCGATCATCGCCGGGCGCTTCAGCGGACGGCTGGTCGTGGAAGGGAAGCTGGAGATCGGCGCTTCCGCGGTGATTCATGCCGACATCATCGCGCATGCCGTAGCGATCGCGCGCGGTGCCGTGGTGGACGGTGACATGGCGGTCACGGGCGGAGAACCGGTGGTGCACTTCGACGAGAAGCGCCGCCACGCTCATCGAAGAACCGGGCGCTAGCTAGGCGCCGCTGAGCACGGCATCGAGGTCCGCGGGCTCATCCCCGACTTCGAGTTCCGCGAGAATGCGCCGCTCCACCCACGTGGGACCGGTGAGCCGGTCGAGAAACCCGCAGTGTCCCCCGAAGCGCGTCACCAGGATGCGCAGCGCCGGCGGATGCGCCAGGCGATCGAGGCCGCCCGCCGGAATGATCGGATCATCGAGCGAAGTGATGATGGTGCTCGGCGCCGTGAGGGTGGCCAGCCGGTCGCCGGTGATGGCATAGCCGTCGAGATACTGTTCCAGGCTGCCGAAATGGGTGAAGCGGCGGATGAGCTCGGCGGTCAGCAGCCGCAGGTCCCGCATGCGGCGCAACTCCCCGAAATCGTAGTGCGAGGGCCATGCCGCCTGCTTCTTCAGCAGCGAGCGCCACCACTTGCGCACGAAGTACAGCGGGTAGCCCACGAAGCCGCTTTCCAACGCGTGCAGCGTCGCGCTCGGATCCAACACCGGTGAGACCGCGATGATCTTCGCGATCTCGAGGTCCGCCGCGGCGGCCTCGGCGCCGACCCGCAACATGAAGTTGCCGCCGAGCGAGAAGCCGACCAGGCGAAGCGGCCGCCCGCCGGTCGCCGACCGCAAGGCGCGCATCGCGCCGATCACCTCTGGCAGCAGACAGGAGTGGAAGAGCTCACGATTCAGATGATGCGTGTCGCCGTGATCGCGCAGGTTGAGCCGCAGGACATCGAATCCCCGCTCGAACAGCTGCTGGCCGAGCGAAAGGACGTATAGCGAGTCCGCACTGCCCTCCCAGCCATGCAGCAGCACCACCGGGGTTCCGCGGCCCCAGGGCGGTGAGGACCGGAAGCACTGCAGCAGCACGCCGCCGCCGCACTCGAGCAACATTTCCCGCTGGGCGGCGATGAGCGGCGCGGCACGGCGGGCGATCGGGCCGCGGCGGGCGCCCGTGCTGGCCAGCATCGACTGCAGATGTCGGCTGCGCAGCCAGACCGGGGGCCGAAAGTCGTCGGTGGAGGCGCTCAGCGCACCAGGATCTCGACTCGATTGTTGGCTTTGCCCGCTCGGTTCCATTCGCCTGCCGTCAGCTCGTCGCTGACCGGGGGGTACGCTACTCGGATGTTCGCAGGATCGCCCACGGAAGTCTCGACGTCCAGCTCCCCGTGCGTGGTGTCCCGGATCTCGCCGATCAGGTTGGCGAGCGCCAGCGGCATGCGCTGCGCCGGCGGCAGAGCGTCATCGGCAGGATTCCCCACGACGTCGCATTGAGCAAACGGCATCTGCTCCGGGGCGGGAGCGTAGCCGTTGACGGAATCGCCCTTGAGACAGAACCGGCCGGCAAAGGTGCGGATCTGCACCACACCGCCGATGTGGGCCGCCATCAGGTGCTGCAGCAACTGGCGGATGACGGGCAGTCGGGGTCCCCCGAGCGCATCGGCACCGTACGGCACTTCGAGCACCAGCGGCTTCGGCAGCGCCGATGCGGCCGCGCTCTGCGCTCCGACTGCCGCTGCGGCGACTTGCGGCGCGGGCACGGCAACCGGCCGCGCGGCGATCGCTTGGCGCAATTGCGCCAGCTCCGCTTCGGCAGCCCGCAGCCGGGTGTGATCTGCCCACCAGAGTCCCGTCGCCACCAGAGCCGCCGCACAAGCCAGTGCCGTGAGACCCGTCAGCCAGCCCGCGGTTCGCGAGCCCCGAGGCGACTGCAGTGCCCGGATCTCGGCCATGATGCGCTCGGTCTGCGCATCGAGACTGGCCTGCAGCCAGCGTCGTGGCGAGGCGGGAGAATCCGGCGGCTCGGCCTCGCCGCTGCCCGCCACATTGACCGCGGCAGACCGACGCGCCGGCGCGGGCGGCAGCATCGACTCGAGCGGCTGGAACGTCGTCTGCTCCTCGCTGCGACGATCGGCGATCAGATGCAGCTGGTAGAGCACCTTCGACACGTCGGCGTGCTTGATCTGCTTCGGCAACACTCCGACCGCGCCGAGGGCGCGCGCCTGACCGAGATAGACCTCCCCTTCCTGGGAGGTGTACATCATGATGGGAATGGTGGCCGTGCGCGGGTCGTTCTTGATGGCCTGCACGGCCTGGAAGCCGTCCATGCCGGGCATCAGGTGGTCCATGAATATGACATCGGGCCGCCTGCTGGCCAGGTAGCCGATCGCTGCCTCGGCGCTCTCGACGCTGTCAACCTCGATGTCGTGCTTCTCGAGGATACGCGCAAGGAAGAGACGCGCCGACCTCGAATCGTCGACGATCAAGGCCCGCTTCTGCGCCATGCCCGAGAGTCTTACATGCGCTAGACGCAGCGCGCAACGGAATTTGCCGGCTCCAGCACCGAACGGTACAAGTCAGCGAGGCGCCCGGCCATGGCGGCGGAGGACCAGGCGCGGGCATAGGATCGACCGCGCTGCGAAAGGGCGCTCGCCAGAGCCTGCTCTCTGAGGACGCGGATCACCGCCGCCGAGAACGCCCCCACCTGCTCCTCGACCACCAGAGCACCGCAGCCTGGCAGGAGGATAGAGCGCGTGCCGAGCTCCGCGGTGGAGACGATGGGCGCCCCTTGCGCCATCGCCTCGAGCAGCACGAGGCCCTGGGTCTCCGTTCGCGAGGCGAACACGAACACCGCCGCGGCCGCGTAGCAATCCAGCAGCATGGTGTCGCGATCGAGATAACCGGCAAAGTGAACATCCCGTTCGAGGTCGAGAGCGGCGGCGAGCCGGCGCAGCGACTCGCGCGCGGGACCCTCGCCCGCGATGACGAGCATGGCACGGGGAACCGCCTCGCGCACGCGCACGAACATCCGCAGCAGAAACTCCACGTTCTTCTCGTGCGCAACCCGCCCGATGTAGGTGACGAGCGGGCGACCGGCGGGCAGGCGCGCGTGATCGCGAAAACGCTGACCCACGCCGGGCGTGAAGCGATCCGCCGGCAAGCCCGTCGGCACGACGTGAACGGGCGTGCGGATCCCGTACTGCAGCAGCCATCGTCGCAACGGCTCCGACGGCGCTATCAGGGCGCGCACGTCCCGGCACTGCGCTCGGGTCAGCGCGCGCGCCAGCGCCCGACCCGCCGCCCGCGGCAGCGCGGGAACATAGTGGTGCACATACTCTTCGAAGAAGGTGTGGTAGGTCTCGATGCAGGGTAGGCGCGCACGTCGGGCGAAGCGCGTGCCGGCATAGTGCGCGACGAAGGGCGTCTGGATGTGCACGAGGTCGATGTCCCTCGGGCGCAGCGCCTCGAGCGCTCGAATCAGTGCGCGCCAGCGCAGGCGGCGATCCTCCGGGTCCCGCGGTACGCGTCCGGCCGGCACGCGAATGACTCCGTGCTCCTCGGGCTGCGGTTGACCTTCGTATTCGGGAGCCAAGAGCAGCGTCTCGATCCCACGGCGCGCCAGATCCTGGCGAAAGGTTCTGATCGAGGTGGAAACGCCGTTGACCCGCGGAAAATAAACGTCAGAGATGAAAAGAACGCGCACGCAGCTCCTGCTGTTTCAACCCAGCGACAGCCCCAGAAAGCCGAGCAAAGCTCCCAGGAGCGCTCCGGCCAGCACGTCGGTCGGATAGTGCAGGCCCAGCACGACGCGCGAACCGGCGATGGCGAGGGCAAGCGGGACGAGCACCAGGCCGAGTTGCGGGAAATGCAGGCTGGCTTGCAGGGTAAAACACACCGCATGCAGCGTATGACCCGAGGGGAAGCTGTAGCGATCGAGCGGCGGCATCGCCAGATCGATCGCGCCATGGGTGATGAACGGCCGCTCGCGGACGAAGACCCGCTTGAGCACTTTGTAGACGATGACGCCGAGCGCGCCGGTGAGCGCCATCACCAACGCCGGACGTACCGCCTCGCGGCCGTAGAGAACGGGCAGGGCGAGGATGAGCCCGTACCACAGAATGCCGTCGCCGAGACGGCTGGCGATCCGGAAAATCCGTCTCGCCGGCGGGAAGGCGGCGCCATGGTTCAAGCTGCGGCAGATCCGGTATTCCGCGGCGTCCACCCGTGCGAACCAGACACCCAACGAGGAGGTTGGCGCTTCCGGCATAGATCTCTCCGGGAGGAGAGTTTGCCGGAGGAAAGCTTCAGGGATATGACAGCCGGGTGAGAATCCTGTTACATAATTCACTCACGAGCCGCTCGGCCGCGCCGGCGGCGTGCGTGAGGAACAGCGACGGCTCGATGAGCTCGAACTCGAGCACGCAGGGACCGCCGGCGGCTCGAATCAGGTCGACGCGCGCATAAAGGGGCGCTTCGAACGGCAACGCGGCAAGCGCGCGATCCCCGACCTGCAACTCCTCCGCCGAAGGCGTCCGGGGCGTGATTTGCTCGGGCGCAAAGAGCCCGCCGGTCGGCGCCGCATCCGGACGCAGGAGCGGCCCCTTGCGCACCGCGTGATCGATCCGGCCGGCGAAGTAGATGAGCGCGGTCTCGCCGTGCAGATCGATCTGCTCGAGGTAGGGTTGCAGCAACACGCTGCGCCCGGCCTCGAGCAGCCTCTCGATGTGTCGGCTTGCCGCGCGCTCCTGCGCACGGGTGTAGCGCGCCGCATCCCGCGATCCCGCGCCGACCGCGGGCTTGACGACCCACTGCGCCGCGCCCCGCTCGCGCACAAAGCTCTCCAGGGCGCGTGCCCCCTGCTCACCGGGCTCGACGAACCGCGTGGGCACCACCGGCACTCCGGCGCCCGCGAGGTCACGCAGATAGTGTTTGTCGCTGTTCCAGCGCAGCACGGGAGGCGGATTCAGAAGAGTCGTGACCGCTGCCGTGCGCTCGGTCCAGGCGAGAAACTCCGCCAGGCGCTCGGGGTAATCCCACGTCGAGCGCAGCAGCGCGAGCCTGAAGGAGCTCCAGTCCACCTGGCCGTCATCCCAATCGACGACCACCGCCTCGACGCCCACCGCATCGAGAGCCGCGATGAGCGGCGGCAGATCCTCATCGAGGTCGCGCGCCGCCCGCGCGCTGACCAGGGCGACGCGCGGCCTCGCCCGGGGACTCACGACGCGGCCCGTCCTGGGCCTTGCCCCCGCTCCGCGGTGGCCGACACACGCTGCGCGTGTGTCGTTATGAACGGTTCCCGACCGTTCATTACGCGGCCCGTCCTGGGCCTTGCCCCCGCTCCGCGGTGGCCGACACACGCTGCGCGTGTGTCGTTATGAACGGTTCCCGACCGTTCATTCGCGGATTCCGGAGCCCCGCTCCATCAGCGCGACCGCGGCGACGAAGAAGCCCACGGCCACGCACGCCATGATGGCGATCGCACCGCTGACATTGACGTCGGAGACGCCGAGAAATCCGAAGCGAAACGCGTTGATCATGTACAGGAGCGGGTCGACCAGCGAGAGATGGCGTGCCCATCCGGGCAGTCGGGAAATCGAATAGAACACCCCGCCCAGATAGATGAGCGGCGCCAGCAGGAACGTCGGCACGATGCTGATCTGATCGAAGTTCTTGGCGAACATGGCGTTGATGAAGCCGCCGAGCGCGAAGATGACCGAGGTGAGGATGGCGGACCAGACGATGATCACCGGATGCGTCACCGGCAAATGGGTGAAGAACAGCGCCACGGCGGTCACGACCAGCCCGACCATCGCCCCCCGCATCACACCGCCCGCCACGTAGCCGGACACGATGAGCCAGCTCGGCAGCGGCGAGACCAGCAGCTCCTCGATGTGCTTGCCGAACTTCGCGCCGAAGAACGACGAGACCACGTTGGAGAAGGAGTTGTTGATCACGGCCTGCATGATCAAGCCCGGCGCGATGTAGGTCATGTAGCCGAACCCGTCCATGTTGCCGATACGCCGTCCGATGACGTAGCCGAAGATCACGAAGTACAGCGTCGCCGTGACGGGCGATGGCAGGATGGTCTGGCTCCAGATGCGCACGATCCGCTGGTACTCGCGGATGACGATGGTCTTGAAGCCGACCCATCGGACGCGTCCCAGATGCAAGGGCTCCGCGGCGGCGCTTTCGGCCAGCGTGGTCAAGCGGCGGCCCCCTTGTCGACGAGTCGCATGAAGATCTCCTCCAGGCGGTTCACCTTGTTGCGCATGCTCACCACCTCGATGCCGAGCTGCGACAGCCGAGCGAAGACTTCGTTGAGGTTCTGCCCCTTGGAGACATCGACCTCGAGCGATTGATCCTCGGTGAGCCGCACGGGGTAGCCGTCGAGCAGCGGCGCCGCAGTCAGCGGCGCGCTCGTATTGAGCACGAACGTCTCCAGGTGCAGGCGTCGCAGCAGGCTGCTCATCCGGTCGCGCTCGACGATGCGCCCGCCGTCGATGATGGCGATGTCGCGGCAGAGCGTCTCGGCTTCCTCGAGATAGTGCGTCGTCAGGATGATGGTGGTGCCCCGGTGGTTGATCTCGCGGAGAAATTCCCACATCGAGCGGCGGACCTCGATGTCGACGCCGGCGGTGGGCTCATCGAGAATGAGCAGCCGCGGCTCGTGCATGAGGGCGCGGGCGATCATCAGTCGCCGTTTCATGCCGCCCGAGAGGCCGCGGGACATCTTGTCGCGCTTGTCCCAGAGCTGCAGCTGCTTCAGGTACCGCTCCGCCCGCCGCCGGGCCTCCGCCCGGGGTATCCCGTAGAAGCCCGCCTGGTTGACGACGATGGTCTCCGGCGTCTCGAACATGTTGAAGTTGATCTCCTGCGGCACGATCCCGATGCAGGCCTTGGCCGCCTCGAGCTCCCGGTCGATGTCATGGCCGAAGACCGCGGCCTCGCCCGCGGTCTTGGTGACGAGTGAGGTCATGATGCCGATCAGCGTCGTCTTGCCGGCGCCGTTCGGCCCGAGCAGTGCGAAGAAATCGCCCCGCTCGACCTCGAGGTCGATGCCCTTGAGCGCCTGCACGCCGTTGGCGTACGTCTTGGTCAATCCGCGGACGGAAAGCGCATTCATGGCGCGCAGAATCCTTCAGGCGCCGCGGCGCCGCAATGCCCATTTTGGCGGATGGTTTCCAATGCTCACTCGTTGAAGTATCGGGCCAGGAACTCATCGAACGTGCCTTCGTCGGCGGCCTCGATCGCGCGCTGGCGGGCGAGGGATTCCTCGGCCTCGCCCGCGAACTCCTTCAGGCGCGCCTCGTTCGGCGGATAAAGGTCGAGGAAATAGCCCTTGTGCGTCGCCGACATCCGCAGGGCGAGATCGAAGAACGGCTCCCCGCTATCGGTGAGGTCCTTCATCATGCGCGCGGAGGGTGTGAGATTCGCGTCCTCCACCTTGGCCCGCTGTGCCGCGAGGGCCGCCGAATACGGCCGGGAGGCATCACCGCGATCGAGAATCTCGCAGATGCCGGTGAGCGAGTCGATGAGCTCCCGCGCCCAATCGCGCATCGGCGCATCGCGGCCGTCCCGCCAGAGGGTGAGTCCCGGCTCGCGTCCGCGGCGCGCCACCTTGAGATGATTCTCATCGAGCGAACGCTGCTCCTCGGCTCCGATCATCGGGCTGTGCTTCAGCAGACACAGGGCGAGAAAGGCCTCGAGGAAGCGCAGCTTCTGCTGATTCACGCCCACCGGATCGAACGCGCTGACATCGAGCGCCCGCACCTCGACGTACTCGACGCCCGCGCGCTTGAGCGCCTTGGTCGGCCGCTCGCCCGAGCGGGCCACGCGCTTGGGACGGATGAAGCTGTAGTACTCGTTCTCGATCTGCAGGATGTTGGCGTTGAGCTGGCGGTACTCGCCGTCCACCTTGACGCCGAGGGCCTCATAGGGCGGGTGGGGCGTGGTGATGGCGTGGGTGAGGTCACGCACGTACTCTTCCAGGCTGTTGACCGAGACCGTGAGATCCGCCTGATTGCGGTTGCGATAGCCGATATCGCTCATCCGGAGGCTGGTGCCGTACGGCTCGTAGGCCGTGTCGGCGGTGAAATCGCGCAGCGAGTAGTCGCGCCCCCTGAGGAAGGATTTGCAGACGACCGGCGAGACTCCGAACAGATACAACACCAGCCAACCGTGGCGCCGGTAGTTGCGCAGCAGATCGAAGTAACGCGCGGAAACGAACGCAGCGCCCCGATCCCGCGACTTGAGGAGCTCGGCGTAGACCTCCCAGAAGGGAAGGGGGAAGGAGTAGTTGAAATGGACGCCGGAGATGGCCTGCATCATCCGGCCGTAGCGCAGACCGAGCCCGCGCCGGTAGACGGTCTTCATCATCCCGATGTGCGAGCGGCCGTAGCGCGCGATCGGTATGTCCTCATCGCGCGAGATCGCCCCCGGCATGCTGGTGGCCCACAGGAGCTCGCTCCCCAGGTGACGGTAGACGAACTGGTGCAGATCGAGCAGGTACTGCAGCAGCTCCCAGGTCGCGGTGAAGGTGGGGGTCACGAGCTCGATCAGGGCCTCGGAATAATCGGTCGTGATGTGCTCGCTGGTGAGCGCCGCGCCGAGCGCGCGGGGGTGGGGCGTCTGCACGAGGCGGCCCTCCGGCGTGACGCGCAGCGACTCCTTCTCCAGCCCCTTACGGCCGCCTTGAAGAATGTCCGGCTGGCCGCAGTTGACGAGCGCGGACAGGCGCCGCTCGAAGGCGAGGTCGAGGCCGGGGCTGCTCATGAGCTGATTGCTTTGCCGTTTGCCGGGTAGGCGCGAACCCGTAAGCCTACCGCGAGGGCTGCGCATCTGGCATCTTGCCGCCTCGCGGGGCGCCCGCGCAATGGAGGTCCCACATGATCGGCATCATCGGCGGCACCGGGCTCTACCGGATGGCGGGTCTCGAGGTCACCCACTCGAGCGAGATCCAGACGCCATTCGGGGCCCCTTCCGGACCCGTCATGCTGGGACGGCTGGCGGCGCGCGAGATCGCCTTCCTGCCGCGGCACGGCCTGCACCATGACCTGCTGCCCAGCGAGATCAACTTCCGGGCGAACATCTGGGCGCTGAAGAGCGTCGGCGTGCGGACCGTCATCGGGGTATCGGCCGTCGGCAGCCTCCGGGAGGAGATCCGCCCCGGCGACCTGGCCCTGCCCTCGCAGTATCTCGATTTCACCAAGGGTCTGCGGGCACCGAGCTTCTTCGGCAAGGGCCTGGTGGCGCACGTATCGACGGCTCACCCAACCTGTGCTCACACGGCGGCGCTCATCGGGCGCGTGGCAGAAGCCATCGGCCAACCGATCCATCGCGACAAGACGTACGCCTGTGTCGAAGGGCCGCGGCTCGGGACCCGGGCGGAGAGCTTCTGGCTGCGCGGGGCGGGCGCGGATCTGGTGGGGATGACCAACGTGCCGGAGGCGTTCCTGGCGCTCGAGGCGCAGCTGGGGTACTGCGTCATCACGGTCGCGACCGACTACGACTGCTGGCTGGACGATGTCTCGCAGCACGTCTCCGCGGAACAGGTCATCGGGCAGTTCCGCGCCAGCCTGGCACGCGTCCAGCAGCTGATTGCGGCGGTGGCCGCGGAGTATGTGGCGGATGAGACACGCCCTTGCCGGCGGGCGCTGGCAGCGGCCGTGGTGACCCCGAGAGAGCAGCTGAGCGGCGAGCAGAAGGCGCTGTTGGATTTTCTGTCACGCTGAGGAGAGCCGAGTCGCATGCCCGAAGCGGACATCCATCGGCGCATCGAGGCCGTCTATCAGAGCGAATCGCGCGCCGTCCTCGCGACCCTGATCCGTCTTCTCGGCGATTTCGATCGGGCCGAGGAGGCGCTGCATGATGCGTTCCGCGCCGCGCTGGAGAAGTGGCCGACGCACGGCATGCCGGAGAATCCTCGCGCCTGGCTCGTCTCCGCCGGACGCTTTCGCAGCATCGATCAGCTCAGGCGCCAGGCGCGCTTCGAAGCCTTCGACCCGCTGGTCCACGACACCGCCGGCAGCGAATCCGCGCCGGAGGACCTGGAGACGGGCTTACCGGATGACCGGCTGCGGCTGATCTTCACCTGCTGTCATCCGGCGCTCGCGGCCGACGCGCAGATCGCGTTGACGCTGAGAGAGGTCTGCGGCCTCACGACGGAGCAGATCGCGCAGGCGTTCCTGACACCCGTACCGACGCTGGCGCAGCGGATCGTGCGCGCCAAAGCCAAGATTCGCGATGCCCGAATCCCGTACGAGGTGCCCGCTGCCGCCGAACTGGCGACGCGGCTGGCATCGGTCCTGCGGGTCATCTATCTCGTATTCAACGAGGGCTACACCGCGAGCAGCGGCCCCGACCTGATGCGCCTCGACCTCGCGAGCGAGGCGATCCGTCTCGGGCGGCTGCTCATCGAGATGCTGCCGGAAGCGGAAGCGTTCGGGCTTCTCGCGCTGATGCTGCTGCACGATTCCCGCCGTGCCGCGCGTGCCTCCCCGTCCGGAGAGCTCATCGTGCTCGAGGAGCAGGACCGCTCACTCTGGAACCGCGCGCAGATCGAGGAAGGATCGGCACTCGTGCAGCGGGCCCTGGCCACCCGCCGGTTCGGTCCTTATACGCTGCAGGCCGCGATCGGCGCGGTACATTGTGGGGCGGCCCACCCGGCCGAGACCGATTGGCAGGAGATCGTATCCCTCTACGATCTGCTGCTGCGTATCGAGCCGACCCCCATCGTCGAGCTGAACCGCGCGGTAGCCCTCGCCATGCGGGACGGTCCGGCCGTCGGGCTCGCGCTCGTTGACGATCTGCTCGCAAGAGGTGAGCTGACGGAGTACCGACTGGCGCATGCCACCCGCGCCGATCTCTGCCGGCGGCTGGGGAGGCGGGCCGAGGCGCGTGCCGCCTATACGCGCGCGCTGGCCTTGACGCAGCTCGAGCCCGAGCGGCAGTTCCTGCAGCGCCGGCTGGCGGAGCTGGCGGCAAACTGAGTTCCGAGGGCGGCGTGTCGATCGTGCTCGTCCTGATTCGGCTATTCATCAACCCAGACGGCGAGGTGCGGCCATGAAATACCTGTGCCTGGTGTACGGCGAGGAGCAGAAGATCGGTGAGATGGATGACCGCAAATGCCTGGCCTGCGATGCCGAGCTGCGCGCGCGCGGCCAATGCATCGCCTCGGAGGCGCTCGAACCGGTCGCGACCGCGACCACGGTGCGTATGCGCAACGGTCGCCTCACCGTGACCGATGGTCCCTTTGCCGAGACGAAGGAGCAGCTCGCGGGCTTTTACCTGATCGAGGCGCGCGATCTCAACGAGGCCATCCAGATCGCGGCGAAGATCCCGCCGGCGCAGGTCGGCTGCGTGGAGGTCCGCCCCATCCGCCCGATCCGCGAGCAGCCTCGCGCCGGGCGGGCACCCGGCTGACTGGCGTGCCTTTTGCGGTTGTGCGACAGTCGATCCGACCGCAGGAGGAGAGCCGCTCATGCTGACGCTGTTTCACGCGCCGAAGTCCCGCTCCGGAACGATCGTGTGGCTGCTCGAGGAGCTGCGTGTTCCCTATGAGACCCGAGTGGTGGACATCCGCCGCGGCGACGGCAGCGGCTCCCGCGATCCCGCCAATCCTCATCCGCACGGCAAGGTGCCGTGCCTGCTCAACGACGGTCAACGCGTGTTCGAGATCGCCGCCATTACGCTCTATCTGACGGATCTCTTCCCGGAAGCGAAGCTAGGGCCGCGCGTGGGCGATGCGAACCGCGGCGAGTATCTCTCCTGGCTCGCCTACCGGCCGGGAGTCCTCGAGCCCGCCCTGATGATGCGCCGGCTCAACGTCCAGCACATCCCGGGCACGATGGGCTGGGCGGAGGCGGGCGAGGTGGAGCAGGTGCTGAACTCGGTTCTATCCAACCGGCCGTACCTGCTCGGCGACGAATTCTCCGCCGCGGATATCTCCGTCGGCGGCACCATCAACTTCATGATGATGCTCAAGCTGATGAGCGAGACGCCGGTTTTCAAGGATTACACCGCCAGGATCACCAGCCGCCCGGCCTTCAAACGCATGATGGAGAAAGACGCGACGCGGTGAGCCGGCGCGCCAGGTCCGCAATCGTGGCCGACTTCGCGCGCTTGAGCGATGCCACCCTCGAGGCGGGATCGCCGCAGCTCCTGCGCCCCGGTTACCGCCGCGCGCAGGCACGGATCGGCACGGTGCACTTCGGGCCGGGAGCATTCCACCGCGCGCACCAGGCGTTTTATTTCGACCGCCTGCTTCACCAGGACCCGGCGCGCGCCATCTGCGCCGTCTCCCTCAAGACGACATCGCTTCGCGATGCGCTCGCGCCGCAGGATGGCCTCTACACCCTGGTGGAGCTCGATGCGGCGCCGAGCGTGCGCGTGATCGGCGCCCTGCGCGAGCTCCTGGTCGCGGCGCAGAGCCCGGGGGCCCTGAGCAGGCGCCTATCCGATCCCGACACCTCGGTCGTCACCATGACCGTGACGGAAAAAGGCTACTGCCTGGAGGGCGGCGGCGGGCTCGACCTCGCGCATCCTGACATCGCGCATGATCTACGGCATCCCGCGACTCCGCGCAGCCTCATCGGCTGGCTGGTCCGCGGCCTCGAGCTGCGGCGCGAGCGCGGCATCCCGCCCTATCTCGCGATCTCCTGCGACAACCTGTCCGATAACGGAACGAAGCTGCGGCGCGCGGTGTTGGCTTTCGCGAAGCGCCGCGATGCCTCGCTGTCGGGCTGGATCGAGGAGCGGGCGCTCTTCCCGCGCACCATGGTCGACAGCATCACCCCCGCCACCGACCAGGCGCTGCGCGAGCGCGTCGCGGCTTGGAGCGGACTCGAGGACGCGTGGCCGGTTCAGCGGGAGCGCTTCGTGCAATGGGTGATGGAGGAAGTGGACTTCGCCGCGCAGCCCGACTGGGCATCGATCGGCGTCACCGTGAGTCGCGACGTGCGGGCGTACGAAAGCGCCAAACTCCGCCTGTTGAACGGCGCGCATTCGAGCCTCGCCTACCTCGGCCTCCTCGCCGGACTCGAGACCGTCGCTGAAGCCATCCTGCAGCCGACTCTGCGCTCCTTCATCGAGCGCCTGATGGCCGAGGACATCGAGCCGACGCTGACCGCGCCGCAGCCCGGCGCCCTGAGCGCCTATCGCCGGTCGATCCTCGGCCGATTCGAGAATCCGGCCATGCGGCACCAGCTGGCGCAGATCGCGTGGGACGGCTCGCAGAAGCTTCCCATCCGGATACTCGGCACGATCGCCGATGCGCTGCGCAGCGGCCGCCCGCTCGCACGGCTGACCGTGCCGATCGCAGCCTGGATGCAATTCGTCCGCAGGCGCGCGCGCGACGATGTGCCGATCGTCGATCCTCTCGCCACCCGGCTGGCGGCGCTCGGCCGGCAGCTCACGGGCGTCGCGAGCCAGGATCTGCCGCTCTTCTTCGCGCTGCCGGGCGTCTATCCCGACACACTGGCGGGCGATCCGCGATTCGCCCGCGCCCTGGGAGAAGCTTACGACCGCATCACCGCCCGAGGCGCGCTCGCGGCGGTGGCGGCAATCTCAGGATAGGCATTTCAGCAGCGGCGCGTCCGCGGGAAGCTCCTGCAACT
>Ga0335078_10006227_pt1 | contig 17660 bp, 8 predicted proteins | sample Lox_Sample_32_FD_206711 | JGI IMG/M metagenome (GOLD analysis project Ga0335078, IMG submission 206711) | Soil microbial communities from Loxahatchee National Wildlife Refuge, Florida, United States - Lox_Sample_3.2 | ecosystem: Environmental > Terrestrial > Soil > Wetlands | place: USA: Florida... | reverse complement strand
GGGCCGTCGGCCACCTCGTACAGCTCGCCGACCCCGACGAGTACGACGACCGCTTCAAGAAGTGGCGGATGGCCGACCTGCCGATCGTCCCCGACCGGTTCAGGCTGGTCGTCCGGGACGAGCGCTCAAAGAAGCAGATGAACGTGGTCAAGCGGTTGCTCGACCGCGACGACGTCGACCGGGTCGTCAACGCCTGCGACGCCGGGCGCGAGGGCGAGCTGATCTTCGCGTACCTGTACGAGAAGGCCGGCTCGAAGAAGCCCGTGATGCGGCTGTGGCTGAACTCGATGACCAAGGACGCGATCAGGACGGCGTTCGGCGAGCTGCGGCCCGGCGCCGACCTGGCGTCGCTCGAGGCGGCCGCGCGCTCGCGGTCGGAGGCGGACTGGATCGTGGGCATGAACGCGACGCGGGCCGCGACCATTCGTTTACGGAGCTCCTTTGACGGCGCGGTCTCGCTGGGTCGGGTGCAGACGCCCACTTTGGCGATCCTGGCCCGGCGCGAACAGGAGATCCGCGACTTCAAGCCCGAGCCGTACTGGCTTGTGGATGCGGTGCTCGACCCGGTTGTCGACGCGCCCCGGACCTACGAAGGGCGCTATCACGCCGGCGCCAACCCGCGTGTCAAGACGGCTTCGGAGGCCGCGGCGATCGTCGAGGCATGCCGGGACCAGACCGGCGAGATCACCAAGCTCGAGAAGTCAGAGCGCAAGGAGCGCCCGGAGCTGCTGTACGACCTCACCTCGCTGCAGCGGCACGCGAACCGCCGCTACGGGTTCACCGCCCGGCGCACCCTGGCTGCCGCCCAGCGGCTGTACGAGGAGCACAAGGCGCTGACCTATCCCCGTACGAACTCGCGCTACCTGACCGGCGACATGATCCCGGAGATCAAGCCGATCGCGCAGTTGGTCGGATCGCAGCCCGAATACGCGCGCGCCTCCGAATACGTGCTCTCGCTGGAGAAGCTGCCCTTGCAGCGCGTCGTCAACGACCTCAAGGTCACCGACCACCACGCGATCATCCCGACCCGCGCCGAGCGCCACCCGGTCGACAAGATGAGCGACGACGATCGCAAGATCTACGACATGGTCGTGCGGCGGTTCCTGGCGATCTTCCACCCGGACGCGGTGTTCGAGAACACCCGGGTGGAGACGACGGTCGCCGAGCACGTGTTCCGGACGCGCGGGAAGGTCCTGCGGGTGGCGGGGTGGCGCGCGGTGTACGGCGAGCGGGTGGGCGGGCCCGATTCAGAGCAGTCCGACGACGACGAGGGTCGCGAGCAGCAGCTACCGAAGCTCGTCATGGGGGAGCGGGTCGATGTCACTGACGTCTCGTCTGCGGAGAAGCTGACCAAGCCGCCGGCGCGCTACAACGACAACTCGCTGCTCGGCGCGATGGAGACCGCGGGCAAGCTCGTCGACGACGAGGAGCTGCGCGAGGCGATGAAGGAGTCCGGGATCGGGACGCCCGCAACCCGCGCGGCGATCATCGAGCGCCTGATCCAGGTCGGCTACGTCGAGCGCGACGGGCGCGCGTTCGTGGTCACCGAGAAGGGCCTGAACGTGATCCGCCTGCTCGGCGAGCACGCGCTGACCTCGCCCGGGCTGACCGGCGACTGGGAGCGGCGGCTGGCGCTCATCGAGACCGGTGGGGACTCGCGCGAGGCGTTCATGGGCGACATCGTCAGGTTCACCGAGGACACGGTCGGCGAGCTCGACCGCAATCTGAAGGACGTGCGGATCCCCCGCGCGAACCTCGGTCCGTGTCCGGTGTGCGGCCACGACATCGTCGAGAACCGGAAGGGCTACTCGTGCTGGTCGCGCGAGGATCCCGGCTGCGGGTTCGTGATCTGGAAGTCGAAGGCGGGCAAGCAGCTACCGGTGGCGGTCGCGCGCGAGCTGATCAAGACCGGGCGCACCGAGAAGCCCGTCACCGGGTTCAAGGGACGCTCGGGCAAGAGCTTCCGCGCCCGGCTCGCGCTCCAGCAGACCGACGAGGGCAAGTGGCGGGTCGAGTTCGACGAGCCGTGGGCCAAGGAGGGCGCCAAGCCGCCCGACGCCGAGGAGACCGAGGCTGGCGAGGCCGCCGAGCGGGCTGAGCAGTCCGAGGCCGCCTAGGTTCGTCTGAGGGCGAGGACGTCGGCGATGACGGCGTTCGGCGCGTTGTCGAGGCGGTCTCCGGTGACGCGCAGCACGCGGATGTCGACCTTCTGGAGTGTTGCGTCGCGGATGCGGTCGGTCTCGAAGGCGCGTGGGTTGGCGTGGTACCGCTCGCTGTCGAGCTCGACGACCAGCCTCCACTCTGGCCAGTAGACGTCGACGCTGAGGCCGGCGAGGACGACATTGAACTGCGGCTCGGGGAGGCGGGCCTTGGCGATCAGCGTTCGGAAGGCCCGCTCGAGGCGTGAGCGCGTGTCCGCGGGAGCACGGTAGGCGGCGAGGACTTTGTTCAAGCGTGTTGTCCCGGCCGCGCGCGACCGGCGGGCGATCGTGCGGTCGAGCGCCTCGAGGTCGAGCCGGTGTTTGCGGTCCGCCTCCTCGATGAGGTACGTCAGCTGGTCCTTCGAGAGCTGCATGGCGAGGTCGAGGATCGTGCGCGCGACGGTGGTGACCGGGATGCCGTCGTGGACGGTGCGGTCCTCGGGGTCGAGCCTCGCGGTGTGGGCTCGAATCGTCTTGCGGCTGCGCCTGTCCCGCGGCGCGGTCACGTCGAACTTCGACGGGCGAGCCGATCCCCCAGTGGGCCGCCGCGGAACGGTGGCTCAGCACCGCGTCGGGGCCGCAGGCGAGGACCGCCGCCATCCGGTGGCCCTGACGGGTGAGCTTCCGGTGGCCGACGGCATACACCCCGTGGTGGATGCGGTGCAGGCGGCCGATCCTGGCGCGGTACCGGATCTCGTCGTGGGTCAACCCGATCGCAACCAGCTGCCAGGTCGCGACCACGCCGTGCTGCCCGTCCGCCAACTCGGCGATCAACCAGTCGATCACCAGACGCGACCGACGTTTTGGGCAATAGTTCCCGGTTTTGTCGCGCGCATCGGACTTAAGAGCCCGTGGGGCCGCGAAATTCACCCCGTCCTGGTCGCCCGCCACCATTGGGATCGATGTCCCTCACGCTCGTACTCGGTCCCGCGAACTCCGCCAAGGCTGGAGAGGTGCTGGGCGCGTTCGCGGGGGCGTCAGCCCGTGGCGCGATCCTGGTCGTGCCGACGGCGGCCGACGTGGACCACTATTCGCGAGAGCTGGCGCACGGTGGCGCGGTTTTCGGCTCGATTCTCACGTTCGGCGGGCTCGCGTTCGAGATCGCCTCCCGCGCCGGCTACAACGCTCGCCGGCTGACAAGGCTTCAGCGCGAGCGGGTCCTCGAGCGGGCGCTGGCAGGCACCGAGCTCGACGCGCTGCGCGAGGCCGCCGGCACGGCCGGGTTCGCGACCGCGGCCGGCGAGCTGATCGCGGAGCTCGAGCGCTCGCTGGTGACGCCCGAGAGGTTCAGAACCGCGATGGCGAGCTGGGCGGCTCAGGACCCGCGCCGGACTGGGTACGCGCGCGACGTGGTCGCGATCTACGAGGCTTACGCGGCCCGCTTGACCTTGCTTGGCCGGGTCGACGGAGAGCTGTACGCCTGGCGGGCGCTCGACGCGTTGCGCGCGTCGCCCGGCCGGTGGGGCACGGAGGCGGTGTTCTTCTACGGGTTCGACGATCTGCACCCGCTCGAGCGGGACGCAATTGAAACCCTTGCGCGGATCGTCGGCGCCGACGTCACGGTGTCGCTGGCCTACGAGGCGGGCCGCGTCGCGCTCCAGGCGCGCGCCGAGGCGGTCGAGGAGCTCCGGCCGCTGGCGGAGCGCGTGATCGAGTTGCCGGCGTCCGACGAGCACTACGCGCCGGCCGCCCGGACCGCCCTGCACCACCTGGAGCGGGGGCTGTTCGAACCTCAGCCCTCCGAGCGGATGGACCCCGGCCGGGCGATCGCGCTTCACGAGGCCGGCGGCGAGCGGGCCGAGGCCGAGCTCGCGGCCGCCGAGGTGCTCGAGCTGCTGCGCTCCGGAGTGCCCGGCGGGGAGATAGCGATCGTCTACCGCTCGCTCGCGGCGACCGCCCCGCTGCTCGAGCGCGTGTTCGCGCAGTACGGGATCGCGGTCGCGGTCGACCGGCGCACACCGTTCCGGCACACGGCGCTTGGCCGCTCGCTGCTGGCGCTCGCCCGCTGCGCGCTGCTCGACGACGGGCCCGGGCGGGCCGCGGACCTGCTCGAGTACCTGCGATCGCCGGCGAGCTCCGAGCTCCCAGAAACGGTCGACGAGTTCGAGGCTGCCGTTCGGCGCAAGAGCTTGAGGACGATGGCCGCGGCCCGGGCGCGACTCGGGTCCGAGCTGGGCGAGATCGAAGCGCTCGCAACCGCCGAGGACCCGGCCGCCGAGCTGGCTACCCAGGCCCGGCGGCTGCTGTCCGCGCCGCACCGGGGCGCGGCGCCGGTGCTCGGCGCCGGCGAGGAGCTCGACGCCCACGCCCTCGGCGCGCTCACCCGAGCGCTGACCGAGCTCGAGGAGCTCCAAGAGCGACCCACCGGCCCCGAACTGATCGAGCTGCTCGAGACGCTCGAAGTGCCCGGGCGCACGCTCCCAGCCCCGGGCGCGGTGCTCGTCACCGATCCGCTCGCGATCCGGGCGAGACGCTTCCGCGCCGTGCTCGTGTGCGGGCTCACCGAGAGCGAGTTCCCGCTCGCCGCCGCGCCCGAGCCGTTCCTGTCCGACGAGCTCAGGCGCGAGCTCGCGGCGTGCAGCGCACTGCGGCTGCGCCCCCGCGAGGATGCGCTGGGGCGCGAGCGCTACCTGCTCTACGCGAGCATGTCCCGCGCGACCGAGCGGGTCGTGCTCAGTTACCGCAGCTCCGACGAGGACGGGAACCTGGCGCTGCCCTCGCCGTTCCTGGCCGACGTGGCCGAGCTGCTCGACGACGGCTGGGCCGAGCGGCGCCGGCGGCGGATGCTGTCCGACGTGGTGTGGCCGGCTGACGAGGCGCCGACCGAGCGCGAGCTGGCCCGAACCCGCGCGGCGGCCGCCGCCCCGCTCGCCGGCGACGTCCCGTCGCCGATCGGGTCGCTGTCCGAGGCGGCGCTCGCGCACGTCCGCCACCGCCGGATCCTGTCGGCGGGCGCGCTCGAGAGCTACGGCGACTGCCCGGTGCGGTGGCTGATCGAGCGCGAGCTCCAGCCCGCCGCGCTCGAGCCCGATCCCGATCCGCTCGTCCGCGGTGGCTACATGCACGGCGTGATCGAGCAGGTGCTGCGGAGGCTCGGAGGCCCGGTGACGCGCGAGTCGCTTCCGCGCGCGCTCGAGATCCTCGACGCGGTCATCGACGAGCGGCCGCACGCGATCTCACCGGGCGCCGGCGCCGCCGTCCGCGCGGCCGCGACCCAGGGCGTGACAGCCGATCTGCGCCGGTATCTCGCCCACGAGGCGCGCGACGGCCTCGACTGGCAGCCGTACGGCCTCGAGCTCCGGTTCGGCTTCGAAGACGACTCGGACTCGCTTCCGCCCCTGGAGCTCGGAGACGAAGTTCGGGTGCGCGGGATCGTCGACCGCGTCGACGCCGAGGATTTGGACCCGCCCATCGGCTCCCCGCCTGCCCGCGCGATCGTGCGCGACTACAAATCCGGAGGCGCCCGCCCCGAGTACCAGGGCGCGCGCTGGGCGCTCGACCGCCAGCTGCAGGTCGCGCTGTACATGCTGGTCGTCCGCGAGCTGCTCGGCCTGAAGCCGGTGGCCGGCTTCTATCAGCCGCTCGGGGGCGGCGATCTGCGCCCGCGCGGCGTGTTCCTGGAGGGAGCCGGCGTCGGCGGCTCGGTCGTCGGCAACGATGCGCGCGACCAGCACGAGCTCGACGAGGTGCTCGAGGACGCGCGGATGCGCGCGGTGGCGCTCGCCGAGCGGCTCAGGGAGGGAGAGCTCGAGCCGTGCCCGACGACCTGCTCGCGCGACGGGTGCCGGTACCCCGGGATCTGCCGTGCTTGAGGCCGTGGTGGAGGCGCGGCCGTTCACCGACGAGCAGCTGATCGCGATCGAGCGCCGGGATGGCGACCTGCTGCTCGACGCCAGCGCCGGCAGCGGCAAGACGTCGGTGCTGGTCGAGCGGTTCGCGCGCTCGGTCCTCGAGGACGACATCGACGTCGGGGCGATCCTCACGATCACGTTCACCGAGAAGGCGGCGGCCGAGATGCGCGAGCGGATCCGCCACCGCCTGCGCGAGCTCGGCGCCAACGACGCCGCGAGGGCGACCGAGAGCGCGTTCATCTCGACCATCCACGGGTTCTGCGCACGCGTGCTGCGGGCCCACGCGCTCGCCGCCGGCCTCGACCCGGCGTTCGTCGTGCTCGACGCTTCCGACGCCGAGCGAATCGCGGACGCCGTCTTCGACGACGCGCTCGAGGAGCTCGCCGGCGAGGTCCCCGCCGCGATCGACCTGATCGCCGCCTACGGCGCGGGCACGCTGCGCAGCGCGATCATCCAGGTGCACGACGAGCTTCGCTCGCGCGGCGAGCGCCGGCCGCACCTTCCGACGTTGCCGGCGCCGCCGGAGCTCGGGCCGCTCCGCGACGAGCTCTCACAGGCGGGCGCCGCGGCGTTGAGCGAGCTGAGCGCGATCGCGAGATTGAGTGCCCACCCACCCTCCAAGGTGCTCCAGGCGATCGCGCGACTCGAGCGCCTGCCCGAGGTGACCCGCGCCGAGCCCGAGCCATGGCCCGGGGACCTGTGGGGCGTGGCGCTCCCCGGCGGGAACGGGGCCGCGCTCTGCACCGAGGTGTGCCTGGCTTACACCGAGGCCCTCGCCGCGTTCCGGACCGCCGCCGAGCACCGGCGCGCCGCCCGCGCGCACGCGCTGCTCGGCCGGCTGCTGGCGCTGTTCGGCGAGCGGTATGCCCGGGCCAAGCGCGAGCTGTCGGGGCTCGACTTCGAGGACCTCGAGCTCGACTGCCGCGAGCTGCTGCGCTCCGACGCGGGACTGCGCGAGCGCTTCCGGGCGCGTTTCCAGCGGATCATGGTCGACGAGCTCCAGGACACCAATCAGGTGCAGCTCGAGCTGATCGAGCTGATCGCGGACGGGAACCTGTTCACGGTCGGCGACGCCCAGCAGTCGATCTACGGCTTCCGCCACGCGGACGTCGAGCTGTTCGAGCGGCTCGGCGAGCGACTGGCGGCGGTCGGGGCGCGGGCGACGCTCGACACCAACTTCCGCTCTCGGCCGGAGATCCTGGACGTGATCAACGGCGTGTTCGAGGCCGAGCTCGGCGACCAGTTCCGGCCGCTCCGGGCCGGCCGCCCTCCGGAGCCGCAGACCGGCCCTCCAGTCGAGCTGATCGTCGCCGACAAGGGAGCGGACTGGACGATGGAGGGCCTCGGCGCGCCGTGGCGCGTGGCCGAGGCGCGGGCACTGGCCGCCAGGGTCGGGCGGCTGCTGGCGGACGGCACTCCCGCCCGCGACGTCGTCGTACTGACCCGCGCCACCACCGACCTGCGCGTGTACGAGCGCGCGCTCGAGGACCGGGGAATCCCCACCTACCTGATCGGCGGCCGTGGCTACTGGGCGCACCCGCAGGTGATCGACATGGTCTGCTACCTCGAGGCGCTCGCCAATCCCCGGGCGGAGGAGGCGCTGTACACCGTGCTGGCCTCGCCGCTCGTCGGCGTGTCGGCCGACGCGCTCGTGGTCCTCGCCGCCACCGCCCGGGACCGGAGCGCCGATCCGTGGTCGGTGCTGCGCGACCGCGACCGCGCGTTCGACGGGCTTGGGATTTTGGATAGGGATTTACTGGGCCGGTTCGCCGACTGGTTCGCCATCGAGCGGGAGGGGGTCGCCCGCGCCGGCATCGAGGAGTTGATCGATCGCGTGCTCGAGCGGACCGGCTACGACCTGGCGGTGCTCGGGATGCCGGGCGGTCCGCGGCGCCTGGCCAACGTGCGCAAGCTGACGCGCCTCGCGCGCGAGCACGAGGCGGCGCACGGGCCCGACCTGCGCGGATTCCTGGAGCTCGTGGCGCGGCGCGCCGGCGGCGCGTTCGGCGCCGGCGCCGGCTCCGGCTCCGGCGAGGCGCGCGAGAGCGAGGCGCCGGTCGAGGGCGAGGCGCTCGACGCGGTGCGGCTGATGACGATCCACCGTGCCAAGGGGCTCGAGTTCGACGTCGTGTGCGTCGCGGACCTCGGCCGCGGGCCGCGGTGGCGGGCCGACATGATTCGGGTCGGGCGGGACGGCCGGTTCGGGATGCGGCTGGCCGAGCCGGGCACCGGGCAGCGCGAGTCGGCGCTCGACTACAAGGCCCTCGGCGACGAGCGCTACGAGGCCGAGTCGCGCGAGGAGCGCCGTCTGTTCTACGTGGCGATGACGCGCGCACGCGAGCGCCTGATCCTCAGCGGCGCGGCCCGGCTCGAGAAGTGGCCGGATGATTTGGGCGCCCGCCCAGCCGGCGGCGGGGGCGGCCCGATCTCCTGGATCGGGCCGGCGGTCGAGCGCCTCGAGGGCGTTGAGGTCGAGGTGACATTCGTGCGGCCCGAGGACGTGCCCGCGCCCGCGCCGCCGTCCCCGGCCGCGACCGCTGCGGCGCCGGTCGATATCCCGGTCGCCCTCGTGCCACCGGGCATCGCGGCACCCCCGGTGGCGGCCCTCAGCTACTCCTCGCTCGCGAGCTACGCCCGCTGCGGCTATCGCTTCTATGCCGAGCGGGTGTTGGGCCTGCCGGCGGTCCCGGGTCAGGGTGCCGTCGCCGGCGAACGATCGGGGGGACTCACCGCGCTCGACCGCGGCAGGCTCGTGCACGCGCTGCTCGAGCGGCTCGACTTCCGCCGGCCGCGACGCCCGACCGACGCGATGATCGCCGAGGCCGCCGAGCGCTCGGGGCTGCGGGCGCCGCCGTCGCGCGACGACGGCGCCCAGGTCGCCGAGCTCGTCGAGCGGTTCGCCGCCGGCGAGCTGTGCCGGCGGCTCGGGCGCGCCACGGCGGTCAGACGTGAGGCCCGTTTCCGGTTCTTGTTGGATGCCCGCCCGCCCGTGCTGATCGGCGGCGTGTTCGACGTGACCGCGCGCGAGCCGGGCGGGCGGACGCTCGTCGTCGACTACAAGACCGACCGGCTCGAGGGCGCCGACCCGCAGGCGCTCGCGGACGGCTCGTACGGGACCCAGCGCCTCGTGTATGCCTTGGCTTCGCTCCGCGCCGGCGCGACCGAGGTCGAGGTCGTCCACACATTCCTCGAGCTGCCGCAGCGGCCGGCGGTGGCGAGGTTCACGCGCGACCAGGCGCCGGTCCTCGAGGAGCGGCTGGCGGGGCTCGCCCGGGGTGTCGTCGAGCGCGACTTCAGGGTGACCGACGCCCCCCACCGCGCGGTCTGCGACGGCTGCCCGGCCGAGGGTGGCCTGTGCTCCTGGCCGCTCGAGATGACCCGGCGCGACGCCCCCGACCGGCTGTTCTGAGCTCTCCGGGAGGGTGGTAGGCTGCCCGGCGGGACCGGTCTGCCGGCGAGGGAGGTTGGGAGATGCGCAATTGTCCGCGAGTCGCAGGGCTCGTGCCGATGCTGGTCGCTGCCGCGGTACTCCTCCTGCCCGGGACGGCGCCTGCCGCCGCCACCTCGCCGACCGCGCCGGTCAACCTCGCCACCCCCGTCGACTTCGGCGCCGCGAAGGCCACCCCCGCGGCCACGATCGTGGCCGGCGACGCGCGGTTCGAGGTCCTCGGCGACGGACTGATCCGGATGGAGTACTCGCCGACCGGGAGCTTCGAGGATGCGCCGACCGTGAACGCGCTGAACCGCCGGTTCGCGGTCCCGCGCTATCGCGTCACCCGGTCGGGCGGCTGGCTGACGGTCGCCACCCCAGCGGCCACGCTTCGCTACCGGCTGGGGTCCGGGCCGTTCGGACCGGACAACACGTCGGTCCGCCTGGCGGACGGCGACGCCGTCACCCCGCGGTGGGAGAGCGAGTGCCCGTTCGACCAGGTGTGCGATGCCGGCGCCGCCTCGCTCACCGGCGGCGCGAACATCGAGACCAACCACGCCGGCTATCAGAGCATCGCCGGGTTCATCGCCGGCCTCGGCCAGGGGAACGGGGCCGTGGCCACGTGGGGCGTGCTCGGCGCGCCCGCCGGGCAGGCGGTGGTCACGCTGCGCTACGCCAACTACACCGGCGCGCTCGGGGGCCCGGCGCCGCGCACGATCGACCTGACCGTGAACGGGTCCGACGTGAAGACGGTGACCCTGGCGCCGACGAACAGCTGGGACGACTGGTCGACGGTCACCGCCACCGTCGACCTGACCGCCGGCACGAATGCGGTCGGCGTCGCGTGCGCCGCGGCCGACAGCTGCAACGTCAACGTCGACACGCTGTCGGTCGCGCCGGCGGGCGCCCCCGCGCCGTCCGAGCCCGACATGCACTATCTCGGCGGCTACAACCGCGGGTTCGACACCGCCACCTACGGGCCCGGCTACAGCTGCCCGACCGGAACCCCGACGGCGGCGCAGTGCACGGCCGCGCTGCCCGAGATGCACCCCGGGATCCTCGACGAGGCCGGCTACCGCCTGCTCGACGACAGCCAGAGCGCGGTGTGGACCGCGAACGGCTGGGTGGCGCCGCGGGCGGCCGGCGGCGACGTCCAGGACGGCTACCTGTTCGTGTACGGGCACGACTATGCCCAGGCGCTGTCCGACCTCAACGGGCTGACCGGCGACTCGCCGCTGCTGCCCGAGTACACGTTCGGGGTGTGGTTCTCGCGCTACTACGCGTACAGCGTCTCCGACTACGAGAACTCGCTGATCCCGGCGTTCCGGTCAAACCACGTCCCGCTCGACACGTTGTCGGTCGACACCGACTACAAGGCGCCGAACGCGTGGGACGGCTGGGAGTGGAACACATCGCTGTTCCCTGCCCCGCAGCAGAGCTTCCTGAATTACGTCAGGCAGCAGGGGATCCACGTCACGCTGAACGTCCACGCCAGCATCGCCGACGACGATCCGCAGCTGGCCGCGACCCAGGCGCTCGCCGGCACCTCGCTGGCCGACGACAACTCGTGCTTCACCCCGACCGGCGCGTGCAAGGTGTGGGACTGGAGCAGCATCCCGCAGGCCGAGTCGTATTTCGCGCTGCATCAGCCGTTCGAAGCCCAGGGCGTGTCGTTCTGGTGGCTCGACTGGTGCTGCGACGCCTCGACCGCGTCGAATCCGGGCGTCACCCCCGACGCCTGGATCAACCACCTCTACGCCCAGGAGCTGGCCAACAAGGACGAGCGGGGGTTCGTCCTGTCGCGGACCGGCAGCTCCTACCAGAGCCCCGACGAGGTGTATCCGGCAGGCCCGTGGGCCGGACACACGTCGACGCTGGCGTTCACCGGCGACACCTGGGGGACGTGGAACACGCTCGCCCTCCAGGCCCAGCTCGCCGGGGACGAGGCCAGCATCGACGAGCCGTACGTCTCCGACGACATCGGCAGCTTCCTCGGCCAGCCGCCCGGGACCGCGTCCGACGATCCCGACGTGTACGCCCGCTGGGTGCAGCTCGGAACGTTCCAGCCGATCCTCCGCCTGCACTCGAGCCACGGCAACCGGCTGCCCTGGGACTACCCCCAGCCGGCGAACGACATCGCCGCGAGCTTCCTGCGCCTGCGCGAGGCGCTCGTGCCCTACACGTACACGCTGGCCGACGAGTCCGTGCGTACCGGCCTGCCGATCACCCGCCCGCTGTACCTCGACTACCCGGGTGAGCCGGCGGCGTACGCCAACCCGGGCGAGTACCTGTACGGCCCGGACGTGCTGGTCGCGCCGGTCACCACGCCGGGCGCCGTCAGCACGCAGGCGGTGTGGTTCCCGCCTGGACGCTGGACGGACTGGTTCACCGGCGCCACCTTCACCGGGCCCTCCGAGCAGACGCTGACCGTCCCGCTCGACCGGATGCCGGTGTTCGTGAAGGCCGGGGGCATCATCCCCGAACAGGCTCCGACGAGTCATGTCGGAGCCCGGCCCGACGCGCCGACGATCGTACGGGTGTACCCCGGCGCTCCGGGTCGGTTCTCGCTCTATCAGGACGCCGGGACGGGCACCGGCTACGAGCACGGCCAGTACAGCCTCACCCAGATCGGCACGTCGCCCGGTCGGGGGGGCGACATCCGCGTGAGCATCGGCCCCGCCGCCGGCCGCTACCCCGGACAGCCGGGCAGCCGGAGCTTCTCGGTCCGCCTGCAGGGGCTGACCGCGCCCGACGCCGTGCTGCTCGAGGGACGGCGCCTGCCGCCGTCGGCCTGGCGCTACGCCGCCGCCGCCGACACCGTGATCGTCCCGGTCGCGGGTCTGCCGCTGCGCGCCGGCGCGCTGATCACGGTGCGGGGAGCGTCCGCGATCAGCGCGCCCGAGCCCGCCGCGGTCTCGCTCGGCATCGATCCTTCGACCCCGCTCAGCCTGGCCGCGGGGGCCTCGACGACCGTGACCACGACCGAGCACGACGACGGTCCCGGTGCCGCCAACCGGATCTCGGTCAGCCTGAGCGCCCCGTCCGGCTGGACGGTGGCGCCCTCGGCGGTGCGCGCCGGCGACCTCGGCAACGGCGGCGCGGCCACCCAGTCGTGGACGGTGACCGCCCCCGCCGGCTCGACCTCGCCGGCCACGGCGGCGCTGCAGGCGCAGGCCGGTTATGCAAGCGCCGGGAGGCGCGAGCGGGTGATCGCGATGGAGCAGGGCGGGCCCAATCCGGCGCCGCTGCCGCCCCCGGTGATCACGGGGTCCTCGCCGCCGAGCCCCTCCCCGGGTGACGCGGTCACGCTCTCCGGGCAGAACTTCGGCGCGACGCAGGGCTCGAGCTACCTGACGCTCGCCCAGGGCGGGACGAGTTGGGGGGCGCCCTACGACGGCGCCAAGCTCACGATCACGAACTGGAGCACGGACTCGATCACGTTCGACCTCCCGCCGAACAGCGGATCGTTCCCTCTCGAGCCCGGCCAGGCGACGATCACGGTCACGGTGGCCGGGCAGACGTCGCCCGCCCAGACGCTGAACCTCGCCGGGACGGTGGGCCCGCCGCCGTCGATCGCCTCGGTGTCGCCCTCGAGCACGCCCCCGGGAAGCACGGTCACCCTATCGGGGCGGAACTTCGGCGCGAGCCAGGGATCGAGCTTCCTGACGCTGGTCCAGGGTGGGACGAGCTGGGGGGCGCCGTTCGACGGCGCGAAGCTGACGGTCACGAGCTGGAGCGAGGACTCGATCACGTTCCAGCTCCCGCCCGACAGCGGCTCGTTCCCGCTCACCCCCGGGACGGCGACGGTGACCGTCACCGTGTCCGGTCAGGCGTCCAACACCGAGACGATCACGATCACGTCCTGAGCTCAGCGACGGCGCCCGCGGGTCAGAAGTCCTCGAACCGGACCTCGACCGACTCGCGGGGATCGCGCTCCTCCACCTTCGCGAGCGCGGTCAGCGTCTCCCGATCGGCGCGCGCGTCGGGCGGGCCGAGCAGGCTCCGCGGCCACAGTCGGCGCACGATCACCGTGTTGACCTCGGCGGCGTACATCGTCAGCTGGGCGATCAGGTGCAGCCACACGAGCAGCCCGATCACGGTCGCGAACGTGCCGTACGTCTCGCTGGCGTGGGTGACCACGTGCTTTACGTAGATCCCCCCGACGAGCTGGAGGATCTCCAGGAACGCGGCCGCGACCGCCGCCCCCAACCACAGGCTCCGGGTCGGGATCGTGGGCGCGGTGAGGAAGCGGAACGCGGCCACGTACAAGCCGAAGTTCAGCGCCAACGCGGTCGCGTACCCGCCGATCTTCAGCAGCGGACCGGAGAGCGTGGTCGTCACGAGCGCGGTGACGATGGCCGAAACCACGAACAGCGCGCCCAGGACCATCAGCAGCAGCAGCCCCCGCAGGCGCGAGCGGAAGAAGTCCGGACGGTCCTTGAACGGAACCGCCCAGATCCTGGCGAACGCGTTCTGCGCCGCCACCGTCACGCCCAGGCCGCCCCACAGGGAGGTGAGCAGGCCGATCACCAGCGCGCTCACCTTCCCGGTCAACGGGTGGGTCGTCAGCTGGAGGCCGGGAAAGTGGCCGAGCACCGTGTTCTGGATGTCGTCGTAGAGCTTGCCGTTCTCCTGGACCACGAACCCGAGGATCGTCGTGAACACCAGCAGCAGCGGAAGGATCGAAAAGAACGCGTAGTAGGCGAGCAGCGCGGCCAGGCTGCCCGCCTGATCGTTGCCGAACTTCCTGATCACGGCCATCGGGATCGCCCACGCCGTATGCCGCTGCTGGTAGCGGTCAAACGATCGGATGGGACGGAGCAGATCCACTGACGAGGTGCTACCCGACGGACGCGGCGAAAAAGCGTGGCCGTATAGTGACGGCGGTGGCAGCAGTACGTGCGAGCGGCCTCGTCAAGCGGTTCGAGACGACGGTGGCCGTGGACCGGGTCGACCTCGTCGTCGAAGAGGGCGAGGTGCGCGGCCTGCTCGGACCGAACGGCGCCGGCAAGACCACGCTGCTGCGACTGCTGTTCGGATTGGTTTCACCCGACGAGGGCCACGTCGAGCTGTTCGGGAGGCCGCTGGGCGAGTCCGACTCGGTGTGCCTGGACGGGGTCGCGGGGTTCGTCGAGGAGCCGACGTTCTATCCGTACCTGTCCGGACGGGTGAACCTCGAGCTGTTCGCCGAGTTCGACGGCGGCGCCGCCGCCGCCCGTGTCGACGAGGTGCTCGAGCAGGTCGGTCTCGCGGGTCGGGGCGGCGATCGCGTCAGCGGCTACTCGACCGGCATGCGCCAGCGGCTCGGGATCGCCGCCGCGCTGCTGCGCTCGCCGCGGCTGCTGCTGCTCGACGAGCCGACGAGCGGTCTCGACCCGGCCGGAGCCCACGACATGGGCCGGCTCGTGCGCCGGCTCGCCGCCGACGGGACCGCGGTGCTGCTGTCGAGCCACCTGATCGGCGACCTCGAGAACGTGTGCGACTCGTTCACCGTGCTCCGCCTGGGCCGGGTCGTGTGGAACGGAACCGCCGCCCAGCTGCGCGACCAGGCTCCGGGGTCGGCCTACCGGCTGGCGACCAGCGACGACGCGCGTGCGCTCGAGCTCGCCGAGCAGTATCCGGAGGTGCACGGGAGTCGCTCGCCGACGGGCGAGCTCCGGCTCGCGGTGCAGGGGCGGATCGACCCGTACGTGCTCGAGCTCGGGCGCGCCGGCGTGGCGATTCGCCGGCTCGAGCTGGTCGTGAGCCCGCTCGAGTCGATGTTCTTCGCGCTGACGAGCGACGTCGAGCTCGACTCGGCCGCGCTCGCCGAGCTCGCCGAGGCGGCGCTGGCGCATACATGAGCGCGACCCACGCCCTGAGGTCCGGCGAGGCGATCCCGGAGCCGAGCGCCGGTCGGCACGCGGGTGTCCGGCACGTCTACAGGGCCGAGCGCCGCAAGCTCTCGAACCAGCTCTCCACGCGGCTGCTCGCGCTGATCTGCATCGTCGGCCCGTTCGCGTTTGCCGGCGTGCTCAAGATCCAGACGGGGAGCCCCGCCGACACGCTGTTCGGCGTGTGGGTGCACCAGTCGGGCTTCGCGCTTTCGCTGGTCGTGCTGTCGTTCTGCGGGGCGTGGGGATTCCCGGTGCTCGCCGGTGTCCTCGCCGGCGACATCTTCGCCTCCGAGGACCGCTACGGCACTTGGAAGATGGTGCTCACGAGGTCGTCCACGCGCCGAGAACTGTTCGCGGGGAAGGTGCTCGCGGCGATGACGTTCTCGGTGGCGCTGCTCGTACTGCTCGCGGTCGCGAGCCTGGCCGCCGGGCTGCTGCTCGTCGGCGACGGGTCGGTCGTGGATCTGAGTGGCCGGGCGCTGTCGCCGGGTCACAGCCTGGTGCTGGTGCTCGTCGCCTGGATCCTCAACTTGCTTCCGATGCTCGCGTTCACCAGCCTTGCGGTCCTCCTGTCGGTCGCGACTCGTAACGGCATCGTCGGCGTCGTCGGCCCGGCACTCATCGACCTCGTCATGCAGCTGCTGCTGCTCGTCGGCTCGGGTGTGTGGCTCCACCTGCTGCTTGCGTCCTCCGCGTTCCAGGATTGGTACGCGCTGTTCACCGCGCACCCGTACTTCGGGCCGTTGGTCGTCGCGTGCATCGTCAGCCTGATCTGGATCGCCGCCGCTCTCGCCGGCTCGTGGCTGCTCATCCGCCGGCGCGACTACGCGGGCGCCCCCGTCAGCCGCCGGCCGGGCTGGGTCGTGCCGGTGCGGGTGGCGGTCGGTTCGGCCGCACTCGTGGCGTTTCTGGCGGTCGCCAGCAATTGGGGACCTGCCGGCGACACCGCGGCGAAGCTCAAGGCGAGCCTCGAGCCGACGTTCAACAACCTCACGCTGCTCCAGCAGCGAGAGCTGGGCCGGGTGGTGGCGCCGGGGGCCAGGCTCAACGTGCTCACCAACTGCAGCCGGCGCGCCAGCACCCCGAAGGGGCCCGGCGACTGGATCTGCACGCTCGATGTGTTCATCCCGCAGCCGGGCGCTCAGCCGTTCAATCAGACGCCGGTTACGTACGACGTCAGCCTCCAGTCCAACGGGTGCTACAAGGCCGAGTCGCCGCCGTCGTTCGTTGGCCAGCAGACGATGAAGGACGCTCACGGCAACCAGGTCGTGAACCCGCTGTTCGTGATCTACGGCTGCTTCAACCCGCTGTAGCCCTCGACCCCGAGCAGCATCCGCTTGCGCTCGAGCCCACCGGTGTAGCCGCCGAGCCCGCCCGCCGAGTGCAGGATGCGGTGGCACGGGACGACGATCGGGACCGGGTTCGAGCCGAGCGCGTTGCCGGCGGCGCGAAACGCCCGTTCGCTGCCGGCCGCGGTCGCGACCTGCCTGTAGGTGGAGGTCGAGCCGTACGGGATCCGCGCGGTCGCCTCGAGCACGCGCCGCGCGAAGCCGCGCGTCAGCTGCCAGTCGAGCGGGAGGTCGAACTGCCGGCGGCGGCCGGCAAAGTACTGGTCGAGCTCGCGCCGGGACTCATCGAGCCTGCGCGGGGCCGCCAGCACGCGCGGCGACACGCTGGCCGCCAGCTGCTCCAGCACAATCGCCTCGTCTTCGCCGGCGTCGAGGTAGGCGAGGCGGACCAGGCCCCGTGGGGTGACGGCCACCAGCAACGTCCCGACCGGCGAGTCGAAGGTCGCGTAGGCGACGTCGAGAAGGCCTGCCGCCGCGGCGGCCTCGCTCAGCTCTGGCGGTGCCTGGGGGTGCGGTCCGGTCCGCCGCAGCTCGGTTTCGATGTTCATCGCTGGTACTCCGTTCGCAGTCTTTTCAGTGCTTCGTGGACGTTGCGGCGCGCGGCGTCCTCGCTCGTGCCCATCGCGGTCGAGATCTCGTCGTAGCCCGCGTCGGCCAGGTAGCGGAGGGCGAGCGCGGTGCGCTGCTTGTCGGGCAGCGCCCGGACGCGGTCCCACAGTCCGTCGTCGGGGGCGGTTGGAGCGCCGTCCACGGGGATGTCCGGTACGTCCCCGACCGCCACCGGGCCGCGTCTCCGGGCTCGGATGTGGTCGATCGCCTTGCGGTGCGCCACCGTGAAGATCCACGAGCGCAGGTTCGAGGCGTCGCGCAGCCTCGGGTAGGCCCGCAACGCCGCCACCCACGTCTCCTGGTAGCAGTCGTCGGCGTCCGTGCGGCCGACGGTGGCTATGAGG
>Ga0335078_10006226_pt1 | contig 17661 bp, 18 predicted proteins | sample Lox_Sample_32_FD_206711 | JGI IMG/M metagenome (GOLD analysis project Ga0335078, IMG submission 206711) | Soil microbial communities from Loxahatchee National Wildlife Refuge, Florida, United States - Lox_Sample_3.2 | ecosystem: Environmental > Terrestrial > Soil > Wetlands | place: USA... | reverse complement strand
GCGTCCAGGGCGCGGCGCCGGGCCGTCTCGGCGTACGGTTCGGCCCACTCGTATCCTTCCCCCTCAGCCAGTGGCCCCCGGTACAGGGCGGCCGCTTCCTGGCAGGCCGCCAGGCAGGCACCGTCACTGGTGGCGGTGCGGGCCTGGTCCAGGGCCGCCTGGAAGTCCGCGGCGTCGGTGGCGATGTAGGTGGGGTCGAGCCGGTAACGGCCACCGGACAAGGTGATGAGCATCGGGGCGGCCAGGCCGGTGGCGGCGCGGAGCATGACCCGCAGTTTGCGCAGCGCGAGGCTGCGCTGGCGGGTGCCGTAGCCGGGTGGCGAGCCGGGCCACAGGGCTTCGCTGATGGCCTCCCCGCTGGCCCCGTCGGGGTGCAGGGCCAGGAAGGCAGCCAACTCGCGGGCCTTACGCAGCCCACCTTGCAGTTCGCGTTCCTTGGCGGTGATGCGCACCGGCCCCAGGATCTCCACCCGGATGACCTGCTCTGCCTGGCTGCGCTGCCGGTGCTGGTGGTGCCCGGGTACCGCCGGTGAGCGGCGCGCGCGCCGGACGGGCGGGTTGCCTGCGGGTGTTCCCCGGCCGGGTGGCCAGCTGGCATCGGTACCCGCCGCTGGCGCGGGAGGCGGGGTGGGGTGGCCAGGCGGTTGTGCGTCGTGTCCCCAGGCCGCTGGTGGCCCGCCTGGGACGGGGGCCGGGTGGTCATGTCCGCTGGCCGTGGTTCCGTGGGCCTGCTGCAGCAGGCCGGCCAGGGCGGCGGCGGTGCCGGCGTCCAGGTGGAACAGCTGGGCACCGTCCAGGGCCGGGTCCGCCGAGGTGGCCTGGCCATCGGCGATGACATGGCAGGTGACGCCGGGAGGCCAGGCGCCGAGCACGATCCCCGCCAGCCCGGCGTGACGGCCGGCATCCAACAGGCCCGCCAGCCGTTGCCCGCCGTGTTCAGGGCTGGTGATCAGCACCACGGCGGGCTGAGCCCGGTCTGCTGAATCCTCCGGTAGCTGGTCTGTCACCTCGTCGGTTTCGCGCTCGCGGGCCAGCCGCAGCAGCGCCGCTTCGGCCTGGTCGAGCGCTTCGCGGGTGGTGGCGGTGACAGTCAGCCCGGCGACGTTGCCGCCCTCCTCCCAGCCGGGTAGCAGCACGGCCGCGTCGGCGGCGGGGATGATGACCTCCGCGGGCCTGGCCGGCTGGCCGGGCAGGCCTGAGGCGAGCAGGGCCGCCAGTAGGGCCCGGGCCACGCCGGGCGCGCCGGGGCCGGTCAGGCCCAGCCCGCCCAGGGCGGCCAGATCTGTGCAGACTTCGGCGCCGCCGCGGATACCTATGGCGATCATGCCTGGCCGGGCGGCGCGGGCGGCCCCGGCTGGGTGTGGCGTGGATCCGGCAGCCGGTGGATGCTCTGGCCCAGCCTGAGCTGCGGGCCGTCCGCCGGGCCAGGACGTCGCGGAGCGGGCGGCGGCGCGCAGGACGGCGATGGCCGCGGGCAGCGGTGGCTGGGTGGGCCGCAGGCTGGTAGCCAGCGTGAGCCCGGGACGGTAGCGGCGGGCCCGCTGGATCGCGGCGAGGACCACGGCGGTGCTGATGGCCGCGGCCAGCGCTGCCCCGGCCAGCCCGCCGCCCGGCAGGTGGATCCCCGACCCCGCTCGTCCTGCGCCGTGCCCGGCCGGGTGTGGCGTGGCGGTGCTGTGACTGGCGCTTGGCCCCTCGGGGGCTGGCGGTGCCGGGGGGCGGCGGTGCCGGCCCCCGGCGGCGTGGCCAGCTGAGGGCCGTGATGGCGGTCTGGTGTGCTGGGGCCGGGCGGTGTGACCGGGGAGCCGGAGGATCCATCCTGGGTAGATCAGGCCGGGGTCGGTGAGGCTGCGCCCGCCCGGCTGCGGCCTGTCCTGGTTGAGGGCGAAGATTTCCCGCCAGCGGTGCGGGTCGCCGAGGTATCTCGCGGCGATGTCCCACAAGGTGTCTCCCGCCACCACCCGGTAGGCCCGCCGCACGGCCCTGCTTGCCGCGCCGGGTGAGGCCGACCTGGGTGGCTGGGTCTGGCCGCACGGACACGGCCGGCCGTTGCGGGATGTGGGGCGCGGTCCGGCTGCCAGGGACGCGGGCCGGCCGCCCGCCCCGGCGGAAGGGTGGAGGCCTGCGGGCAGCGGGGCGAGGGGGGTGCTGAGAGCCGGGAGGGTGACTGCCGTCAGGGTCAGCCCGCCGGCCAGGGCCGCGGCTAGTGCCTGGGCTGGTGCCAGCCCGGGCAGCTTCGGCGCAGGGCGGCCTTTCAGCGCCGCGATGATCTCGGTGGCCAGGCAGGTGGCGAAAACCAGCCAGGCCAGCCACACCCCGCAGGCCAGGACCTTGGCGATCGCGGTCCCGCCCGGCGCGGCCATGACCGCGGCGGGCAGCCGGGACCAGGCCGGGATGTGGCGCGGCAGCGGCCAGCCTTCGTAGTGGATCAGCCCGACCGGGACCCCGGCAGTGAACGCGGCTGTGGTGTACAGCGCGGCGGCCCGCTGCAGGTACCGGCCTGCCCGCGCCACAGCCGCGGGCCAGGTGACTGATGCCGCTGAGCTGGCCCGGTGCCCGGCCTGGGCCTGGCGGCCTGGCTGGGTGTGCCCGGCAGTCTCGCTGGTCATGGCCGGCCTGCCTGGCTGGCCGGGGCGCGGTCCCCGGGTTTGCCCGGCAGGTTCAGCGGCGGTGCCGGGGCCACCCGCGCCGGCGGGGGCCCGGGTGGCCCGGCCCATCCCGCGCTGTGCGGGGACTGCACGGGTGAGGGGACCGGCAGCGGGTCTGGGGCTGGCGGGGCCGTGTGGTGGCGGGCCGGCCTGAGGGCAATGGCCAGGGCGATGGCCCAGCCCACCAGCGTCCAGCCGGCCAGGACGTTGAGGGTCACGACCGCGGTCAGGGCGGGAACGTGCCGGGCCCGGGCGATCAGGGCTGGCAGGAGATATAAGGCCGCCGACGCGGCAGCGATATCGGTCGCCGCGACCGAGGTGATGAGGGAGGAGATCAACAGGCCCTCCTTGACGGCTAGCAGAGGCGTGCCCCCATGGCCGGGGCCTTCACGATGCATTACCAGCCTTGATATGTCAACTACGATATGTCAACTACGAATAGGCATCGTTGCCATAGCAGCAAGGGATCGGTATGGTGGGGCCGCTGATCGCGACAAGGAGGCTCCACAGGTGGCAGGCACCACGCCGCCCGCCGGCACCACACCGCTGTACGCGCAGATCACCGCCGACCTCCGCGACAAGATCAAAGACGGCACCTACGGCCCCGGAGCCCTGCTGCCCGGCCGCAAAGAGATCGCCGCCCGGTACGGCGTTTCCACGATCACCGCGCAGAACGCCCTGGCCCAGCTCAGCCGCGAAGGCTACGCGCGGGCCATCAAGGGCCGCGGGCTCATCGTCCGCCGCAAGCCCACCCGCCTGACCGTGCCAGGCTGGCTCTACGCCACACCCACCGCAGACGGGTCATTCCTCGGCGGCGGGATGCTGGACCTGCACCAGCTCGACGTCTACCAGGAGGTCGCACCCGGCCACATCGCGGCCCCGCTCGGCTCCGGGGACGGCCTGGTCTGGGTACGGCGCGCCATCCACAGCGCCCCCGCCGACCCCGAACCGGTCCAGATCCACCACAGCTGGCTCACCGGCCTCGGCGACGACGCGGCAACCGCGCTCGCCGCCCACAATCCAGCCCTGCCCTGGCCCGGGGCAGTGCAGCAAGTCACCGGCCGCACCATCACCACCGTGCAGCAGCACACCCAGGCCCGCGCCGCTAATGCCTTCGAGGCTGGAACCTTCGGTATCCGCGACGGCGCCGCCGTGCTGGTCAGCCACCTCACCACCTACGACCACGCACACCAGCCCATCGAGCACTCCCGGTACGCCTGGCCCGCCGACGCCGTCCAGATCAGCACCCAGTACGGCTACCCGGCCAGCCTCCCCCACCAGCCCTGAGGCACCCGGACACGGCCACGTGTCCGCGTCCTTACCACTAAAGCGACGTAACCCAGGAGAATGCACGCGCGCCGCGACGGCGGGTGGGTGCGGGGTTCCTTCCCACCCAGGCCACCCCGGCCACGCCACCTGCGTCAGCCAGCTCTGCCTGCCTGGCATTCACCGGCTGTACCCGCGACCAGCAGGCCGCCGCCGTGCGCCCGCGCATCTGCGGGAGTAGCCAGATCAGTTGCAGACCCCGAACCCGGCGGATAGCGTTTCATTTTGTTATCTTTTGGCACCCGGATTGGATCACTGGATGGCTGCTGGGAAGGACACCATCCCGGCTCCTGCCAGGACTAATCCCGTGATCTTCCAGCAGTTCCCGCAGCCCATTCGCCAGCTATACCGCTTAGTAGTTACCGAGCGCAGTCTGCCGGCGCGTCATGCGAAGCTGTGCAAGCTTGGGGAGGGTGCTCTGGCGTATATGGCGTCGATGGCGCTGTCGGACTACCGGAACCGGCGCCATACCGATCCTGACCCGAAAACCGAAGCCGTGCTGGCTGGGCTGAAGCGGATCTCGATGGGCCAGTACCTGCAGCTCTTCCGTGTAGCCACAGATGCCATCCAGCCAGCCCTGTTCGACTACAAGCTGAGCCGCCCGGACAACTGCATCGCCATCAGCCGGTTCGCCGCAGCGTATTCTGCGGTCCAGGAAGCTATTGACCTGGAGGCACAAAACCTGCGCAAGCTTGTTCTTCAGCGACTTGAATCACCAGCCAGGGGCACGTGGCTAGGTTTCTGGGACAAGCTGGTCGAGTACCGTAACCGGGCCGAGGCTCATCCCACTGCATACAACTGGCCGATTGCCCACCCGGACTATTACGCCATACTCACGCCCCTGCTGGAAAACGCTCTCGTCGAGGCACTGACCGCTCCCCATGTCGAGCGTGTTTTCCGGGATCACCCAGTCGCCACGCTCTCGCACATCGCCTATGACGTGGACCGGTACCTGCATGAGGTGTCCGGTGAGGACCTCGGCCTGCCGTTCGAGTCGGTGATATCGATGGACCGCAGCGTCACGGACATCTGGTCTCAGGACTCCTGGCAGGCCCGGCCAGGGTGCCTGCTCATGCTGGCGAAACTGCCCAGCGGCGCCTATGAGATCACCGGGCTCATGCACGACCTGGCCACCGGCGGGCCACCTGCCCCACTGTCCGCAGCCACCCTCCAGCAGCCCCGCGTTGTCGCGGCACATGCGGGATCCACCAGCCCATGGCGAGCCGCGACCAGGACGGCCGCCGGGACGTGCGGGGAACTCGTCCAGGGTTTCACCTCCCACGGTGTGCCGTTCCACGTGACCTGCCCCATCGCCAAGACAGCTACAGTCACCGTGACCGCCCGGCCCGCACTGGAATTCACGATCACCCAGATCGACCCGGGCCTGAGCAAACTGGCCCAGGCCCTGCGGCGGACCTCCACTGTGCTGGCCCTTGAGCCGCTGGAAATCCGGGTCGAGCACTGGAGCGACCTGGACGTCGGCAAAGGCATGGGATCCAGCACCGCCGACATTGTCGCCGCGGCCCGCGCGCTCGCCGCGATCGCCGGCCAGGACCTCTCCCCCGCTCAGCTCGCCGGTATCGCGGCCTCGATCGAGTCTTCCGACGGCAGCATGTATCCCGGGCTGATCGCGTTCAACCAGAAGACCGGCGAGGTGGTGGAGACCTTCGCCTGGTGGCCTCAGTTCGTGATCTTGATGATCACTCCCGCCCAGGTGTTCAACACCGAGTCCGCCGATTTCAGCGGCAAGCACACCTTCGGCACACAGTTCGATGAGATCCTTGCCACCCTGCACGCAGCGGCGGCACAGCGGGACACCGTAGCCTTTGCCGAGGCCGCGACACTGTCGGCCAGCATCAACCAGCGGTTCGTCCCCAACCCCTACCACGCGCTGCTGGAAGACAGAATCGGTGACTTCGGGGCGCTCGGCATCAACGTCGGCCATACCGGCACAGTCCTCGGCCTGCTTTTCGACGCCGCCGACAGCGGGGCCATGAAAGCAGCCGCGTCAGCCTCCGTGGAGCTCCAACGGCTGCTGCCCCCGGCGGCGAAGATCGACGTCACGCTCACCCCGGCATCCCCCGATGAGCACTGACGCCCGCCACCGCCAGGGCGGGGACCTGCGGGACCTCGACCCCACCCGGCTCGACCTCAGCACCTGCGTGAACCCCCATGGACCGCCCGGCGCGGTCGTGCAGGCACTGCGGAGCATGAGCGCCGATGCCATCCGCAGGCATCCCTACGGGGCAGCCGAGGACGTCGAGGCGGCATACGCCCGCTACACCGGGCAGCCGGTCACCGAGTTCGTCGCGGGGCGGGGAGCCAGCGACCTGATCTGGACCCTCGCACGCCACCTGGACGGGAAACGCGTTGGCCTGCCCATGCCCGCCTACACCGAGTTCCGCCGGGCCTTCCCCGATGCCCGGCCTTTCGGCGGCGGGGCGTCCACTCATCCCGCCGAGGTGCTGGACGAGGCGATGCAGGCGTGCGATGCCGTGATCATCTCCAATCCGCACAACCCCACCGGCCAGGCCATCCCCGCCATCGACCTGGCTGCGGTCGCCGCCCGGCATCCCGCATCGCTGCTCGTGGCCGATGAGTCCTACATCGACTTCCTGGACGGCCCCGCCCCCATCACCCTGATCGGGTGCGGGCTGGGCAACGTCATCGTGCTCCGCTCCCCCAGCAAGTTCTTCGGCCTGGCCGGGGCGCGGTCCGGGGTGGCCTGGTCCCTGCATCCCCTCCCCAGTCAGTGGCGGCACACGCGGACCAGCTGGCCCGTATCCGCCTTCGCCGCCACTGCGCTGCACACAGCACTCGCCAGCAGCGCCTGGGCCACCAGCACACGCCAGCTCCTGGCCAGCGACACCAAGTGGCTCACCGGGGCGCTGACCGGTACCGGGCTGGAGATCACGGCGGGAGTCCTGCATTTCCGGCTGCTCACCGGTACCGCGGCCGCGATCGGAAGATTCGCCGCCCACCTGGGCTCATGTGGCGTCGCGGTGCGGGTCCTGGAGGAGGCCTACGGTGTGGGTAAACCGGCCGTACGGATCTCGGCGCCCCGCTGCCAGGACCAGCCCACGCTGTCCGCCGCGCTGCAGAGCCTGTGGGAAGGGCCATGACCGCGCGGCGGCCCGCAGAACAGCAGCTCCCACCACCCACCGGGCGGCAAACAGCAGCGGGCCAGCGGTCCCGGGCCAACGGGAAGCCACAGAGCACCCGGGCACCGGCCGAGTCGCGTCCCGGCGGCAGGACGCACTGGTCGCGGGCCATCGCCTGCGTGTGCTTCGAACTGGCAGGGCCTGAGATCAGCGCAGGTCCCTGGCTACCCGGCCCATTCCCGGTCCCGCTGCCAGATGGCCGGGTCGCGGGCCGGATGGCCCGGGCTACCTACTTCCAGGCCCGGGCCGCGGACGTCCTGTACGGACCTGACGGCGGCTCCACACCCTGCCGCTGGCACCGGAAAGCCGAGGGGGCCCAAGTCGGCGGCGATGCCGTGCTCGGAATCGAGCTGCTCAGGCTCCCCCGTTTCACCACCACGCAGGCCACCAGCCGTGCCGGGGCTGCGGCGAGCGCCGCCGGCCGCTATCTGGGTGTCCTGCACCTGGCGCTGGACCGTGGCAACCCGGTTGCCAGCCTGGCGGCGGCGGTCCGGCTGGACCCCGCTGACCCGTCCTGCGCCCGGCGCCGCGAACTCTACGCCCAGCTCGCCGGCCCAGGATTCCGGATCCCCCCGGCAGCGCGCCGGGCGCTGGCGGTCACCATGCTCACGTCCCGGGACCGGCTGCGGCCACCGCCCGGCAGCCCCGAGCCCTGGACCGCCACCGACGGGTGGCTGTGGACGGTCGCCTCGGCCACACCATTGCAGCACTTCTGCCCCGACACCGGCGACCCCGATGCCCTGGCGGGAACGGTGTATCTGTCGTCGTCATGGCGCGCGCTGGTCCTGCGCGATGGCGTCGGTTTTCTCGGCCTGGTCCCTGACCGTGGGGATCATGCCAGCTTCTTCGACTGGGCAGAAAGCTACATCCGGTCCCTGTACACCGACGTCGCCCTGCTGGCGGCGCTAGAACGCGACGCGCTGGACGGCTTCGCTAACCACCTGGGTCACATCGGGAGCCGGTTCGAGAAATCCTGGCAATACCGGCAGCTGGTCAACGAGGTCACCGAGTTCAGGAACGTGTTCTGGTGGGAAAACGTCACCCGCCACGGAAACGCCAACCGGATCCTCGAACAGCTCCACACCGCCCACGGCACATCCCGCCTGTTCAGCCGCGTCATCGCCGACCTGGACGCCTTCCGCCAGCAGGTCGAGGCCCAGGCACTCGAAGTGACCCTCCAGGTCCAGGCCGCCGAAGACAGGCGGTCACGCCGGTTCGAGCACGCCGCATCCGTCGCCGTCATCGCCCTAACCCTGCCCGTCCTGCTCTTCGCCGCCCTGGCGCTGCCCGTCCAGGGACTCACCTCAGACGGCCACAACCTCCCGCCCTGGCTCGTCGCCGCCCTCGGCGCGGGGGCCATGCTGGCTGGCGCCATCACCGGCGCCATCGGCGGACGGTGGATCTCACAGCGGGCACCAGCAAAAGAAAATGAGCCGCCCCCAGGGTGAGCCGGGTTGTGGTCATTGTTCAAGTTCCCTAGCGGCCATCAGCAGGAGATCCTGGCTGGCGCGCTCGTCCAGGGCGCATCTGGAGATGGCGGTATAGGCGGCTTCGTACTGCTGCACGTCGCCGGGGGCGTCCAGGTACAGGTCGCCGGTCAGGCCGGGAACATACACGGTGGTTTCGTCAGGCACTGCGCCGGTGTGGGACGGGAAGCGCAGCAGCGTAAACGGCCCTGCCCGCAGCCCCGGGTGCATCCCGGCGGCGAACGGTACTACCTGCAGGCGCAGGTTCGGCAGCACGGCCAGCGTGGCCAGGTGCCGCAGCTGCCCGCCCATCACCTGCGCGCCGCCTGTTGGGCAGCGCAGGACGGCTTCGCCGAGGATCAGCGTGACCTCCAGTGGCGTACTGGCTCGCGTGACCAGCATCTGGCGGGCCGTGCACTCGTGAACCAGTTCTTCGATCTGTTGTGTGCCGGCGTCGGGGTGGCTGCTGGTGATCAGGGCGTGGGCGTAGGGCGCAGTTCGCAGCAGCGCCGGTATCTGGCTGGGTTCGAATCCCTGGATCAGGCAAGCCTGTTCTTCCAGCCTGGCGTACACGTCAAATGCGCCGGGGACGGCCTCACCGTGGGGGTGCCACCAGCCCTGCGTCCGGGTGGACCTGGCCAGGCCGGCCAGGGCCTGGGCCAGGCCGGGTGGTGCGCCGTATAGGGAGCACATGGCTTCGACGTCCAGACCGCGTACCGTTGTCTGCCCGGTTTCGATTCGCCACAGCTTGGGTTCCGACCATTCCAGCGCTGCTGCGGCGGCTTTGACTTTGAGCCTGGCCTGCTGGCGCAGATCGCGCAGAGACCAGCCAAGCAGCCGGCGTGCCACGCCCGAACCAGACATCGTGTGGGCAGTCATCAGCATCCTCCCTTGTAGTTTGCGAGTTGTGACCGCTCGTCCTTGGCGGGCGGGGCCCGGTCCGGGCCATGTCGGGCTCGATCCAGCGGGGGTATCAGCGACCGGATCAGCGGATGCGCCGGGCTTGCCTCGCCGGTTTGCCTGGCGCTGACCATGTGGGTCCTGCGCGTGGGGAGCATGAGTACTCCGCATGCCCGGCGGAAGGTGATCCGGCGCCGCGCGGAGACCAGTCCGGTCCGTGGGCGCCTGAGCTGGGGTAAGTCTCATCGCCGGCTGACTCAAGAAGCGGCGGGAGTGTGTCCAGCTTGTGCGAGGTCGAGATCAAGATCGCCGGCCAGCGTCCGGTACGCGGAGACCCAGTCCAGCTCAGCGGCGTGGCGTGGGCACAGCAGCGCTGGATGCGTCACGCAATCTGGGCACGGTTGCGCGGCTGCGGCAGCCCTCACGCCGATCGCATCGGCCAGTGCCTGGCGCACGATGCCACGCTCCCCTTCATCTGCTTCTGCCAGCTGCACTGCGGTGACGCCGAGCATCTGCAGCAGTAATGACCGGAGTTGGTCTATCCAGCAAGCCATGGGCTGGCCTGGCAGTCCGCAACACGGCAGCGGTCCAGCGGCTGGCAGTTGCCGAAGCGCGTGCCGGGCCGTGTCCCGGCACGCGCGGGCCTGCCCGGTCCCCTCGATCACCGTGAGCAGGTCTGCGAGATAGCCGGTCAGCGTGGTGAACGGGGCGCTCTCGTCGGCGAATGACACGTGCCCCGCCTGGACGTCCGCAAGGTACGCGCGGGCCCGGTCCACGAGGTGAGTGGTCTGCTTGAATTCAGTCATGGATCCTGTCTCCTAGGCGAGATGGGTTCCTAGGGCCGCCACGGTGTTGGCGCACTGCGGCGGCCCGCCCCGAGTGCCGGGTAAACGCCCGGGCAGGGTAGAGCCACTCTTACCGGCGGTTCAAGCCTGCCCCGATGGCCACGGTCCCTGCCGCGCCAGCGCTGCCGCTGATGGCGTACGTCATCACGGCTCGTCCCGGACCGGGCGCTCGATCGCGATCCAGGCCTGTTTCGCCGGGGTAAGGCCGGTGCACGTCGACGTGGGCTCTGCGCCGTATGAACCGGGGAAGAGACCGGTCACGATCTGAAGGCCCCGGCCCGACTCCCCGTCGGCCGCTCCTGCACTGGCTGCCCGCAGCAGCCTGCGTTCCAGCTCGGCGTGGTCGTCCCCGCCATCCATAACCGCGATTTTCACGAAGTCCCTGGCGAGGAGGATGCGGAGTTCATACGGCCCTGGTGCGTGCAAGCGGGCGTTGGCAACCAGCTCGTGGACCGCCAGCTCGACCTCAGGCAGCCTGGTTAGGACCCCAGCACCGGCCAAGATACTTACGACGAGGCGCCGCGCCCGATGTTCCGGCCGGGGTCCGTGGAGGCAGCGGATGATCGCATACCTGGCGTGATTCGCCGGGTCACCTACCGCGGCTGCGGTTAAACCTCTGGTCATCGGCAGGCATCCCCGGCACGTTCGGGCAGCCGCGCGATCCGCTGCTCGCCCAGACACAGCTGGCCGCCGCCCCCGCACCGGCAGCCACGCTCGTCGCCAGCCAGCCCATGGGTGGCGAACTCGGTAACTAAGACCTGGAGATATCCCGCCAGGTCAGGCTGGCACGCACCTGGGGAAGCCTGCCCATTGTCCCGGGAGGCTACTAGCCGAACGCCGGAATGCCAGGACCGGCAGATCACAGCTGGCCGGGGACTCGCCCTGTAGGGGCGGCCCACGGGGAGCACGGTCGTGCTGATGTCTGTGGATATTGATGCGGGTGTGCGGGTGGTCCCGGTCCTCATCGTTGCCGCCAGGGGATAAGGGCAGTCAGACCCCGTTCAGGTGGCCGCTGCCAGCTGCCGATCCAACGGTGGCCAGCGTAACCACATTAGGAATATTCCTCTAGTCATTCCCGCGAACGTTTCAGAGTACGATTTGGCGGATGTTACGGCTGACAGGCTGGCACCAAGCCGGTCTTCCGGCACACTGACTGCGATCCGGAAGGAAGCGGCAGCCATGACCGAAGCGGCACGCAACCCCACCGCAGTGCGGCGGGAACTCGGCCAGCGACTGCGCGGCCTGCGCACGGCCAAGGACATGACCGTGGCCGAAGCAGCAGAGCGCGCCGGGTTCTCGCAGTCCAAACTCACGAAGATCGAGCTTGCCCAGGCGGTGGCCACCCGAGACGACGTCCTCAAGATGCTCACCGTGTACGAGGAGACGGACCCGCAGCAGCAGGACCTGCTGCTCGCCATGGTGCGGGCCGGCGCCACCAAGGAATGGTGGGAAGGACACCGTGCCCTTCCGCCCAAATTCGGCAGCTACCTGGGCCTGGAATCAGTGGCCACCGTCCTGCAGGCATACGACACCCACCTCGTACATGGGCTGCTGCAAACCCCCGACTACGCCCGGGCACTGCTCAGGGCAGTACGCCCCGAACTGCTGCCACACGAGATCGACCAGCTTGTCGAGCTCCGGATGCGCCGCCAGCAGATCCTGACCCGCACCGACTCTCCACCCCCGACCATGTGGTCCATCATGGACGAGGCCGTATTGCGGCGGCAGATCGGCGGCCGGGAAACCATGCATGCCCAGCTGGAGCAACTCATCAAGCGCAGCGCACTGCCGAACGTCACCCTGCTAGTCATGCCCGACGACCTCGGCGCCCACGCTGGCCTCACCGGGCCGCTCGCCATCTTCCAGTTCGAGGCCAGCGCCCGTCCCGTGGTCTACGTCGAAGGCCAGGCAGGTAATCTCTACCTGGAGAAAGACGACGATCTCCGCCGCTGCCAGCAGACCATGAACCACATCCTCGCCGCCGCACCCGGCCCCGAACGATCCCTCGCGCTCATCCGGGAGGTGGCCAAGGAGATGAAACCATGACACAACCCGATGAGCTTCCGCCCTACCCGGCACCGGAGGAACTTGACCACGCGGCCTGGTTCAAGGCCAGCGCGAGCAACGGCGGCACCGGCTGCGTCGAGGTCGCCCACCTAGCCTCCTGGACCCTCATACGCGACTCCAAAAACCCCGACCGCCCAGCGCACTGCTACACCCCGCACGAGTGGGCATGCTTCCTCGACGGGGCACGAAACGGCGAGTTCGACCGCCCCTGACCGACTCCGGAGTAACCGGTTGCGAACGGATAGGCGCGCGAGTACTCCAGATTCTCGGTCACGGTCAGCCGCTGGTACAGCCCGGAGACTCCGGCATGACCTCGATCCACCGGCCGGATCTCCGCAGCGCCATCCGACCCCACCGGGATGCCCGCCACCACGGCCGATTCGGACGTCAGTGAGATCAGCGTCCCAGGATCCGCACCGTCGTGGTCTTGCCGATGACGGTGTGGGGGCACCATATGTTCACCACCGGCGCGGTGCTGCTGTTCATTCTTCTCGCTGATGAGCCTGCTGATCGCGATGCCCGCCGGGAAAAGAGCCGGGAGCGCGCGCGGTGTCCAGCGTCACAGCGTCAGCGCCCGCCCGGGCGCGAGGCTCGCCTGCAGGGCCGACGTGAACCGCCGATCGAGGTCGGCGCCATGCCGGCCTGGACGTGGCTGAGCACGGCGGTGACGGCGTTACGGAACGCAGTGGAGTTCGCGTCGGCCGGCCCGGCCGCGCCGGCTTGACCGGCAGGGGCGACCCGGGCCTGGCGGGTCGTGCGGTCTGATGGCTGCACCTGTTCCCCTGGACGGGGTACTGGAGACACTGGCTGCCAGGCCGGTTCTGCGCAGTTCCCTGACCGCCGAGTCCAGAACGTGGCTGGGAGATTGACGACCTGGACGCGTACGAGGTAACCGGCCGCCTGTGGGTCTGCCCCGCGCACTCCGTGTGCGACCCGTCAGGAGCTGACCGCTCATTGCGTGACCGCGAAACGCCCGAGAGGCCTCCTCGGCCCAAGAATCGGCTGGCTGTCTCTGGCGCTCAGTAGAATTCGACGCCATGAACCGGCAGGAGGCCTTCCGCCACCTCAGCGGCTACTGGGCCGAGGTGGGTAGGGCCGAGAAGCAGCCACCGCTCTCGGGAGATCGCCGGGTTGTGGTGAAGGTCGTCAACGAGAACCTGCCGACGATCAACAAGGTTCTCAGAGGCCTGGGCCCAGACATGCGCCTGATCCGCGCCTCCAAAGTCAGTCACCATCTCGCCGCCTGGCCACTCGTTGCACGCGCCCTTGAAATCCTCCGCACCTGGGATGAGATGGCCGCTGCGCGGCAGGCGGTTGGCGTGCCGGTGTTGCCAATGACCCTGCTCGACCCAGTAATCAGTGAGGTGGCGCTGCCACTGTGGGAGGCAGAGAAGTACCGCCAGGCTGTGAACGATGCGGCCACCAACCTCAATAGCTACGCCCAGACCCGGATCGGCCGCCACGACATCTCCGACAAGGATCTGATGGGACAGGCCCTCAGCGACAAGGAGCCCGAGGCCGGTAAGGCACGCTTGCGGTGCCCCGGCAGCCCGAACAGCGAGACTGTGAGGTCACAGCAGGAGGGCGCGCGGGCGTTCGCCATCGGCACCTTCCAGGCCATCCGGAACCCAGCCCATCACCTGCCAGGGGATTGGAACCCGGTCACAGCGTTCCACCATCTCACGGCGCTCAGCCAGGTGGCTCACTGGTTCCGTCACTGGGACGTCGTTGAGTACTCTCCTCCGCCACCCGATTACTCGGTGATCAGCGCAGCTCTTGAGCAGTACGTCAAGGCGCAGACGCAGGCCCGTCCGGCGCTGACCCCACCGCGCGAGTAACTCCCCCTGGCCCAAGTGTCGATCGGGCCAGGGTGTCGGAGGTGATCTGTACGCTCTGGGCCATGACCGCCCTTGCCTCTCTTCCCAGGCCCCGAGTCGTCAACGTTCGGGTGAAGTCTCAGCCGGTCGCAGGTCTCTCATCGCCGCTCCTGCCGATCGTTCAGAGGGCTGCGGAGATGCAGCGGGTGGTGATGTCGGCCCACCTGGAGATCTTGAACACCCACATGCAGTCGCCACTGACCCAGACGCTCGGCCAAGTGCACCTGCAGCTAGTCAAGAACAACAGCCTGTTCAGAGCCCACACGCAGTGGCCGACCGGGCATGTCTTCGGCCAGATGTATGTGCAATCACCCGCCCTAAAGGTTGTCCAGCGCCCGGAGCCGACGCTCGGCTTGTACCTCCAGGCGGAACTGAAGGGCATCATGAGTAGCGTCCAGAGCCTGGCCAGAGCAACTGCGTTGGACGTCTTGGCGCAGAACCACCTCGGCACACTCAGCAAGATCTCGGCCATTTCCGCAGCCTTCCATCTCCCCGCGGATCCGGAGCTGTACCGTGCCGAGACCGCAGTACGCGGGCAGCTCCCGCAGACGCGTGAGCAGCTTGTCCAGGTAGAGCAGGCCGCCGTGAGGGCGCTGACCGATCCGGCACGGCTCTCGATGATCCAGCGCATGACTAGCGGGATAACTCGCCGTGACCTCGTCGAACTGGAGAACTACGGGCTCTTGGTCCTGGCAGCATGGTTGCTCTTCCACCTCGCGCTGCTACCCAACGGCATGAAGGCCGTCGAGGTAATCGGCGTCATCGCCGCGACTGCGGCCATCCTCCAGAACCGGCGATCAGGCGAATAGGACTAGGATGACCACCTACGTAGATGACGAACTACCTCCGATAGCCATCGCGCCTCCTCGATCCAATCCTGAGAGCTGCACGATGTGGGTCCGCTCGCACGGCGAGATGATGATGCTGCGTGACATCGACGGCCGGTGGGCGCTGTTCTTCTTCGCAGCGAACAATAGCGTGCAGTTCCAGAAGTTCCACGGAACCACCGACCCGAAGAAGGCCGCCGGGATGATGCGGAAGTACGTCAGCGACCAAGGCCTGGTACCGCCCGAGGATCTAGACGACTAGTGCCTCTTCGCGGCCTTGGACAGACCATGCAGCATAGCACCGGCCGGGTTGCCTTCAGCGCCGAGACGTCGAGCCGCGCTGAGGCGTACTTCCGCTCGGCGGCAGCGTCCTTAACGCCCGCGACGACGGTGATCCAGACGACGTTAGGGATGTTGTCCGGATCAATGGGCCGCTGTGTCATATCCCCATTTACACTGGCGATCGGGAAAGCTAGCGCGTATAACTCAGCCCAAATGCTAGACAGCATTAGCTGCCGCCTATCGGTGCTGGAGGATCGGCATAGGGAAGGCCCACAGCGTCCGCCTTGTTCTGGAGATTAAGATCGCCCGTGATCAGCACGACCACCCCTGCCGGATGGTCGCTCTGAAGCCGGAGTGCCGCCCCCAAGATGCGATCATCTGGAACGGCGGGATCTAGCCAGGAAAGCACCGACCTTGCATCGACCTCGCGGTGCTCCAACCGCAGTCGCACCTGCCCGGCCACAGTTACCCCATCGGCGAGACTGCCACGGTCCCGCAGACCCTTCAGGCGCCGGACGACCTTATACGCCTTCTCGCGCACATCGGGTGTACGGCCCCGGTCCTTGAGATCATCCAGCTCACCCAGCACAGTCGTGACGATGTGAACCATGTAACTCGACGAGCCGACAGCCGAGCCGTACTCCTCGACCGCGGGATTCCGGAGGAGCGCGCTGGTGTCCGGCAAGAGACGAAGCGTCTTGTCCCCGGCCATCCCGGCGACGTCCAGAAGATCATCGAACGCTGCCCACCGCGCGGCGGCTACCTTCTTAGCTTCCTCGACGGTACGTGGCACCGCGTGGTCGAAAGCCCCCTCGCGCCCCACCCACTGCCGCACGAAATCGTCAGCCTTCTTGATCTTCGAACGCACTTCCGGTGTCGGATTCGGGAAGAGAAGAAGGAACCGGTCGTACCAGTCGGAGTACTTGCTAAGCAAAGCCATCCGAGCGGCCGTTAGCGCGTCGTCAGAGGGGCCCCATCCATAGTCCGAGGCGCCGACGAAAAAAACGCCACCACCTCCCGAGTTCGGATTGATGTACTTAATCGTTGAAGAGTCGATCGTAGCTTGCAGTTCATCCCCGAGAGTAGCGAGGTCTCGCCGGACTCGGGCAAGGTAGGGCTCGGGCGACACTTGAGGAACCATCCGTCTATTATCTTCGCTCCACTGGTCTTCTTCGACTACTTCCGAGAAGCTGCCTCCGAGCTGGTCCAGGGCACCGCCGAAACAGGCACTGCCCACGTTTTTCAGGATGACTCCCTCGCAGAAAGAGGAGGTATCCGCTCGGCGTGACCCAGGAAGATACCCGGAACGGATCCGCCACCACCGCCGCACACCGGTCGGCGGCGGGCTCGGTGCGCCTGACCGGGCCTGCCGGGCTGGTTACTCGTCGATCGTGTTGGCGTCGCTGGCCAGCACCGCTTCAACGCCGGCCCGCTCGCTGCGCGGACAGTGGCGGCTGCGAACGTCGGGCGGCGGCTTGAGCCTGGAGCATGAGGGGTGACTGCAGGCTGCGGCAGCACGGTGTCCGTGTTATCCGCCGCCGAGCTGGATTGCTTTGACGATGAGGAGCAGGACGGAGATGATCAGGTAGCCGCGGAGGACGAGCATGCCGAGCTTGGTTCCGGGTGACCAGGTGACGGGCTTGAGCAGGGCCAGTGGGGGCATCCGCCAGGTGCTGCGCTCCGCGGGCGGCACTGGGGGCGGAGCCGGCTGGCCGCCGCGCCTGGCCTGGGTGTGTCTCAGCCATGTCCCGGCGGCCAGGACCCCGGCGGCAAGGCCGGCGGCCAGCCACAGCGCCACAGTGCCCGCGTGCAGGTGGGGGAAGGCGGTGGTGACGACGAGTACGCCGGATAGCACGAGCAGGGCGCCGAGGATGAAGCCGGCCAGGATGTTGAGCCAGCGCGGGTTGACCCAGGGGCCGAGTACCTCGCGGTCGTTGCAGAGCAGCAGCAGGAAGACGGTGGCGCTGGGCAGGAGCACGCCGGCGAGTGCCTGGACGCCGGTGGTGATGAGCCCGAGGGGGGCGCCGGGGATGAGCACGATGATGGCGGCGACGATGACCAGGGCGGTGTAGCTGGCGTAGAACTGTTTGGCGTCGCGGAAGCTGCGGTGCAGTGAGTGCTTGATGCCGAATACGTCGCCGAAGGCGTAGCTGGTGGCGAGGGTGACCGCGGCGGCGCCGATGATGCTGGCGTCCAATAGCACGATGGAGTACAGGGCGCCGAGTATGTACCCGTGGCGGGTGAGGGCGTTGGCGATGCCGA
>Ga0335078_10006225_pt1 | contig 17662 bp, 14 predicted proteins | sample Lox_Sample_32_FD_206711 | JGI IMG/M metagenome (GOLD analysis project Ga0335078, IMG submission 206711) | Soil microbial communities from Loxahatchee National Wildlife Refuge, Florida, United States - Lox_Sample_3.2 | ecosystem: Environmental > Terrestrial > Soil > Wetlands | place: USA... | reverse complement strand
AAGAGCGGTAATTTTCCAGTGCACTGTTTTGTCCTCCTCGGTGTTTCTCTTAACCAGCTGAAACATTACCGAGTTAGGGCGGAACAGTGCTATTTAATTTCGGGATTCAGGCTTAGGTTCAGTGGTGGGGTCCGCTGCTGCGCTTTCCGGCCATAGAAACTCTCTTTCTACGCCATCCCACGAAAATGGCTTTCCTCTCATTTCGTGAACGATAGGGATGCCTTTTTTAGCGGCAAGTTTCTCGAGGTTCGCGAGCGCGGCGGACGAAACTTCTCGCCCGATCCACAGCGTACCCACGCGAAAGTTCTCGAGGATGGCTGTTAGGCCACCGATGTGGTCCTGATGCGCATGCGTTAGCGCGACAACGTCCAATTTCTGAAAACCGCGCGACCACAGGTAGGGCGAGACAGCTTCTTCTCCTGGATCCGTTCCGTTGTGTTCTTCACGGCCGGCAAATCCGTTGAAAACTCCTCCACCGTCAATGAGCATGGTTCTGCCGTGCGGCGACACCACGAAGAGCGAGTCGCCCTGCCCCACGTCCAACACCGTTAGCTCCAGCTTTCCGGCGGACCATCGCGGCGCGAAAGGGAACAGCGCGACTGCAAGAGCGCTCAGGGCGAGTGCCGTTGCAGCTGCGCGCCAAGCCCATCCGCGCCAAAGGCGGGGAACTTGGCCACAAACGCAGAGAAGCAGGGCTGCGGCAAGGAACAGCACGTGGAGCAACCAAGCCACCAGCGAAAGGGCACTGGCAAACCAAAGCAGCGAGCGTTTTGCGAGAAAGACTCCGACGACGATAAGAAGGGTTACCGAAATGAATCCTACGACCAGCCATCCGGGGGAAGAAATTCGTTGTGACAACCACGCGGTGTGGCCAAGCACAGCGCCGGCTGCAAACACAGCGGCGATGGCTACAGCCGGAAGTCTCATGAGATCTTTCGCAACCGCACGAGCGTCTCGATATGAAAAGTCTGCGGGAAAAGGTCGAAGAAATGCACTTCGCTCAGCGCATAGCGCACATTTGGGGCCGCGATCTCTTTCGGCTTGCGCGCCGAATTCGTGAGCACTGCCAGATCCCGCGCCAGTGTGGAGGGATCGCACGACAGGTACACGATCTCCGCGGCGGACAACTCCGCGAGGTGCGCGGCCGTCTGCGCACCCAACCCAGCGCGCGGCGGATCGAGCACGACAAAGTCCGGGCGCTCTTTTGTCTTTTTCAGAAAATCTTCGGCATGCTCATTGTGAGTCGTGATCGAGACTCCCGCCGCTTCCGCATTGGCATAGAGGTCACGCGTAGCCGCCAGATTTGCGTCCACGCTCACGACTCTTTGGAAGGATCGCGCGAGAGGCAGCGTGAAGAAGCCCACGCCTGCATACATATCGAGAGCTGTTTGGCCGTGGGCTCCTTGCGTTACCGTCTTCAGCAACTCCTCGATTAAGAAGCGGTTGACCTGGAAGAACGACAAATGGCTGACGCGGAATTGCAATCCGCCGGCTTCTTGCACGAGGTAGCCTGGTCCGGTGAGTTCGAACTTGTTCTTTTTTTTGTCGAGCAGAAGCAAGCTCTCCAGTTCTGGCAAGGCCTGGCGAAAGCTATCCGTGAGTTTCGCGGCAGGCGCGGCGAAACGTTCGAAGGCGACATTCAATGCGATTTTTTTGTCCGCGGAATCGGCAAACGCTTCAATTTCAAGAGTCCCGGCGGGCAAAGTCCCTGCGCGGGCCAGCTCCTGCAGGCTGCGAAACGTCTGCGCCAGTTGCGGCGAAAGTACAGGGCATTCGTCTATCGGAAGAATCACGGAACTTTCCGGCAAGAAATAGCCAAGCGCGCGAGGCTTGCCCTCCCGCAACGCCCACTGCGCACGGTTCCGGTAGCCATACGGCGCGGCTGTATGTTCTTGAATTGCGCCGTCCCACGAAATGCCACCCAGGCGGGACAGCGTCTCGCGCAAAATGTCTTTTTTCAGCCGGACCTGCTCAACGGGCGCAATGTGCTGGTAGTGGCAGCCGCCGCAGGACTGAAAGTGCGGGCACGCTGCTGCGACGCGCTCTTTTGCAGGTGTGGTAACTTCCCGCAAATCCGCCCAAATCAGCTGTTTCTTTCTCGTCCGCTCTGCGGCGCGCACCGTTTCACCGGGCAACACATACGGAACGAACACCGTGCAGCCATCCGTGTGCGCCAAGCCGTCGCCTCCGTAGACAAGCTTCTCGACCGATAATAGTAACTCATTAGCCATTCTCGTGGACCCCATTCTGCGACGTTTCGCGCGGAAAGAAAAGGAGATCAGCTTCGCAACACAGGACTCAAGAAAAGTAGAAGAGGCTCAGCCGCGGCAAGCCAAACTCTTCGAGCAAGCGCTTCTGCATGTATTGTTTTTCCACCAGCACAAGTTGCTCGGCTTTCAACTTTCGCCGGTACACGGCAAGTTGCCCATCCATTTCGCGGCGAATCTTTAGCATCGTCTCTTCGCGGACCTCGCTCGTCAAGGCCGCTTGCAGCTTTTCGTCCAGGATCGTCAAGCGCCTTTCGAGGTCCTCGAGGTCGAGGGCGCCCGGCGCGTCCAGCAATACGCCGCAAGCCGCGAGCGAGGTGGCGATTTCGCGCAATCGACCGGCGAAGGCGGCGTTGGCTGACTCCAATGCGCTCGCTGCTTTTGTGATTTGCGCTTCATTCTTGGCGAAATACGTTTTTAATTCGTCGCGTGAAAACGGTTCTTTAGCGGCAGCTCGGCCGTTTTTCGGTGTACTTCCCGCGGCGGCCTCCAGTTGCTCTTCCGCGGCTTCGAGCACGGCGTCAGTGCAATACGCCAGGCTTTTCAGCGGTTTTCCGGCGCCGCGCCGCGAGCGTTGATAGCTTTCAAACGCGCTATCTATCCCTTTCAGCACCGCTTCCAGCGGCACACCTGCCTTTTGCCACGTTTCCATGATGGCCCAGTCCAGCGGCGACACCAGAAGATGCGCGCCGCGCTTTTTCCAGAAATAATCTTCAATTTCGGTGAAATAGTTGAAGTAGTTCCAGGTGTCCATGGATTTTGCCGCTGCGAGGCGGAGCATCTGTTCCGGGTGGCTGCCGAACCGCGTCGCTTCGCAAGTCGGCGTCGCCTATTTCTGCGCTTTCTTTGCCGGAGCCGCTGCCGGCGCAGCGTCGTGCCCTCCGCGAGTCGCGGCGTTGCTCTTTCCCGGCTCCGCAGGCTGGTTTTTCTCCCAAATCAGCCGCAATCCCGTTAGCGTCAGGAACTCATCCGTGTGCTGAATCTGCTTGGAGCCTTTGGCCACGAGGCTAGCCTGACCACCGGTGGCAACCACGGTGACCGGGCCGCCCAACTCCGCCTTCATGCGCGTGAGCATGCCGTCCACCATGTCCACCGCGCCGTAATACAGCCCGGCCTGCATGTGCGTGACGGTGTTTGTGCCGATGACTTTTCCGGGATCCTTAATTTCGACACGCGGCAAGCGCGCCGCTCGCGAAAAAAGCGCCTCCGAAGCGATGCCCAGCCCCGGCGCGATGACGCCGCCGAGGTACTCGCCTCGCGCGGAGATGGCGTCAAACGTAATCGCTGTGCCGAAATCCACCACGATGCACGGCCCGCCATACTGGTGAAACGCCGCGACGCCGTTGACGATGCGGTCGGCGCCCACTTCCAGCGGGTTGTCTACCAGTACGGCCATTCCTGTTTTCACTCCCGCTTCCACAAAAAGCGCTTTCTGCCCCAGATAGATGCGCGACATTTCCGCCAGCGTCCAATTCACCGGCGGCACCACGGAGCTGACAATCACGCCGCCAATCGCATCGCGATCGAGCCCGGCGAGTGAAAAGAGGTTGCGCGTCAATACGCCATACTCGTCGATGGTCTGCTGCTTCGCCGTAGTCAGCCGCCAGTTGGCAATCAATTTCTCGCCGCGGAACACACCCAGCACCGTGTTCGTGTTCCCGACATCAATCGTCAGCAGCATCTAGCGTGCCTCCGCCACGTCCCCGGAAATCACCGTTGTCACCTGCCCATCGTCCCGTTTGACCTGCAGCAGCCCTTCCGGCCCAAGTCCCGCGGAAGTTCCAACAAAACTCGTCGTGCCATTCGTTACACGCACGCGCTTGCCTCGTGCAAAGCTTGAGACTGCTTCAAATTTTTCGGTCACCCCGGCCGGCCCCTCGCGCAAAAAACGATTGTAGTCGTTCTCGAATTCGCGCAGCAACCGCACCAGCAATTCCAGCCGCGACTGCTGTTTGCCGGTTTCGAGGCGCAGCGACGTCGCGATCGTCGCTAGTTCGCCGGGGAATCTTTCCTGGTTCACGTTGAGCCCGATGCCAACAATCACAAAGCGCACTTGCGAGGGCTCGGCATGCATCTCCGTCAGGATTCCGCCCACTTTCTTGCCGCTCAGCAGCAAATCATTGGGCCATTTGAGATCGGGTACGAGTCCAGTTTGCGCCTGAATCGCGGCGTGTGCGGAAAGCCCGGCCATCATGGTCAAGAGAGGCGCTTGCACGGGCGAGAGGCGCGGCCGCAAAAGAAGCGTCACATAAATTCCGGCAGCGCGGTCGGATTGCCAGGAACGTCCAGCGCGGCCGCGGCCAGCGGTTTGCTCTTCGGCCAGCACCACGGCGCCTTCGGGCTCGCCGGCATGGCCGAGTTCGAGAGCCACGCGATTTGTCGAATCAATTTTGAAAAAATGATAGATACGCTTGCCGAAGATGCTGCCCTTCAGCCGCTGGCGCAGCATGTCGGGCGTGAGAATGTCCGCCACTTTTTCCAGGAAATAGCCCGTGCCCGGCTGGCCCTTCACGCGGACGCCCAGTTCGCGGAGCCGCCTGACCCACTGCCAGACCATCGAACGCGACACGCCGATTTCGCGCGCGATTCGCGCTCCGCTGATGACAATCGTCGCGTTTTCAGCGAGGAGCGTAAGCAAAGCTGCCAGCCGTTTGTCGGTCGTTCCAGGAAGGATCTCTTGCGTCATTGCAGTTTTACTGCGCATGGGTGCGCCTAGCTTACGTTGTCCCCAGCGAGAAGGACAAGTCCGTTCGGTTCTTCAGGGTGCGCTTTCGGCGGCGGATCGCTACGTATCGTTCGATTCCAACTGGCGCAGCCGCTCCTGCAATTTCTTCAATTCCACACGCCGTTCTTCGAGAGTCGCTTCCATGCCGCGAATAATCTTCTCCGGTGCACGGCTGCGAAACGTCTCGTCGCCGAGCTGTTTTTCCTTGGACGCTATGTCCTTCGTGAGTCCTTCTACTTCTTTCTTTGCTCGAGCTACTTCAGCCTGCGGATCAACTATTTCGGCAAAGGGAATCCGAACGTCGAAACGTGGTGTCGAGCGGATTACTCCACCCGCGCCAAGCTTGCCGGAAAGTATCTGCAGCCCTGACAGGAACGCTAGTCGTAGAATCGCGTCGAGGTTTTGTTGGAATAGCTCTCTGACCGCTGCGTCCCTACCCAAAAGCTCGGCCGTAATTCTTTTCCTCGGGTCGAGCTTTTGTTCCGCACGAATGTTGCGCACCGAGGTAATAAGATACCGAATCTCCTCAAACTCTTCGAGCGACCTGGAATTCTTCCAGCTCTCGCGTGCCTCGGGAAATTTGTCTAGCGCAATCGACCTTGCCCCAGTCGATTGTGGCAACTGGTGCCACAGCTCTTCGGTCAAGAATGGCATAAACGGATGCAGCAGCCGCAGCGCCGCATCAAACGCCGCGAACAGATTTCTCCAAGCCACAATCGCCCGCCCGCGGTCCGCGCTCTGCAACTCCGGCTTTACCCACTCGATGTACCAGTCGCAAAAATCTCCCCAGAAAAACTGGTACACGCCCTGCGCCGCCTCGTGAAATCTGTAGCTGTCGAGCGCCGCGTTCACCATCTCAATCGTGCTCGCGAGCCGCGAGTACAACCACGCATCCACCAGCGATACTTTCCCGCCAACCGCATAAGGCGCCTGGGCCCGCACCTCCGGCGAGGCTAACTCCTCGAGTGCCGTCCCACCTTGCTCGAATTTGTCGAGGTTCACGAACAAAAACCGCGCCGCATTCCAAATCTTGTTGGCAAAATTTCGCGCGCTGCCCAGGCGATCATCGGACAGGATAATGTCCGTGCCCGGCGCCGCCATGGACGCCAAGCAAAATCTCATCGCATCCGTTCCGTACTGCTGATTCAGGACCACTGGATCCAGCCCGGTGCCCTTGGACTTGGACATCTTCTCGCCGCTGCCCGTGCGCACCAGCGAATGCAAATACACGACTCGAAACGGCACTTTTCCCGTGAAGTGCATCCCCAGCATGGCCATCCGCGCTACCCAGAAAAACAAAATGTCATAGCCCGTGATCATCAGGCTTGTCGGATAGTATTTTTCAAAATCCGCCGTCTTCTCCGGCCAACCCAGCGTGGAAAACGGCCACAGCCCTGAGCTGAACCAGGTGTCCAGCACATCCGGATCCTGCGTCAGCTTTCCCGACCCGCACTTTGCGCACTTCGCCGGCGGTTCTTCGGCCACGATAATCTGCTCGCAATCGCTGCAGTACCATGCCGGAATGCGATGCCCCCACCACAACTGCCGCGAAATCGTCCAATCGCGAATGTTGTCGAGCCAGTTCAGAAATTCCTGCCGCCGGTTATCGGGCACAATCTGAATCGTGTTTTCTTTTCCCGGTGCGTATTCCCGCACCGCCTGAAGCGCCGGCGCCGCCAACTCCTTCATCCGGCAGAACCACTGCGTCGAGATTCGCGGTTCGACAATCGTCTTGCTGCGTTCGCAAATCCCGATCGCATTCGCGTGGTCGGTCACTTTCTCCAGCAGCCCTTGCGCTTTCAGGTCCTCGACAATCTTTTTGCGCGCCTCGAAGCGGTCCAATCCCGCGTACGCGCCCGCCGCCGCGCTCATGTGCCCGTCGTCCGTCATTACGTCAATTTCCGCCAGGCCGTGCCGTTTCCCCACTTCAAAGTCATTCGGATCGTGCGCCGGCGTAATTTTCACCGCGCCCGTTCCGAATTCGCGGTCCACCATGGTGTCCGCGATAATCGGAATTTCGCGCTTCATCAGCGGCAGCAAAACTTTCTTTCCCACGAGATGCTTGTAGCGCTCGTCCTCGGGATGCACGGCCACGGCCGTATCGCCCAGCATCGTTTCCGGCCGCGTCGTGGCCACCGTCACGAATTCCTGCGATCCCGCCACCGGATACCGGATGTGCCACAAATGCCCAACGCGATCTTCATGGTTCACTTCCAAATCGCTCAGCACCGTTAGACATACCGGGCACCAGTTCACCAGCCGCGTCTCGCGATAAATAAATCCTTCGTGGCAAAGCTGCACGAAAACCTTGCGCACCACCCGCGACATTTCCGGCGAAAGCGTAAATCTCTCCCGCGACCAGTCGCAGCTCTCTCCAATCCCGCGCATCTGCTGCGTGATTTGGCCGCCGGCCTCGGCCTTCCATTGCCACACCCGCTTTTCAAACTCCTCACGTCCCAGCTTGTGGTAGTCAATGCCCTGATCCATCAGTTGCTTCACCACCACGCGCTGCGTCGAAATCCCAGCGTGATCGGTGCCCGGCAGAAACAACGTGTTATATCCACGCATGCGATGCCAGCGCGTCAGAATGTCGATTTCGGTGTGCTCCAGCATGTGCCCGATGTGCAGCGACCCGGTCACATTGGGCGGCGGAATAACGATGGAAAACACGGGTCCCGGAGCGCCGGGATCCGCCTTAAACAGCTCCTCTTTGACCCAGAATTCCGCCCAGCGCGGCTCAATCTGCTGCGGTTCGTAGGCTTTGGCTATCTCTCGCGCCATGCGACTCTCGATTCCTCCACAGCTCACGTCGCGCAGGTACACGGCCGCGCCTTCGTGAGCAAGGTAATCTTCGACTATACGGGCAGAAAACCAACCCCGTCAATTCAGGACAGGAACAGTTTTGGAGTTGCTGATTATTCGCTAGGAAAGGGAACTACGGCTTCTTCGCGTTGAGTTCGTCGCGGACCATCGCTTCCACGACCGGCTTGAGAATCTCCCGCGTTACCGCCTGCAATACTTCCGGGCTCATTTGCGCCAGCACCTTGGCGACGAGATCTTCCATGCTCGGCTGCGGCGTCTTCGCAGGTTCCTTGGCGGGGATGGCCAGCGGAGCCTGCGCAATCACCGTGTCGGTCACCTGTTGCGTCTCTTCGCGGATCGCTTCCACGGTCGCGGCGGGCAGCGCCGCTTCTTCTACCTTGGCCTTCACATCCTCGCTCAAGCTGGATGGCAACACATCCACGGTGGCGAATGGATCTTCCTTGGCTGCCACCACCGGATCCGGCTCCACGGCAGGAACGGGCTCCGGCTTGGCGCTTCCCGCAGGCAAATCCCAGGTGGACGCCAGTTGGCTGGCCTTCTGCACTTCCGCATCCCACGGACTCGACACCGCCGAATACCACGAATCCGCAGCCGCCGGCTTTTCCGCTTCTTTACTTGCAGCTGGCGCGCTGCTCTCGGGAGCGCTCAACGGCTCCCCCACATAATGCGAAACCGGTGCTTCTTCTTTCTGGGCCGTTGCCGCGTCTTCCGTTGCCGCGCCAGCCGCCGGCTTTTCACCCAGCGCCGCGGCCCACGCGTCCTGCGAAAACGGCACTTCCGGAGCAGGCGTTAAGGTTGCTGCGGCTAGTGGTGCCGCGGATTCGGGCGCCAATTTCGCCTCGCCTATCGGTGCCTCGGTCACCACCGCGGCTATGCCATGTTCCACTTCCGCTGCTTCCTGGAAGCTCGGAGCCTCTTTTTGCGGTACCCACCCCCCGCTGCGCGACTTGTGAGCGGGCCCCTCACTGAATGCCGTTTCGCGCCAATCCTTTACCGGGCCGCTCGACTCTTCTTCTTCGCTGCCGGAAGCGTCCCCGGCATCGCGGCGCCACGAGGAAGCCTGTTTCTCCTCTTCTTCCTCTTCAACCTCTTCCTCTTCGTCGTGCTCGGACTTCCAATCGCGCTCCAGCTCTGGCCGCGGTGTGGTGGTGGCGAACGCCAGATCGTCCTCTTGTTCGGTCGCCGGCGATTCCAACAGATTGCCAAACGCTAGCGGCTGCGACCCCTCATCGATGCGCACCGGCTCGGGCCGCGCAGGTATTCCTTCGTTTACGGGTTCCGTCTCAACTGACGGAAAATCTTCCAGCGCCGGCAGGGAAATGGAGCTTGGAGGCGGCGTCCGCGGTGCCAACATATCCGCCACGTGCAGCGGCTCTTCCTTTGGAGGCGGCACAGACGCTGCGCCTCCAATCGAAACGCCCGCGCGGGCCAAGGCCGATTTCACCATGGAAATCAGCGGATCGGGCGGCACGAACGGCTTCTTCAAAACTCCGTCCGCCCCCACCCGCTGCGCTTCCTGTTCGTCCAGGGGATCAAAAGCGCCCACCAGCAAAATCACCGGAATGTGCGCCAGCGCGCTGTCGCCCTTCACGTACTGGCAAACCTCATATCCGTTGCGCACCGGCATGAATACGTCCGCCAGCACCAGGTCCGGATGCACATCGGAAATCTTGCGCACCGCTGCTTCACCATTGCCCACAGCAACGACGTCGATTCCCTGATCTTTCAGGGCAAGCCCCACCATCTTCTGGATGTTGCTGTTATCGTCGGCAACGAGGATCTTGGCCACCAAACTTCCTCCGGATGCAAAACACCCGTTTCGAACGCCGGCTTTCCCCAGCGATCGCGTGCGTACGGACTCTCCCCAGTATTGGAGCACCCGGCGACTGGGGCGTCAATCGCAACACGGATGGAGTGTGTCGGAAGTGAAATACGGCTTTCCAGAGCTTCCCAGGCGCACAAGGACAAAAAAAGAGGGGTGCTTTTGACGCCGCACCCCTCTTTCCGAATCTGATTTGGGCCGTTGGCTCTACCAGGGCACCAGCTTGCGCAGGCCTTTCTTCTTTTTGCTGCTGGATTCTTTCTTGTCCTTATCGTCCTTAGAGTCGCCATTAGCCGGCGCGTCGCTCGCCTTTGCGGAGTCGCTCGTGGGCGCCGCCGGGCTGCTGGCATCCGCCTTGTTTTCCGTCCCCGTCGCCCCCGCATCACTCTTCGCCGGAGTCGCTGCCGGTGCCTCCGCGGGAGCGGTTTTCGGCGCCTCGGTCGTAGTCGCCGCCGCGTTCGGTGCGGGATCAGGAGTCGCTGGCGCCGTCCCTTCCGTTGGCGGCGCACTCGCCGTGCCGCCGTCCGCAGTCGCTCCGCCGTTACTTCCGCCTACTGATTCCGCGGTCGCCCCATTTCCGCCCGCGACCACCGTCGCCACCAGGCCACCCTTACCGCCGCCAACAGTGGACCCACCCGGCCTCAATATATTCGCCAGGGATACCGGGTCCGATTCCGGCTGCATGTTCGGAGTTCCGCTCGTCGCCGCCACCCGTAGTTCAGCACCCGGGCCGCTCTTCATCAGTCCCAGCGGCTTCTTGACCAAGCTCGTATGCGGCCGCGGCGCATTTTGTTCCGCCGTCATCCACGCCAGCGCGTTCGGATCCGCTTGTGGAATCGGCGCGCCAAACGTCTTCAGCTTGTCCTTCGCCTCCGGCACCAGCGACGACAGCGGATAGTTCTTCACAATTCTCGCGTAATAGAGCCCCGCGACGTCTTTGTGCTCGCTCTTCTCGAAAATGTCTCCCATCATCCACAGCACGCGATCCGACTTGCTGTACAGCGGGTATCTGCTGGCCACTGTCAGCAGCCGCGTCGCGGCGGCGCGCTTGTCGCCCTTTACGTAATAGTAGTAGCCGATGCGGTAGTCGCCTTCCGCTAGGATTTCCTGCACCTCTCTCAGCCGTTGCTGCGCTTGCGGCGCCAGCGGGTCATTCGGATATTTTTGCAGGAAGGTCTGAAACGCTTCCTCGGCATCCAACGCCTGCGACCTATCCCGGTCCGGCTTCTCCATCTGGCGGTAATGCGCCATGGCCACTTGCATTTGCGCGTAAGTCGCTTCCGGCAGGAAGGGGAAGAACACCACAAAATCGTTGTAACCCGAAATCGCCAGCGCCAGGTTTGCCGTGCCGCCTTCCTTAAAATAGGAATCCGCAATCGCCAGCTTGGCCTTTGCCAGGTATTCGCTGTCGGGGTACGTATTGATCAGCGTCTGCATGCTCAGCCGGCCGACTTCGTGCCGCCCGTGCTTGATGTCATCCATCGCTTTGTCGTACAGAATCTTGTCCGGCTGCGCGTTGTTGTCCGCGCTCGTCGATTTGTTCAGCTTTTTCTTCTTGTGAAAGATGAGCTGGGCGTTGCAGGTTGTGGCTCCCAGCAGAAACAGCGCCGCCAGAAGGCCAGAAATCAGGCTGGTGCCCGCCAAATTCCGCCGCGACCCCGTGTAGCTCTTTGTTTGCCCCAAAACTTCACCTCTCTTGCGAATGTCCGGTTCCGCGCCACAATCCTCGACCGCCGGTTGACGCGGTCCTGGAGACCCTAAAGGTTGTCGGACGGGAACGCCTCAGTATAACCTGAACGCAAGGCCAGGTGGAGCAAGAACTTTGCCCCTTCGTACAGGTCCCGCTTCAGGTTAACCCAACCTCTGTGATCACCCTTTTCTGTGTGCGGGTTGCCTCGCTCGCTTGCTCTGCCGCGACAATTTTTAACGGATTGTAACGCTTCTCCGTCAGCCCGCAGCTAGTATACTCACTGTTTTCCCATAGGAGCGCCCTAGCCTCTCTCACGCCAATGGATAAACGCAAATTCCTCTTTGTCTCGCTTTCCGGCTTGATCGGTGACATTGCCTGGCAAGTTCTCAAGGAAGGCCACGACGTTCGCTACTACATCGAAGCGGAGAAAGAGCGCGACATTGCCGACGGTTTTGTCCCCAAATCGAAGGATTGGGAGCGCGACACCAAGTGGGCTGACATCGTTGTGTTCGACGACACATTGGGGCAAGGCGCCAAGGCCAAAGCGCTCCGCGCTACCGGCAAGCCTGTGATCGGTGGCACCGAATATACGGACCGCCTCGAGGACGACCGCTCCTTCGGCCAGGAAGAACTGAAAAAGGCCGGCGTCAACATCATCCCCTACCAGGATTTCGACTCCTTCGATCCCGCCATCGAATTTGTGATGAAGAATCCCGACCGCTACGTCATCAAGCCCAGCGGTGAAGCGCAAAACGTGAAGCGGCGGCTGTTTGTCGGCGAAGAAGAAGACGGCGACGACGTCATCCGCATGCTGGAAGCTTACAAGCGCGCTTTCTCCGAAGAGATCAAGGTCTTCCAGCTCCAGCGCCGCATCAACGGCGTCGAAGTCGCCGTGGGCGCCTTCTTCAACGGCAAGAAATTCATCTCCCCCGTCAACATCAACTTCGAACACAAAAAACTTTTCCCCGGCAATATCGGTCCGCCCACCGGCGAAATGGGCACCTCCATGTTCTGGGCCGAGCCCAACCGCCTCTTCACCCAAACGCTGCTCAAAATGGAGCCCAAGCTCGCCGAAGAAGGCTACATCGGTTACATTGACCTCAACTGCATCGTCAACAACAACGGCATCTACCCGCTGGAGTTCACCAGCCGCTTCGGCTATCCGACCATCAGCATCCAGCAGGAAGGCATGCTCACGCCCATCAGCGATTTATTTTGGGAGTTGGCCACCGGCGCCGATCCCAAATGGCGCACGCGCAGCGGCTTCCAAATCGGCGTGCGCATCGTCGTCCCGCCCTTTCCTTTTGACGACGAGCCTACCTTCGAATCCTTCTCGAAAAACGGCGCCATCGTTTTCAAAAAGCCCAACTACGACGGCGTGCACATCGAAGACGTAAAAGAAGAGAAAGGCCAGTGGCTCATCGCTGGCACTTCCGGCGTCGTCTTGATCGTCGTCGGTACCGGCCAAACCATGCTGCAAGCCAAAACTCAGGCCTACTCCCGCATCAAAAATATTTTGATTCCCAACATGTACTACCGCACCGACATCGGCGACCGCTGGGTCGAAGACTCCGACAAGCTCCATAACTGGGGCTACCTGCGTTAACACCCGCCCTCTTGTAGCCGCGCGTCTTAGACCCGTGCCTTTTCTCCGCGATGCAACTTCCAACATCTCCCGCAAATCCGCGCCGCCCTTTCGTAGTAGAATTTCCCGCTAACCAGGAGGTTGCTCGCATGAGCTCTGCTCTCGCTTTGGATCCTAGCGTTCTGGATCGCCGCGGCTTGGATCGTCGCGTCTTTCTGCGCACCAGCGCCGTCGCCGGTGGCGGCCTGCTCCTCGGCCTCTATGTTCCCGCCGCCAGGGCCGCGCTCGCGCCGCAGGGTCCGCCGCCTCCGCCCATCGTTCCGTTTGCTTACATCAAGATCACGCCCGATAACGCCGTGACCGTAATCGCCAATCACTCGGAAATGGGGCAGGGCATTTACACCGTTTTGCCGATGCTGCTGAACGAAGAGCTGCAGGCCGACTGGTCGAAAATCCATGTCGAATCGGCGCCGGTGGACGCCGTCTACAACCACACCGTTTTCGGTATGCAAATGACCGGCGGCAGCACGACCACCGCCTCCGAATGGGATCGCTACCGCAAGCTCGGCGCGGCGGCGCGCCTGATGTTCGTCTCCGCCGCCGCGCAACAATGGGGCGTCAGCGCGGATTCCTGCAAAGTCGAAAAAGGCGTCGTGCTGCATCCGGCTTCTTCGCGCCAGGCCACCTACGGCTCGCTGGCCAGCGCCGCGGCGGCCTTGCCGGTGCCCAAAGACATTCCGCTCAAGCCCAACTCGGCCTTCACTCTGATCGGCCAACCCGTCAAGCGCGTGGACACGCCGTCCAAAACGAACGGAACGGCGCAGTTCGGCCTCGACGTGCATCTGCCTGGAATGCTGGTCGCCGTGGTAGCGCGGCCGCCCGTCTTTGGCGGAAAAGTTCGCAGCGTGGATTCCGCTGCCACCTTGCAAGTTCACGGCGTGAAAGCCGCCGTGCAGGTTCCTTCCGGCGTTGCGGTCATTGCGGAAAATTTCTGGGCCGCCAAGACCGGGCGCGACAAACTGAAAATCACCTGGGACGACGGGCCAAACGCCACTCTAGCTACGCCGCAAATGCTCAAGGATTTTTCTTCGCAATCGCAAACTCCCGGCAACGTTGCGCGCAAAGTCGGCAACCCAGCCAGTGCTCTCGCTTCCGCCGCCAAAAAAATCACCGCCACCTACGACGTGCCCTACCTCGCGCACGCCTGCATGGAACCGCTGAACTGCGTCGTCGATCTCCGTTCCGACAGTTGCGAAATCTGGACGGGCACGCAATTCCAGACCGTGGACCGCGCCGTGGCCGCGCAAATCGCCGGTCTGCCGCCGGAAAAGGTGCAGATTCACACCACGCTGCTCGGCGGTGGTTTCGGACGGCGCGCCAATCCCGCGAGCGACTTCGTCTCGGAAGCGGTGGATGTCGCCAAAGCTGCCAAAGCGCCCGTCAAAGTAGTCTGGACCCGCGAAGACGACACGCGCGGCGGCTGGTACCGCCCCATGTGGCATGATCGCTTCGCCGCGGGTGTGGACGCCGCAGGAAATCCCGTGGCCTGGACGCACACCATCGTCGGCCAGTCCATCATGCAGGGCACGCTCTTCGAGTCCATGATGATCAAGGATGGCGTGGACGGAACCTCCGTGGAAGGCGCCGCCGACATTCTCTACGGCATTCCGAATTTGCAAGTGGATTTGCACACGCCGAAAATTGGCGTGCCCGTGCAGTGGTGGCGCTCCGTTGGCCATTCGCACACGGGCTTTTCGGTCGAAGCGTTCCTCGACGAAGTGGCGCACCTCGGCGGCCAGGATCCCTATCAACTGCGCCGCAAACTCCTGGCGCAGCAGCCGCGCATGCTCGCGGTTCTCGATCTCGCCGCGCAAAAAGCGGGTTGGGGTTCAGCCCTCCCGAAAGGCGTCGGCCGCGGTATCGCCACACATTTTTCTTTTGATAGTTACGTCGCGCAGGTCATCGAAGCTTCCGTCGCCAAGACCGGCGCGGTGCGCGTGCATCGCGTGGTCTGCGCGGTGGACTGCGGCACGGTCGTCAATCCCAACCAGGCCAAAGCGCAAATCGAGAGCGGCGTCATCTTTGGCTTGAGCGCCGCGCTAAAGAGCGAAATCACCCTCGAAAATGGCCGCATCAAACAGAGCAACTTCCATGACTATCAAGTGCTGCGCATGTCCGACGCGCCGCCCATTGAGGTGCACTTCGTGCCCAGCGACGAGCGCCCCACCGGCGTCGGCGAGCCCGGCGTCCCGCCCGTCGCTCCCGCGTTGGCCAATGCTATCTTCTCTGTCACCGGCAAACGCATCCGCCGCCTCCCCATCCGCCCCGCCGACTTAGCCACCTAACGCACTTCGCTCACGCACACAACGTGAACATTTCTTCTCCGACTTCCGTTACCATTTCTCCGCCATCGCCCACCCCGCTCACCAATTCGACGTCCTCATTCTCGGCGCTGGCGCCGCCGGTCTGCTGTGCGCCGCCGAATCCGCCAAACGCGGCCGCCGCGTCGCCCTCCTCGAGCGTTCCGCTCGCCCCGGCCGCAAAATCCTCATCTCCGGCGGTGGCCGCGCCAATTTCACCAATCTTCACTGCACGCCGCAAAATTTTCTCTCCGCCAATCCCCACTTCGCCAAATCCGCGCTCGCCCGCTACACGCCTGCGGACTTCATCGCCCTCGTCGAAAAGCACCGCATCCCCTATCACGAGAAAAAACTCGGCCAGCTTTTCTGCGATGGCTCCGCCTCCGAAATTGTCCACATGCTCGAGGAAGAATGCCGCGCCGCGTCCGTCCAAATCTTTCTCGACGCGAAAATCACCGAAGTCCGCCGCTCCACCGCCTTCACCGTCCACACTTCCGACGCCGACTTCCGCGCTCCCGTCCTCGTCGTTGCCACCGGCGGCCTATCCGTCCCCAAAATCGGCGCCACTTCTTTCGGCTACGATCTCGCCCGCCAATTCGGCCTCAACATCATCCCCACCCGCCCGGCGCTCGTCCCGCTCACGCTCTCGGCCAACGACCGCGAAAATTACTGCGACCTCGCCGGCGTCTCCACCGACGTTATCGCCTCGCTGGCTCCCGACAACACCTCGCCGTCACCCGCGTCGTCATCACGCCACGTGCCGCGACCCACCACGCCTTCGCACGACGCGCCATCCTTCCCCGAAAGCATGCTCATCACCCACCGCGGCCTCAGCGGTCCCGCCATCCTGCAAATCTCTTCGTATTGGGCGCCGGGGCAGGGCATTCGCCTCGACCTCGCCCCCGGCCAGCACGCCACCGCTTCGCTGCGCAACGCCCGCACGCGGACCCTCGCCGCCGCCCGCTCCGCCTTGCAAGGATTCCTGCCCAACCGCCTCGCCGTCCGCTGGCTCGATCTCCACGCGCCCAAATCCTGGACCAATCCGTCCCTCGACGAACTCGAGCGTCAACTCCACGCATGGACCATTGTCCCCGCCGGCACCGAAGGCTACGAAAAAGCCGAAGTCACCGCCGGCGGCGTGGACACCGCCGAACTCTCCAGCAAAACCATGGAATCCCGCAAAGTCCCCGGCCTCTTCTTCATTGGCGAAGTCGTCGACGTCACCGGCCACCTCGGCGGCTTCAACTTCCAATGGGCCTGGTCCTCCGCCCTCGCCGCCGCCCGCTCCCTGTAGCCCCTCTTTGCCTTCGTGGTGGCGCGGCATGCTGCGCCCAAAAACCCAACCCATGTCATTCCGAGCGGAGCGAGGACCCCTGCGCCATTGCGCGTTCTGCGCTTTTCTCTTCTCGGCGCCTCTGTGCCTCTGCGTTTCATTCCTCTTCGTTTCTAACTTCGACTGCGGGCTTCAAACTTCAGACTCTTTCTCATTCTTCTCATGAAATACCATACTCTTAACTGGTCCCCACTATGGTAAGCTTCTCCCATGGGCGCCGCCCGCAAAATCACCGTGGAAGTGCCTCAGGACCTCCTTGACAAAGCTCAACGCGCCAGCGGCAAAGGAGTCACGCAAACCGTCCGCACCGGACTGCAGCTCCTCGCCGCTTCCCGCGCCTATGATCGTCTGCTGCAATCGCAGGGCAAGGTGCGCTTCTCGCGTTCCTGGCAAAAGCTAAAAGATGACCGATGATCGCGGCCGACACCAGCACCTGGGTCGCGTTCCTGGCTGGCGTCGCGGGTGACGACGTTCTCCTCCTAAAAAAGGCCCTGCAAGGCCACCAAGTGTTTATGCTCCCGGTCGTCCTCACCGAGCTCCTGAGCGACCCCAACCTCCCGCCAGACGTCGCTGCCAGCCTCACGGACCTGCCCTTGCTCGGGCTTGAGCCCGGTTTTTGGCAGCGCGCCGGAGCACTCCGCGCCAAAGTTCTCGCGAAGGGCCGCCGCGCTCGCCTCGCCGCTTCCCTCATCGCACAACTCTGCCTCGACGCCCACATTTCCCTGATCACCCGCGATCGCGACTTCCGCTCCTTCGCCCAAGTCTCCCGCCTCCATCTCCTCCTCTCCCCCTAACCAGCCTTTGGATATATGAACCGTTTCGATATTCTTTATTGGCGATGATCAGTGGCATCAAATCCGCGGAACTTAAGCTTATCCGGGCCGGTAAACACCTCCGCGCCATAAAGCGATGCATCGCCGCGTACGCCGCTAGTCTCCTGAGTCGCTGATTTCTGACATATTGTTTGCGCCATGAGCGGCCAGGGTGCGGGAAGCGAAGCGGCCAATGCTGTTGAGAATGGCATCGGCACTCTTGGTCCACGCAAAGGGCTTGGGCT
>Ga0335078_10006224_pt1 | contig 17666 bp, 21 predicted proteins | sample Lox_Sample_32_FD_206711 | JGI IMG/M metagenome (GOLD analysis project Ga0335078, IMG submission 206711) | Soil microbial communities from Loxahatchee National Wildlife Refuge, Florida, United States - Lox_Sample_3.2 | ecosystem: Environmental > Terrestrial > Soil > Wetlands | place: USA... | reverse complement strand
CGCCCTCGATGTCCTTCGCGGTGCGCAGGCTCCCGGTCAGCTCCGTGACGCTCTCGAATCCGCTGTCGCGCAGATACTCCGCGATACCGTCGTTCACTTTCTTGCAGACGAAGGGATCGTAGAAGAGCGCGGTGCCGATGCCCACCGCGGTCGCGCCCGCTATCAGAAATTCGATCGCATCCGTTGCGCTCGTGATGCCGCCCTGGCCGATGATGGGCACGCCGTGCGGCTTCGCCGCTTCGTACACCTGATGCACTTTGAGCAGCGCGATGGGCTTGATCGCCGGTCCCGACAGCCCTCCCTGGATGTTCCCGATCACCGGACGACGGGTGCGCGCGTCGATCGCCATGCCCATGAGCGTGTTGACGACCGAGAGCGCATCGGTCCCCGCCTCGATGCAGCGCCGGGCATTCTCGCGGATGTCCGTCTGGTTGGGTGAGAGCTTGGTGATGAGCGGCTTGCCCGTGACCCGGCGGCACGCCTGCACCACCTGCGCCGACATCTGCGGATAGTTGCCGAATGCGACGCCGCCTTCCTTGACGTTGGGGCAGGAGATGTTGATTTCGATGGCATCGATCGGCGACTGATCGAAGAGGCGCGTGACCTCGGTGTATTCCTCCACGGTGGAGCCGGACACGTTGGCGATGAAGCGCGTCTCGGTGAAGTCCAGCTGCGGCAGGATGCGGCGGACCACGTGCTCCGCGCCCGGATTCTGCAGGCCGATGGCGTTCAGCATGCCGGCGGGAGTCTCGAACACGCGGTGCGGCGGGTTACCGAGCCGCGCGGCGAGCGTCGTGCCCTTCAGCACCACGGCGCCGGCATCCCGGTTGGAGAATCCCTCGATACGGGTGTACTCCTCGCCGAAGCCGACGCAGCCCGAGAGCAGCACGATGGGGGAGGCGAACTCGAGTCCGCAGAATTTCAGCCGCAGCGAGCTCGCCGGGAGATTCGAGCTCGGTCGGGGTTTCGGGCCCGGCGGAGCGTTCGATACGGTAGCCATGGCCGCATTATCGCAGGCCGGCTACAGCTTGCGTACGTGAACGTCGATGCGGCCGCGCGGACCGATCAGCCAGGAGCCGAGCCAACCCGTGATCCACACGATGAGTGCTGTCTCGAACGCCGGCCAGAACCCGTAAATGCGAAAGCCCGGCAGCAACGCGGCCACGAGCGCCACCATCGCCGTGTTGACGATCAGCAGGAAGAATCCGAGGCTGAGGATGGTGATCGGCAAGGTCAGCACGACCAGGATCGGACGCACGATGGCGTTGACCACGCCGAGCAGGAGCCCTGCGAGCACCAGTGTCCCGGCGTCGTCGATCCGTATCCCGGACACCCAGCGCGTCGCGATCCAAAGTCCGAGCGCGCTGACCAGGGCACGAAGAACGAAGCGGGTCACGTTGCCCTCCGCCGCGCGGCAATCTCGATCAGCGCCTTCAATCGCGTCATCGCCGCCTGCCAGCCCGCGCGCAGCCGCAGGTACTGGGTATCCCACTCCGGATCCCCCGGAACCCCTGAGCCGAGAAGCCGCAGGATGGTGCCGCCACCCCTGGCGGGCTCCAGGATGAAATCGTCGATGAGCGCGCTGTCCGAAGGTGGCAGCGCCGGGCTCGGTAGATAAATGAGCCGCAGCCGTCGACCCGGCTCACAGACATCGATATGCGCCTCGAGCTCGGTGACCCGATCGACACAAGCGCGAAAAAGCCCACCCGCTCGCGCGCGGATCTCGGCCTTGGGCGAACACCAGGTGGTGAGGAGCGCCGGATCGGTCAACGCCTGCCAGACCGTCTGCACGTCGGCGGCGAGGTCGATCCGGTGGGCGTAGCCTCGAGTCTTGTCCTTCATGGGGCGCTAATTGTGCCATCAGAGCTTCATCGACCCTCGGGCCGCTCCGATCCCGTATGCTAGAGCTTACGCTTTCGGAGGTCTTATGGCGCTCGTGAATGTGATCGTCGCTCTTGCCCTGGTGCAGTTCTTCGCGTTCGGTGCCGCGGTCGGGATGGCGCGGGAGAGATATCACGTTGCCGCCCCGGCGACCACCGGCAACGAGATGTTCGAGCGCTACTTCCGCGTGCAGATGAACACGCTCGAGCTGCTCATCCTGTTCATCCCCGCGATCTGGATATTCGGCTTCTACCTGAGCGCCGATGCGGCTGCGGGGCTCGGAGCGGTCTACCTCATCGGGCGCATCATCTATTTCATGGCGTACGTGCGCAATCCCAAGAACCGATCGCTGGGCTATGGATTGTCCGCAGGCCCGGTCGTGGTGCTGGTGATCGGTGCGCTCATCGGTGCGGCGATCGGCCTCTATCACAACGGCTAATCGGTCTCCGACTTGATCGGCCGGGTCATGAGCGCCCGCACCGCATCCTGCGCCGGCACGCCCTCATAGAGCACCCGATAGACCCCTTCGCAAAGCGGCATCTCGACGCCGGCGCGCGCAGCCACGCCGCGCAGCGCCTTGGCCGCCGGGTAGCCTTCCACCACCTGTCCGATATCCGCCAGCGCCTGTTGGGGTGGACGGCCCGCCGCCAACTCGAGCCCGAAGCGGCGGTTGCGCGACTGATCGTCCGTGCAGGTGAGCACCAGGTCCCCCAGGCCCGCGAGCCCCATGAAGGTATCGCGCTGCGCCCCGAGCGCCACGCCGAGCCGCATCATCTCCGCCAACCCGCGCGTGATCAGGGCCACACGCGTGTTGGCGCCGAACCCCAGCCCGTCGGAGAGGCCCGCGCCGACCGCCAGCACGTTCTTCACGGCGCCGCCGATCTCCACCCCGACGATGTCGGTGGAGGTGTAGGCGCGAAACTGGGCGGAAGACAGATCCTGCGCCAACGCCTTGGCAAAGCCCGCATCGGACGAGGCGATGGTCATCGCGGTCGGCAGCCCCGCACCGACCTCTCGCGCGAAGGTAGGTCCCGACAGCACCGCCACCGCCCGCTCGGGCCCCAGCACCTCGCGCGCGACCTGATGGGGCAGCGCGCCCGAGGTCAGCTCGAACCCCTTGGTCGCCCACGCCAGCCGCATCTCCGGTGTCAGGTGCGGTGAAAGGGTCGTCAGTACCTCGCGAAAGGCGTGGCTCGGTACGGCGACCAGCACGTCGGCGGCATCGCGCAAGGCCTCGGCCAGCTCCGGCTCCACCGCGAGGTTGTGCGGAAAGACGCGCGCGGCGAGATAACGCTCGTTGCGCCGCTCGCGGGCCATGGCCGCCAGCGCGCGGCGATCGCGGCCCCAGAGCCGCGTGGGGCGCCCGCTGCGGGCGAACTGCAGCGCGAGCGCCGTCCCCCACGAGCCCGCGCCCAGTACGGCGACCGGCGAGCCGCCGGGGACGGCCATTGCCACGGCACCCCCTCGCTCAGTTGGTCTGCTCGAGCGGCCGGTTCTGATTCTGCGCGTAGAGTGCGTCGAAGTTGACGGGCGGCAGCAGAAACTGCGGGAACCCGCCCTGGGTCACGAGGTGCGACACCGCGGCGCGCGCGTAGGGGAAGAGCACTCCGGGGCAGACGCTGCCGACCGCGCGTTTGGCGTCTTCCTCGGAAAGGTTGCGCATCACGAAGATGCCGGCCTGTTTGACCTCGACCAGGAAGATGGTGCTGTCGTTCTGCTTCGCGGAGACGGTCACCGTCAGCACGATCTCGCGCACGTCCGGCGAGAGGTTGGCGGCGCCGGTGTGCAGATCGAGGTTGATCTGCGGATTCCAGTTGCCGTCCATCCGCGGGCCATTCGGCGCCTCATACGAGCAGTCCTTGAGGTAGACGCTCTGCAGGGCGAGAACCGGGCCATTGGCGGCCTCGGGTGCCGGCGCGACGCCGGCAGCTTCATTCGTCATCTGTCACTCCCGTTTGCAAAAGTGGGTCGAGACCGCCGCGGGCCTCGAGATCGAGAAGATCGTCGCAGCCGCCGACGTGGGTCTCGCCGATGAAGATCTGCGGCACCGTGCTTCGCCCGCTGCGCGCCGTCATTTCCCGCAGCGCCTCGGCTTTGGCCTCGATGTCGATCTCCTCGAACGCGACACCCTTGTCTTCGAGCAGCTGCCGCGCGCGGGCGCAGTAGGGACACCAGCTCGTGGCGTACATGACCGCCTTCGGAGCGTTGCGAGGCTCCGATTTCGTCATGCGCCCGCCTTCGAGCCCTTCTCGAGCGGCAGGTTGTCCGATCGCCACGCCGCTACTCCGCCGCGCAGATTGAACGCCTGGGTGAACCCCTGGGCCTTGAGCTGTCGCGCGGCCGATCCGCCGAGCGAGCCGGACTCGTCGCAGACGATGAGCGGCCTCTGCTTGTATTTCTTCAACGTGTCGGTCGCTTTCAGGATCTGCTCGCCGTCCATGCGCCGCGCGCCGGAGAGGTGACCGGCGGCATACTGCTCCGCCGGCCGCAGATCGATCACCACCGCTCCGCGGTTCATCAGGCGAATGGCGTCCTGCGGAGAGACGGCGGCGAAACTTTCCGAGCGCGCGCGAATCTCGAAAGCGATCACCGCTACCAGCATCGCGACAGTGGCGGCCACGAGCCAGTGGTTCGTCTGGATGTACTGAGTGAGATGGTCCATGCCGAAGGCAGAAGAAGCTCGCACTGGGCGTAAAAAGGGCGCGCATTATAGCGCTCCTATGCCTGACCTCCGCATCCCGGGCCTGCTGGCGATCGTTCTGCTCTGTGCCGCGGCGCTCGCACCCGCATCGGCGGCGGCGAGGCACCCTGGGCACCCGCGCTCCCCGGCCGATGCCCGTCAGGCGCGGGCGCAGCTGCAGGCGCTGCGCGGTCAGATTGCGCGCATTACCCGCCAGGTGAGCCTGGGACAGGCGGAGCGGGACCGCCTCACCCGCCGGCTGCGAGCGACCGAACAATCGATGACCCAGGCGCAGGCCGAGCTCGAAGATCTACGGCGACAGCGCGCGGCCGGCGCGAATCGGCTGGCACAGCTTCAGGCGCAGAAGCGGCAGCGGCAGGCGGATCTCGCCAAGAGCCGCGGCGCACTCGCCGGGCAGCTACGGGCGGCTTACCTCATCGGGCGGGAGGAGCCGCTCAAGCTCCTGCTCAACCAGGGCGATCCGGCGCGCGCCGGCCGAATGTTCGCCTATTACAGCTATTTCGGCCGTGCCCGCGCGCTGCAGATCCAGGCCATCGAGGCGGACCTCGAGCACATCGGGGAGCTCGACACCCAGCTCGAAGCCCAGGACACGAAGCTCGAGGGACTGCAGCGCGCACAGCAGGCCCAGGTCGCGACCCTCGAGCAGGCCCGATCGCACCGCCTGGAGGTGCTGGCCAGCATTTCCGCCGAGACGCAGACCCGCGCCGAACGGCTCGCTCGCCTGCGGCGGCAGCGAAGCGGCCTCGAGTCCCTCCTGGCGCAGCTGCGGCGGGCGGCGGAGAGCTTGCCTGCGCAGAATTTCGGCAATTCTCCCTTTGCCCATCTGCGCGGCAGGCTGCCGCGGCCGGTGGCCGGCCGGATCATCGAGAGCTTCGGCGAAGTACGGGCCGGCGGCCTCAAGTGGCAGGGAGATCTTTTCGCCACCCAGCGCGATGCGCCGGTACGCGCCGTGTCCCAGGGACGGGTGATCTACGCCGACTGGCTGGCGGGGCTCGGCCTGCTCATCATCATCGACCATGGCAATGGCTACATGAGCCTCTATGGTCATAACGACCGGCTGTACGAGTCCGTCGGCGAGCACGTCGCGGCCGGGCAGACCATAGCCGAGGCCGGCGACAGCGGCGGCAGCGCACGGCCGGAGCTCTATTTCGAGATCCGCAAGGAGGGCCGGCCAATCGACCCCCGCCTCTGGCTGGCCCGGTGATGCGCAAACTCCGAGGAGAGTGATCCGTCGGCCGTTCCCCGGGCCGCTTGAGCGCCGATATGTGAGGCGCATCAAGCTTTGGCCGCGGGCGCTCCGCCTCCTTCGGTGAACCGCCAACTCGCGCAAGGCCCGGCGGAGCGTTCCGGGCGAGAGTGGCAGCCATTTTCCACAGCTGATGGCGCCTGCAGCGGCATGAGCCGGCCCCCCCACAACAAAACGATGCCTGACAGCCGCCCAAGCGGGTCCCATGAAGCCCCGAAAGGCTCGGAGGGCTGGGCGGGGTTGGACATCTACGGGCAGCTCTGCCGCTCGCTGCTGCCGCGGGTCCGCGATCTCGCGGTCTTCGATGCGCGTGGCCGGCTGCGCTGGTCGAGCGATCAGGCGGCCGGTGCCGCGCTCGAGCCGCTCGTCGGCCGAGCGCTCGGCGCGGCGAGTCAGGCGCCGGAGAGCGCGGGCGATCTTCATCTGTTGCCGGGCAACGTTCCGGCGTACCTCTTCTGGATGGCGGATGGCTCGCGGCGTCCGCTCGCGATCGTCGCGGTCGCCTGCACCGCCATCGGCGAGGGAGAGACCGAGGCCCGCAGTTTCACCTTCGTCCATGCGATCCTGAAACCCGCGCTCGAGTGTCTGCGCCGCGATCTGCTCGCGCGCCTGACCGTCGGCAAGCTCAAGCGCGCCATGGCCGAGCTCGACAAAGTGGGCAAGGGCAAGAGCGGCGATGGCGGCGGCATCGACGCGCTGACCGGACTCTATACGCGTCCCGCGTTCGAGCATCGAGTGCGCGCCGTGGTCGCCGGCACCGAGAGCGCCGGCGGCTGGTGTTATCTCTACATCAACGTCGATCAGCTGCACGTCATCAACGACAACTTCGGGATGCGAGTCGGCGATGGCGTGCTCGGTCAGCTCGGCGAGCTGCTGCGCGGCCGCCTGCCGCCCGGCGCCTTCGCCGCCAGGATATCCGGCGATCGCTTCTCGGCGCTGCTGCCCGGGGATCTCGACGAGGCCGAGCGCTTCGGCGAGACGTTGCGCGAGGGCGCCGAGCACCTGGGCAACACGCACGGCAACTCGCGGTTGCGGCTCTCGATCAGCGTCGGAGTCGCCGCGGTCGATGTCAGCGATGGAGAGCTGATGCATTCGCTGGCCGCGGCCGAGACCGCCTGCAAGGCCGCCAAGGACCGCGGCCGCAACCGGGTGGAGGTGTATCGGACCAACGATGTCAGCCTGGTCCGCCGGTTCGCCGACATCAACATCGCCGGTCAGCTCCACGATGCCATCAGTTCCGGGCGCTTGCGCCTCGATGCGCAGCTCATCCAGCCCTTCGACCCCTGCTCGTCCCTCAAGCCTCACTACGAGCTGCTGGTCCGCATGCTGGACGAGGACGGCGCGGCGACGGGACCGGACACCTTCATGTCGGCCGCGACGCGCTATCAGCTCATGCCGAGGATCGACCGCTGGGTGATCGAGAGCGCGGTCGAGCGGCTGAAGATGTACGCCCAGACCTTCTCGAAGGTGCCGCTCTCCTTCGCGATCAACTTCTCCGGCCAGTCGCTCAACGACGAGAGCTTCGAGGATTTTCTGATCAAACAGATCGCCTCGAGCGGACTGCCGCCCAGGCTCTTCTGCTTCGAGCTGACCGAGAACGCGAGCATCGCCAACTTCGCGCGCGCCAGCGCGGTGATGGGCAAGCTGCGCGCGCTCGGTTGCGGAATCGCGCTCGATGACTTCGGCACCGGGCTGTCCTCGCTCTCCTACCTGCGCCAGCTCCCGGTCACCATGCTGAAGATCGACGGCAGCTTCGTGCGCGATGTGGTGCGCGATGCGCGCGCGGAGTCGATGGTGCGCGCCGTCGCGCAGCTCGCGCGCAGCATGTCGCTCGCGACCGTGGCGGAATATGTCGAAACCGAGGAGATCCGGGCGCGCGTCGCCGATCTCGGTGTCGACTACGGGCAGGGATTCGCCATCTCGAAGCCGCTGCCCTTCGATGACCTGCTCGCGGAGCTCACCGCGGAAGCGCCGGCGCAAGCTGCCGAATCGGCTCCTGCCGCCGGAAATACGCTGGATTATCCTCTCTGACGCACCGGCCGCTGACTCATTGGTCGGGTCATGCCCGCCGATGGTCGGGCGGCCATTGACCGGCGAGGCCCGCCGTAGCATCGTTTCGTCTTTGATCCCACGGGGGGATTCACCACATGTCGATGCGATCGCGCACGCTGATCGCTCTCCTGACGGGGGCGGTATTCGGCTTTTCCGCTGCCCTTGCCGGCGGTGTGCTGGCCAGGGCGCCGGCCAGTGCGCCGGCCAGTGCGCCGGCCAGTGCGGCCACCCAGAAGAGTGACAGGATCGAGACCGTCGTGCAGACCGCGCAGAGCGGCCCGAGCGCCGATAACGGCGCCAACGACACGAGCGAGCAAAGCGCGAGGGACGTGACGACGCTCCCCTGGCAGGAGGCCCGCCTGTTCGCCGAGGTCTACGAGCACATCAAGCACGACTACGTCGATCGGGAGAGCGATCGCAAATTGATGGATGCCGCGATCCGCGGCATGGTGTCCTCGCTCGATCCGCATTCCGCGTATCTCGACAGCGAGGAGTTCGAAGAGACGCGCCTGAGCACCATGGGCTCTTACCCCGGCGTCGGCATCGAGGTCGCGGCGGACGGCTCGGCGGTGAAGATCCTGCATGCCATCCAAGGCTCGCCGGCCGATGCGGCGGGATTGCGCGCGGGCGATGAGATCGTCGCTATCGATGGCAAGCGGGTCGGCTCCGACGCCTCGGGCGCCATCGAGCACATGCGCGGGGTCTCGGGCAGCACGGTGACGCTCACCATTCATCGCGCCGGCACGGCAGGTCTGCTGAGCTTCGCCTTGAAGCGCGCCAAGGTCGAGGTGCACAGTGTGAGCTATCAGATGCTGTCGCCCGGGTATGGCTACGTGCGGATCGATGAGTTCAGCGACACCACCCCGGATGAGGTGAATAGCGCCATTTCGACTCTCCAGAGAGACAATCATGCGGGTCTTCTGGGACTCGTGCTCGACCTGCGAGACAATCCCGGTGGAGTGCTCGAATCAGGCGTGGCCGTCGCCGACGACTTCCTCAACGAGGGTGTGATCCTCACCGCCGAGGGGCGCACCCCCGATGCGCGGTTCGAGATGGATGCGACGCCGGGCGATTTGATGAACGGCGCGCCGATCGTGGTGCTGGTCAATAGCGGTACGGCCTCCGCCGCGGAGATCGTCTCCGCGGCGCTCAAGGACCACGGGCGTGCGCTGCTGATCGGGCACAAGACTTACGGCAAGGGCACCGTCCAGACGGTCATCCCGCTCGAGTATGGCGGGGCGGTGAAGCTCACCACTTCGCGCTATTTCACCCCGTCCGGCGGCTCCGTGCAGGGCAAGGGCATCACTCCGGATGTCGTCGAAGACGGCCCGGAGCGCCAGCCCGCGGATGTCATGACGGCGAAGGGCGCGCCCGCGCTGCAGTCGCGTGATGCCGAGGTAGGCCTGGCCTTGAGCACGCTCACGAAGGAAGCGCAGAATGGCATCGGCCCGGGGCATCTCGTGCGAACCGTCGCCCGCAACGAGGTTCAGCAGCCGCCCGCCACCGACGATCAGGTGCCGTAGCTCGCCGCCGCCTTCGGCGGCGGGCCCCTCGGTGGATCAGCCCGCCGCGGTGCAATCCCTGCTAGCCTGTCGATCGTGTTGTCATGGCTGCTCGATCTCGTGCTGCACCTCGACCGTCATCTGGTCGAGCTGCTCACGCGCGTGGACCTCTGGATCTACCCGATCCTCTTTGCGGTCATCTTCGCGGAGACCGGTCTCGTCGTCACGCCGTTCCTGCCGGGTGACTCGCTCCTCTTCGGCGTCGGCGCTCTCGCCGCGGTCGATACCAGCGGTACGCTGAACGCGCCGGTGGTCTTCCTCCTGCTGGCCCTGGCAGCCGTGCTCGGCAACACGGTCAACTACGCCGTCGGCCGGCTCATCGGGCCACCGGCTTTCAGCGGCCGCTATCGGCTGCTCAAAGTCGAGTATCTGCGCCGCACCGAGGATTTCTTCCGCCGCCACGGCGGTCGCGCGATCGCCCTGTCACGCTTCATTCCCATCATCCGCACCTGCATGCCCTTCGTCGCCGGCATCGGCCGCATGCCCTACGCGCGTTTCCAGGGTTACAACATCTTGGGCGGCGTCGCCTGGGTCACGCTCTTTCTCTGGGGCGGGTACCTGTTCGGCAACGTGCCGCTGGTGAAGCGCAATTTCGGGCTGGTGACTCTCCTCATCATCCTCGTGTCACTCATCCCGGTGGCGGCGGGGCTCGTCAAGCGGCGGCGGGTGACGCCGGACGCATCCGTCTGATGTCCGAGCGAGGTGCCGGATGAAAGCGTGGTTGACGACCGAGCCGAAGCTGCTGGAGATTCTGCAGGAGCTGCGCAATCGCGAGCCGATCTTCCATCGCCCCGAGGGTGGCACGACCCGCGCCGATTTCGAGCGGATGACGGACGAGGGCTTCTGGGAAGTCGGCGCCAGCGGCCGTCGTTACAGCCGTGAGCACGTCGTCGATGTGTTGGAGGACCGTCACCAGGTGGCGAGTCATCTCGCGCTCGAGGATACCTGGGAGACGGTCGACTTCGCCCTGCGGGAGCTCGGAGGCGACACGTATCTGCTGACGTACACGCTGCTGCAAGGGCCGCGCAAAACCCGCCGCATGACGGTCTGGAGGCGCTCGGCGAAGGAGTGGAAGGTGCTCTTCCATCAGGGCACGGTGGTCGAGGACGACACCTCGGAGTAGGCGCGCCGAACCTCGTTACGCCGATTCGAGCATTCTGCTGTACCGCACCGTCGTCACGCTGACTCGCCAAACCTGCTGCTCGCGTTGCAACGCGTCGGGGGTCCATCCGTCGGCCCGATAAAACCGATGCGCGCGAGCATTACCTGCGATCACCCACAGCACTGCCTTGGCAAATCCCAGGCGGGCCAAGTCGCTCCGAGCCGCCGATGCGAGCGCCCGTCCGACGCCGCGGCCCCAGCAGTCGGGCTCGACGTAGAGCGCGCAAAGCTCTCCCTGACCGGCGACGTCCTCATCGCGGGCGGGCGCGATCGTGGCGAAGCCCAGGACCGTATCGGCCTCGAGGGCTACCAGCGTTCTCGGCTTACTCGGGTCGAGACTCGCGAAATCGTAGCGTTGTGCCCGCTCCTCCGGCCGCAGTCCGTTGAGATATTCGTCAGGCATCAAGCCTCGGTAGGCCGCCTGCCACGCGCGCACATGCACGCCGCCTACCGCGAGCGCATCATCGGGTACCGCCGGTCGCAGATTCATGACCGGGGGCGATCCCTCAGCGCTTCCTCCAGCCCGCTCGTCAGCGGCTTGAGGAAGAAGGATTCCTCCGGCATCACCCGCGCCTCGATGCCGTGCCGGCGCAGCGCTTCCGCCACCACGGGACCGACTGCCGCAACCAGCGTGTTGGCCAGCGCGCGGCGCAGGCCTGCCTCCGAGGCGACGGCGATCAGCCGCTCGATCTGTGCGGAGCTGGTGAAGGCGATGGCATCGATCCGACCCGCCCGCAACTCCTCGAGCAGGGCTCGCACCTGCCTCTCGTCAGCGGCATCGGCGTAGACGTACGGCGCTACGCTCGAGACGGCTGCGCCCGCACGCTCGAGGAAATCGACGAGCGGGCGATTGGGCTCCGTGCCGTAGAGTTGCACGCCGACGCGGCGCCCGCGAAGGTCGAAGCCACGCAGGCTCGCGATGACCCCCTCGGTGGTCGGTCGCTCGGCCGTAAGATCCGGTTTGAGCCCGAGCTCGCGCAGCGCCTTCGCCGGCTTCGGACCGCGAGTGATGGTGCGCACCCGTCCGAGCGCCTCCAGGAACCGCGGCCTGAGTGTCGGATCGTGCCCCTCGATGCAGGAGAGGATGCGCCTCAGGCCTTCGCCGGTGAGGAGGATGAGGTCATCGAACGAGCCCGCGGCCAGGCGTCGGCTCCACGCGAGCACCGGCGCCGGATCCGCGGCATCGCGGATCGCCACGAGCGGACAGCGGATGACGCGCGCTCCGCGACGCTCGAGCAGCGCCGCAAACACCTCGATCTCGCGAGTCTCCGGGACGGCGATGGTGCGGCCAGCCAAGGTCGCGGCAGTCATGCTCACGAGTTTAGGGGTTTGGGCGGTAAATGCCCGGGTGCGTCACATCTGCGCCGGCAAAACGCGGTATCCTCCCTTCCGAGGGGCTCGCCAATGAAGCGGCCCTGGGGGTTTCTTGTACCTACGATCCGCTCCACACCTGCGCGTGGCGGCATGCCCGGCGCGCTGGAGCCGCCTGCTCGCGCCGCGGTACTGGCCGACCTGGACCGGGCTCGGCGTCCTGCGGCTGCTCTCGCTCCTGCCGTATCCGCTGCTCCTCGGGATCGGCGCCGGGCTGGGCGCGGTCCTGCGGCGGCTGCCCGTGCGATTCGTGCGGATTGCCCGCCGCAACATCGAGCTCTGCCTGCCGGAGCTCGACCCGGCGGCGCGCGCGGCGCTGCTGCGACGTCATTTTGCCAGCCTCGGAATGGCCGTCATCGAGATGGCGCTCGCGTGGTGGTGCCCGCCACCGCGCCTCGAGAGGATGTCGGAGGTGCAGGGTCTCGAGCATCTCCAGGAGGCGCTCGCGCGCGGGCGCGGCGCCATCCTCCTGACGGCGCACTTCACCACGCTCGAGATCGGCGGCCGGATTCTCTCCGTGCGCACGCCGATCGATGTGCTCTACCGCCCGACCAAGAACGAGGCGCTGGCGTACGTGCTCGGGCGCTGCCGCAGCCGGGACGGCGGTCATTCGATTCCCTACGATGACGTGCGCGGCATGATCGCGGCGCTGAAGAACAACGAGGTCGTCTGGTACGCGCCGGATCAGAGTTATCGCAAGAAGGGAGCGGAGATGGTGCCGATGTTCGGCATTCCGGCCGCCACCAACACCTCCACGTCCCGCATCGCGCGCATGACCGGCGCCGCCGTGCTGCCGTATTTCGTCGAGCGCTTGCCCGGCCGCCGCGGGTACCGGGCCGTCATTCACCCGCCGCTCGAGAATTTCCCGAGTGAGTGCCCGAAGTCCGACGCCGAGCGCTTCCACCATCTGATCGAGGCGCGGGTGCGCGCCGTGCCCGATCAGTACCTGTGGATCCACCGGCGCTTCAAGGGTCTCAGCGCGGATTATCCGAACTACTACGGGCGGCAGCCGGCGCTGCAGCCCTGAGCCGGCGTCAGCGCACTCCGGCCATCAGTCGCTTGACGGGCGGTGTGACGAGCAGCAACACGGCCCCGCTCACGGCGCTCCACCAGAACAGCTTCAGGTAAAGCGCCGGCAGCGTCGCGAGATGCGTGGCGTCGTAGCCGCTCGAGAGCTCACCGGCGAGGAAGCTGCCGAGCGCGATGGTGAGGAACCACAGCCCCATGGTCTGGCCGGCGAAGCGCACCGGCGCCAGCTTGGTCGTCGACGAGAGGCCCACGGGTGACAGGCACAGCTCGCCGCAGGCGGTCAGGAGATACGTGCCGGTGAGCCACAGCGGAGAGACGATGCTCCCCTGCATCACGTGCAGCGCAGCCACGTACATGACGAGCATGGCCGCGGCCATGAGGAGCAGTCCCCAGGCGAATTTCGCCGGCGAGGACAGGTCCCGGTCCCGTCGCCCGAGCCGCACCCACAGCGCCGCGAATGCCGGCGCCAGCGCGATGACGAAAAACGGGTCGACCGTCTGCAGGTCTCCGGCCGGCATCGTCCAGCCGAGGATGTGTCGGTCGGTGTAGCGCTGCGCAAACAGGGTGAAGGAATCGAACATCTGCATGTACGCCATCCAGAACACTGTCGAGGCGGCGAACAGCGCCATCATGGCGAAAACGCGGCTGCGCTCCTCGCGGGTGAGCCCGCCGAAGAGCACGATGTACAGCAGGTATGCCGCCATCAGGATGCCGACCACCTGCGACACCAGGCGGGAAAGCATCACGGCGTTGACCGCGAGGGCGCCGCTCAGCGTGAGCGCCGTCACCGCCGCGATCACGGCCACGAACGCCCCCAGCGCGAGCCAGGAGCGCGGCCGGGTGCTCGCCGGGGCCGCGCCGGCGCGACCCAGGTAGCGGCGAGTGGCGAGAAACTGCAGCACGCCGAACAGCATCCCGAGCGCCGGCAATCCGAAGCCGGCGTGCCAGCCGTAGTGCTGGGCCACGACCGGCACGATCATCGGGGCGAGCAGCGATCCGATGTTGATCCCGATGTAGAAGATCGAGAATCCGGCGTCGCGCCGCGAGCCGCCCTCGGGATACAGCTCCCCGACCGTGGTGCTCACATTGGGCTTGAGCAAGCCGACGCCGAGGACGTTGAAAATCAGCCCGAGGAAGAAGAGGCGCGTGCCGCCGGCGGCGAGCAGCGCGTTGCCGCTCATGATGAGCACGCCGCCGGAGGCCACCGCGAGCTGGCCGCCGATCAGCCGGTCCGCGACCCAGCCGCCCAGCAGCGACAGCAGCCAGGTGCAGCCGGCGTACAGCCCCCAGATGGCACTCGCGCTCTGATCGTCGAATCCGAGCCCGCCGCGGCCGCTCGCGGCGACCAGGAACAGGATCAAGATCGACTGGATGCCGTAGTAGGTGAACCGCTCCCACATCTCGGTGAAGAAGAGGGTCGCGAGCCCGCGCGGGTGCCCGAAAAGAGTCGGTTCAGCGGAAACCGCAGGCGTTACCGAGGGGGTCTGCGGCGCTGCCGCATCGGGGACGACCTGACTCATGCCGCGGCAGGCGCCATCAGGAAGCCTGCGGCTGCTCGGCGTCCTCGCTTCTCGAGCGCTGCAGAATGCGCGCCATGATGAGCCCGCCTTCGAAGAGCAGATACATCGGCACGGCGAGCAGCGATTGCGACACGGCATCGGGCGGGGTGAGGAACGCCGCCACGATGAAGACACCGAGCAACACGTAGCCGCGGTAACTCTTCAGCTTGTCGAGCTCCACCAGGCCGGTGAGCACGAGCAACACCACGGCCACGGGCAGCTCGAAAGCGGCCCCGAAGCCGAAAAACATCAGCAGCACGAAGTTCAGGTACTGCGAGATGTCGGTCATCATGGTCACGCCTTTCGGCGTCGTGCTCGCGAAGAAATGAAACATCGCCGGAAAGACGAAGAAGTAGGCGAACGCCATGCCGCCGTAGAAGAGCAGGATCGAGCTGACGAGCAGCGGCAGCGCGAAGCGCTTCTCGTGGCGGTAGAGACCGGGTGCGACGAATGCCCAGAGCTGATAGAGCACGTAGGGCATCGCCAGGAAGAGCGCGACGAAGAAGGACAGCTTGAAGGGTGTGGTAAAGGGCGCGGCCACGCTGGTCGCAATCAGCGTCGTGCCCTTGGGCAGCCGCTCGAGCAGCGGCTGCGAGGCAAGCGTGAACAGCGTGTTGGCGTAGAACGCGCACGGCACGAAAACGATCCCCACCACCACCAGCGCCCGGATCAGCCGGTCGCGCAGCTCGAGCAGGTGCGAGATCAGGGTGCCTTCGGCGAGCTTTTCAGGTTCCTCGCTCATGATTGCCCGGTGTGACCGGCTCGGCTGGCCGCTCGCCACTCGATGAGGTCGCTGCAGGTGGCGGCTCGGCGGAAGTCGGCTCGGCGGAAGTCGGCTCGGCGGAAGTCTGCCACGGAGAGGCGAGACTCGACACCGGGTCGGGAGCGGCCCCGGTCGTGGGCGCAGGGGCCGCCGGCACGCCGCCTACCGGCCGCACCGGCTCCGGGCGGCGGATCGTCCGGTTGCGGTCGACGTCGACCTCTTCCTCGAGCTGCTCCTGGAATTGGCGGGCCATGGCCCGCGCCCGGCCCACCCAGCGGCCGACCTCGCGCACGACGCGGGGCAGCTTCTCCGGTCCCAGCACGATGAGCGCCAGGACGAAGATGACCAGAATCTCGGAGAAGCCGATGTCGAACATGCTTGCCTTTTAGGCCCGCAGAGGGAGAGCACCGCACACTCGGCGCTCAGCCGTCCATGGCACTCTCTGAGACCCGCTCCTTGGGGCGCAAATGCCCCAGGAAACGCTCAGGCGCTCCGCTCGCTCTTGGCGGCCGCCTCGGCCTTGGGGGTGGCTTTCGCCTCGGGGAACTCGGCATCAGGGGGCTCCGACCGAATCTGCCGGCGGGTCGATGCGGCGCTGTCCTCCTGCTCGCCCTCGTTCATCGCCCTCTTGAAGCCCTTGACGGCATGGCCCAGGTCCTCACCCACGCTCCGGAGCTTCTTCGCGCCAAAGACGACGAGCACGACCACCAGGATGATCAGCAGCTCCTTCATTTCCATAAGGTTCGGACTCCGCTTCGCTTACGCGCGAGAGAACATACTCGGGAGAGGATCATAGGACAAAGGACCCGTTCCGGCCGAGAAAATTCGCGGAATTGTGGACTGGGCGAAAGTCGCCTGCGCCGCTTTCGCCAATCTCCGCGGTGACAGTGACGGTCGCCGCGGGCCAGGGAACGGCCCTGGCCCGCTCCGCCGAGCTCAGACCGCTGGAGACCTCAGGTCTCCAGCCAGAAGGTGACCGGCCCATCGTTGATGAGCTCGACCTGCATGTCCGCGCCGAACCGACCGGCCGCCACCGGGGAGTGCTGGCTCCGGGCACGCTCGAGCAGATGACCGAAGAGCTCCCTCGCCACTTCCGGGGCGGCCGCGGCGCTGAAGCCGGCACGGGTCCCCTGGTGGGTATCGGCCGCTAGCGTGAATTGCGGTACCAGCAGAAGACCTCCCCCGATCTCGCGCAGGGACCGATTCATGCGTCCTGCGGCGTCGGGGAAGATGCGATAGGCGAGCAGCCGCTCGAGCAGACGGTCGGCTGTCGCGCGATCATCGCTCCGGCGTACGCCGATCAACGCCAGCGTTCCGCGGTCGATCGCACCCACTCGCTCACCGCCTATGCTGACAGCGGCTCGCGAAACTCGCTGGATGAGGCCGATCATGGCTCAACGCGCCAGGAAACTGGCATCCGATGCGGCCCGTCCTATAAGATTCGCCGCGACTTTGCGCACCGGGGCGGAGATCACGATGACGGGATGTGGGTTGCGGTCACAAGTGCGTTCGAGCATACGGCTGTCGAGGACGGTCCTCGCGGTGGCAGTGGGGTCGCTGATGGCCGCGACGGCCCTCGCGCAGCAACCGTCACTCAAGGCCGATGTGCAGCATGGCGCGGTCCTCGCTTCCACCTGCCTCGGCTGTCATGGCATCCAAGACTACCGCAACGCCTATCCGGATTACGCGGTGCCGCGGCTTTCGGGCCAGCATCCGGACTACCTGGTCTCCGCGCTGCACGACTATCGGAGCGATGCGCGTCAGTATCCCACCATGCATCTGCAGGCGCTGTCGCTCTCCGATCAGGACATGGTCGATGTCGCGGCCTATCTGGCCGGCAAGCCGCTGGTGGCGGCGAGCAGCCCGGGCGCGCCCGAGATTCCTCAGCCCGCGGTCGTCTGCACCTCCTGCCATGGCCGGGACGGAATCGGCGTGACACCGGCTTATCCGTCACTCGCCGGCCAGCACGCCAGCTACATCGAGCGCGCGATCCAGGAGTATCAGACGGGCTATCGCAAGAACCCGATCATGAACGGGATGGCCGCCTCGCTGAAGCCGGCCGACATCAAGGTCATCGCGGAATACTTCAGCAGCCTCAAGCCGGGACTCCACACGGAGTCCCGGCCGTTCTTCAGCTGGACGGGCCACTAGGCCCAGCTCTAGCGCACCTCGACCGGCACGAAGATCCGCTCGCTGCCGTGCTGCACGAGCAGTGCCACGTGACCGTGCGACTTGCTCACCAGCGAGCGTAGCTGCTCGACGCTCGTGATGCGCTGGCCGTTGGCGGCGAGCACGATGTCACCGGGCTGAATGCCGGCATCCTCGGCCGGGCCGCTCACAC
>Ga0335078_10006222_pt1 | contig 17674 bp, 19 predicted proteins | sample Lox_Sample_32_FD_206711 | JGI IMG/M metagenome (GOLD analysis project Ga0335078, IMG submission 206711) | Soil microbial communities from Loxahatchee National Wildlife Refuge, Florida, United States - Lox_Sample_3.2 | ecosystem: Environmental > Terrestrial > Soil > Wetlands | place: USA... | reverse complement strand
GAAGGGCGCTGACGCCTTTCTTGGCCGTGACCATCATGTGCAGGACGCGAAACCAATCCCGAAGCGGCTTATTCGTGTTCTCGAACACGGTCCCGGCAATGTGGGAGAAGCGATAGTTCGTCTGCGAGGGCGAACACTCGTTGCAAAGCCAGCAATAGGGGATCGTGCCGTGCGGCTTCACTTTGAGATTGCCGCACCGAGGACAGACCACTTGCCCGTAAGGCCAACGGTGCGCGACCAGATAGGCGGCGCACGCATCTTCGGTAGGGAAGGCGGCTTCCCATTCCTTAATGGTCATCTGGCGGATCGTCTTGGCCATAGGAGGCTCCCGTGCTGACAAAAGCCAATCTAGGCCAATCCGGTCCATTAGTCAAGTCCGGGATAATCGCCACCCAATTTTATTGAAGTGAATCAGTAGCTTAATTTTTCGAGAGAGGCTTGGCACGACTCGTGAGGCTTCGGTATGTTGGCCTATGCCTTCCCGTCCGGCCACCTTGGGCCCCGCCCTGGCCCTTTTTGCGCTCGCCGCCTTTGCCGGCCCGAGCCTCGCCGCGCCCGCCGCCTCCGACAGCGGGACCCAGCAACTCGTGGCCGATCATGGCTGGACCGCGCTCGCCTACAGCGAGAAGGGCGGCAAGGTCTGCTATCTCGTGGGGACGCCCGAGAAGAGCGAACCGGCGAACCTCTCGCGCGGCCGCATCGACCTCTACATCACCCACCGGCCGGGCGAGAAAGCGCTGAACGTCGTCCATTTCGACGCGGGCTATCCTTATAAGCAGGGCTCCTCGGCCGATCTCGACGTCGACGGCAAGAAATTCTCGCTCTTCACCGACAAGGAGTCGGCTTGGGCGGCCGACAGCGCCACCGACAAGGCGGTTACCGAGGCGCTCGCCAAGGGCAAGCACGCGAGCCTCAAGGGCAGCTCCCAGCGCGGCACCGGCACGACCGACACTTACGCGCTCGTCGGCTTCGACAAGGCCCTGGCCGCGATCGACAAGGCCTGCGGCGTCAAGCGCTGAGCTTTGCGCGGGCGCGTTTCGCCCCTATATCCTCGGCGGATGGACGCGCCCAAGAATCTCGTGGGTTTGTCGCGTGCCGAGCTTGCGGCCGAGCTGGCCGAAATCGGCGCCGAGCCCTATCGCGCACGCCAGCTCTGGCACTGGATCTACCATCGCGGCGCCACGGATTTCGCGGCGATGACCTCGCTCGCGAAATCGTTCCGCGCCGATTTGGCCGCGCGCTACGTCGTGGCGCGGCCCGAGATCGCGCGCGGACAAGTCTCCGAGGATGGTACGCGCAAATGGCTCCTCCGTTTTGCCGACGGGCAAGAGGCCGAGTGCGTCCACATCCCCGAGGAAGATCGCGGCACGCTCTGCATCTCTTCGCAAGTGGGCTGCACGCTCACCTGCAAATTCTGCCACACCGGCACGCAGCGCCTCGTGCGCAATCTCGGCGCCGCCGAAATTGTCGGGCAAGTGATGACGGCGCGCGATGCCTTGGGCGAATGGCCGTCGCCCAAGGATGACCGGCTCCTCACCAACATCGTCTTCATGGGCATGGGCGAGCCGCTCTACAATTTCGACAACATCGCGGCGGCGGTGAAGATCATCCTCGACAACGAAGGCCTCTCGGTCTCGCGCCGCAAGGTCACGCTCTCGACCGCGGGCGTCGTGCCGATGATGCAGCGCTGCGGCGAGGAGCTCGGCGTCAATCTCGCGGTCTCGCTCCACGCCGTCACTGACGAGCTGCGCGACGTGCTCGTTCCGCTCAACAAGAAATACCCGCTGGCCGAATTGATGGCCGCGTGCCGCGCATATCCGGGTGCCTCGAACGCGCGCCGCATCACCTTCGAGTACGTGATGCTGAAGGACGTGAACGACAGCGCGGCCGAGGCGAACGAGCTGGTGCGTCTGATCGCCGGCATCCCGGCCAAGGTGAATCTCATTCCGTTCAACCCGTGGCCGGGCGCGCCGTTCGAATGCTCGACCTCGCGCGCCATCGCCGCCTTCGGCAACATCGTCAACGACGCGGGCTATCCCTCGCCGGTGCGGACGCCGCGCGGCCGCGACATTCTCGCCGCCTGCGGCCAGCTCAAGTCCGAGAGCGTGAAGCTCAGGCGCAGCGAAAGGAACGAAGCCGCAAACGCCTGATCAGCCGATCACGAGATACGCGCTGAAGAGAGCGACGACCACCACGATCGCCGCCGACAGGATCAGCTCGGTGCGCAAGCTATCGGCGGGATGAGTCGCCGGGTCATCGATGAGCCGGCCTGTGCGCCGGAAGCGGATCGCTGCGAGCACGATGATGGCAAGGCCGCCGACGATGAGGGCGAGCCCGTCATAGCGCCCGAGCGGCCCTTCGAGCCGCTCGATCCGCAACCGCTCCGCCACGGCCGGCGCGCCGGAGCCTGCGAGCGCCAGCAGGAACAGGTTGAAGCGCTCGATGACGAAGCCGAAGGCGATGACGGCGATGCCGGTCCTGACCCAAGCGAGGAACGTGCGCTCGTTGGCGGCGTGATCGCTGAAGGCGCGGATCATTGCGCGGCTAGAGAATCTTCAGCACGGCTTCGGGCGGGCGGCCCAACGCGGCGCGCGCGCCCTTCACCACGATCGGGCGCTCGATCGCGATCGGGTGCTTCGCCATCCCGGCGATGATCTGCGCATCAGTGAGCCCCGGCTTGTCGAGCCCTGCCTCCTTCGCCTCCTTCTTGCGCAGGAGCGCGCGCGGCGCGATCCCGAGCATCTTCACGAGATGCTTCAGCTGGGATTCGTTGGGCGGCGTCTTCAGGTATTCGACGATCGCCGGCTCGACCCCGCGTTTCCGCAGCAATTCCAGCGTCTTTCGCGAGGTGGCGCAGCGCGGATTGTGATAGATCGTGACCTCGGCCATGGCCCATGCTAAGCCCGCGCCGGCGATTTTGGAAAGACGATGCCCGAACAATTGAAGAAAGTGGTGCTCGCCTATTCCGGCGGGCTCGATACGTCGGTCATCCTGAAATGGCTGCAGGAGACCTATGGCTGCGAGGTCGTGACCTTCACCGCCGACATCGGCCAGGGCGAGGAATTGGGTCCCGCGCGGCAGAAGGCGAAGATGCTCGGCGTCAGGGAGATCTTCGTCGATGATCTGCGCGAGGAGTTCGTGCGCGATTTCGTCTTCCCGATGTTCCGCGCCAACGCGCTTTACGAGGGCCGCTATCTCCTCGGCACCTCGATCGCGCGGCCCTTGATCGCCAAGCGCCAGATCGAGATCGCGAACCAGGTGGGTGCCGACGCGGTGGCGCATGGCGCGACCGGCAAGGGCAACGACCAGGTCCGCTTCGAGCTTGCCTATTACGCGCTGAAGCCGGACATCCGCGTTATCGCGCCCTGGCGCGAATGGAATCTCAGCTCGCGCACCGCGCTCCTCGAATATGCCGAGAAGCACCAGATCCCGATCGCCGCCGACAAGCGCGGCGAGGCGCCGTTCTCGACCGACGCCAACCTTCTGCACATCTCCGCCGAAGGCAAAGTGCTCGAAGATCCGTGGGCCGAGCCCAAGGAATTCGTGTTCAGCCGCACCGTCGCGCCGGAGGAGGCGCCCGACAAGCCTGAATATGTCGAGATCGAGTTCGCCAAGGGCGACGCAACCGCCGTCAACGGCAAGCCGCTCTCTCCGGCGAGGCTCCTCGGCGCGCTCAACGAGCTTGGCGGCAAGCACGGCATCGGCCGCGTCGATCTCGTCGAGAACCGCTTCGTCGGCATGAAGTCGCGCGGCGTCTACGAGACGCCGGGCGGCACGATCCTGCACGAGGCGCATCGCGGCATCGAAAGCATCACGCTCGACCGCGGTGCCCAACATCTCAAGGACGAGCTCATGCCGCGCTATGCCGAGCTCGTCTATAACGGCTTCTGGTTCGCGCCCGAGCGCGAGATGCTCCAAGCCCTGATCGACAAGAGCCAGGAGCATGTCGAAGGCACGGTGCGGCTGAAGCTCTACAAGGGCCATGTCCGCGTCGTGGGACGCAAGTCAGCGAAGTCGCTCTACAGCCTGGCGCACGTCACGTTCGAGGCCGACCAGGTCTACGACCAGCGCGACGCCGCCGGATTCATCCGCCTCAATGCGCTGCGCCTGCGCCTTGCCAAGGCGCTGCGCGGCGGGAAATAGCGCGAGCGAAGCTCGCCGCGGTGCGTCCTTCGACTTCGGCCCTTCGGGCCTACGCTCAGGATGAGGACTTTTCTTTGAGCCTCATCCAAAGCTCCTCATCCTGAGCGGAGCGATCCTGAGCCTGGCGAAGGAGAGCGCAGTCGAAGGACGCACCGCGATTAAGCTTCGTCGCGCTCTTCCGCGATCCTGCGCGCGAGGAAGCGGCCCATGTGCACGCGCGCGACATCGCTCGGGATCGCGGTTAGCCGCTCCAGGTCATAGCCTTCGAGACGAAGCTGCTGCTGCTCGATGAGCTTCGCGTCCTCGCGGAATATGGCCGCCACTTCCAGCGTGCGGTCAGCCTCGGAGCCCGGCCCGCGGAACCCATCAACGAATGACCAGAAATAGAAGCAGCTCCGCTCGGTCTCGGGCAGGAACGTGTGGATGCCGCGCAAATGGTGATGGCCGCTGCGGATGCCCTTCTTGTAGTCGCCCGCGTCGACGGCGCCGGTGAATTGCAGCACGGTCGCCGGCGCCACGTAGTCGAACTCCTCCCAGCGGTCGATCTTGCCGGCGAAGCCGTAGCGCTTGGCGTAGCCCGGCGGCGGCACCGCATCGAGCATCAGGCGCGAGAAGTGCACGCCGTTCGGTGTGTCGTGCGTCTCCATCTGCGCGTCGGCGTGATCCTCGGGATGGCCGCCGATCGAGGTTTTGTGGACAAAAGGCAGATGCGTCAGGTCCATCAGGTTCTCGAGGAACAGCACATAGTTTGCCTTGACGTGCATCACCCCGTGCGCGCGTCGCGCCGTGCGGTCGTCGATGTCGCCGTGGCGCGGAAGAGACGGGATGAGATCCTCGTCCGCGCCGGCCGGATCGCCCATCCAGATCCAGACGAAGCCGCCCGTCTCGGACACGGGATAGGACCGGACGCGGGCGCTCTCGGGAATGCGGCCGTGACTTCCCGGCATGTCGATGCAGATGCCGCGCGCGTCGAAGACAAGGCCGTGATAGCCGCACACGAGGCCCCGATCGGTGATCTGCCCGATCGACAGGGGCGCGCCGCGATGGCAGCAACGATCTTCGAGCGCCGCGACCTTGCCGGTGCCAGCGTCGCGGAACAGCACGATCGGCTCGTTGAGCACAATGCGGGGAAAGAGCTGCCCCGCCGCCAGCTCATCGACGGTCGCCGCCGGATACCATGCGTTGCGCAGGAACATCCGCATCCTCCCGTTCCCGGAGGATTGGACGAAGAACGGGGAACGCTGTCAACCGCGAGAGCCCATCGGCTGTCATTGCGAGCGTAGCGAAGCAATCTCCAGGGGATTGCTTCGGAGCATCCGCTCCTCGCAATGACAGTTATAGTTTGAGGATCCGCTCGGCGTTCTGGTGCGCGATCTTCGCGCGGTCGATGTCGTTCAAGGACAGCTTGTTGAAGAACTCCATCCCGGTCTTGTTCGCCTCGTAAGGCCAGTCGATCGCCCAGAGGATGTTGTCGGCGCCCATCGCGAGCAAAGTGCAGACGAAGGCGGGCTCGTACCAGTTGCCGCTCGTCGTGACGTAGAGATTGTCGCGGATATAGTCGAGCGGGGTCTTCTTGAGGCCACGGTGCTTTGCCGCGCGATAGGTGTGGTCGTTCAAGCGGTGCATCGCGAACGGCAAGCCTTCGCCGAGATGACCCAAGATGATCTTGAGCTTCGGATACTCGTCGAATACGCCGGAGAAGAGAATGCGCAGGAAATGGATCGAAGTGTCGACGGCGAAGCCCCAGCCGGCACGCGCGATTTCCTCGAAGCCCTCGAAATAGGCCTTGATCGCCGCGGGCGCGGGCAAGGTCGGATGAAGATAGATCGGCACGTCGAGCTTCTCCGCGCGCGCGAAGACGGGCCAGAACTTCTTGTCGTCCAAAAACTCGCCGCGCGTGTGGCCGTGGATCATGGTGCCGCAGAATTTGAGATCCTTGATGCAGCGCTCGAGCTCGTCGGCCGCGGCCTCCGGCGCCGCGGTCGGCAGCGCCGCGAATCCGGCAAACCGCGTCGGATGCGCCCTCATCGCTTGCGCCAGCCGGTCGTTCGCGTCTTTCGCCATCGGGATCGCTTCGTCGGCCGGGAAGCCCTGCGCCCCCGGCGAGGTGAAGGAGAGCACCTGGAGGTCGACGCCGTGCGCGTCCATGTTCTTGAGGCGCGAATCCGTGAGGTCGCCAAGCTCTTTGACGATGTCGTGCCCGATCTGCTCGCCGCGCGATCTGACGTAGAAGCTGCGGAACTCGTTCGCCTTCACCTTCTCCCGGTAAAGCGGCGTCGAGTAGTGCTCCTCGATGGCGATGATCCTCATGGGGCAAGCCTCCTTCCGCCGAACGTTAGACGAAGCGCTCGGTAAGGGGCAACCATCGCATCTCAACTAAGGGTGGCGAAAGCACCTGCGTGCGATTAGACTACAACCATCTCGTGCATTCGTTCTGGGGGGAACAACATGGCACGGAGACTTTGGCGCTGGGCGCTTGGCCTCGCTCCCGCGCTTCTGGTGGGCGCCTGCACGACGACGACGGTCACTCCGTTGCAGGTTCAGCACCCGACGAAGACGTTCTCGTCTGTCGAAATCGGTGCTGTCCAAGTCTCGGACTCGGTGTGGCAACCCGAGATTCCGCATTTCCAGCACGGCTTCCTCAATCGCCTGCAAGAACAGCACGTCCTGCAGACAGTGGTGGCCTCGGCCGGAACCCAGGTACCGGCTGACGTGATCGTTCTGTCCGGGAACATCACGACTGTCGACAAAGGCAGCAAAGTCGCACGTCTACTCATCGGATTCGGTGCTGGGGCTGCCCACATCGAAGGACAGTTTCAGATTACGGACGCGAGCGGCGTGGTCCTCGCTCAGTTCGAGAATGCAAAGTCCTACGCCGGCGGCGCGGGGATCGGCGGGGCCGACTTCCTGGACATGGATGATTTGATGGAGAAGTTCGGCGCCGACACGGCAGACGCTGTGATCGCGTGGTCCAAGGGCGAAATGGAGCGCGGAGCGCAGTACGGCAAATAGCCCGTCCGGCTTGCCCACCTGTGGTAAAGCGGCTATCCCGCGCGCATGAATGACGCGCTCCACCCGGCGCTTCTCCCGCAGGGGCTTTCGGACCTGCTCGCGCCCGATGCGGCGTGGGAAGCCGAGATCGTCCACCGCCTGACGGCGGCGCTGGCGATGAACGGCTACGAGCGCGTGAAGCCGCCGATGGCCGAGTACGAGGACAATCTTCTTTCCGGCGCCGGCGCGGCCATGGCGAAGGACACGTTCCGCTTCATGGATCCGGTGTCGCAGCGCATGATTGGCTTGCGCGCCGACATGACGCCGCAAGTGGCGCGCATCGCGACGACACGCCTGAAGGACGCGCCGCGGCCGTTGCGGCTCTGCTACGCGGGGCAAGTGCTGCGCGTGCGCGGCAGCGAAATCCGGCCCGAGCGCCAGGTGGGGCAGGTGGGCGCGGAATTGATCGGCTCCGATTCCGTGGCGGCGGATCTCGAAGTCGTTGCCGTCGCGGCCGAGGCTTTGGGCTCGCTCGGCTTGAACGGGCTCTCGGTCGATCTCACGCTGCCGACGCTGGTGCCGGCGGTCTGCCGCGCCAAGGGTTTGAGCGAGGGCGAGATCGCGGCCGTGCGCGCGCCCCTGGACCACAAGGATGCCGCCGGCACGGCGGCGCTCGGCGGCGCGGCGAGCGATATTCTCGGCCGGCTGCTGCGCGCGGCCGGCCTTGCGCGCCCTGCGTTGAAGGCATTGGCCGCGCTCGATCTGCCGCCCGCGGCCGCCGCCGAACGCGAGCGTCTCGAGGCGGTGGTGGCGGGGCTCGAGACGCGCGTGCCGGGCGTCGTCGTCACGGTCGATCCGGTGGAGAATCGCGGCTTCGAATATCACACCGGCATCAGCTTCACCTTCTTCGCGCGCGGGCTTTCGGGCGAGCTTGGGCGCGGCGGGCGCTATCGCACCGCAGAGGCGGGCGAGCCGGCGACCGGATTCACGCTCTACACCGACACGATCATGCAGGCGGCGCCGGCGGCGAAGGTCGGCAAGCGCCTCTACGTGCCGGCGGGCACGGCCGATGCCGCGATCCGGCGCTGGCATGCCGATGGCTGGGCCACGGTCGCGGGGCTTGCGCCCGTCGCCGATGCCGCGGCCGAGGCGCGGCGCCTTGGTTGCACCCATCGCCTCGAGGGTGACAAGATATTGGCCTTGGGCTGAGGTGGAATTGTGGCCAATGTCGCGGTGATCGGCGCCCAGTGGGGCGATGAAGGCAAAGGCAAGATCGTCGACTGGCTGTCGCAGCGGGCCGACGTGGTGGTGCGCTTCCAGGGCGGCCACAATGCCGGCCACACCCTCGTCATCAACGGCACCGAGTATCGCCTGAGCCTTTTGCCGTCGGGCGTGGTGCGGCCGGGCAAACTGTCGATCATCGGCAACGGCGTCGTCGTCGATCCGTGGGCGCTCCTGCGCGAGATCGAGGCGATTGCTCTGAAAGGCGTCACCGTCACGCCGGCCTCGCTCAGGCTTGCCGATAACGCCGCCCTCATCCTGCCGTCGCACGCGGCGATCGACCGCGCGCGCGAGGAGGCGCGGGGGCCGAACCGCATCGGCACGACCGGACGCGGCATCGGTCCCGCTTACGAGGACCGTGTCGGCCGCCGCGCCATTCGTGTCTGCGACCTCGCCGATCAGGCGGCGCTTGCCCAAAAACTCGACGAGCTGCTCCTGCATCACAACGCGCTGTTGCGCGGCCTTGGCGCTGCCGAGGTCGAGGCGGCGCCGGTGCTTGCCTCGCTCGTCGAGATCGCGCCGAAGGTGCTGCCCTACGCCGACCAGGTGTGGCGCCTCCTCGACGAAGCCAAGCGCAACGGCCGCCGGATTCTGTTCGAGGGCGCGCAGGGCGTGATGCTCGATGTCGATCACGGCACTTATCCCTACGTCACCTCCTCGCACACGCATCCGGGCGAGGCCGCGGCCGGCGCCGGCATCGGCCCCGGCGCGGTCGGCTACGTGCTCGGCATCACCAAAGCCTATACGACCCGCGTCGGCAGCGGCCCATTCCCGACCGAACTCACTGACGGCATCGGCCAGCTCCTCGGCGAGCGCGGCAAGGAGTTCGGCGTCGTCACCGGAAGAAAGCGGCGGTGCGGCTGGTTCGATGCGGTGATGGTGCGCCAGGCCGTCAAGGTCGCCGGCATCGACGGCATCGCGCTGACGAAGCTCGACGTGCTCGATGGTCTCGCCGAGATCAAGGTCTGCACCGGCTATCGCCGCGGCAACGCCGTGCTCGACCGGCTGCCGGCCGACGCGCGCGGCCAGGCCGAGGCGGAGCCGGTCTACGAGACGATCGAGGGCTGGAGCGAAAGCACGCGCGGCGCGCGCTCGTGGGCCCAGCTTCCGGCGCAGGCCATCAAGTATGTGCGCCGCATCGAGGAGCTGATCGAGGCGCCGGTGGCGCTCCTCTCGACCAGCCCCGAGCGCGACGACACCGTGCTCGTCCGCGACCCGTTCGCCGATTAGCGCTTACCGCGCCGCCACCGCCTCGCGCGTCTTGTGCGGCCCTTCGAGATAGCGCTCGACCGCGCTGGCGAGCGCGGTCTGGTGGTTGTGGAAGAAATGGTCGGCGCCGGCGATCACCTCATAGGCCACGCGGATGTCGCGCTGGCGCGCCAGCTTCGTCGCGAGGCGCTGCACCGCGTCGGGCGAGACGAGCTGGTCGCTGTCGCCCTGAATGATGAGGCCCGACGCCGGGCAGGGGGCGAGGAAGGCGAAGTCGAACGCGTCCGCGGGCGGTGCGACAGCGATGAACGAGTCGATCTCGGGCCGGCGCATCAGGAGCTGCATGCCGATCCAGGCGCCGAACGAGAAGCCGGCGATCCAGCACGCAGTCGAATTTGCGTTGTAGCCCTGCAGCCAGTCGAGGGCGGCGGCGGCGTCCGAGAGTTCGCCTTCGCCGCGATCGAAGATGCCCTGGCTCTTGCCGACGCCGCGGAAATTGAAGCGCAAGGTGGAAAAGCCGTGCTTCACGAAGGCTTGGTAGAGCGTATAGACCACTTTGTTGTTCATGGTGCCGCCATGCTGCGGGTGCGGGTGCAGCATCAAGGCAATCGGCGCGTTCTCCTGCTTCGAATGATGGTAGCGGGCTTCGAGCCGGCCTTCGGGTCCGCTGATCACTACCTCAGGCATCCGGGCCGCTCCGACGGAGATCAATAACAAGGCGGGATTTAGGGCCTTTACCGCCTGCAATCCTGGCATTCCACGGCATAAACTTGACTACTCCACTCGGTCTCGTTAGCGTCGCGCCTCCGCCGCTGCCCCGGGTTTCGCATGGTCCTTTGGCAAGCTGGCCTCAGGCCGCGATCCTAGCACAGGGATACCGATGGCATTCAAAAACCTGCGCGAAGAAATCGATACCGTGCTGCAGCACGACCCGGCGGCGCGCTCGGCGCTCGAGGTGGTGCTGTGCTATCCGGGGTTCCATGCCCGGCTGTTCTACCGGCTGGCGCATTTCCTGTGGCTCAAAGGCTGGCTCGTGCTCGCGCGCTTCCTGTCGTATCTGGGCCGCATTCTCACCGGCATCGAGATCCATCCTGGCGCGACGATCGGCCGGCGGCTCTTCATCGACCACGGCATGGGCGTCGTGATCGGCGAGACCGCGGAGATCGGCGACGATGTGACGCTCTACCAGGGCGTGACGCTCGGCGGCACTTCGCTCAACCGCGGCAAGCGCCATCCGACGCTCGCCGATGGCGTGATCGTCGGGGCGGGCGCCAAGGTGCTAGGCGCCTTCACAGTGGGGAAGGGCGCACGCGTCGGCGCCAACGCCGTGGTGCTTGCGGCGGTCGAGCCGGGCGTCACCGTGGTGGGCATTCCGGCGCGGCCCTTGGGCGGAGAGAAGAAGGAAGAGAAGCCGCAATTCCTCCCCTACGGCACGCCTGCAGGTGATCTCCCCGATCCGGTCGCGCACGCGCTTGCCGGCGTCATGGCGGAGATGGCGGCGCTCAGGGCGCGGGTCGAGGAAATGGAAAAGGAAAAGCGGGAGGCGCCGCGTCGGCCCGCCGCCGTCGTGATCGATGAGCCGCGCGAGCAAGCGGCCGAGGGGCGCCGCTAGCGAGGAGAACGCCGATGAGACTCACCACCAAGGGCCGTTACGCGGTCATGGCCATGGTCGATATCGCCAAGCACGGCGGCGGCAACCCCGTCACTCTCGCCGAAGTCGCCGAGCGTCAGGCGATCTCGCTCTCCTACCTCGAGCAGCTGTTCGCCAAGCTTCGCTCCGGCGGCCTCGTGCGCAGCGTGCGCGGACCCGGCGGCGGCTATCTCCTCGCGCACGGCGCCGAGGACACCCGCATCTCCGACATCATCCTCGCCGTCGACGAGCCCATTCGCGCCACGCGATGCACGCCGGGCGCGCCGATCGGCTGCTCCGGCAGCAAGAGCCGTTGTCTTACGCACGACCTGTGGGAGGAGTTGGGCAACCAGATTCATCTCTATCTGAGCTCGGTGACGCTCGCCGATGTGTGCGAGCGGCGCTGTCTCGGCCGCAGCGGCGCGCTCCATCGCGCGCAGCAGGATGTGATCGCGGCGCAGTAGATTGGCCGATGAGCGCGCGTCTCACATATCTTGACTGGAACGCGACGGCGCCGGTCCTGCCGGAGGTCGCGGCGGCGATGGGCGAATGGCTCGCGCGCCCGGGCAACGCCTCGTCGGTGCATCGCTGGGGCCGCGCCGCGCGGCAAGCGGTCGAGGCAGCGCGGCGCGAGGTCGCGGCGCTCGCGGGCCTGCCGGCCGGCCACATCATCTTCACCGCCAGCGGCACGGAGGCGAACCAGACCGTGCTCCGTGGCGTCAGCGGACGGCGCCTTGTCTCCGCGCTCGAGCATGATTCGATGCGCGCCGGCGAGGATATCGAGCTCATCCCGTCGCGCGTCGACGGCACGGTCGATCTCGCCGCGCTCGAGCGGATGCTCGCGGCCGGGCCGCGCCCGGCGCTCGTCTCGGTCATGCTCGCCAACAACGAGACCGGCGTGGTGCAACCTGTCGCCGAGGCCGCGCGCCTCGCGCATCGTGCCGGCGCGCTCTTCCATGCCGACGCCGTCCAGGCCGCGGGTAAGCTCGCCCTCGACAAGGCCGCGCCCGGTGCCGATCTGCTCACGCTCTCGGCGCACAAGATCGGCGGCCCGCAAGGGCTGGGCGCGCTCGTTGCCTCGCCGGCGCTCGCGCTCGCGCCGCTCGTCGCCGGCGGCGGGCAGGAGAGCGGGCGCCGCGCCGGTACCGAGAACGTCGCCGGCATCGTGGGCTTCGGCGTCGCCGCGCGGCTTGCTGCCGCGCGCGCGGGCGATGATGCGAGCGTTGCCGCGCTCCGCGACGAGGCCGAACGCCGCCTCCTCGAGATTGCGTCCGACGCGCGGATCTTTGGGGGCGCCGCGCTGCGCCTTGCCAATACGCTCTGCATCACCATGCCGCGCGTTCCGGCGGCGACGCAGGTGATGGCGCTCGATCTTGCCGGCGTGATGGTGAGCGCGGGCGCTGCCTGCTCGTCGGGCAAGCTGCGCCGCTCGCCCGTGCTCGAGGCGATGGGCGTGTCGCCATTCCACGCCGACTGCGCCATCCGCGTCAGCCTCGGCTGGAGCACCACCGCCGCCGACATCGACCATCTCGTCGAAGCCTGGAGCGCGCTCTATCACCGTACGCGGGCCACAGCTGCATGACTCTCAACCATCCGCCCATCTATCTCGATTATCACGCGACGACGCCGTGCGATCCGCGCGTGCTTGCCGAGATGCTGCCGTGGTTCACCGAGAAATTCGGCAATCCCGGCTCGGTCACGCATGCCTATGGCCGCGAGGCGGCCGATGCGGTCGAGCGCGCGCGGGCGCAGCTCGCGCATCTCATCGGCGCCGAGCCGCGCGAGATCGTCTTCACCTCGGGTGCCACCGAAGCCAACAACCTTGCCGTCAAGGGTGCTGCGCATTTTCATCGCGCGCTTGGCAAGGACCACATTGTCACGCTCGCGACCGAGCATAAATGCGTCCTCGAAAGCTGCCGCGCGCTCGAAGGCGAGGGATTCCGCGTCACATATCTGCCGGTGGAGCCGAATGGCCTGCTCGATCTCGCCCGGCTCGAAGCGGCGCTTGACGAGAGCACGGCGCTCGTCTCTGTCATGGCCGCGCACAACGAGATCGGCGTGCTGCAGCCCTTGGCCGAGGTGGCGGCGCTCGCCCACGCCAAGGGCGCACTCCTTCATACCGACGCGGCTCAGGCCGCCGGCAAGATCCCGCTCGATGTGGCGCGGCTCGGCGTCGATCTCATGTCGATCTCGGGTCATAAGATGTATGGGCCGAAGGGCGTCGGCGTGCTTTACGTGCGCCGCCGCCCGCGCGCGCGCATCGTGCCGCTCTTCGACGGCGGCGGGCAGGAGCGCACACTCCGCTCCGGCACCTTGCCGACGCCGCTCTGCGTCGGCATCGGCGCCGCCGCCGCCATCGCCGAGCAAGCGCTCGTGGGCGAAGCCGAGCGGCTCCTGGGCCTGCGCCGCCGCTTCCTCGCCGCCATCCGCGCGCGCCTGCCCGATGCGGTCCTCAATGGCGATGCCGAGCGCCGGCTTCCCGGCAACCTCAATCTGAGCTTCCCGGGCGTCCCGGCGCCCGACCTGATGGCCGCTTGCCCGGCGCTCGCGCTTTCGTCCGGCTCGGCCTGCACGGCGGCCGAGATCGAGCCCTCTTATGTCCTTCGTGCCTTGGGGCTTCCGGACGACCTCGCGGCGGCCTCGATCCGCATCGGCCTTGGCCGCGGAAATACTGAAGAAGAGGTTGATTTTGCTGCCGAGACGATCGCCGCCTCGGTCCGCCGCCTCGCCCCGGGCGGGGTGAAAAACGCCGTTTCCGGGGCCACATAAGGGGTGCTATCTGTGCGCGCGAGGAGATCATGGCGCTAAAGCAGGCAATGACCGTGACCGATGCGGCTGCCGATCGTATACAGGCGCTGCTCTTGAAGCGGGGCAAGCCGTCGGCCGGAATCCGCGTGGGCGTGCGCTCGCGCGGCTGCTCGGGCCTCACCTACACGCTCGAATATGCCGACGAGAAGGGCAAGTTCGATGAGGTGGTCACGCACAACGGCGTCACCATCCTGATCGACCCCAAGGCCACCATGTTTATCATCGGGACCGAGATGGATTTCGTCGAGGACAAGCTGCAATCGGGTTTCACTTTCCGCAATCCCAACGAGAAGGGGCGTTGCGGCTGCGGCGAGTCCTTCCACGTCTGAGCGATGAAGCTGTTTCAGATCGAGGAGCCCGACGGCCCGCTCGTCGATAGCGATGCGGCCGGCGCGGCGGTCGGGATCGATCTCGCCGTAGCCGTGGCGCGGGTCGCGATCGCGGTGGGCGGCAATGCCGAGATCCTGCCCGATGCCGACGGCAATCGTGCGCTCGATGTGGTGGGTGCTGCGCTCGGTGATGTGCTCCTTGCCTTGCGCGCGCGCGCGGAAAAGCAGCTCGCGCGTCCGGTGACGCACGCCGCGATTGCGAGCGATGCCGACGGCGCGGCCATCGCGCGCGCGTCGGACGAAGCGGGGCTCGCGCTCCTGCGCCACGTCGCGCGTGGCGAGGCGGCGGCCCTCGCCCCGGGCGCCGCGGCCGAGGAGGCGGCGGTTTTGGGCGCCGCGATGATTGCGGAAGACATGGTACCGGGCGGGTCAGCGAACTGATGCCGAAGATGACTTTCATCGACCGCACGGGTGGTCGGCACGAGGTCGAGGCGCCGATCGGGCTCTCGGTGCTCGAGATCGCGCACCGCAACAACATCGACATCGAAGGCGCGTGCGAAGGCTCGCTCGCCTGCTCGACCTGCCACGTGATCGTCGATGCGGAGTGGTACGATCTCCTGAAGGAGGCGAGCGAGGACGAGGAAGACATGCTCGACCTCGCCTTCGGCCTGACCCGCACCTCGCGGCTCGGCTGCCAGATCATCATCACCGAAGAGCTCGACGGTCTCACGGTGACGCTGCCGCAGGCGACGCGCAACATGATGAACAGCTGATGCTCGGGCTTGTCCCCGGCGCGCGCGTCGTCGTCGCCATGTCGGGCGGCGTCGACAGCTCGGTCGCGGCGGCGCTCGCGACCGAAGCTGGCTGCGACACCGTCGGCGTCACCTTGCAGCTCTATGACCATGGCGCCGCATTGGGGCGCAAGGGCGCCTGCTGCGCCGGGCAGGATGTGCGCGATGCCGCGCGCGTGGCCGAGCGGCTCGGCATCCCGCATTACGTCCTCGATTACGAGCAGCGCTTTCGCGACGAGGTCATCGAGCCATTCGCCGACTCTTACGTCGGCGGCGAGACGCCCATCCCGTGCGTCAAGTGCAACGAGACCGTGAAGTTCCGCGACCTTTTGCAGGTGGCGCGCGACCTCGGCGCCGAAGCGCTCGTCACCGGCCATTATGTGCGCCGCGTCGACGGCGCCGAGGGGCTGGAGCTGCATCGCGCCGCCGATGCTGCGCGCGACCAGAGCTATTTCCTCTTCCGTACCACGCGCGCGCAGCTTGATCTTCTGCGCTTTCCCTTGGGCGCCCTGACGAAAGACGCGACGCGTGCCTTGGCAGAGCGCTTCGACCTGCCCGTCGCCCAGAAGCCCGACAGCCAGGACATCTGTTTCGTGCCGCACGGCCGCTACGGCGATGTCGTGATGAAGCTCCGGCCCGAAGCGGGCGAGCCGGGCGAGATCGTCGATCTCGACGGCCGCGTCATCGGCCGCCACGAAGGCATCGCGCACTTCACCGTGGGGCAGCGCAAAGGGCTGGGCGCGCTCGGGCCCGAGCCGCTTTATGTCGTGCGCATCGAGCCGGCGCTGCGCCGCGTCGTCGCCGGTCCGCGCGCGGCCTTGGGCGCGCGCCGCGTGCCGCTCGCGGCCGTGAACTGGCTCGGCGCCCAAAAACCCGCGGGCGAACTTCGCTGCACCGTGAAACTGCGCTCGGCGCACGCGCCGGTCGCGGCGACGCTCGCGCTCGCGGGCGAGGGTGGCGAAGCGTGCCTCGACGAGCCGGCTTTCGCCGTAGCGCCGGGCCAGGCCTGCGTCTTCTATGATGGCGAGCGCATGCTGGGCGGCGGCTGGATCCGGCGCGACCACTGACCCCTGCCTTTCCCCGGTGGGGCAGGGGCGATCTCCTCCCGCTTGTCCGGGGCACCCGTTCCCCATAGATTCGCGCCTACGTGAAGGAGCGGCCAACAGCCGCCGCGGGAGGACAGGAATGCCCAACAGATTCGGAATCGGTCAGCCGGTCCGGCGCGTCGAGGACGTGCGCTTCATCACCGGCAGCGGCCGCTATGTCGACGATCTCGTGCTGCCGCAACAGCTCTACGGGCAGATCGTGCTGTCGCCCCATGCGCATGCGCGCATCAAGAAGATCGACGTGAGCGCCGCGAAAAAGGCCCCCGGCGTGGTTCTGGCCCTGACCGGCGCCGACCTGCAGGCGCAAGGCGTCGGCAACATGCTGGGTGCCTTCATGCCAGAGGACATGGGCGGCCCCAAGGGCAACCGCATGATGCGCCGCATCCTCGCCACCGACAAACTGCGCCATGTCGGCGACCGCGTCGCCTTCATCGTCGCCGAGACCGCCGCCCAGGCGCGCGACGCGGCCGAGCTCGTCGACATCGACGTCGACATGCTGCCCGCCGTCACCGATCTCGAGGCCGCGGCCAGGCCCGGCGCGCCGCTCGTGTGGGACGAGGCGCAGGGCAATCTCTGCGTGCCGATCATGATGGGCAACAAGCAGGCGACCGACGAGGCGTTCGCCGCGGCGAAGCACGCGGTCAAGGTCAAGCTCGTCAACAACCGGCTCGTCGCCAACGCGATGGAGCCGCGCGGCTGCATCGGCACCTACAGCCGCGCCGACGATGCCTACACTCTCTATACCAGCACGCAGAACCCGCACGGCACGCGCCAGATGCTCGCCGGCATGGTCTTCCACATGCCCGAGACACAGCTTCGCGTTGTCGCCAACGACGTCGGCGGCGGCTTCGGCATGAAGGGCGGCGTCTATCCCGAGGAAGCGCTCGTGCTGCTCGCGGCGAAGCTCACCGGCCGCCCGGTCCGGTGGAATCAGAACCGCACCGAAGGCTTCATCTCCGACGATGCCGGCCGCGACCAGATCATCGAGGCCGAAATGGCCTTGGACGCCAACGGCAAGATCACGGGCGTGCGCTGCACCGCGCTCCACAATTTCGGCGCTTATGTGGTCGGCGCCGCGGTCGTGCCGCTCATCTGGTCGGTGAAGCTCATGCCGGCCGTCTACGACATCAAGAACGTGCATCTTGCGACGCGCGCCATCTTCACCAACACGACGCCGACGGGCCCTTACCGCGGCGCCGGGCGGCCCGAGGCCTCCTACGTGATCGAGCGCCTCATCGACAAGGCGGCCGAGGCGAGCGGCATCGATGCCATCGAGTTGCGCAAGCGCAACTACATCGAGCCGGGCAAGTTCCCCTACGCGACGCCGACCGGATTCGTCTATGACGACGGCGATTTCTCGCACACGACCGACATGGCGCTCGAGCT
>Ga0335078_10006221_pt1 | contig 17676 bp, 13 predicted proteins | sample Lox_Sample_32_FD_206711 | JGI IMG/M metagenome (GOLD analysis project Ga0335078, IMG submission 206711) | Soil microbial communities from Loxahatchee National Wildlife Refuge, Florida, United States - Lox_Sample_3.2 | ecosystem: Environmental > Terrestrial > Soil > Wetlands | place: USA... | reverse complement strand
CGCTTCTCGGGCGAAGGCGAAGGCGTGAACCTCTATACCAGCAGCGTGGTCGCGTTGGATGCCGACACCGGAAAATTGAAATGGTATTACCAGGAAATTCCCAAGGACATGTGGGACTACGATTCCGCCTATGAATGCCTGCTGATCGATCGTGAAGTGAAGGGCCGTATGCGAAAGCTGCTGGTCCATATCAATAAGAGCGGCTACACATGGGTGCTTGACCGGACCAATGGCGAGTTCATTGGCGCCTACCCGATCGTGGACAACCACACCTGGCTCACCGGCATGACCGAGGACGGCAAGATCCTCGGTCGCGTCGAGCCGGTCGAAGGCAAACCAACGCTGATCTGCCCAGGGCCCGACGGCGGCAAGAGTTGGAACCAAGTGGCGTACTCGCCGCGGACAGGCTTGATGTACACGCCGACGCTCGAAATCTGCAGCGATTCCGTTTCTCGCGAGCAGGAGCCGGTGGAAGGCAGGGGATTTCTGGGCGGAACGTGGAGCCATCGTGGTCCCGCGGCTGGTCCGGCATACAGCCACATCGACGCGTACGATCCAGTAACCGGCAAGCGAGTCTGGTCGATGCGCTACAAATACGCGCTACTCGCTTCGATGCTCGCGACGGCGGGCGATCTGGTTTTCACCGGCGATCCGGAAGGCAACTTCTTCGCCTTGGATGCCAAGACCGGAAACAAGCTCTGGAGTTTCCAAACTGGTGGCGGCCACCGCGGCTCGGCGATCTCTTACAGCGTGAACGGACGCCAGTACATCGCTACGCCTACCGGTTGGGGTTCCATCGCGGGACGCGCGCTGGTTTCCATTTGGCCGGAAGCCGACACATTTCGTCCAGGGTCGACGTTGATGGTCTTCGCGCTGCCGGAGGAAAGCAAATGAGGTGCGCGGCTCTGGTTATTCTGCTCCCCGCGCTGGCCTTCGCGCAGCGTGGTGCGGCCAATAACGATGCGCAGTTGGCGCGCGGACTGGACATCTTCAATAAAAGCTGCGCTACCGGCTATTGTCACGGCGTCAAAGGAACAGCGGGCGGCGCGCCTCGTCTCGCCGCGCGTGGTTTCGACGACACATATGTCTCGCAAACTGTTCGGATGGGGATCCCGCACACCGGAATGCCGGAGTTCGGCTCTACGCTCGAACGCGCCGACTTGCTCGCCGTAATCGCTTATGTGGACAGTCTGAACGGTGTGACTCCTCCAATAAACGCGTTCGCCCTGCCTCCTCCGAGAAAACTTCCGCCCGCGGCCCAGCACGGCCGCGAACTCTTCGCCGACCAGACCCGTTCCTTCAATCGCTGCTCCACGTGCCATCAAGCGGATGGGATCGGAATCGCGGTCGCGCTTCCATTCACATCGGTACCTGACACCGTTGCGGCTCTGCGTTCTGTTGCTTCGCCGGACATCGAAACCCTGGCGGCGCAGGGCAGCACATTCCCCGCGCTGGTCTTAAACAAGAGCGGGGCCACGGCGAAGTTCTACGATTTCACCTCGCTGCCGCCAGTGCTACGCACGCTTCCCAAAAGCGAGGTCACATTCAAGCAAGGCAGCGCCTGGCGGCACGAAGACATGCTCAAACCGTACTCCGACGCCGATCTCGACGCGATCTTAGCGTTCCTGAAGACCGTCGTGAAACCGCAATCCTAGTTCTGGATCAAAGCTGGAAGTTGAACGAGAGCGTGCTTTTCACTTTTCGCGGATGTCCCTCCATCACGAAAGGGGAAAAGGACCACTTGCGGAGCGCCCGGACTACTGCGTCATTTAAGATGGGACGTCCCTTGGTAACCTCGACGCTCTCCACCTTGCCGTCTTCGCCGACCGTGAGATCCACCACTACTTCCCCGCTCAATCGGAACTGACGCGCGGCGGGGGGATACTCGGGCTCCTGATGAAAAGTCGCGGCTTTACGGAGTTCGCTGCTCGGCACGATCACAACGCCCACCGGGTCGGCATTTGCGCCGTGCGCCGGCAGGATTCCCAGCAAGGCCGCCAGCACCGTTCCAGTGCCCAGTCGAAACACGACGCTCATAAGTACTTGAAGATCGTCAGTTCGCGTCTCGCGCTACATAGCCTTTCCGAGGAAGAAAGACTAGTACACGCCAAAAAAAAGTCGTATTCCTCCGGCTAGCCGTGAATAAACCGATCTGGAGTGCCGATTCTTTACATCGATGGACCCTAAGCCGGCGCTCCACAGTAAAGGAAACAACACGCGGCGGGCGACGCGATCGTTGAGCAAGACGCTCACACTGGCAGTTGTCGCGGCCACCTGCGTAATCCTGGTAGTCACCATCTGGTTCAGCTACTCCCAGGCCCGCAACGCATTGGAACAACAGAGTAATGCCGAGGCGCTGAAGCAAGTCCAATCCACGGCCGACCAGTTCGACGCCTATCTCGACCGCGTCGCTGTCCTGCCCCGCGCGATCACCGCCCGCAAGGAAGCTATGGACAGCGAGCCAGCCAGCTCCATCGTTCCATTTCTGGCCCGTTTGCTCGACAGCCTGCCTCCCGAGGAGGCGTTCGGCGTTTATCTGTCGCGCGAGAGCAGCATGACTGGCCCGGATGCCATGCCTTGGGTGGATCGGAACAGTATGCCCAAGGCGTTGGAACCGAAGGCAGGTCCGCGAGATCGTTCCAAGGAATGGTACGCCGGTGCGCGTCGTACGGGTCAGATGTACATATCCGAGCCGTATTTCGACGCTGGCGGCTCCGAGACTGAGATAGTCAGTGTCACGGTACCGTTCTACTCGGCGTCCGGCAAGTTCTCCGGGGTCGCGGGCGCGGATTTGTCGCTCGACCTGATAAAGGCGATTGTCGGTTCGCTGCGTTTCCGTCCCGACCGGATGAACGCCAAAGATTCTGGGGGCACTCAGGACTACAGCTTTCTGATCACGCGCTCGGAACGTATCATGGCGCATCCGAACGAGGCGTTGTCCATGAGCGAGCATTTCGCCGGAGCCGACGTTCGAAGCGTCCCGGGGGGAAAAGAAATCGCGGCGCAGAATTCCGGCTTCGCGCGATTGATTGAGAAAGGCATTGCTCGGCGGGTTTATTGGGCCAGGGCTCCGCTCACCGGATGGAAAGTGGCGCTGAGCATTCCAGAGATGGAGATCACCGGATCCGCAAGCCAACTGGCGGCAAAGACCGTGGCCGTCGCGGGGCTGGCGGTGATTCTCATGGTGCTGGCGGTTTGGATCGTGGCGCGGCGGATGATGGAGCCGGTGCAAAGGTTGACGCTGGCGGCCGAGCACGTAAGCCAGCAGCGCTATGAAGCCGCCGGCGAACTGGAATTGACCTCCCGGCGCCGCGACGAACTCGGACAACTCGCGCGAACATTCCACAATATGGTGGGCGAGATCTCGAGCCGCGAAACCACTCTGCGCAACGCGGAAGAAAAGCTCCGGCAGAGCGAGCTGCACTATCGCTCGTTGATTGAGAACACATCCGACATCATTGCGGTGATCGACAAGGAAGGCCGCTTCAAGTACGCCAGCCCATCCATCGTGCGGATTCTCGGCGTCGCGAAAGAAACCGAAGCCGGCGCCCTGAGCGATTTCGTGGTCGACAAAGGCAAGCCGGCATTGGCCGAAGCGCTGCGGCGATGCACTGGGGTATGGGGCGCGTCCGAACAAGTGGAAGTGGATGCGAAGCATTCGAGCGGGGAGATCCGGACGCTGGAAGTTTCGCTGCACAACATGCTGGACAGCCCCGCGGTGAGCGGGATCGTGGCGAACATCCGCGACATCACCGAGCGTCGGCGAGCCGACGATCTCAGCCGCGACAAGGAAGCGGCTGAGGCGGCCAACAAGGCGAAAAGCAACTTCCTGGCGAACATGAGCCACGAGCTACGCACACCGCTGAACGCCATCATCGGATACAGCGAAATGCTTCAGGAGATGGCCGCGGACGATGGCAAGGACGAATACCAGGGCGATCTGAAGAAAATCCATTCGGCCGGACAGCATCTGCTGGAGCTCATCAACGATGTGCTCGATATCTCCAAGATCGAAGCCGGCAAGATGGACCTCTACATCGAGAGCTTCTCGCTCGATCAGACCATTGAAGAAGTGCAGGCAGTGGCCGATCCGCTGGCCAAGAAGAACTCGAACCATCTGGTGATCGAAAAGCCGGCCGAGCTGGGCAATGTTCGCGCGGATGCCACCAAGGTGCGGCAGTGCCTGCTGAACCTGCTTTCGAACGCCTGCAAATTCACATCGAATGGCGTCGTGCGTCTGGACGCCATGAAGGCCGATGGCTGGGTCACGTTCCAAGTCTCCGACACCGGAATCGGAATGACGAAGGAGCAGATGAGCAAACTGTTCCGGGCCTTCCAGCAGGCCGATTCCTCGACGACGCGAAAGTTCGGGGGAACCGGCCTGGGGCTCGCGATCAGCAGACGATTCTGCCAGCTCATGAACGGTGACATCACGGTGAGCAGCGAGCCGGGACGGGGGACCACCTTCACCATGCGCATACCGGTGGAAGTAGTTCCGAGGGCGGCCGACGCTCAGATCCAACTCGAGCAAGAGAATGCGCGGACAGGCGAATCGCTCCCGGCTTCGGCGGCCGTGGTGCTGGTGATCGATGACGACCCGATGGTCGCGGATCTGCTGCGGCGCACACTGGTGAAGGACGGCTATCGCGTGGAGTACGCCGAGAGCGGCGAGAAAGGTTTGGAACTGGCTCGGCAACTGCGTCCGGACGCGATCACGCTGGACGTTATGATGCCCGGAATGGACGGTTGGCAGGTGATGACGCATCTGAAATCGGACGCCGAACTGGCCGACATTCCCGTGATTCTGCTGTCGATCGTGAACGATCGCAAGACCGGCTTCGCGTTGGGCGCCACCGAGTATCTGACCAAGCCGTTCGAGCGCGATCGTCTCACCGCGGTGCTCGGCCGCATCGCGAAGGGGCGCGGCTCGCGGCTCGCACTCGTCGTCGACGACATGGCCGACAATCGGGAGTTGCTGAGAAGCGCGCTCGAAGGCGATGGCTGGATGGTGGAAGAGGCTGCTAATGGTCTGGAGGCGCTGGACCGTTTGGAGCGGCATCGCCCCGACGCGATTCTGCTGGATCTGATGATGCCGGAGATGGACGGAATCTCGTTCGTCGAGCACCTGCGGGCCAGCGAGCGCAACCGCTCCATTCCGGTGCTTGTGGTGACGGCGAAAGAAATCACGCCCGCGGACCGGCAGAGGCTGTCGGGCGGCGTCCAGGCCATCATGCAAAAAGGCGCGGTGGATCTGAGTGATCTGGTTTCGCAAACCAGGGCTCTGCTTACCGCGCGCATTCAAGTCGAGATCGGCGAACATGACGAGGCGCTCGCCAGAACATAACGAAAGGGTCCTATGCCGAGAATTCTAATCGTCGAAGACAACGAGATGAACCGCGATATGTTATCGCGGCGGCTGGAACGCAAAGGCTATTCGATCAGCATGGCTGTGGATGGCGGCGCAGGCGTGGAAAAGGCCGGGGCCGAGGTCCCAGACCTGATCCTGATGGACATGAGCCTGCCTGTGCTGGACGGTTGGGAAGCGACGCGGCGGGTGAAAGGGAATCCACAAACCAAACACATCCCGGTGATCGCTTTGACGGCGCACGCGATGACCGGCGACCGCGACAAGGCCATGGAGGCGGGCTGCGACGACTACGACACCAAGCCGATCGACCTGGCGCGGCTTTTGTCCAAGATCGAGACGCAATTAGAGCGAACGAAGGCCGCGCATGGAAACTGAAATCGCGGCAAAAGGACACGAAATCGCGCCCGCTTTCGAGACGTCGGCTCTCTCGAAAATCCGGCACGACCTGAAGACTCCGCTGAATCAGATCATTGGTTATGCGGAGATGCTGCTCGAAGACGCCACCGCGGCCGCGCGCGCGGAAGCAGAGGACGCACTGCGTCGCCTGCTGGATTCGGCGCAAATGTGCCTTGAGGTGCAGGAGCGCCTGCTTGGCCGCCATCCACATGAGCTGCGCGTGGAACACTTTGAGGAGCTGAAGGAAGATCAGAAGGCCCGCAGCGCCTACATGGAGGCGATTCTCTTGGAGCTTCGCGCCAGTTCGCTACCCGAGGAGTGGGTGACGGATCTTGAACGGATCGGCATCCCGGTATCGAATCTTGGCGCATTGGCGCACGAAGTTCACGCCCGGTGGACGCGCGGTGCCGCGCGGCCGGCTGCATGGAACACGCCGTCAGAGGGATGGACGACCGAGCAGATGGGCAAGGACCAGGAGCCCGCGCTATGGCTCTCGGATTCGGAAGCCAGCGGAACTCAGGAGACGGAATCGCCTCTTGCGAAGGGCGGCGGCCGAATCCTGGTGGTGGACGACAACGCGGCCAATCGCGACATGCTGTCGCGGCGGCTGGATCGGGAAGGCTACTCTGTAGACACGGCGTCGGACGGCCGCGAAGCGCTGGCGAAGCTGGAGGCCGCCAATTTCGATCTCGTGCTGCTCGACATTGTGATGCCGGAGTTGGATGGCTTCGCGGTCTTGAAAACCATCCGCGCCGATCCACGCTGGAAGGAAATCGCGGTGATCATGATCTCGGCTCTCGACGAGATCCGCAGTGTGGTGCGCTGTATCGAGATGGGCGCCGAGGACTACTTGCCGAAGCCGTTCGATCCCGTGCTGCTGCGCGCCCGCATCGGCGCGATTCTTGACCGCAAGCGTCTGCGCGACGAGGAGCGGCTGCGAACCGAGCAGGTCGAGATGGCCTTTCGCGAGGCCGAACGCCAGAAGGGCGTGGCAGAGGATATGCTCCGCAACATTCTGCCGGCCAAGATCGCGCAGCAGTTGCAGAGTTCGGGAACCGTGGAGCCGATGTACTTCGAAGACGTGACCATTGGGTTCACCGATTTCGTCGGATTCACACTCGCCACCGAAAAACTCGCGGCCGAGGAGATTGTCGGCGTGCTGCACGAGTTTTTCACCGCCTTCGACCGGATCGTGGCGCGCTATGGCCTCGAGAAAATGAAGACCATCGGCGACAGCTATATGTTCGTCAGCGGTATGCCGGACCGCAGCCCGTCGCATCCCGTGGACGCGGTGCTCGCGGCGCTCGAAATGGTGGAAGCGGTTCGAAGCATGGCGCGGATGGACGAGGGCATCGAGTGGCAGATGCGAGTCGGTTTGCACACCGGCCCGGTGATCGCGGGCGTGGTGGGGATTCACAAATTCGCATTCGACGTGTGGGGCGACTCGGTGAATTTCAGTTCGCGGCTAGAATCGAGCGGCGCTCCGAACCGCGTGAATCTCTCGGAGCGAACATACTCACGCGTGAAGGATTTCATTCGCTGTACTCCGCGCGGGCGCGTGGTCACGAAAGACGGGCGCGAAGCCGACATGTTCTTCGCCGATGGCGTGCACGAAAAGCTGATCGATCCGGGTCTGGACGGTATTCCAGCGGCTTTCGCCAGGCGCTACCGGATTTACTTCCAGCAAGCGGTGCGGGCGTTTCCCGCTTTTTTGTTGCGGTAAGACGCGACAGGCGTCCGGCCTAGATCTCCGAAACGAACAACGGGCACAAGTGGCGCTCGAATAGATTGCGCGTGACATTGCGGGAAATGGCGGTCTCGCATTCCTCCAGCATTCGCAGGTAGCGCTCCCCCATTTTCGCGGCGATCTTGTACCCCACGTGCAGAAGCTGGCGCATGTCGGGATTGAACTCCGGATTGGATTGGTCGTGCCGGAGCGCGGAAGTATACTGCACGCTGCCCCAGGCCTGGACCTCGTGCGGGGCGGGCAGGCGCTCCTCGCGAATTTCGATCACGGATGCGTACGGCTCGGCCAGCTCGACGCGATGCGAATACGCCTCCGTGTAAACCTCCTTCGCCAAAGCCAGGCCTTCACCGCCCGCTTCCGCCAGTCCGATCAGTTCCTCTAGCCACGTGGTACCGGCCGTTTTGACGTGTACTCCGGCATCTCGTTTGCGAATGCTTCGACGAATGGCACCGTAGATGGAAAACTTGTCGCTGCCGGAGTGGACGCTAAGTTTGAGATTCTTCGGCAGGCCGTATTCGCTGACGACATATGCAATGACGTCCAGGTCGTCCGAAAACTCGCGTTCGAAACGCGTCACATCGCCTGAGTAGTCCACTCCTTTGTTGAATCGCCCCGTGAATTTTGGAGCGATGGTCTGGATCGGTATGCCCTCATCTGCGACGGCCGCGAGAATCACGAGAAGCTCGAGTGGCGTCTGCGGAGAATCGGTTTCGTCCATCGAAATTTCGGTGATGAACGGGCGGCCGTCCCGGCGTTCGGCAATATGGCGATAGATTCTGCCGGCCTCTTCGACAGCGAAAAGATACTTACGGGCGATCAGCCCGATCGTTTCCTTCGTGTCGCAGAATGGGCCGCCTCGAATCAGCTCCGGATGCCGACGGACGAAGTCGTCCACGCACTCGCTCGCGCGGCCGATCGCGGAAGCAACGTCCAAAGTGAAGAAGTCGCTCGAGGAAAGAAACCGATCTACCGTGCCGAGCCCGATGTGGTCGGCGTCGACATGATAAGGATGCGGCCAGCCGAGCTCGCGAACGGCTCGATCCGCGGCTTGGCGAACGCTCTCAGGCTCGGAACCGACGATATTGTGCTCACGGTTCGACTTGTTCCATACCGGAACCACAGTGACGCCCCGCCGCTCCGCCAGACGGCAGGCTTGAAGCTGGGCCCTGGCCTGATGGGCGAAGCGATCGCCCACTCCGAATGAATATTTGCCGAGTTCGAGAATCTCTGTACTTTCCATGCGCACGCCCGGTGAACTGAAGCTCAATTGCGCCTTCCTTGGAAATATAGCGTGCCGAGTTGCCCGCGAGCGCTTCGAAGATCCAAAGGGATCGTTTAATATGACTAAAGGATCCCGGCACATGGATGTTCGTCAACTTGAAGTCTTCCTCGCGATGATGGAGCATTCCAGCGTGACGCGGACTGCGGAGAAGTTGTACGTTTCGCCCGGAGCTGTCAGTCTTCAGCTCCATAATCTAGCAGCGGAATTAGGGACGGAATTATTCGCGCGCTCCGGCCGGCGCATCGTACCTACAACGCAAGCGTTTCGCCTGGCCGCCCACGCGCGGGAAGTGATCCAGCGGATGAAGGCCATACAGCACGATTTTGCCAACGTCGCCGCTGAAGACGTCAGGCCTTTCCACTTGGCGACGGGCGCGACTACTTTGATTCATCGCCTGGGGCCGCCACTGCGTCTGCTGCGCCATCGTTTTCCGAAAGCTGACATTCACGTTACCGTTGCGCCCACCGAGCCCATCGTGGCTGGCGTCTTGGAAGGCCGCTACGATCTTGGGTTAATTTCGCTTCCCTGGCAACAACAGCAGGAGGATCTCTCGATCATGCCGCTGTTTGAAGAAGAACTTCTGGTTTTGCGTCCTTCGCATCGCCCGGTTGTGGGATCGGCAGTGCTGTCCGTGCGGCCGTCCGAGCTGGCGTCGGTGCCCTTTCTGTTGTACCCGAAAACCAGCAATATGCGGATGAAAATCGACCGGTTTTTCGAGGAGCTTAAGATAAATCCTCCCGTGGTAATGGAAGCAGACGACACCGAGGCGATTAAAGGGTTAGTCGAAGCCGGCTTTGGGTACTCCATACTTCCGCAATTTGCGCTGCGCGGAAAGGGACTCCATTTTCAGAAGCTGCGAGTTGCGGGACACCGGTTGGTTCGTGAGCAGGCTCTGGTGATGCCTAAGGCAGAATATCCACGCACGCTGACGATGTCTATCGCGGAATTCCTGCGCGCCTCTCTCCGGCGTCCCGAGGGCGGCACGTCCCAGGCCTAGCGGGGGCAGAAGCGTTCGAAATTAGATCGAAACAGCCGCTCGACGTCGGCGCGAATGTGCGCGCGCGTGACCGGATAGCCGTCTTCCAGCAGGAGCCGGAACGTGTTCGTGAGGATCGGCGCCAAGGTCCTTCGGGTGTTGCGCCACTTGTAAATCACTTGTTCCAGAACGCGCGCATCCGAGTGCTGTGGAATGAACGTAGTGCCCAACATTTCCAGGCGCTCGCGTGTGATTTCCTCGACAATGGACGGGTTATTCAAGAACCACCAGCACCCGAATGGCATCAAGTTCCTGAATTTCCGCGTGTAGACGCACAATTCGTGCTGGTTTTCACGGCTTAATACACTCGTTAGGAAGCGATTCTGGGGATAGCGGACGCACAGGCGTTCGAGCGCGCTCAAGTCCGCGCGTCCGACGGCATCACCTGCCAGCCGTAGCGCCGGGTTCACCAGGTAGCGCACCCCGATCATGAGCGACAGGGGAATCCCGAACTCGCGGCACGCGGGGATAACCGCATCTGCAAGCAATCGTCCACGGACGCTATCCTCCGGAAATTGGAAAGTGTCTGGGAGCGAAACCGCCATGTAGACCGGCCGCATGCGCTGCTGCCATTCAGCGAGGAAGCGGCGCACTTCCAGGCACGATTGTCCCCGAGCCTCCGCGTCGACGGCATACCCTTTGCTCACCAGAATCTGCCAATGGTCCGCCCACTTGTTCAGGATGCGATCCAAGCGCATCACGGGATGGAACTGGGAATCTCGCTCGGCGCCGCGCTCCCATGCCTCCGCTTCCTGCGGATCCAGCGGATCGTTGGTCATGACCACTTCGCTGATTCCCGCGAGTTCGAAGACGCGCCGGATGTGCGCCTCCAGCTTTTGGGCGGTGAAAAATTCTCGAGCTTCCGCCAGGTTGTGGCAATCGGTCGGCAGATCGAACGCCTTGAGCACAGTCACGACGCCGCGAGTAGCCTCGGAGACCGGTGCGTTTTCCAGGAACAGGACGCGCCATATCAGATCGGCTTGCTCTCGCTTGGAGAGCTTCCAATATTGTTCGGGCTCGATCGAATCGGAACGTAACAGCTCGGCTTCCAAGTAATGGTAGGTAATCAGCTCATCGATGCCCCACAAACCCAGCTTTCCGAGCGACGGCATGAACAGATGCGTGTGAACGTCAATGAATGGTGTGGAGGCCAGCTCTTCTTCGACGGCCGCGGCCAACTCCTGAGGTCCTAAGGCATTCGACAAGCTACTGCGCGACGGAGCTTTCGAGAGCGGGTCCGCAACTGCCGTGTTCGTAGGCATCACACACTTGACGGTAAAGATATATCAGGAACTTGTCAAACTAGAAATCCTGAAGAGTGGATTCAGCCTAAATGAATAGTCTAGCGGCGCGGCGCGGGCGTTGAGTTTGACTGAACGGTTGCTTTAGAGTTTCCCGTTTGACACCCACGCGCGGTCCTTTCTATAGTCGGGTTGGCATCCTATGACGCATCTCAGTCGACGCGCGGCCCTGAAGCAGTCCGCTGGGGTGGCTGCTTTGGCTTTGCTGGGCAAGACAGTCGGCGCTGCCCCGGAGTTCGTCGGATGGGCAACTGTACCGGCGATTCTCTCGCGGATTAAGCCGCCTGAGTTCCCTAAACGTGATTTCGATATCACCAAATTTGGCGCGGTCGCGGATGAAGCGAAGGATTCGTCGGACGCCATCGCGCAGGCCATTGCCCGGTGCAGCGAATCCGGCGGCGGGCGCGTCGTCGTCCCCTCCGGAGTGTTTTCAACCGGCGCGATTCATCTGAGAAGCAACGTCGATTTGCACCTGTCGGCTGGTTCGACGCTCAAGTTCTCGCGCGATCCGCGCCGCTACCTCCCGGTCGTCTACACGCGTTGGGAAGGCACCGAGTGCTGGAACTATTCGCCTTTCGTCTACGCCTACGAGCAGGACAACATCGCCATTACAGGTACCGGCACTTTGGACGGCCAGGCCGATTGCGAGCACTGGTGGCCGTGGAAGGGGCGCACCGATTGCGGCTGGAGCAAAGGGCAGGTTTCTCAGGAGAACGCGCGCAACGCGCTCATGCAGATGGGTGAGAAAGACGTCCCGTTGGCTGACCGCAAGTTCGGCGAGGGACACTTCCTGCGTCCCGCCTTCGTCCAACCGGTTCGCGGCAAGAACATTCTGATAGAGGGCGTGACCATCGTCAACTCGCCAATGTTCGAGATTAATCCGGTGATGTGCTCCAACATAACTGTGCGCGACGTGAAAATCGCGAGCCACGGGCCGAACAACGATGGCTGCGATCCGGATTCCTGCATTGACATGTTGATCGAAAACTGCGTCTTCGATACGGGCGACGATTGCATCGCCATAAAATCCGGGCGTAATCGCGACGGGCGGCGATTGGCGCGGCCGTCGGAAAATATCGTGATTCGCAACTGCCGAATGAAGGATGGCCACGGCGGCGTCACTATCGGCAGCGAGATGTCGGGCGGCGTGCGCAATATTTTCGCCGAGCATTGCGTGCTGGACAGCCCCCACCTCAATGAGGCGCTGCGCTTCAAGACCAATGCGATGCGTGGCGGCGCGATCGAAAACGTGTTTGCGCGCAATCTCACCATCGGCGAGATCGCCGACGCGATTTTGAACATTGATTTCTATTACGAAGAAGGACCCAAGGGTCCCGAGCATCCGCTGGTGCGCAACATCGACATTCGCGACGTCACGTGCCGAAAAGCCAAGCACGCCGTTTACGCGCGTGGTTTTCGCGACGCTCCGATTCGGAACGTACGCATCGAGAACTGCAAGTTCGATCACGTTTTGGAGGCGAACGTTGTCGACAACGTTCAGGACTTCATGCTCGATGGCGTCACGATGAACGGCAAGAAGATCAATGTCTAGCTCGCTCGATTTGAGCGGCCGCGTTGCGGTGGCGATCGGCGGGACGTCGGGTCTCGGCCGCGCCATCGCGATCGGACTGGCCCAAGCCGGCGCCGATGTAGTGCCAACGGGGAGGCGGCAAGGCCTGGTCCATGAAGCGTGCGAGCAGATCGAAGGACTGGGGAGGCGCAGCTTGGCGATCCCAGCCGATGTGCGAAGCCGCGAGTCCATCGACGCTCTGCGTGAGCGGGTGCTCGAAGAATTCGGCCGCGTTCACATCCTGGTGTATGCGGCGGGGACTGTTTCCCGCAAGCCGAGCGTGGAGGTCAGCGAGGAAGACTGGGAGTCCGCTCTCGACGTGAACGCGACCGGCGCGCTGCGGGCCTGTCAGTCGTTTTTTTCCGCTTTGGCCGCGTCGGGTTCGGGCCGCGTCATTCACATCTGCTCGTTGAATTCGTTTGTGAGCTTGAAAGAGGTTGCCCCCTACGCGGCCGCGAAATCCGCGCTGCTTTCGCTCACCCGGAGCCTGGCGGTGGAATGGGCCCCGCTGGGTGTGAACGTGAACGCCATCGCTCCCGGCGTGTTCCGCACCGACATCAATCGAAAGCTCCTCGATGAAACCGACCGCGGCCGGGAGCTCCTGATGCGCACGCCCATGCAGCGATTCGGTTGCGCCGAGGAACTCACCGGCGCCGCGGTCTTGTTGTCGTCGAGCGCGGCCAGCTACATTACCGGCCAATGCATTACCGTGGATGGCGGATTTCTCGCGTCCGGAGTGAATAGCTGATGAGCTTGTTCTTTGCGCGGCAATCGGAATCCCGCGAGCTCCCCGATGCCGAGCTGCGCGAGGGACTCTTCACGGCGCTTGAAAAACTAGGCCGCCGCGAACGAGTCCTGATTCTGCCACCCGATTTCACGCGTTTCCATTCCCGCGCCGGTGTCCTGGCGAAGGCCGCCTGGGAATTCTACGGAAACCGCATCGCCGCCGTGCTTCCGGCCCTGGGGACGCACCGCGCGATGACTGAGGCCGAGATCGCCACCATGTTCGGTGACATCCGACGCGAGCTTTTTCGCGTGCACGACTGGCGCAACGGCTTAACCACGCTGGGCGAAGTACCGGCGGACTTGATCCGCGATCTATCGGAAGGCGAGCTGGATTTTTCGTGGCCCGTGCGCGTCAGTTCTCTCTTGGCTTCGGGCGCGTTCGATCTGATTCTTTCCATCGGCCAGGTGGTGCCTCACGAAGTGGCGGGAATGGCCGGCCACAATAAGAATATTTTTATCGGCGCGGGTGGCTGCGAGAACATCGACCGCAGCCACTACCTTGGCGCCGTCTATGGCATGGAGCGAATCATGGGCCGCTCCGACAACCCGGTGCGCCGCGTGCTGAACTATGCGGCGGACTGCTTTGGTAGTCGCATGCCCATCGTACATGCCCTCACCGTCATCGGGAAAAACGCGGGCGGGCTCTTCATCGGCGACGATCTGGAGTGCTTCGAAAAAGCCTGCCGCCTGAGTCTGCGTCTGAATCTGACGATTCTCGATCAGCCGATTCGCAAGGCCGTGGTCTATTTGAATCCGGAAGAATTCCATAGCACGTGGCTCGGAAACAAGGCCATCTATCGCACGCGAATGGCGATGGCCGACGGTGGTCAACTGATCGTGCTTGCGCCCGGCGTGCGACGCTTCGGCGAGGATCCCACCATCGACTTGCTGATTCGCAAGTACGGCTACGCGGGAACACCCGCAACCCTGGAAGCGGTTCGCAATCATGCCGACCTGGCACAACACTTGAGCGCCGCCGCGCATCTGATCCACGGCTCGTCCGAGGGCCGGTTCACCATCACGTATTGTCCGGGACATTTGAGCGGCGAAGAAATCCGCGCGGCCGGTTACGACTACGCACCGCTAGATCTCATGCTCGAACGCTATCCCCCAGCTCAATTACAGGATGGATTCAATCGGTGCGCGGGCGAGGAAATATTTTTCGTATCGAATCCCGCGCTCGGCCTGTGGGCATCCCGTGACCGATTTGTGGCCGCCCAGGAGGACGCCGCGATATGCGGGCTGGCGCACCAGCAGTAACCAGTCCGGCAGCGTCCGCCACCACCGGGCTTTCACCCGTCGGCCGCTATCGCTGGCGCATCTGCGGTCTTCTATTTTTCGTCACGACGCTCATTTATCTCGATCGCCAGGTGCTTGGCGTGCTTGCACCCGAGCTGCAGCACGTCATCGGATGGAATGAGCTTCAGTACGGAAACATCGTGACCGCGTTTCAAACTGCGTACGCACTGGGCCTGCTGGTGGCTGGCCGGTTTATCGATCGCGCGGGTACGCGCATCGGTTATGCCGTCGCGATCGGTCTGTGGACATTCGCCACCGCCGGACAGTCGCTCACGCGAACGGTTCTGGCATTCGCTGCCGCGCGTTTTCTTCTCGGCTTGGCTGAATCGCCCAATTTTCCCGCGGCTATCAAAACCGTCGCCGAGTGGTTCCCCAGACGAGAACGAGCGCTGGCCACCGGGATCTTCAATTCGGGCGCCAACATCGGTGCGATCGTTGCGCCGATCACCGCGCCTTTTATCGCGTACCGCTTCGGATGGCCGTGGGTGTTCGTCTGCATGGCCGCGGTGGGTGTGATCTGGATTGTGCTCTGGCTCGCGGTATACCGGCGCCCGGAACATCATCCTCGCGTCTCCGCCGCCGAATTGAATTACATCCGGGGCGAAGGTGAGCACGTCAGCACACCAGTCCCGTGGTCCAAGCTGCTGCCGCATCGCGAGACTTGGGCGTTTGCGATCGCGAAGTTTCTCACAGACCCCGTGTGGTGGTTTTTCCTCTACTGGCTGCCCAAGTTCTTGAACACCCGATACGGCTTGAGTTTGACTGCGCTCGGCTGGCCGCTGGTGATCGTATATACAATGTCGATGGTGGGAAGCATTGCTGGCGGCTGGCTGTCGGCCCGGCTCCTAAAACGAGGCTGGAGCGTAAACGCGGCACGCAAAACCGCGATGCTAACCTGCGCTCTCACCGTGCTGCCGATCTTGTTTGCCGCGACCGCCAAGAATTTCTGGGTCGCTGTCGCGTTGGTGGGGGTCGCTACAGCTTCGCATCAAGGTTGGTCGGCGAATTTATTTACCATGGCTTCAGACTTGTTCCCCAAACGCGCCGTGGGCTCCGTCGTCGGCCTCGGGGGATTTGGCGGAGCAGTCGGCGGTATGCTGATCGCAACCTTCACCGGCTTTGTCCTGCAACTCACCGGCAACTATTTTCCGATGTTCGTAATCGCGGGCTCGGCGTACCTACTGGCGCTCGCCGTCGTCCAGATCTTAACGCCTAAGATGACGCCCGTAAATCTCGACGGAATGCTGGAAGCATGAGCTACGGTTTCGAAATCCCTCAGCATGCCTCGCTGGATTTCTTGTCACTGGGCGCGCTGGTGCATCGCCTGGATCCAGGTATCGTGCCGTTCCGGAAAGCGCACGAGTGCAAAATTCACGTGAGCGGCGGCGAGTTCAACTGCGCTGCCAATTTGTCGGATTGCTTCGGACTTAAGACGGGTATCGCCAGCGCAATGGTGGACTATCCAATCGGCGATCTGATCTCGGAGAGCGTGCGCGCGATGGGCGTGGAGCCTTTCTACAAGCGGTTTCCGCACAATGGCGTCACGGGCCCGAACATGGCGACGGTTTACAGCGATCGCGGGTTCGGCGTGCGCCCGCCGGTGGTGTTCTACAATCGATCGGACGAAGCGGCCGCCCGTTTGAAGCCAGGTGATTTCGATTGGCCTGCCATCTTCGGCGCGGGCGTTCGATGGTTTCACAGCGGCGGCATCTTTGCATCGCTCTCGGCGAGCACGGGCGAATTGATTGTCGAAGCAATGTCGGCCGCGCGCGCCGCCGGTGCTGTGGTCTCTTTCGACCTGAACTATCGCGAGAAGCTCTGGAAGCTGCGTGGCGGTCAGGCGCAGGCGGCCGAACTGATGAACCGCATCGTTCAGAACGTGGATGTGCTCGTCGGCAACGAAGAGGATTTACAAAAGGGCCTCGGTATCCCAGGCCCCGACCTGCATGGCGGCGGTTCCAGCCTCGATCCAAAGGTCTTCCTGGGAATGATCGATTGTGTGACGAAGCGATTCCCGAACGTGAAGGCGGTAGCCACCACGTTGCGCGAGGTCCACTCCACGGCACGCCATAGTTGGAGCGCGGTCGCCTGGGTGAACGGCCAAAGCTACACTGCTCCTGTCGCGGAGCTCGAGATCTTCGATCGTGTGGGCGGCGGCGACGGATTCGCGTCCGGCTTTTTCTACGGCCTGCTCACAGGAGCGCCACTCGAAGAAGCAGTTCGGCTCGGTTGGGCGCATGGTGCATTGCTTGCGACCTTCCCCGGCGACACAACCATGGCGACGCTCGATCAAGTGAAGAGCTTCGCCCGGCAAGAGTCACGCCGCATCCAGCGTTAACCGGAGGCTCATATGCGTTGGCTTGTTTTTCTGTTCGCCGGAGTGCTGGCTGCTCAGGACCTTCGAAACGTAACCGAGCCGCGTCTTCCTTCGCAATTCTGCGTGACGCTGGAAGCGCGATTCTCCGCCGAACAGGACACGCAGTTCGACACCGCTCGCGTGCAAGACGCGATCGACCGGTGTCCCGCTGGACAGGCCGTCCGGCTCGCGCCACGTGGACCGAATCGCCTCTTTTTGATTGCGCCGATTCATATGAAGACTGGCGTGACGCTCTTTGTGGATGCCGGCGCCGCCGTGTTCGCCTCTCGCAACCCGCGCGACTACGATCTCACGCCCGGAAGCTGCGGTGTCGTGAACCGGCAAGGGCATGGCTGCCAACCGCTGATTCTCGCTGATCGCGCCGCCAACTCCGCCATCATGGGCGACGGCTCCATCGACGGCCGGGGCGGCGCGCAGCTCCTCGGTCAAAACGTGACCTGGTGGGATCTGGCGCACCAGGCCAAGATCACCGATCAGCAGCAAAGCTGTCCGCGGATTCTAGTCGTGCGGCAGT
>Ga0335078_10006220_pt1 | contig 17682 bp, 12 predicted proteins | sample Lox_Sample_32_FD_206711 | JGI IMG/M metagenome (GOLD analysis project Ga0335078, IMG submission 206711) | Soil microbial communities from Loxahatchee National Wildlife Refuge, Florida, United States - Lox_Sample_3.2 | ecosystem: Environmental > Terrestrial > Soil > Wetlands | place: USA... | reverse complement strand
CAGGAGGAGAGCTGACCGTGACGCCGTCCACCACGAGATGGCTGCCGGCCAGGGCCAGCATGTTTCCGGATCCCGTCCAGGAAGAGGTAATGGTCGCAGTATCACCCGGGTTGACGAGCACCACAACCTTGTTCGATGCCGTGCAGGACTGTTTCAGGTAGATTCCGTCTTTAGCATAGTTGCCGCCCATCACAATCAGCTCCTGTCCGCAAGCCAGGGCAGAAGAGGCGTGAGCCAGGGTAAGCCACGCATGCGATGCATCGGGGCCTGTTCCATCGTTGGAGTCTCTTCCGGACTTCGCGACGTAGCGCAGAGAGTACTTGGCCGTGGTAGCCGATGATGGGCTCGAATACGGACCATATCGCAATGAACGGCCGTCGCTGAAACTGCGCACCCTGAACGTATAAGAAGTATTCGGCTTTAGGCCCCACGCGATAAATTGAGCCCGAGTCGAGTCCTGCGGATCGATATAAGTCCTCTCGGTCACCCAGTAAGGCAAGCCGTTGTTGGACGGATTGTAAACGTGAACTCCGGCCGCATCGCTAATCGTGCAGACGCCCCCGTTATGCCGGACGTTGGGGTCACAGGTGTAGCCATTCGCTCTCGGCAAAGGCTGTAGTTCTGTAAAGCTGCCATAACGCCGATCTTGGTCGGATTGAATCTCCACGAGGTAACCGTCGCCAGAAGGAACGGCTGGCGGCCAAGTCAAGTTAATCTGATCGGGACCTTTTGTGACGGCAGTGATAGAGGGCGCCGCCGACGGAGTCTGGGCGAAAGAGACGAGGCAGAGCGGACCCTCGATGCAGGCTATAAAAGCCAGGGTTCCGGCCACTGCTGGCTGCGTGAGGCGGCCAAGCCGCGAGTAACCGGCCATAACAGAAGCACCTCCAGTCGATATCTTAAACCGGATCGGTCGGAGCTTTGCGCAGTCATCGCTGTTACAATCCATTTTTGAAATCCAGCAACACCTTGCGCGGACTGGCGATGCTGTTCGATTGCCAGCCGCTATCTTGGACGAGTCGCGAGGACATGCACCTCGCGGTCTGCCGTGCTCTGCTTGAGCGCGGTGTTCAGCCTGTGATCGTTTTCGCCGGGATCTCGCCGATACTACGTGAGAAGTACGAGGCTGCCGGAGTGATTGTGGAACAGGTGAATTACGGCCACGGGTCACTCCGGTATTTCAGGCGGATGCGGGCCATTTTTCGGCGCTATTGCATAGATACCGTCGACATCGAGTTCTTCTCATATTTCCAGCCCATCGCATGGATGGCCAGGCTCAACGGCGTCAGGAACATCGTTTTTACCGAATCGAACTCAGGTCTGATGCAGGCCAGATCCTGGAAGCTGGCTTTCCTGCGGTTGCGGACCGCTCTGGCTACGCTGCCGGTTAAACGATTCGTCGCGATCTCCGAGTTCGTGCGCTCGCAGATGCTGCGCCTGGGCCTGGAGGATGCACGCATATCTGTCATCCACAAAGGAATCGACCTGCAACGCTATCTGCCGGATGCTTCGGCACGGCACCGATTGCTCAACGAGTACGGGAGCGCTCCGGATGAGATCGTTCTCGGCACGGTCGCAGTGATGAGACCGTTCAAACACCCGGAAACGATCCTGGAAGCCTGCGGGTTACTCCAGAAGCACGGCGTGCGATTTCGCTTATTTGCAGCCGGCGGTGGGGCATTGATGCCCGATCTCCAGAAACTTGCCGCTAGGCTGGGCATCGCTGAGAGTGTACATTGGCTGGGGTATGTGGAGCGCCCTGAAGAACTAGTTCGTGGTTGGGATCTTTTTCTGCTGGCATCGGAGGGAGAAGCGTTCGGATTTGTTCTGTTGGAGGCGATGAGTTGCGGCGTAGCTGTGGTCGCCACGGCCAGCGGCGCTATACCGGAAATCGTCGAAGAGGGCCGTTCCGGATTGCTCACGCCCGTGAAGGATCCGGCTGCAATGGCGGATGCCATCCGAAACCTTGGCAACGATCCGGTACGGCGCTACAAAATCGCTCAGGCAGGCTGTGCCCGGGTGCGCGATCGCTTCGCTCTGGATTTCGCCGTCGAGAAGACGATACGGGTTTATGAAACCTTGTGGCGCGGCGAGCAGACGGCCACTACGGCATCGCACGCGCGCTGAATCGTTTAACCAGCCAACTACGCAAGAGCTGCTTATGTTCAGGTGCTACCAAAGTGAAATAAGAAGCGCCGAGGTATAGCGTCGCGGCGCCGATTCCGATCGCCGCGAGCTGGGGCACACTGCCGACCCCGATGCTTGCCCGCCTGATCACAACCAGAGCCAACCAAAAAGGAATTGCCAAAAGTAGAGGCTGGGTCAAAATACTGGACATGTACCCCGAGAAGCGGTATTTCAAGTGACGGCACAACAGCCAGGGCGCAATAACGCCCCGCGCAATCAACATAAGCATGGAGCTTACGATCGCGGCGCCCATAATGCCATAAGATGGCAGCACGAAAATCGTCAGCGCGATGTTTAGCACCATCTCGGCAAAGAGCGCAAACGCATATTCCCGCTGGGCGCCCAGGCCGAAGAGTATCGACGCCGAGCAGAATTGAGCTGCCTGGCCGAATGTGAAGCCCATCAACATGATTGGCAGAAGAGGCGCGCTATTGGCTGCGAAGTCGGGTTTATGCAGCCACGTCGCCAGCAGGTCATATCCAAACACGCTGAGGAACAACGCGATCGGCATGAATAGAATGAGGCAGTAGCGGTTTGTAATCACGGCCAGTCTACCGACCTTGTCCAGTTCGCGCCGGGCTGCCAGATCAGCAGATTGGGGTGTAGCCACTACGCCTACCCTCGATACGGCATCGGTACCGTATTGCAATAGACGAAGAGGAAACGCGTAGTAACCTACGTCCGAAATCGGCCGGTAATGACCAATCAGGAGCGGCGTGATTTGCTCCATGATCCTCATGGACACGCCAGCAAGGAACGTCTGGCTTCCGTAGGCCGCGGTCTCGCGAAACATGCGCATCGTGGCCCAGCGCGGTGACAATCGCAGCGTCGGGAACATCCGAAAAAAAGCACGCATATACATCAGGACCAGCGCTACATTAGTCACTAAGGCCCATGCCCCGAGGGCGATCAACCCCCGCCCGGTAGCGAGCAGGACGAACCAGCCAGCGGATCGCGCACCGAACGACACTACAAAAATGTGGTTCGAGACGTCAAAACGATGAAAGCCCTCGACACATCCGGAAAACAGGCTGCCGATAACGCCCGCCGACAAATTGAGGCCCGCCAGTAAGACCAGCCATGCGAATTCGTTGTGGTGCTCGGGCGGCACATGAAACAACCGATCCGCTCTCTGCCAGACCAAAAGAGTCAAACCAACCAGAGCCGCTGCCGCCAGCGAAAAATACACGAACAGCGTGTTCACTAGTTCGTTGAGGCTCTCGTTCTCTCCCAGCGCCAGGAAGTGCGCCGCGTAGCGTACGGCCGCGGAGCGAAATCCGAGATCGACTAGCGCGTAATACCCAACCAGTGAGAAGGCGAGAGACCAGATGCCATAACGCTCCGCACCGAGCTTAAGGATCAGGTACGGAGTTACCACCAATCCGGGGAGTAACTGCACAGCAACGGCAATCCAGCTCCAAAATACATTGCTGACAAACCGTTCTCCGCGCCGGTCGCCTGGCGCATCGGGGGAAGGGATTGCACTGCGAGTGTTTTGGCCGGTCCGCGTTGACGCCGAACACTGATCTTCGGAAAGGCGGTCCACGTAATTTCCTAAGCGATCAGAGTGATCTTACCAATCTGTTCCACGTTCCGCTTCTTTTGCATGCCTGTGATATGGTCGTTGGCCGGCTCCGTTTGGACTGGGCCGGCTAGTACCACCGGTTAGGACGCAACGCCCGCGCGGGTGGGCGTCCTCAGCTTGAAATGAGTAGTAGATCGAGCGTACTCTAGATAGGCACTTAGTTGCGAACTTGACTACGGAGCGATCGGCTGAGATGAACGCTCTAATTGAGACTTCCTGGCGAGGCGAACTCTACCGCCACGCCCATGCCGGTCTCAACTACCGTCTCCGCTCTCTGTTAGGCGGTCGATATGCCGATCGGTGCCGCCCGACAGACATAGGATTCATGTTGACGAACCTCTGTAACGCCAGGTGCGTTCATTGCGATATTTGGAAAAATAAAGGCAATGAAGACTGTCCGAGCCCGGAGCGGTACCGTGCCATTCTCTCGGAGCTGCGTTCCTGGCTTGGACCGGTCCATGTTTTTTTCAGCGGTGGGGAGGCCTTGCTTCGCCCCTACACGGCCGGGCTGCTGGCTCATGCCAGCTCGATGGGGCTTTATGCCGAGATTCTGACGCATGGATATTGGGACGATCAGTCGCGTATCGAGGAAATCGCTCTGGCGAATCCAGGGCGGATTACGGTCTCCCTGGACGGTGTGGGTGAAGTGCACACGCTGATCCGCGGACGTAAGAACTTCTTCGAAAAGACGGCGCGATCGATCGATACCTTGCGTCGCACTCGTGCCGAGCGTGGCCTTGGTTTTGCAATTCGGCTCAAAACCGTGATCATGCGCCAGAACTTGCGCGATGTGGCCAACGTCGCGGAGTTTGCGGCGCGCAACCAGGCAGAGGTCTTCTACCAACCCATTGAGCAGAACTACAACACGCCTGAAGATCCGCATTGGTTCGAAACCAGCGAAAACTGGCCGGCCAATCCTGAGGACGCCATCGCCGCCGTGCGCCAGCTCATAGTGCTCAAACGGCGGGGCCTGCCGATTCGCAACAGTTTTGGACAGCTCGAGGCCATGATTCACTACTTTCAGAATCCGGATGCGATGCGGGTGTCGGTCCAATCGCACACCGCACACCTGAAGTATCCGGTGTGCTCGGCGTTAACGAACATTCAGGTCATGCCGAACGGCGACATTCTGCCATGCTTCGGCAAGCCGCCCGTCGGAAACATAAAGACCGCAGGCATTCGAGAAATCTGGAGCCAGCGCCCGAAGTGGTGGCGGAGTGGATGCTGTCTGGAAGCCCGTTGTAGCGTGGCAGAAAGGCAGAACCTCGGCTTGACGGCGATTTCCCGATAGTTGTGCCTAGACCCAACACCGTTGTGTCCGTACTTGGCTTCGATCCGTGCCGCATTGGTGCGGGCGAAATGTTCACTCGCGAGCTTTCAGAACGCCTCGCCGACCGAGGGTGGCGCAGCGTGCTGTGCTTCATGAAGGAGCCGCAAGGCACTGTACGGAGCTTTCTGGAAGCACCCAACGTAACCATCGAGGTGATCGAGGATTCCTGGCAGTCAAGCTGGCCGGCTACCCGGCGGCTGTTCGCCGTGCTGAAGCGGCACCAGCCTCGCATTATGCACCTGTACTTTACGGGCTTCCTCAGCCCATATCCGTGGCTTGCAAAACTGCTGTCAGTGGAACGAATCTACTTCACCGACCAAAACTCCCAGCCGGAAGGCTTTGTTCCAGCGCGCGCGCCCCTGCTGAAGCGACTTGCTATGCGCGCCATCAACCGCCCGATCACTGGCGTGATCAGCGTGAGCCGATACGTTTACGATAGCTTCACAGCCCTCGATCTCATTCCGAAAGAACGTTTTCGCATCATCTACAATGCGGTAGATTTGGAACGCGCCCAAGCTGGAGCCGTGAATGCCGCCGCATTCAGACGCAAGCACGGTATTCCACCGGATGCGATCGTGATTACCCAGGTGAGCTGGCTGATTCCTGAGAAAGGTTTGGAGGACCTGCTGGAAGCATCATGCAAAGTCGCCGCCGCCGAGCCGCGCACGCATTTTGTTGTGGCCGGTGACGGTGCTCAAAGGGAAAACTTGGAAAAACGCGCGCGGGACCTTGGTATTTCTTCGAGGCTTACCTTTACGGGCTCGGTGAGCGATCCGCTGAACGAAGGCCTCTACGCGGCTAGCGATGTTGTGTGTCAACTGTCACGCTGGGAAGAAGCGTTCGGCTACACCAATATTGAGGCGATGGCGTGTGGAAAGCCTGTAGTTGGAACGCGCGTGGGCGGCATCCCCGAGATCATCCAGGATGGCATCACGGGCTTCCTGGTGCCGAGGCGAGATACCGCCGCCATCGCGGCGCGCATCTTAGAGTTGGTGCGCGATCACGAACTCCGGCGCCGCATGGGGGATGCCGGCCGGGATATCTGCCGCGATCGCTTCAATCTCCGAGAGAATGTCGAACAATTGATCCGGATGTACGAGAGCGAAGGATAGCGACCTAGCGAATGCGCTGGTAGACGGTGCAAGACGGACCACGGAAGAGTTCACGAAACTCTTCGATCTCCAGGCGGCTCCGGTGGTGCATGACTTGCGGAATGCGTTTCTCCATATTCTCCGTTTCCTCCGGAGTTGGGCGGTAATCGATCATGACGTCCCACTTGCGGCCCGTGTAATAACCCATCGTGTCGTCCTCCACCACTCGGTCAAACCCGAGCCAGAAAGCGAAGAAGGACGGAGCCATGATCGTTCCCTGTGCCGGCATCAAGGGCCGCACGATGGAATTGATTTGCGCATACTCACGGCCGCGCCGCCGCAGCGTGGCGCCACGCCGCAGTGTGGTGGCCGTCCCAAGCACGAGCACCACTGCAATAGCCAAAGCGGCAGTGGCCTTTTTCCATCCTCCGGTCCGCAACCAGCCGGCATAGAAGGCGGCGGCGCACGCGGCCAGGTACGGTATGGCATGAATCAGGTAGAAGGGATTCTTATAATTGAAAAACGTGAGCAGGAAAAGTGGGATCACTGCCAGCAGAACCAGCAGTCGCGTTCCACCGCGCAGCGCCAAGCCGACCAACCCGCCCATAAGGATCACTACGGCCGACAGTTTCAACCATGCAAATGGACTGGACTCCTCCGTAGGCCCGTAGTAAACGCGATATCGGCCAATCTCTGCAAGAACTCCTTCCATAGGGTGCAAGAAATAATAAAAACGCGCGTTGGAATTAGACGCAATTTGTGCCCGGAAAGCCCCCACGTCCTGGGCGATATAAAGCGCATAACCAGCGCCCATGAGCACGTATGGAATCGCGATCAAAACAAGGTAGTAAGGACGCCACGTCGCTCCGACGCCGTTCCTTAGTTTCGTTCGCAGCTCATAGCCAATTAGGATAAAGAGCCCGACTACGGCGATGATCCCGTTGGGATGTGTCAAGATGCTCCACGAGCCCAGTAGATTGCTCAGGAACAAGGCGCTCGACAGATGCCGCCTGCGTAGAACAAGAAAAACCGCTTGCGCCCCCAAGCCCAGTCCGAGGCACAGCATATCCATACGACCCTTTCCGCCAAATTCCGTCAGAACCAGGTCAAAAGCCACCAATAGCGCCGCCAGCGCCGCGACGTATGCGTCGGAAGTGAGCTCAACGACAATGGCAAATAGACTCACTAAAACACTCATTCCCGCGATCGCGGAGATGAGCCGCATTTGCACCAACCCGAATCCAAACAATTTGTACCAGAGCGCCTGCACGACAAAATGGAACGGCAACGCCCAATACGTGTGTGTCTCGATTCCGATCAGCCGGGAATGAAGAAAGTATCCGGAAGGGTCCAACACCAACGTTCCAAGGTTGCCATGGTGAATCAAATCGTATGCCGGACTCGCAAACCAAGCTTCATCGCCGTCAGGCGGGCAGTTCAACGCGATTACTAAGACGAGAGACAAATAAATGCAGCAGGCCGAAACCAACAGCACTCCGGGGCGCGGGAGTCTGGACGAGCGGGCGGGCATGGATTTTAGGACCCGATCGGATTCTCTAGCCGGCGTACGTCTTGAGTGGTGCTTTCATCTTGAATCCACTCCGGCCAAGCGATGGGCTTGGCCGCCAAATCGATACTCCAGAGGGAACCGCGGTCATCCTGAGAGACCATCGAAAAACCGTGCGACGCGAAAAAACCGCAGGCAGGTTGATTGGACTTTGTCGGAAAGAACCAGCCGCGCAATCTCTCCGATCCCCGTCCAAAGGCCTCTTCGGCAACGCGGGCCAGAAGGGCTGTCTCGATCGTGCGTCCGATAACCCGGCAACTTAGCAGGAAGGTGTCTAGCTCGGAGATGCCGCCGTCGTGACACACGATGGCGAGCCCCACAAAACCGCTATCGCCGAAGCGATCTCGAACTTGCAAAGCCAGCACCTGCCATTCGGCCCGATTCATCAACTCGGCAAGCTGCTGAGCGGTATAACGGCGAGTCGTCAAATTGAACTGATTGGTCTTCTGCGTCAACTGGACGGCACGCCCCAGCGTAGCGTCTTCGATAGGAAGGATACGGACTCGCTGTTTGAGCGAGCGAAGGAAATCCTCGCGAGTTGGCGAGTCACCCAGGAGATGGGAGCGTTCACGCTCGCTTTGGTAGTGGGCCGGCCGCTCCCGGTCTTCCTGGGACAAGAACAATCGCTCAAAGACAGGGCTGGCGCGCAATGCATCCGCATAGGATGCCGGATTCCCCGGCAACTCTATAACATGCACTTCCGGCAGCTGCATTCGCATCTGCTCACGCTCGATGACGTTGTCATCCAGGAAAGCCAACGCGTCCGTTCCGACATTCAACTCGGCAGCCATTTCCCGGAGGTTCCGAGCTTTGTCTCCCCAATTGATGCGAAGCGCGGAAAAGTGGTGGGTTCGCAGTAGCATGCCGGGGTGATTCTCGATGGCGGCTAAAGCTTCCTCGGCATTGTTCTTGCTACACAGGCACAGCAAAACGCCTCGCGCCCGCAAATCCAGCATGGCACGCTGAACCGCCGCGTACGGCGCGCCGCTATCCTCCGCTCCAACCCGGATTCCCTGGATACCAACTTCCCCCAGTACACCGCCCCAAATGGTGTCGTCGAGGTCGACCACCAAAACTTTCGAGATGCGGCCGGACAAAGGATGCAGGAAACGCATCCACTCGTCGGTCAAATGGATGAGCTGGGGAGCGGCCATTGGCAACTTGGCTGCGATCCACTTCCGCTCGTCGTGCCAATGAAGCCTGCCATGCCGCGCCACGAGGGCATCATAGTCGAGCAGGTAAACGCCACGAAATTCGCCTGCTATGGATCTGAGGTCGGTGTTGATGCGGCGGACGTAAGACGCCTGGCTGAGAGGCGACAGATTGTCCGCAATGCCATAGCTCAGCTCGGGGGGTTCCTCGAGATTGTGAAGGACAAGATGTGCGTCGCTGCGCATTTGGAAGGCACGTATCCAGGTTCGGAAGTCTTCGATCACCCCTGAAGCTAGATCGGCGGCTTGCGAGCCGCTAAGTTCGCCGAAGTTGGTCCAAAGTTTCGGGGCTATGTCGCGCGTTTGAACCGCTAAGATGACGGTGTCGGGACGAAATCGGTAAAGCTGGCCGTCCGGGTCCAGTATTTCCTGGACGTAAGCGTTGAACTGGCCAATATGGATTTCGAGCTCGATGCCGGCAACGTAACAAGCGGCGCGCAGCATGTCGGCCAACGGCTCTACCGTGAATGAGCGCTGGATCGCGAGTCGATACCTTACCAGTGGCACCATGCCTCGCAATCGCGCAAAACGCGAATTGACGAAGGCAGCCGAAGCCAGTCCTGGTTGGGTGCGCCAAAGCTCTTCAAGGCGCCGGGCAGCCTCGGCTGCTCTTTGATGATGAACACAGTCATCGATGATCTCGAAGATTTGGGAACTGTCTTTCGCCAGGGGATCTTCGATAGGCATACCGCTCATACCTTTCCGACGTCGTAACCGGGACGCTCGCGCGTAGCGACTCTTGCGAACCCGAAGCGGACAAGTTGCAAAAACTCCGCGACGAAAACAGGTGGCCATCATAGCACCGCGCGCCGGACTTGCTCAATAGGCGCGAGGGTGTCTCAATACCATCCGCATCGGCGCCGGGGTGTCCGCTTTTCTTTCATCCGTATCCGATGAGACTGACAAACTCGTGAATGACTATTAGTACTCATAGAACTTTAATGCCACGGCTGCGCACTGAAACATACAAAACGAGAAAGGAAAGTCTGATAAGCTCTTGCTGATCCAAAACGCTTTCTGCTGTCCGCAGCCTGAAGACCTATGGATACGTCGTCGAGTGCCTCTCGGTGCAGTTCGTTGGCACTGCACGCCGGCGTCTTACTGAAATTCAGCCATGATACAGATCTTCAACCAACTGGTCTCGCTGAAAGCTCTGGTGTTGATTCAAGCTGAAGCACTGGTAACTCTGAGCTGCTTCCTGGCGGCATCGCGGATTTGGTTCTGGAACGATCATACGGCCATGGAAGAGCACGCTGCGTGGCCGTTTTTCATATTGCAATGCCTTATCCAGGTCGCTCTTCTGCCGGTTTGCTTTTACTACAACGGTCTGTACAACTTCAAAAGCAGCAGGACCGGCTCGCAGCAATTTGCGGGAATCGCGCGAGCCATCGGTTCGCTGGGCGTGATCTCGGCCGCGCTCTATTTCATGGTGCCCCAGCTTATGATCGGCCGCGGCGTCACGATCTTGGGGCTCTGCCTTACCTTGATCGGAGTTCTAGCTGTGAGGCTCGTGCTGGATCGACTGTGGCAAGCCGCGGCGCCAACTTGTAATGTGCTCGTAGTTGGTACCGGTCAATTGGCATTAGCTTTGACACAAGAAGTCAGCAGGCGTGAGGACTTGAAACTGAACATATCCGCATTCGCGGTGACGGATGCATCGAGGGGCTCCTTGAATGGCCACTTTTCGGGCCGGCTCCTCATTAGCACAAGTAACTTGCTCCGTGACGTCCCCACGCTGGGCGTTTCGCGAGTCGTGGTTGCCACGGACGACCCCAAGGATCTTCCGGTAGCCGAGTTAGTGACGCTGCGCCAGCGAGGAGTTAGAGTCGATGCGGGCCACGAAGTTTTGGCGGCATTGACCGGTAAGATTCGGCTGGATACTATCCCTCCAGGCAACGTCATTTTCAAGAACTCCTCCGAGGTCTCTAAGCTGACCCTGATCTGGAAAAGGGCGCTCGATCTTCTATTGAGCGTGGCAGGCAGTCTGATTACAGCTCCCGTATTGCTGCTGATCGCGATTGCGATACTCATTGACTCAGGGCGCCCAATTCTTTACCGCCAAACGCGAGTTGGATTGTACAACAGTCAGTTTCAGTTGCTGAAGTTCCGGTCCATGCGCGCGGATGCCGAGCCGGACGGACAGGCTCGTTGGGCCTCCGTCGACGATCCGCGTACTACTCGCGTGGGAGCCTTCATCAGGTCATACCGTCTGGACGAATTGCCGCAATTCATTAACGTCATTCGAGGAGAAATGAGCTTTGTGGGTCCGCGGCCGGAACGGCCGTTATTCGTTTCGCAGTTGCGGTCCCAAATCCCTCATTATGACGAGCGGCACTTGGTCAGGCCTGGAGTAACCGGATGGGCTCAAGTACAGTTTCCCTACGCGAGAACGTTTTCAGATGCCGCGCAGAAGCTAGAGTACGATCTCTTTTATCTAAAGAACATGTCTTTGTTTTTCGACTGTGCCATTGCGCTCAAGACACTTCGGATTGTGCTACTCGGGGCGCAGAACCATTGAGACGAATGCCATGTATGAGGTCCCATTGAATCCGCGGCCTTCACGATGACCGCCGCCAGGGATGCGCATCGAGATTCGCCCATTTTCGCCGGAGTGGACAGGTGCGGTTGACGCATTCAATGCACGCCTGACCACGGGTGGCGTGGAGTCAGGCCTACGACTTCCACTCGATCCCGAAAAAGACCTTTTGCTCGGTTCGCTGATGTACATCGCCACGGAAAATGGAGCTGTTCGGGGCGGTTACATCCTACGTCCCCAACAATTTTCATTCGCTGGTGAGTTGCGCCGGGTGGCTCACTATCGCCTTCCACTTTCCGAAGGCATCGTCGATCGAGCCTACGTGCAGGTCGGGTCTCTGCTGCTACGCAACGCGATGCGGCAGGAGCCGCTCCTCTACGCACTCGGAATGGGTGGCCTGAAACGGCCGCTTGCCCGCATGCTCAAGCTACACGGATGGAACCTCTGCTCTGTCCCATTTTGTTTCCGTGTGCCGCGCCCGCTGCGATTTTTCCGCGAGCTTAGAGCGGTCAGAACGTCGAGATGGCGAGCCGCCGGCATGGATCTGGCTGCTTTTAGCGGTACTGGTTGGTTCTGCTTGAAAGCGCTGGAATGGTTTCGGACTCAGCCTTCCCGTTCCGACATTCATTCGGATGCGGTGGACGATCTTGGCGGCTGGGCCGATGCGTTTTGGCGCGCGTCATGTAGCGAATATGCTATGGCAGCGGTTCGGGATGCCGCGGTGTTGCGTGAACTCTATCCTCCGTTGGATGGGCGGTTTCTCAAGGTGCGGGTAACAGACGCAGGATGGGCGATCCTGCTCGACACGATCATGCAGGGAGACAAGTATTTCGGTAACCTTCGAGTGGGAACTATCGCCGATTGCCTGGCCAAGCCGCAGCACGCGGGTGCGGTGATCCGCGCGGCGCGCATTTACCTTGAGCAGCGCGGCGTGGACCTGATCGTTACGAATCAGCGCCATGTAGCTTGGCTTGCCGCTCTGCGCGCGGACGGCTTTCTTCAGGCGCCCTCGAATTTCTTCTTTGCGGCGTCCAAACCCCTTAGTGAATTGGCAGGATCTGTTTCCGGCTATCATCTTACTCGCGGCGATGGCGACGGACCGATTCACCTGTGAGACGATGATGCCTGTGTCATTGACGCACGGCCTGAAATCGATCGCGATCATGTATCACGATGTCGTGGATCTTGATCGCGACCCAGCGAGCGGTTTCCCAGGCTTTGCCGCGGATCGGTACAAGCTCGGGCGGGATGAGTTCAGCAGGCATATGGCGGCCATCCATGCAGCCATTGGTGGCAGTAGCGTGATTCTTACGTTTGACGACGGAGGTTCCAGCGCATATGATCCCGTCGCGGGAGTGCTGGAACACTTTGGCTGGCGCGGCTACTTCTTCATCTCCACTGACTGGATTGGCCGTCCAGGTTTTCTGACCGAGGCTCAGATTCGCGAATTGGACCGTCGAGGACACATTCTCGGTAGTCATTCCTGCTCGCACCCTACCATCATGTCCCGGGTTCCCTTATCGGAAATGTCACGAGAGTGGAAGGCGAGCACCGATCGACTTGCTGAAATCGTAGGGCACCCGGTTCGGGTAGCCTCGGTCCCGGGAGGCTATTCCTCTCTCGCAGTCGTGCAGACGGCCGCCGACGCCGGTATCGAGACGATTTTTACATCGGAGCCGACGACGGTTATACGAATGGTCGGGGCATGCCGTGTACACGGCAGATTTGTCGTCCGGCGAGGCATGGGCTCGGAATGGTCGGCGGGGTTTGCTGCGGGTAAGTTCGCACCGCGGTTTCGGCAGGCTTTGGCTTGGCGAGCAAAAGGCCTTGCCAAAGCGGTCGGAGGCGGTTCTCTTTACCTCCGCGCTCAGGAAGCGATTTTCAACCGGCTTAGCTCGCGATAGCGCGATAGTCGCCGCGCTGCCGGTGCGGACAAGCGCCTCCCCGGCGCGAATGGCACATCCAAATCAGCGATCCGGATTCTGTAGTCCTGTCGGACTGGCGCCTCGCACTTGCGAAGATGCGGGCGCGCGATGATCGGCGATGTAGGGCGGGACAACGTAGTCGTAATATTGCCGAGGGTCGCCTTGTTTTCCATCAATCGCCGCACGTACTAGGTTGAACGCTTCCCGCGCGGTTATATAGTGCAGAATATAATGAGTCCCATCGTTGTAGGTTGTTTCCAGCCGGCCCAAAGCCGAATCGAAGTGAGGCCCCAGCGTCTCACTGGCATATAGGTTATCCTCCGCGCCGTGAGTGTGGACCTTGACGAACTGCCAATCGGGCCGCCCCTTCACGTGAATGTGCGCGCGCACCCAGTGGTCCACCCGATCGGGTCCCACGGGAATAGCGGGGTGTATTTCGCCATCTTCCACAAACACAAATAACGACCGGGGACGGAGACTTGGGACCATTAACAAAGGGCCCTGAAACATCATCAGATCGCCGCGAAAGGGTACACCCTGTTGGACGGGAACACCGTGATCGTAGGACTTGGGTCGAGGGTCGTCGGTAGCGGCGTAGATATTATTTACCATAGGCGGCTGTGATTCCCAGTACAGTGTTGGCAGTGTAAAGTCAGCGAAGCATCCCAGGTCGCGCAGCAGCGCAATTTCCATGCTATTACCACAGAATTCTGGTCCCAGGCTGTTATCTAATCCCCAATTACCATGAATAAAAGCAAAATGTGATACTCCGTCGGGCGTCTTCAAAAAGCCAAATTGTTGAAGATATCCGACATCTTCGGAGAATCGCTCTCGGCCGGTCTCTTGCGTATCGTGGTTGTGGTGAATGTGGAGTTCTACCTCGCCGTAACCCGCGGTAACCAGTTTCTGCAATGCGAGTAGGTTGCGGTCGATCCGTTGCTCTGCTGGATAGAACCACGTGTGCTGGACAACGCGCCCGTCGGAATCGTGATGCCGGTCCGCCAGGTTCGGGTACTCATCCAGCCAGCGCTGTACGTAGTGATAGGAGTCACCCGGCTCGAAATGATCGACATAAACAAAAAAAAGATGAACCGGACCGGAGACCGTCGGCGACGGTTGGCGAATCCAACTAAAATAGGCGGGAAGCCAAATGTAGTACTTCCTGCTGTAGACCCGATACGCCCAAGCTGTAAGATATAAAACTGCGCCCAGAAGCAAGAGGCGGCGCAGAAACGACATGTTACATTTAAACACAAGCGTCGCAGCTGGACGTTACCACCAGTTTCAGTGACCCACGGGTCAGCGCTGGCGCGGACTCAAAACTGGCATCTCCGGCAGAGTCTCTAGCGTATGGCCGGTAGCGGAAGCGGCAACTCTGCTTTGCGGCGCTGAATCTCGGCGATCAGAGGCCGCGAGGTATATTCCAAAGAAATGGCCAGCCCCGCCAAAACCGGCAACAGCATTGTATAGGCCACGTGTATGAAGATATCCGTAGTCGCCAGGCAAATCAGGGAAAAGAAAAGAGCCTCGGCTTGAATCGCGACGGCTTTGAGCTCAGCTTCGCCCTTGGTAGCTTGGTAGAGGGAGTGAGTTGTCTTCATGGACAGGAAGAAAACGGCGATAAATAGCAACGCACCCGGCAGGCCGGTCTCGCTGGCTACTTGCGTGTACGTGTTGTGGGTTCCAAGCCAACTTCCTCGCCTCGCGCCCTGCGAAATGGCCAAGGCATTTTCAGCGACCATAAACTGACCGATCCCTACGCCAAAAATCGGATGAGTGGCTGTGAGGATCAAACTCTGGTCCAACAGGTGCTGGCGGCTCGCTGTGGAGCTGAAAGCGCTGTCGAGCATGAGGTCTTCACCAGCCGTTTCCATCTCCGGCTTGTCTTCGCTGAAAAGCGTTTTGTATCGGTCCTGCAGAGAACCTGGGAGGAATCCAAGCGCCGCGCCGAAGCACAAGCCGCCGGCCAGAAGCAATTTGGCTTTTCCTTTAGCCGACGCACGAAGAAGCATCGCCACGAAGAGCGCGGCGAAAGAAAGCAGTGCGCCCCGGGATCCCGTCTGCGCGATGACATATACCATCACGACAAGTACGCCCAAAGCAGCCAGCTTGCCTGCCAGAGAAGCGGATCGCTTGGATATCGCTAGCCAAAATGGAATCCCAATTAGCATCGCCTGTGCCATATCGTTGGGGTTGGCGAATCTGCTCTCGTTGGACATCCACAAGCGCCCGTTGTCGATCGTCCCGTAGCGGAGGCAGAAAATGCTCAACACCAAAATCGAGACTGCCAGGATCCATGCAATCACACAGTATTGCTTAAACTCTTTGATCATTCCCCCCACGGCCATAAACACGATCAGACATGGCCACCAAGCGCTGGTAAGGATAGAAAGGCTGTCACTTTTCCAGGCACTAAATGGGACTCCGATCACCATCCAGGCCGTAAGGAACAACAAAGTCTTACCGATGCCCGTGTGAAAAGGCCGCCAAAAGGATCCCGATACGATTACCACCGCTGCCATGATGCGCTCGCATATCCCCGGGATGTGGTAGCTGATGAAGTACATGTCGAAGACTCGACTGAAGATCATGAGCAAGAAGCAGATCAGGAGTCCGAATCCCAGCGCCGGCACAAACGAAACGCCCCGTGAAATGTCCGCCTGCAGATTGGCTGCATCACCCCGCATCTGTTGCGTCCGATAATGCAGTGGCTTGGTCGCAGCTTGGTCCATGAACAGTTTTAATTGCCAAGACTCATTTGAGCCTTGTCAACGTCTCTCTATGAGAAATAACCGTCTTGAGCATATCTCAGCTTGGCAGTCCTGCGCCGGACCGAGCGGAAGACTTCAAGGCAAAGCTGCCGGCCGAATGCGCTGCGCGCTCGATCGTCAACGAAGCTGGCGCAGTTCGTCCAATAGCGCATAGGGAGTATTCAGGTTGCCTCCGATCCCCGTACCTAGCGCAATGTCAGGTTTCGTTGCGCCGTGAAAGTCGGATCCACCAGTGATCGCAATACCACACTTGCGGGACATCGACGAGTAATACTCCATCTGAGCCCGGGAGTGGTCGCTGTGGTACGCTTCGATGCCCACCAATCCTAAATCGCACATTTCCCGGACCATCGTTTCCATCTGTTCCTGAGTCACGTTCAACCTGCCTGGATGCGGGAGAACCGCGAGTGCATCGGAAGTGCGGATCTGGCCAATTGCTTCATCAAACGTCGGCTCTTCCCTAGCAACAAAGCAAGAGGCGCCTTCGTCCAGGTATCTTTCGAAAGCATCCTCCCGCGAAATTGCGTAACCGCGCTCCACCAATACACTTGCAAAATGCGGTCTAGCGATCACTTTCCGGCCGGAGGCCTTTACATCTTCAAGCGTAATGGGCACTCCCCGAGAACACAGCTTTTGGACAAGAGCTTCATTGCGCCGCTGTCGGGAAGTTTGAAGCGAAGTGATCCATTTACGAAACTCATGTGAGGGGACGCGTCGCAGAAAATAGGCGAGTAGATGAATCGAATGGCCTGAGTATTTTGTTGACACCTCGATCCCACAGATCAGCTCTACGCCGCATCGCTCAGCATGTGGAACAGCCAGGTCGTACCCAGCGAAGGTGTCGTGATCTGTGATCGCTAGTGCTTGGAGCCCGACACGCCGGGCCTCTTCAATGAGCTCCTTGGGTGAGAAGGTTCCATCAGATTCGTCGGTGTGCGTGTGCAGATCAATCATGCCTGCGCGGATCAATCATTGGTGCGTGCCCTACCCAAGAGAGAATCGTATTCAGCACCCGAGTAGCGCTCTCAATCGGAGTTTCGAAGTCAGTGCGACATTCGACCTCTGGCGCTATTGGCCTCTCATATGGATCGTCAATTCCTGTGACGCCGCGGATTTCGCCAGTTCGCGCACGTCTGTAAACCCCTTTTAAGTCGCGCTCTTCGCACACCGTCAACGGAGCGTTCACATACACCTCAATAAAGTTTACGATCTCTTGCCGGATCTCATCGCGGACGGAGCGATACGGTGAGATGAGCGAAACCAAGGCGATCACGCCGTTGCGAGTTAACAAGCCCGCAACGAATCCAATGCGCCGCACATTTTCATCGCGGTCCGCTTTGGTGAAGCCAAGACCTCTATTCAAATGCTGCCTCATGACATCCCCGTCCAACCACTCCACCTTGTGCCCCATCGCCCAGAGTTTCTCATATACGATTTTGCTGATCGTGGACTTTCCTGCTGAGCTAAGACCTGTGAACC
>Ga0335078_10006219_pt1 | contig 17684 bp, 13 predicted proteins | sample Lox_Sample_32_FD_206711 | JGI IMG/M metagenome (GOLD analysis project Ga0335078, IMG submission 206711) | Soil microbial communities from Loxahatchee National Wildlife Refuge, Florida, United States - Lox_Sample_3.2 | ecosystem: Environmental > Terrestrial > Soil > Wetlands | place: USA... | reverse complement strand
TGTCCTGCCACTCGATCGCCCACGTCGGCAGCACCATGGGCAACGCCGATTTTACAGTCGAATACCCGCCGCTCCACGAGCTGGCCTCCAGCCACAACCCATACATCCGTGCCGCTGATTCGTTCCTAACCTATCTCAACCCCCAGCCGCATCGGCAGACGTTCCTCAAGCCTTTCATGCGCCAGGCCGAGTTCTGTTCCGCCTGCCACAAAGTCCACCTCGACGTGCCGGTCAACCAATACCGCTGGCTCCGCGGCTTCAACGACTACGACAACTGGCAGGCCAGCGGCGTTTCCGGCCAGGGCGCGCGTTCCTTCTACTATCCCGACAAAACCAGCGCCTGCGCCGATTGCCACATGCCCCTGGTGGATTCGCATGACCCGGGCAATCGCGACGGCAAGGTCCACTCCCACCGCTTTGCCGCCGCCAACACCGCCGTCGCTTATGTCAATAACGACCAGGAACAGCTCGCGCAGGTCGAGCGCTTCCTCAAGTCCGGTTTCATCACGGTGGATATTTTCGCGGTCTCACCCGTCGACGCTAGCGCCGGTCAAACCCAGATGGTCCGCCGCGGAGATGCCGTGCGGTCGAACTCCACCTTCGCAGTGGGCGAAGAAGCCGACACCGGGACGGGGGGCGTCATTCGCGAAGTCGGAAAGATCGCCGCGCCGGTCGATGCAGCGGGCGCCGCTCTCGAACCGGGCTCGACCGCCCGCGTCGATGTGGTGGTCCGCACCCGCAAGATCGGCCATTTCTTTCCCGCCGGCACCGTGGACGCATTCGACGTCTGGCTGGAGCTGCAAGCCAGGGACGCCGGCGGCCGCGTAATTTTCTGGAGCGGCGATATCGAAGACGGCGGACACGGACCCGTCGAGCCGGGCGCGCATTTCTATCGTTCCTATCAGCTCGACGGCGACGGCAATCCCATCAATAAGCGCAATGCCTGGCAGGCGCGCAGTCTTTTGTATGTGCGCCTGATTCCTCCGGGCGCCGCCGACGTCGCCCACTACCGCGTGGCCATCCCCAAGACCGCCCGCGGGCCGATCCAGTTCACCGCCCGCCTGAATTACCGCAAGTTCTCGTGGTATTACACGCAATTTGCCTATGCCGGCCGGCCCAAGCCCGGCCAGGACCCGTCGCTGTTGACGCGCGATCACAACGATCTCGAATACCAGTTCTCGACCGCTTCCATTCCGGCGAACGTCTCCGGCCGCATCCGAGGCCGCATTCCCGATCCGCCGGTCGTCACGCTGGCGCAAGCCGCGGTCGCGGTGCCTTTAGGAAAGCCGAACTGGGCGCCGGTCGTACGCCCCCAGGATCGCGAGCGCTGGAACGACTGGGGAATCGGCCTCCTCCTGCAAGGCGACCTGAAGGGCGCCGAATACGCCTTTCAAAGAGTCACCGAAGCCGAACCGGGCTATGCCGATGGCTGGCTCAACGTGGCGCGGGCACTGATCCAGGAAGGCGAAACCGACGCCGCCAAACCATACATCGCCAAGGCGCTGGCAATCAACTCCCATCTCGGCCGGACCTGGTACTTTCAAGCGCAGATTCAAAAGGCCGACGGCGATTACGATGGCGCCCTGCGATCGCTCGAAATCGCCCGCTCCATCTATCCGCGCGATCGCGTGGTGCTCAACCAGGTCGCGCGCATTCAGTTCCTGAAGCGGAACTACCGCGCCGCCATCGACGCCTTGCGCCTGGTAAACTCGGTCGACCCCGAAGACGTCCAGATGCACTACACCGCGATGCTCTGCTATCGCGGCCTGGGCGATACCACCGCGGCGGCGCGCGAAGAGGAGCTCTTCAAGCGGTTCAAAGCCGACGAAGCTTCGCAATCCATCACCGAACGGCGGCGTCTGCTCAGCCCGGAAGACAACAACGAACGGCAGCCGATTCACGACCACGAGAGCGCCGTTCGTCCGGAGGCAAAATGAGAATCGGCATAACTGCCGTGCTGATCGCAGCCCTGATCGCCATCGCCGCGGCCGTCGAGCGAAACCCGGTCGTCTTCACCGATGTCACCGCGCACGCTGGAATTCACTTCATCCACAATGCCGGGCGCACCGGCAAGAAGTTTCTTCCGGAAACTCTCGGCTCCGGCTGCGCCTTCTTCGACGCCGATGGCGACGGTTGGGTGGATATCCTTCTCCTCAACGGCAAGGACCTCGTTCCGCGCGGCCACAAGACCTTCCCGGCCCTCTACCGCAACAACCACGACGGCACCTTCACCGATATCACCGCCGGCAGCGGCCTGGATATCGAAATGTACGCCATGGGAGTGGCCATCGGCGATTACGACAACGATGGCCGCGATGACGTCTATATCACCGCGCTCGATGGCGACCATCTCTTTCACAACGAAGGCCACGGCAGATTTCGCGACGTCACGCAATCCTCGGGAATCCGGAATGCCAACTTCGGAACCAGCGCCGCCTGGTTGGATTACGATCGCGACGGCAAGCTGGACCTGTTCGTCGCGAACTACGTCCAATGGAGCCCCCAAAACGATCTCTGGTGTTCGCTGGACGGCGCCACCAAATCCTATTGCACGCCGGAATCGTACAAAGGCACGCGATCGCGCCTGTTTCACAATCTGGGCGGCGGCCGGTTCGAAGACGTGACCGACCGCGCCGGTCTGGGCGACGCCACCAGCAAGTCGCTCGGCGTAACTGTGCTGGATTATAACGGCGACGGCTGGCCCGATCTGTTCGTGGCCAACGACACCCAGCCGAACAAGCTCTACCGGAACATGGGTAACGGAACTTTCAAAGAGGAAGGCGTGGCCGCGGGTGTGGCGTACGGCGAGGACGGCGTGGCCCGCGGCGCCATGGGAGCCGACGCCGGCGACTACGATCGCAGCGGCCGTCCCCACCTGCTGGTCGGCAATTTCGCCAACCAGATGCTTGGGCTCTACCACAACGAAGGCAACGGCCTGTTCGTGGATGAAGCCCCGTCCTCGACCGTAGGCCGCGCCAGCCTTCTTTCGCTGAGCTTTGGCGTCTTTTTCTTCGATTACGACCTCGACGGCTATCCCGACATTTTCGCCGCCAACGGCCATATCGAGAACGAGATCGGGCGGGTGCAGCCCAAGGTCAGCTACGAGGAGTTGCCGCTCCTGTTTCGCAATCTCGGCGGCCGCAAGTTCGAGAACGTGAGCTCCATATCCGGAGCGGGCTTCGCGCATCCGATGGTCGCGCGCGGGGCGGCTTATGCCGACTACGATCATGATGGCGATCTCGATATCCTCATCGCCAATAACAACGGCCCCGCCTGCCTGCTGCGCAACGATGGCGGCAACCGCAATCACTGGCTCAGCCTGCGCCTTTCCGGCACCAGATCGAACCGCGACGGCATCGGCGCCGTGGTGAAAGTGACTACCGCGTCCGGAACCCGGTGGAACATGGTGCGCAGCGGCTCCAGCTATTGCTCGCAGAGCGACCTGGCGCTCACTTTCGGATTAGGGGCGGAATCGCACGCCGTCATCGATGTCGATTGGCCCAGCGGGACTCATGAGCACTTTGAAAATATTGCCCCAAACCAGCGCCTGCTGATCGACGAGGACCGCGGAATCCTGGCCGACCACTGATGTGGGGCGCGCTGGCAGACGGCGGCAGACTGTCAGTCGGCTGGTTTTGGAACCCGCCTGAACGTCTCCGAGGTACGCTAAACTGGTTAAATCTAGGCGGATCTCTTTTTGAATCGGTTGTTGGTTTTAGCGTTTCTGGCGCTTGCCGCGGTGGCTCGCGCCGACGAGCCCACCGGGCAGCTCGACGCCAGTCCTACTCTTTTCACCGTCATGGCAGCGCTGAACATGGCGGGCTACGACACCGATCTGGCCCACAGCCATCCCCTCCGCCAACTGGTTCGCGACCAGCTCGCCAAGCGCGATATTCCCTCGCTCGCCGCCATCAGGGATTTCGTCCTTCATCACCACCAGTCGAACGCCACCGCGGAGCTGAGCCAGTACGTTTCGTTCGCGGCCACGGTTGGCCCTCCGCCTGGTTTCGAGATCAAGCAGCGCGAGGTCGAGCTTCCGCCCGACGTCGTCCCTCTACAGGGCTTCGCCCCATTGCTCGCCAGCTTTTATAAAGAAGCCGACATCCCCGGCCTCTGGAAGATGGCCCAGCCGTACATCGAATCGTACATCCGCATTTATCACGGGCCGGTGGTGGAAGCGCTGCAGCAGGTCAATGCCTATCTGCGGCAACAAAGCAATGGCCTGTCCGGCGAGCGCTTTCAGATTTATATCGATCTTTTGGAAGCGCCCAATAATTTCCAGACGCGCAGTTATGCGTTCGAGTACACGGTCTTTGTCGGTCCCTCGGTGGTCGAGGGGCTCGGAAAAACCGCCCAGCCGCGCACGTTCGACGTCCGCCACGCCTACCTGCATTACCTGCTCGAACCGCTCGCGACCCACTACCAGGAGATCCTCCAGCGCAAAAAGGCCCTGGCCGATCATCTGGAACGCGCCCGCGGCCTGCCCCCCGCCTTCAAGGAAGATTTCCTGCTGCTGGTGTCGGAATCGCTCATCAAGGCCGTGGAAGCGCGGCTCGACAGCAATAACCGCGAGGTGGATCAGGCCCTCCACGAAGGCTATATCTTCGCCCCCTATTTCTCCGAGAAGCTGCCGGCTTATGAGAAGCAGGAATCGTCGATGAGCGTCTATTATCCGGAGATGGTAGCCGCGATCGACCTGGTGAAGGAAGACCAGCGGCTGATGAACGTGACGTTCAACGCGCATCCCGCCGAGCGCCCCGCCGTCCAGGTCGCCGCGCCCGAGAAGCCGCTCACGGGCGTCGAGAAAACTCTCGATGACGCCGAAACGCTGTACTCGTCGCGCCAGTACGAGCAATCGCGGACCATGTATTTAGCCGCGCTTTCGCAGACCGATCAGAAGCCGCTGCAAGCGCGCGCGTATGGCGGGATGGCGCGCATCGCCCTGGCGAAGAATGACCCGGAAACCGCCGAAACCCTGTTCCAGAAAGATCTCGATCTCGGTCCCGAACCCGAGGAAAAAGCCTGGGCTCTGTATTATCTTGGAAGGCTCGCCCTGGCCGCGGGTGAACGGCATCATGCCATTCAACTGATTCAGGAGGCGCTCCGTCTTCCCGGCGCTTCCGACAAGGCGCGCAAGGCCGCCTCCGATGCGTTACAACAGATTCCCAACAAATAGAAGGAGTTTTTCCACCATGAAACGATTGATTCTCGCCGGCGCCATGCTCGCTGCCGGAGCCGCCGCCGTGCTGGCTCAACCAACCGGTCAAGCCGGAGCCGCCGCTCCGCAGGCGCAGGCGCCCGAGAAAAAGGGACCGGCGCCCAAGTCCCAGGCGGAATTGACGGCGCTGCAGGCGTTGAACACCGCCGTGCAGAGCGGCGATGCCGATGCCCTCATCAAGGCCTGCGAAGACCTGCGGGCCAATTTCCCGGATACCGATTTCAAGGCATGGTCGCTCAGCGCCGAGGCCACGGCATATCAGCAGAAGCGCGACTTCATCAAGGCGCAGATCTTCGCCAAGGAGGCGATAGACGCCGATCCCAAATCTTTCCAGGCCGCCCTGCTGCTCGCCGACCTCATTTCGCAGCACACCGGCGAGCACGATCTCGATCGCGATGAGCAAATCGGCAAAGCCCAGACCTATGCCAAGCAGGCCATCGACCTGGTCTCGAACGCGCCCAAGCCGAATTCGCAATTGACCGACGATCAGTGGACCGCCACCAAGAAGGGCATCATCGGACAGGCCTACCACGATATCGCGCTCTCCGAAACCGTGCGCAAGAACTGGGACGCCGCCATCGCCGCTTTCAAGCTGGCCATCCAGAATGACGACCAGCCGGCATACAAGACGCAGATGGCTTCGGCCTATCAGCAATCCGGAAAGAACGACGACGCCATCGCCCTCTGCGACCAGGTGCTGGCGGTGCCCAGCCTCGACGCCCGCATCAAGAACGCCGCCACAGCCATCAAGAACGCCGCCACCCAGGCCAAGGAGAAAGGCGGAAAGTAACCGCGACCGGCCAAATGCGCGCGGAGCTAGCACTGCTGGAAACCCGAATCCAGTACCAATTCCGAAACGCGGAGCTGCTGCGCCGCGCGCTTACTCACAGCTCCTACGCCAACGAAGTCCGCACGCCTCTCGGAACTCCCTGCGAAGACAACGAGCAGCTTGAGTTTCTCGGCGATTCCGTGCTCGGATTTCTCACCGCAGAAGCGCTCGTCGAGCGCCATCCCGAGTTCCGGGAGGGTGATCTTTCGCGCCGCAAGGCGCACCTGGTGAGCGCCGCGCACCTGCACGGAGTGGCTCGCCGGCTCGATCTCGGCAACCACCTCGATCTGGGCCGCAGCGAAGAGATGAGCGGCGGCCGGTCCAAGAAAACCCTGCTGGTGGACGGGCTCGAAGCCGTGATCGCCGCCATTTTTCTGGATGGCGGGATGGAGGCGGCCCGGACGTTCGTCGCCGCGCACATCCTGGATGCGCCCTATGCCAGCGACGAGGACGCCGGCACCGACGTGCAGCCGGCGATCACCAACTACAAGAGCGCCCTGCAGGAGCTGGCCCAGGCCCGCAAACTGCCGCAGCCCCGATACACCATCGTGCGCGAAACCGGCCCCGAGCACGCCAAGATGTTCACCATCGAAGTTCGCGTCGGCCGCGATTGTACCGGCCAAGCCGAGGGCCGCACCAAGAAAGTAGCCGCGCAGCGCGCCGCCCGCGGCGTCTACGAGCGTTTGCTCCATCCTCAACCTCCCGCCGAGAACGGTTCCGATCCCAAAGATATTTCCGCCGACAACTCATGCCCGGCTTCATGAACCCGGCGGAGTTTGCCAACATCGCGCGCTGCGAACAGGATTTCTGGTGGTACCGGGGCATGCGGGAGATTCTGTTCCGGTTCCTCGATCCCCACATCGAAGGGCGGAAATTCGCCCACGTCCTCGAAGCCGGCTGCGGCACCGGCTACTTTTCACACTTGCTACAGACCGGGCGCCAATGGCCGGTAGTCCCTACCGATATCAGCGCCGACGGCCTCGCGTACGCGCGGACCATGGGCGTCGAGCGGGCGGTGCAATCGAATATTTGCAGTTTGCCGTTTGCATCCGGCGCCTTCGATCTGGTCTTATCGATAGACGTGCTCCCGCATCTTCCTCCGGGCATGGACGGGCAGGCAGCCGCCGAATTCGCCCGCGTGTTATCACCCGGGGGCCTGGCTTTGATCCGAACTTCGGCGCTGGATATCCTGCGCAGCCGGCACTCGGCCTTCGCCCGGGAGCGGCAGCGCTTCACCCGCCGCCGGCTGATCGGTCTCGCCGAATCGGCCGGCTTGCGCGTCCGGCGCTGCACCTACATCAATTCCCTGCTCCTTCCGGTGGCGTTGTTCAAATTCCGCGCGTGGGAGCCGCTGCTGCGCCGGCCCGCCGCCAGCGGAATCCAGCCGGTCGCGCCGTGGCTCGACCGCCTGCTCTATTCCGCTCTCGCCGTCGAGTCGCGCTGGATCGCGGCCGGCCGCGGCTTCCCCGCCGGGCAATCGCTGCTGCTGCTGGGAGAGAAGACGTGAAATTCCCCTCTCTCAGTGTCTTCTTTCCCGCCTACAACGATGCGCCATCCCTGCCCGATCTGCTGCGGAAGACCTTCGCCGTCCTCGAACACAACGTCGAAGATTATGAAGTGATCGTCGTCAATGACGGCAGCCGGGACGACACGGCCGCGGTTCTGGAATCGCTGGCGCGCGAACTCGGGCCGCGCCTGCGAACCGTCACGCACGCGGAAAATCGCGGCTACGGCGGCGCCTTGCGCAGCGGATTCGCCGCCGCCACCAAGAAATTCGTCTTTTATACCGACGGCGACGGCCAGTACAGCCCCGGCGAGCTGCCGGCGCTGCTGGAGCGCGTCGGGCCCGAGACCGGCCTCGTGAACGGCTACAAGCTGGAACGCCACGACCCGCCTCACCGCGTGTGGATCGGCCTGGTCTACAATTTCTGCGCGCGCCGCCTGTTCGGCATTCGCATCCGCGATATCGATTGCGATTACCGCCTGATCCGCCGCGACCTGCTCGAACAGATTCACCTGATATCCACCAGCGGCACCATCTGCGTGGAGCTGGTGCGCAAGCTCGAGCTGAGCGGCTGCGAGGTGGTCGAGGTCGGCGTCCACCACTACGCCCGCCAATACGGCACGTCGCAGTTCTTCCGCCTGCGCTCGCTGGCGGTCACATTTTCACAATTGTTGAAGTTGTGGCTGCGGCTGGTTATTCTCCAGTAGCCGCGAATCCTCAATCGCGCCGTGGGTTTCAATTTTCGATCGGCGCCTTGTTCACGCTGTCGATTACCAGCACGTTCATCGGCAGCGTCTTCGGTTCCAGCCTCAATCCCAGTTGCTGGATTGAGGTATAAATCGAAACGCCCGGCTCGACTCCGGGAGGCGGCGGCGGCAGCGGAGGCGGCTCATTGAACCCGCCGGTCGCGTTCGGCCCCGCGGTTTCATAGCGCGAGAACTCGAGGATGAAGTCATAACGACTTGCCAGCCCGGTCTGGTCGACCACCGGCCGGCCCAGCAGCCCCGTGAGAGTGTTGACAAGCGTCGACATGCCGCCGCCCTTGATTTCCAGGCGCTCGCCGCTCTCCGACGCGCTCATCGCCACCTGCGCGCCGCCTTCGCCGTCCCCGGAATCGGCCGCGGCCTCTTTCAGCTTCGGCCCCGTCTTTGCCGGTACCAGCAATAGCGCGGGAATGCCTCGCGTCTCCTGGTGCGCCTGCAGCTTGAACCGCTCCTGCAACAGCGTCTGCACCATCACAGGCAGGTCCTGGCGCCGCGAACCCGCGGGAGCCTTCGCCACGATCTCGTAGCGGGCCTCCCGCAGCCAGCCCGGTCCAAACATCTGATAGCTCTTCATGCCGTAGGCGTAGCTGATGCAGTACCAGAGGGTGACGTTGTGCAGTTCGATCCGGTCGGCACCGATTACCGGCCGGCGCCAAGCCTGCTGCTCGCCGGGCGGTACCTGCTTCACCGAGGCCACCTCGAACGAGGGCGCCGGCGGTTGCTGGCCGAATGCGGCGCCGGCAGCCAGCACCGAAGTGAGTAGCGTGGATTTGATAGTCATCGATTAAGACCTTAGAGTACTTTATTTCGCTGAAGCTGGTTCCGGCTCGAACCTGGCGGGACTGAGGTTGGACAATCATTGATGCCGGCCAAGCCCGCGGACGCTACGGCCAGGAATGCATTTGCTACCCTCAGAACATGTCTATCCGCATCGTCACCGTCGACGCTTTCACCGATCGTCCGTACGCGGGCAATCCCGCTGCCGTTTGCGTGCTTCCCGAGCCTCGTCCCGATGATTGGATGCGCAATGTCGCGCGCGAAATGAATCTCTCCGAAACGGCCTTCCTGGTTCGCCGGGGCGACGTCTTCGACCTGCGATGGCTCACGCCGGCGGTGGAAGTGGACTTATGCGGGCATGCCACCGTCGCCTGCTCGCACGTCCTGTGGGAGGACGAACACCTGCCCGCCGGATCGCAGGCCCGCTACGATACGCGCAGCGGACGGCTCACGGCCGACCGGCGCGGCGATTGGATCGAGCTCGATTTTCCGGCCAAGATTGCCGGGCCCGCGGAGCCTTCTCCCGGTCTGCTGCCGGCGTTGGGCCTCTCGAAAGCCAACTGGATCGGCAAAAATGTCTTCGACTATTTCGTGGAAGTGGATTCGGAGGAGATTCTGCGATCGCTCCGGCCCAATCACAGCGAATTGCGCAAAGAGCCGGTGCGCGGCGTAATCGTCACGGCGCGCGGGCACAACGGCTTCGATTTCGTATCGCGCTTTTTCGCGCCTGGCTCGGGCGTGGACGAAGATCCGGTCACCGGCTCCGCGCACACCGCCCTGGCGCCTTACTGGGGCCGAAAACTGGGCAAGTCCGAAATGACCGGTTTTCAGGCATCGGCCCGCGGCGGCGTGGTGCGCGTGAGATTGAACGGCGACCGTGTGATCATCGGCGGCCAGGCCGTCACCATCATGCGCGCCGAATTTCTGGCTTAAATGAGAATGGCGGCGGCACGGCCTGCCACCGCCATTCTGATCTTGCCTCTCGATCGTTTACTGCCGATCAGCCATTCGTCCTTGTCCTCCATTGAGCCCGTCGCTGTTGCAGACGCTGATGGATCTGGTCCGCTTTGGCTTTCTGTTCCGGCGTCAGTTGAGCGTAGAACTTTGCCATGGCTTCCGACCGGGCGGTCATCATTTTCGCCATCAGGCTCGCCCGCGCTTCGGTCAGTTTGCGGATTTGCGCTGTGTCGTCGGATTTAATGGCGGCTGCGAGCGACTCCCGGTTTTGCACGAGTTGCGCGCGGACGGGTTGATTGGCGGAGCGGGTCTGCTGGAATATCTCCTTGGCCTGCTGCTTTTGGGCCGGGCTCAGAGCCAATTCCTGCATCAGCCGCTGATGGAAGTTGCGGCGCATTTGCCGGGCCCTGCGGGCCGGGTTCTGGTTTTGAGTTTGGGTCTGGGTTTGGCCTGCCGGAGGGGCGGTGGCCTGTCCGGCGGACGTTTGCGCGAGTGCCAGGCCCGTTGCCAGGGCTCCAGCCATCGCGAGTCGAACGAGTGGTCTGTTCATAATTACCTCTCCACTACCGAGTTTGCCGGTCTGTTGTAAAGGGCGTTTGTACGGCTGGTAAAAGAGTGTAAGAGTACATTTTACGGCCGGCGGGCCGACGGCCAAACCGGGACATTCTGTCCCGGCCGCTTCTGTTAACTGAAGAAAAAGCGCGACTTAGAGGATCATGATCGGGACAATTTGTCCCGATCCCCGCGCCGCGCGAAGGGGAAGGCGGCCAGCAATGTCGCCAGCGCCGCGCCGCCAGTGAGCGCCCCCGACCAGTACAGGGTCACCGGGACGAATCGCATTTCGACCTGGTGGCGTCCGGCCGGCACCGGTATCCCGCGAAAACCGGCATCGGCCGCGTAAAGGGCTGCAGGCTTGCCGTCGATATAGGCGCGCCATCCGGGATAGTAGCTGTCAGTGGCCACCAGCAGTGCGGACTCCGCTGCCTCGGTCCGAAGCTGGACAGAAGCAGGTTCGTAGGTGAGGGCCTGAATCCTCCCGGAAGCTCCGGCGGCGAGCGCCAGACCTGGCCCGGGGGCTTCGATTACCGCCGTGGCCAAGGGGTCGAAATCGGGCGCGCGTACCATCGCGCCAGCTTCGTCGAGATTCCTGGCGATGCGCACCGCGCCCGCGAAGAAGAATCGCGGCAGGACGCGCGCATTCTCGTAAAGACGGTAGCCCGCGACCTGGGCCGCCAGGCGATATCCGGCGGCCTCGACCGGCTTGACCGAGACGAGCACGCGCGTATTCATCAATCCCACCACCGGAGACGACGCATTCACCACCTGGTAACAGGTGCCCCAGCGCGGACCTGGAGCGAATGCGCGGCGGACGGCGATGGTTCGCTCGGGAGCCATCGGATCGCAGCCGTTGGCTGTCGGAACACCGGCAATCGGCGCGGAACTCGACCACAGGAAGGAAACGTCGGAAGCCGTGTCGTAGCGGAATGGCGGCGAGCCGGCGGTGAGCGTGCGGAGTTGATGGAGCAGCTCGCGGCTGCCATCGATGCTATTGGCGGCGAATCCCGGCTCCCTGGCCCGCGAGGCGGTATTCATGGGACGGCCGGAGCTCACCAGGATGAGATCGCAGGCGATGAGGGCGGCGGCGATGATCTGCAGCCGCGTGGAGCGGAGGAATCGATCGGCGCCCAATCCCGCGAGCACCGCCAGCGAAAGCGAGAAGACGCAGAAGAAATACTCGGGATGAATGGCGATGCGGATCCAATCGGGCAGGCTCAGCAGAATGGCGCGGCCCGGCGGGGTTTTGTCGCCGAACATAAGAAACGCGAAGATTCCGAGCAGCACGGCGAAGACGCCGGCACGGCGCGCGGGCTTCCAGACGATGGCCGAAACGGCCAGCAGCAGACCCAGCACGCTTGAATACAGATAAAGAAATGTGGGATCGATAGGTCCGTGGAACTTCGAGAGATCGAAGACACCCCAGTAGTTGGGGACTACGAGCGAGAGCAGCGCCGCTGGGGGAATTCCGCCTCCCGAGCCGAGCCACTCGGCGCGATATTTGGCCACGCTGTTGCGGGTGAATTCGGCCGTGGGGATGAATTGAACGGCTGCCAGAACGAGTCCCCAGATGGCGGCCAGCGGCAGCAAGGCAGGCAGGCGCCAGCCGGCTTCGCGGAATAGCCAGAGGAGCAACGCCAGGCCAATGGCCGACGCGAAGGCCGCCAGGGCGACCTGCGGAAGCCCGGCGAACACGGTCATCGCCAATGCCGCGGCCAGTGCCGCCAGCCAGCGCAACTTCAGGCCATCGCGAAGCTCGACGATGCACAGCCAGATGGCCGGAAGCCAGACCGCGGCCTGCATGGCGCCCATATGTTCCGCCTGGGCCGCGAAGAAGCAGCCGAGCTCGAAGACCGTGGCGGCGAGGAATGCCGCGCCAGGGCTGGCTTGCAGGCGGCGCAGCAGGGCAAACGTGCAGAGTCCGGCAAAAACCAGCTGCGCCACCACCAAGATGGCCAGCAGGCGCGGCAGGGCGCCGTTTCCCAGCCAGGCCGCCAGAAGCTCAGCCAGCACGGCCGGCGGGTAGAATACGGCCGCTTGAATATTGGCCGCGATGGGCATGCCGCAATATGTGAACGGATCCCACAGCGGGAATCGGCCGCTGCGAAACGACTCGGCCACAAGGGTCGCCAGCGGCAGGTGAACGGCGCGAAAGTCCCACGGGAAGAGATATCCGGGATAGAACAGCACGTGACGGTGGAAGAGCAGCGCTTCCAGAAGCAGCGCCAGACGATAGGGCAGAACGCCGCGTACGGGCGCTCCGCTCAGATTCTGCATAGCAGTTTGACGGCGTTGCGGGACCGGGCCTCGAGCAACAGGCGCATCATCTTCACAGCGTCGACGGATTCATTGGGCGGGCAGGCTTCGGGCGCCGTCCCGGTCCGGCAGCAGACGGTGAAGTATTGCAATTCCGCGCGGTAGCCATCGGCGCCGCCCGCGATTCCGAGGGGGCGCGCGGAGGAGGCCGCGGTGTAGAGCGTGGGCGGGCAAGCTCCGGCGCGATATTCGATGACGCCGCCATCCATCACCACGCGATAATCGGCCGAGAAGGGGCAGCCGCCGGGCTCGGTCCAACCGCCCAGAATGCTCACCACTCCGCCGTTCTCATAGTGCAATTGCGCGTTGAGGAAATCGATTCCCCGGTCGAGGCTGGTGTGCCCGGTGGCGCTCACCAGCTTGGGTTTGCCGAAAGTGTGGAGGCAGAAATCGACGTCGTGAATCAGCAGATCGAACACGCCGCCGCCGCTCTTTTCGGCGTTTCGCCACCACTCGCCGCGGGCCGGCGCGGGACACCAACGCTGGAAGACGGCGAAACACAAACCGCCGAGCTGGCCATCGAGGAGCGCTTCGCGTAAGGAAACGTACTCCGGGCTGAAGCGAAGCACGTGCGCCGTCATCAGGATCTTTTTGTAGCGCCGCGCGGCGTTGGCCATGCGATCGGCGCCGAAGCCGTCGAGGGCCATGGGTTTTTCGACGAGGACGTGCTTGCCGCCGCGGAGGGCTTCAACCGCCACCGGATCGTGAAGGTAGGTCGGAAGGCAAATATCGATGGCCTCGGCGGAGGGGTCGGCGATGGCGCGGTCGAGCTCGCGATAGGGCCGGGCGGCGGAAAAGTCGATGAGGCCCGACTGGTCGCCCGGCAGCGCGCTGAAGTCGCCCGCGAGCTTACGTTCGTCGCTGCTGTAGACGGCGACAACCTCCGCGCCGGGTACGTCGCGCAGCGCGCGGAGGTGGGTCGCTCCCATGTTGCCGAGACCGAGAACGGCTAGTCGCATAAAGCTTTTCGATCTTAACAGGACCAGCGGCGCCGCGCCACGGAGCCCGATGGCGCCACTGGCGGCAGACGGGCTGATGGAAACGGTCATATCAGGTCTGTTAGCCCGAAAGAGCCTTGTATCGCACAGTCAGCGATGTTACGTTGATGGCGAAGGACCGATGCATGTCTCGTCGAATCGCGGTAACCCTCGCGGCAATTCTGCTGTGGACCGCCGTGGCCGCCAGGGCGCAGGACTGGCGCGCGGGAGTCGACTCCCGTGTCGAACTGATGAGTGTGCTGTTCCGCCTCGCCGGCAACAGTGAATACCACCAGTGTCGGATCCCGGTTTACGACAAGGCCATCGAGAACTACTTCCGGCCGTACCGCGAGCATCTCGCGGTGCAGTTGGCGCGCTCGCTCGGCACCGGCTTCGACGGCCCGATGAAGCTCGCGGTCAACGTGCGCGACGTCGATTCGCTCGACGAAGTGGCGCCGCTCGACCGCCCGGCGCTGCATTTATATGAAGGCTGGGACGCGGGAAAGGCGCGGGAATTCCTGACCGCGGCGCGCCAGTTCACGGCCGACGCCAAGTTCCAGGATTTTCTGAAATCGCAGCAGCCGCTGTATGACGCGACCAATGCCCGCCTGCAGGCTTTTGTGCGGGACAAAGCCGATCTCGGCTGGTTCGCGCGGTTTTTCGGGGCTCCCGCGCCGGCCCGGTTTGTGATCGTACCGGGGATGGCAAATGGAGGTCCTAGCTATGCCGCCCGTGTCACGGATACGGCAGGGATGCAGGAAGTCTATGGCATTCCCGGCGTTTCGAAAGTGGACGCCGACGGCATACCCGAATTCGACTCCAACTGGCGCACCACCATGGTGCACGAACTGGCCCATACCTACGCCAACCCGGCGGCCGGCAAATTCGCGGCGCGCCTGCAGAAGCCGGCGCAGCAGATATACGCAGCTGTGGCCGAGGCCATGCGCGGGCAGTCGTACGGCAACTGGAGGGTTTTGCTGAACGAATCGCTGGCGCGGGCCGCTACCGTGGAATACGTGATGGAACACGACGGGCCGGAAGCGGCGCGCGCGCTGATCCGCAAGGAGAATTCGCGGTCGTTTTTCTGGATTTCCGGGCTGGTCGAGCTCATGGAAGCCTCGCGGAGCGATCCGCAGCACTATCCGACGTTCGAATCGATGATGCCGCGCGTGGCGGAATTCTTCGACGATCTGGCGCCGCGAATTCACGATCTGATCGACAGAATAGAGCCCAAAGTGGTCTCGACGAGCATCGGCGAAGGCGCGCGGGACGTCGATCCTACGGTGACCGCGATCGTGGTGCGTTTCAGCATGGCGATGAACCGCGTGGGACCGGAAAAGAACCCGAAACTGAACGGCGGCCGATTTGATACGGGCGGCACCACGGTGACGATTCCGGTGGCGCTGGAACCGGACCGGGAGTATGCCATTCCCCTGCGCTGGGCCGGAGGCCAGGCATTTGTCAGCTCCGAGGGCGTGCCGCTGCCGGCGGCGGTATTGCATTTCCGGACGGGAGCGGCTCCGGCGAAACCAAAATGAACCCTTCGCCGCGACTACCCTCGGAGCTGTTTCTTCTGCCTCTCGAGGACGGCAGCTACCTGGTATATGCGCCATTGCGGCGCGTGGCGCTGATTGCGAACGCCGCGCTGGTGCGGGTTCTGCGCGCGCTGCAGAACGGATCGGAAATTCCGGATGCGCCGACGGAAGTCGGGGCTTTCCTGAGGGAATGCGGAATTCTCGGCCATGGAGAGGATCGCGCGCCCAGGAATTGCCGCCGCGGTACGCCGCGGCCGACCACGGCGACGCTGCTTCTGACGAATGCCTGCAATTTGCGCTGCCGGTATTGCTATGCGGCCGCCGGCGAGTCGGCGCCTGCCCTGATGCCGATCGAGACTGCCCGAAGGGCGATCGATTTCGTGGCCGCCAATGCGGTTGCGTCGCGAGCCGGCTGGTTCGAAGTCGACTATCACGGGGCCGGCGAGCCCACCACCCACTGGAAGGTCTTGCAGGAATCGCATCGCTATGCCGTAGGCGTCGCCAAATCGCGCGGTTTGCGGCTGCGCAGTTCCCTCACCACCAACGGCGTGCTGCCGCCGGCCAAGCAGGTATGGATCGTTTCGCATCTGAACAGCGCCAACGTGTCGTACGACGGCCTGCCCGAGGTGCAGGATCGCAACCGGCTCTTTCCGTCGGGGCGGGGGTCGAGCGATATCGTGCTGGCGACGCTGCGGGCATTCGACCGCGCCGGCTTCCGCTATACCATCCGGATGACGGTAACGGCCGAGGCGGCGCCGCGGCTGGCGCAATCCATCGCGTTCCTGTGCAGCCGGTTCCGGCCGCGGGCGATCCAGGTGGAACCGCTGTACCGGATGGGCCGGGGCCGCGATGCGGCGGATGCGGAAACAGCAGTTTTCATCGAGGCGTTCCGCGCCGCCCGGCGCACTTCGGCGAAAGCCGCCAGGCTGCTGCGCTTCTCGGGCGCGCGCCTGGAGCTGGTGACCAGCCGGTTCTGCGGCGCGGCGAACGACAATTTCTGCGTGTCGCCGGCGGGGAACATCAGCGCGTGCCACGAAGTCGCGGACGAAGGCCAGCCGTGGGCGAAGCGATTTTTCTATGGCCGTCCATCGGAGAGCGGATGCGGGTATGATTTCGACGAGCCGGTTTACTCGAGGCTGCGCGCGCAAACCGTGGACCGGCTGGAATACTGCGGAAGTTGCTTTGCAAAATGGCACTGCGCGGGCGATTGTTTCCACAAAGCGCTGCACTGGGATGCCGCGGAATTCTCGGGCGCGGGCCGATGCGAGGTGATCCGCGCGCTGACCAAAGACCAGATCCTGGAGAAGATCGCCGCATCCGGCGGGCTATGTTGGAGGGGCTACAAAGAGGGAGAAAAAGGTGGCCACAAAGGCCCATTCTCCGGTAAAGGAGATTCGGCTATGATTGCTCCAGAAATGCATGGGACGCCCGCCAGGAGCGGGTTTGGCCATGAAAAAACGATTTGAAGACCTGCTTTCCGGATTCCAGGCGGCGCCGGAGCCCGCCGGAGAAACTCCGGGGATTTCCCATCTGGAACATGACCGTGACGGCTGGAAGCTGACACGCCGCAGCCTGATCGGCCTGCTTGCCGCGGGGACTTTCGCCGGGTTCCGTTCGGCCGGCGGCGCGGCGGTGTGCTCGAACGGCGTCTTCGCGCACCAGATCCAGATCGACAGCCTGAGTTTCTTCCCCGACGGCAAGACCCTGGTGAGCGCCGGGCGGGACAACCTGATGAAATTCTGGACGATTCCGGATGGCGCGCTGTTCCGCACGGTTTCGACGGATGATGTTCCCTTGCAGATAGCCGTCAGCCCGGACGGAACCCAGATCGCCATCGCCATGGAAAACGGCCACCTGGAACTGTGGTCGACGAATTTCGGGACGCGGAAGGCGCTGGCGGGCCACACGAGTGCCGTGAGCGGAGTTGCCTTCACGCCGGACGGCAGCCAACTGGCATCGGTCGGCGCGGATCGCACGACGAGGATCTGGTCGGTGGCGGACGGAAAGCTGCTGGCGACGTTCGCCGATACCAACGACGTCATGAATCGCGTGGCGATTCCGCGGAGAGCACAACGGAACGGGCGGCTGATACCGCAGCGCCGATACCTGGTGACTTCGGGGACGCAGATCCATTTGCGATTGCTTACCACCGGAGAGATCTTGAGAACGGCCGCTGGAAGGGCGTTCGCGGTGAGCAACGACAGCCAGTTTCTGGCGGCGCACGACGGAACCCGGCTCTATATGTACGCATT
>Ga0335078_10006218_pt1 | contig 17689 bp, 17 predicted proteins | sample Lox_Sample_32_FD_206711 | JGI IMG/M metagenome (GOLD analysis project Ga0335078, IMG submission 206711) | Soil microbial communities from Loxahatchee National Wildlife Refuge, Florida, United States - Lox_Sample_3.2 | ecosystem: Environmental > Terrestrial > Soil > Wetlands | place: USA... | reverse complement strand
GCGAACGTCGGCTCGGTCCAGTCCACCTGGCCGCTGCGGACGTTCTCCTCCCAGCCGCCGATCCGGCCCAGCCGCTGGGCGTGCTGGAGGAGGATGGCGAGCCGGTCCGCCTCGTCACCGCCGCGCCAGGCGATCGCGACGCCGTCGTACAGCCGCGCGATCCGGACGGTCACGGCGGGGCCGCCTTCCTCGCCGGCCGCCCCGGTGGTGACCTCCGCCGTCCCGCCGTCCGCCAGGACCGCGGCGGCGCGGTCGAACAGGCCGCCGGGGGGCACCGCCGCGGGATACAGCTCCAGCAGGTAACCGCCGGTCACGTCCGCGGCGCCGCGCCCGGCGGGATCGCGGAAACCGTCGCTGACATGGTCGATGCGGAAGTCGGCGACGCCGCCGTCCGTGTCACGCACCGCGCGGGCGAACATGACGTTGCCGGCCAGCCCGCCCAGCAGGCCGAGGGCCCAGGCGGCCCGGTGGTCGGCGGCCAGGCCGCCCGCCGGCGCCCGCAGCCCGAGCGCCTGCCCGGCGACCTCGGCGAGGGCGGTCAGCTGGCGGCGCAGCGCGGCCGGGAACTCCGCCAGCGGTCCCGGCCAGCAGGTGACCAGCGCGCCGAACGGCAGTCCCGCGTCGTACAGCGGGAGCCCGGCGCAGGCGCTGCCGCGCCACCGGTCCATGACCGGCCGGTCGTCCCCGGCGGGCGGCCCGGCCGGCCACCAGGCCTCGATGCCGTCCCGGGCCACCTGCTGCGGCATCGACCGCATCCCGGGGTGCAGCCGCCGCCAGCGGGCGGCGTCGTGGCCGCCGAAGCCGGACTGCCCGGCGAGTTCCATGCCGCCGTCCGGCTCGGTCAGCCAGATCGCGACCGCGGCCGCGCCGAGGGGGGCGAGGGCCTCGTCGAGCAGGGCGCCGGCCACGGCGTCGCCCGTCGGCGCGGCCTCGGCCGCGGCACCGGCCAGGCTGACCCGGTGCAGGCCGGGCTCGGGTGGCTCACCCGGTGCCTCCAGGCGGGTGATCTGGGCGGCCAGCTCGGTCACGCAGGTGCCCGATTCGGCTGCGAGGCGGGTGAGCTGGCGCGCGGCCTCGGCCGGGGTGCAGCCGAGCTGCTCCATCAGCACGCCCCTGGCCAGGTCGGTGACCGAGCGGGCGGCGGCCTGGGCGCGCAGGCTGTCCAGGTCCTGGCGCTGCCGGGCGACCAGTGCGCTCAGCCGGGCGACGACGGCATCCTCACTCGGTTCGGTCACGTCACCAGCCTTCTCACGCCGGGCACCAGCAGCGGGCGGGATCAAGACTGCTCCGGCTTCCCCGTCACTTTCTATTCTGGGTCATTACCGGTCGTGACAGGATCGGTTCTCATGGGCACGCGTTTTCCCCGGTTGCCCGCATGGCTGGCGGCGAGGCCCCCAGAGGAGCTCCGATGACAACGACCAACGGGCGGGCGGTCCAGCCCGCCGACGCGCGGCTGCAGGAGTTGCTGACCGGGCTGTCGGCGGTGCGCAGCGGGGACTTCAGCACCCGGCTGCCCGCCGCCGGCGACCCGCTCCTGGATGAGATCGCCTCGGTGTTCAACGGCATGAACGAGCAGCTCGCCCTGGTCACCTCGGAGGTGACCAGGGTGGCGCGCGAGGTGGGCACCGAGGGCCGGCTCGGCGGCCAGGCCCAGGTGCCGGGCCTGGCGGGCACCTGGAAGGACCTCACCGACTCGGTGAACTCGATGGCGGGCAACCTGACCGGCCAGGTCCGCGACGTCGCCCGGGTAGCCACCGCGGTGGCGCGCGGCGACCTCGGCCAGAAGATCAGCGTCGACGTCAAGGGCGAGATGGCCGGGCTGGGCGACACGCTCAACACGATGGTGGACGAGCTGTCCGCGTTCGCCGACGAGGTGACCCGGGTGGCGCGCGAGGTGGGCACCGAGGGCCGGCTGGGCGGCCAGGCGCGGGTGCCGGGGGTGGGCGGGACCTGGCGGGACCTCACCGACTCGGTGAACTCGATGGCCGGCAACCTGACCAGCCAGGTGCGCAACATCGCCCAGGTGACCACCGCGGTCGCCAAGGGTGACCTCAGCCAGAAGATCACGGTCGACGCGCGCGGGGAGATCCTGGAGCTGAAGAACACCATCAACACGATGGTGGACGAGCTGTCCGCGTTCGCCGACGAGGTGACCCGGGTGGCGCGCGAGGTCGGCACCGAGGGCCACCTGGGCGGCCAGGCGGCGGTGCGCGGCGTGTCCGGCACCTGGAAGGACCTCACCGACAACGTCAACGTGATGGCGTCCAACCTCACCGCGCAGGTCCGCTCGATCGCCCAGGTGGCGACGGCGGTCGCCCGCGGCGACCTGAGCCAGAAGATCACGGTGGAGGCCAAGGGCGAGATCGCCGCGCTCGCCGAGACGATCAACCGCATGGTGGACACGCTGGGCGCGTTCGCCGGCGAGGTGACCCGGGTCGCCCGCGAGGTGGGCACCGAGGGCATGCTCGGCGGCCAGGCCACCGTGCCCGGCGTGGCCGGCACCTGGAAGGACCTGACCGAGAACGTCAACTCGATGGCCGGCAACCTGACCAGCCAGGTGCGCAACATCGCCCTGGTCACCACCGCCGTGGCCCAGGGTGACCTGTCGAAGAAGATCGACGTGGATGCCCGCGGGGAGATCCTCGCGCTGAAGACCACCATCAACACCATGGTCGACCAGCTGTCGTCGTTCGCCGCCGAGGTGACCCGGGTGGCCCGCGAGGTGGGCAGCCAGGGCCGGCTCGGCGGGCAGGCCGAGGTCGAGGGCGTGTCCGGCACCTGGAAGCGGCTGACCGAGAACGTCAACGAGCTGGCCGGGAACCTGACCCGGCAGGTCCGGGCGATCGCCGGGGTGACCAGCGCGGTCGCCACCGGCGACCTGACCCGCTCCATCACGGTCGAGGCCCAGGGCGAGGTCGCCGACCTCAAGGACAACATCAACGCGATGGTGCGGTCGCTGCGCGAGACGACCAAGGCAAACGAGGAGCAGGACTGGCTGCAGACCAACCTGGCCAGGATCGCCGGGCTGATGCAGGGGCACCGTGACCTGACCGTCGTCGCCGAGCTGATCATGAGCGAGCTGGTTCCGCTGGTCGGGGGGCAGCACGGCACGTTCTTCCTGACCGAGTCCGGCGGCGGCGAGACGCGGCTGCGGCTGATCGCCGGGTACGGGCTGCGCGCCGACCTCGAGGCGCCCAGCCAGTTCCGGCTGGGCCAGTCGCTGATCGGGCAGGTCGCCAAGACGCGCAAGCCGATCGTGGTGACCGACGTGCCCGCCGACTACGTGAAGATATCCTCCGGCCTGGGGGAGGCGGCGCCGGTCAACCTGATGATCCTGCCGGTCATCTTCGAGGACCAGGTGCTCGGCGTCATCGAGGCGGGCTCGTTCAGCCGGTTCACCCGGGTGCACCGCGACTTCCTCGAGCAGTTGATGGAGACCATCGGCGTCAACGTCAACACGATCATCGCCAACTCCAGGACGGACTCGCTGCTCACCGAGTCGCAGCGGCTGGCCGGCGAGCTGCAGGCGCGCACCGGGGAGCTACAGGCGCGCCAGGAGGAGCTGCAGCGCTCCAACGCCGACCTGGAGGACAAGGCCGCCCAGCTGGCCAGCCAGAAGCGCGACATCGAGATCAAGAACGTGGAGATCGAGCAGGCACGGCAGGAACTGGAGGAGCGGGCCCGCCAGCTCGACCTGGCCTCCCGGTACAAGTCGCAGTTCCTCGCGAACATGTCCCACGAGCTGCGCACCCCGCTGAACAGCCTGCTCATCCTGGCCCGGCTGCTGGCCGCCAATCCCGACCGGAACCTGACCCCCAAGCAGGTCGAGTACGCCAACGTCATCCACTCCTCGGGCGCGGACCTGCTGCAGCTCATCAACGACATCCTCGACCTGTCCCGGGTGGAGGCGGGCAAGATGGAACTGCACCCCGAGCGATTCGCGCTGCGTGCCCTGGTGGACGACCTGCGGGCGGTGTTCCAGCCGCTGACATCGGAGAAGGGCCTGGAGTTCATCGCCGTCCCGCCGTCCGGGGACGTTCCCGGGGAGCTGGTCACCGACCGGCAGCGGCTCCGGCAGATCCTGCACAACCTGCTGTCCAACGCGGTCAAGTTCACCGAGCGCGGCCGGGTGGAGCTGCGGATCAGCGCGGTCCCGGCGGGCCGGGCCGCCGGTCAGGCCGGGGCGGGCGAGGCCGCCGCGCCGATGCTGGCGTTCTCGGTGACCGATACCGGCATCGGCATCAGCGACCAGAACCTCGAGGCCATTTTCGGCGCCTTCCAGCAGGGTGACGGCACGACCAGCCGCAGGTACGGGGGGACCGGCCTGGGCCTGGCGATCTGCCGCGAGCTGGCGGCGCAGCTTGGCGGGTATCTGTCGGTGGAGAGCACGGCGGGCGCCGGCAGCACGTTCACGCTCTACCTGCCGGCCAGCGGCCCCGGACCGGACACCGTGGCGGCCGGGTCCGCGGGGGCCGCGTCCGCGGGGGCCGCGCCCGCGGGCGGCGGCCCGGACGGGCTGGCCGTGCGGCCGCGCACGCCGGGCGAGCCAGGCCAGCCGGGGGCCCCGGGCGCAGCGGGGTCGCCGGGCCCGGCGGCGCTCCCGGACGCGTGGTCCCCGGACCTGGCGGCGTTCTCCGGCCTGGCCGGGCAGTCGGCCGGCCCGGCCGCCGCGGCAAGCGCCCCGGCGGCGGTCGCCGCCGGGCACGAGCGGCTGCGCGGCCGGAAGGTGCTGATCGTCGACGACGACCTGCGCAACGCCTTCGCGATCACCTCGATCCTGGAGCTGTACGGGCTGACGGTGCTGCACGCCGCCAACGGCCGGACCGGCATCGAGATCCTCCGGGCCAACTCCGGTATCGACATCGTGCTGATGGACGTGATGATGCCGGAGATGGACGGGTACGCCACCACCGCGGCGATCCGGGAGATCCCCGGGCTGGCCAGCCTGCCCGTGATCGCGGTGACCGCCCGGGCCATGCACGGCGACCGGGACAAGAGCCTCGCGGCCGGCGCCAGCGACTACGTCACCAAGCCGGTGGACACCGAGGACCTGCTCACCGTCATGGAGCGCTGGCTCGGCGCGGACTGAGCCGTGGCTCAGGTCAGGGTCAGCACGGCGATGACGGCGAGCATCCCGGCCACCGCATAGGCGGCGTAGTCGTTGACCGAGCCGGTGTGCGCGGCGCGCAGCAGCCGGACCGGGGCGGGCTCGCGCGCGCGCAGGTACGCCCGGGCGAGCGCCGCACCGGCGATGGCGCAGCCCGCCACGGACGCCAGTTCGCCCGGTGAGACATAGTCGAACGGCAGGGGCAGCGCGGGCAGCCGGGCCAGCCCGGTGAGCACGCCGCTGGCGTACCGGGCCGGATGCAGCAGGCCGGCCGTGGCGGGCGCCATCACCGACCCGAGGAAGAACCGCGGGAGAACGCCGAACACGACGCAGCACCCGGCCAGGCTGGCCAGGCCCGCCACCATGCCCGGCCGCAACGGCTCCAGCGGCGGGTAGTCCCGGGCGCGCGGGCGGAAGAACGCCAGCCATGCCGCCTTGCCGAGTGCCGCGATCGTGATCACCTGCGCGAGCAGCATCAGCGCGTACGGAAGGTACTCGTGCCTGCCGAGCAGCCCGGTGTGGATGAGGCTGAGTGACACGTACCCGTTGAACGGCGGCAGGCCGGCGATGGACGCCGCCCCGACCACGAACGCGACGGCCACGGCCGGCATGCGCCGGGCCAGGCCGCCCATGTCGGACAGGTTCGTCAGCCCGGTGCGGTGCAGGATCGCCCCCGCGCACAGGAACAGCAGCGCCTTGAACAGGGCGTGGTTGACCAGGTGGTAGACGGCGCCCGCGGTCCCGGCGGCGGTGCCGGTGCCCAGGCCGACGGCCAGGATGCCCATCTGCGAGATCGTGTCGTAGGCCAGCAGCCGCTTGAGGTCGTCCTGGGCCAGTGCCATCACCGCGCCCAGCAGCGCGGACAGCAGCCCCAGGGTGAGCAGCAGGCCCAGGATGGGGACGCCGCCCACGCCGAAGACGCCGAAGGCCACCCGGGCGATCGCGACGATGCCGAAGGCGTACATCAGGCCGGAGAACAGCGCCGATACCGGGCCCGACGTGGCGGTGTGCACATCAGCCAGCCAGCCATGGAACGGGACGAGCCCGGCCTTCGTCGCGAAACCGCCCACCAGCAGGCCGAGCGCGACCAGGTCGGCGGTGGACAGGTGCCGCGCCAGGGCGTCATGGAGCTGGGCGTAGTTCAGCGCCCCGTTGGCCGCATAGAGCAGCCCCGCGCCGATGAACACCGCAAAGCTGGCCAGTGTGGTCAGGACCAGGATCTTGAAGGCGGCCTCCAGGGCGATCGGGCGTTCCAGGAAGAACGCGGTGAGCCCGTAGCTGGCCAGCGCCGCGACCTCGAACCAGACGAAGAGGTTGATCAGGTCGGCCGTGAGCGCCGCGCCGATCAGCGCGGCGAGCAGCAACTGGCACAGGCAGGCATAACCGCCCAGTTCACGCGGCCCGAGGCCGCCGAGTTCCGACAGCGAGTACAACAGCAGCACCCCGCCGACGACCGCCGTGGTCAGCGCGAAGAGCAGGCCGAACGGATCGGCGGCGAACGCGATGCCCAGCGCCCGGCCACCCACCGGGGTCCACAGCCCCAGGTAGTGCGCGCGGACCAGGCCGCCGAACACGCTCGGCGCCTGGAGGAGCAGGATGGCGGTGGCGCCGCCGAGGGCGGCCAGGCCGGCGATGACGGCGAGCCGCTTGTGCCACCGGGCGAGCAGCGGCGCGGCCACCGCCCCCGCGATCGGCAGCATCACCGGGAGCGGCAGCAGGGACGCCAGGGTCATCGTCGTGCCTTGCCCGCGCCCGCCGCGCCCGGCGGCTGCGGCGCGCGTGCCAGGTCCGCGGGGGGCATGCCGCTCACCCGCGCATCGCGCGGACCCGGTCGGCGTCCAGCGTGCGGTAGTGCTGGGCGATCCGCACCGCGACGGACAGGAACACGGCCGTCACCGCGACGCCGATGACGATGGCGGTGAGGCAGAAGTTCTGCAACACCGGGTCGGCGACGTTCCCGTGGACGAGCTGCCTGGCGGTCTTCCCGGCGGGCGGGCTGGCCAGCACCGGCGCGGTGGCGGCAGCCCGGTAGGCGAGCGACACCATCAGCACGTAGGTCGAGGCCTCCATCAGCGACAGGCCCATCACGATCTTTATGAGGTTCCGCCTGGTCAGCACCACGTACAGGCCGATGCAGAACAGCCCGACCGCGGCGAGGTAGTTGCCCAGGATCATGGCCCCGGCTCACCGCCACCGGGACCGCCGTCGTCCGGCCGTGCCCAGTCGTGGCTCATGCCGAGCAGGGCGAACACCGTGATGATCAGCCCGGTGCCGACCTCGATCAGCTCGCTCACCGAGAACAGCTGGGCGACGCCGCCGGACAGCGGCGTCAGCTCCTGTGCCAGCGGCAGCCAGTTCGCGCTGACCGAGCCCTTGAGCACGAGCCCGAGGAACTCGGTCATGATGATCAGCCCCGCACCGGCCAGTTCCAGTGGCTCGATGAGCCCGGGCCGGATCACCGTGCTGATCTTGCGGCGGCCGTAGCTGGCGTAGATCAGCAGGACGACGCCCAGGGCGACCGCTCCGCCGGGGAAGCCGCCGCCGGGCGAGAACCCCCAGGCGACCAGGTAGAGCCCGGCCACCGCGAGGATCGGCAGCACCACCCGGACCGGGTTCCGGACCGCGACCGTCATCGCCTCCGCGGTCTCCGGTGCCGGCGTGCCCAGCGGCGTCGCGTCCGGCGTCAGGGCCGGCCCGCGATCGCCTGGCGCCTGGTCGCCGGCCTCCCTGCGCTCGGCGGACCTGGCCTCCCGCTCGGCGGCGCTGGTGCCCACCGCCGGGTCGTCCCGCGCCTGCTCGCGCGCGCCCGCGGCGGACTCGCCGAAGTAACCCTGGCGCGGCTCGCGCGGCCGGGTGATGATCACCACGCTGATCACGGCGGCCAGCAGCAGGAACGTCTCGCCGAACGTGTCGAACCCGCGCGTGCCGTAGACGATCTCGTTGACCGGCTCGGTGAGTTTCCACTGGGGCAGCGCCACCTGGAGCGCGTACCGGGCGATGAAGGGGAGCGGCGCGTGTTCCCGCGGGAGGCCGGCGATCGCCGCCCCGAGGGCCGCGGCCATCCCGGCCACCAGCAGGGCGCCGAGCCAGGGCCGGTGCCGCGGTTCGCGCTCGGCCGGCTCGCGTGCCGCGGCCCGGGTGAGCGCGCGGTCGTCGCCGGTGCCGGTCCGGGTCAACGCTGTTCCTCCTCGGTGGCCTCGGTCTCGCCGAGGCCGGCCTCGGCGGTGACCGTGCGGGCCTTGCCGATCGCGACCAGGTACAGCACGGGCAGGGCGATCGCCCCGACCACGACCTCGGAGTGGGCCACGTCCGGGGCGCCGAGCACGACGAACAGCACCGAGAGCACGGTGCCCACCCCGGACAGGGCCATGACCGCGCCGTTGAGGTTCCGCAGCCGCACCACCAGCACCGCCGCCGCCAGCGCCAGCGCGATCAGCAGGTAGTCGAGCACCCAGAACATCACTGCCCGCCCCCCGCGCTCCTGGCCGGTCCCGGGAGCTCCGGGGGAGCCGGGGAGGCCCCGGTGGCGGCGCGCCGGCGCCGGGCCCGGTCGGCGACCTGGTCCGCGACGGCCCCCGGCCACATCGGCACGCCGGTCTTGTACGCGGCCCGGGCCAGCGCGTGCGAGGCGACCGGGTTGACCACCAGCAGCAGCACGGCGACCAGCAGCGCCCGGCTGCCGAACACGCTGACCGGTCCCTCGCCCACGACCAGCGCGATCAGGACCGGAAGCGCGCCCATCGTGATCATCTTGCTGGAGCACTGGATCCGGCAGTACACGTCGGGCATCCGCAGGATGCCCACCGCGCCGGAGAGGGAGAAGGCCCAGCCGGCCGCGGCCAGCGCGATCACGATGATCTCGATCACAGTAGCTCCCGTTCCAGGTAGCGGGACCAGACGATGGCACCGAGGTAGCTGAACGAGGACAGCCACAGCGCGACGTCGCAGTAGATCGTCCGGCCGGCGAACGCGGCGAACAGGAGCACGGCGATCGCAGCCTGGGTGGACATCGCGTTCAGCGCCACGACCCGGTCGCAGATGGTCGGCCCGGCGGCGACCCGGATGAGCAGCGGCGCCATGAGCGCGGCCTCGGCGATCGCGACTGCCAGGTACACGGCCTTCATGGTCCCCGCCGGTCCCGCGGCCCCCGGTGACCGAACGGCCGCAGCAGGTCCTCCACCGGCCCGTTGATCTGCTCACGTGCCTGCCAGGCGTCACCGTCGGGCACCGCGACGGCGTGGTACTGAAGCTCGCGGGCGCGGGCATCCAGGTCGACGAGCTGGTTGTCCACGATCAGCGAGGAGATGACGCCCACCGCGGCGAGGCCCCAGTCCTGCCGCTCCCGGGTGGGCGTGATCACCATGCCGCTGGCCAGCGGGCGGCGCGGGTCCCAGATCCGGCAGGCCAGCCGCAGGTTGGCCAGGAAGACCCGGCCTGCGGCGGTGACCAGCAGCCGGGCGCCGCCGGCCAGCGCCCGGGGCCGCAGCAGCCGCCACGGCCCCGCCACCTCGCCCAGCGGCGCGAGCGCCACGGCGACCGCGGCCGCCACGGCGGCCCCGGCCAGCAACTGCTCCGCGGTGCGGGTCCAGGTCAGCAGGACCCACACCAGCATCGCCCAGCAGAACAGCGCGAATACGCGCGACGGCGTCGACTGGCCCGGCATGGCCCCTGCACTTCCCCCTCCTCCGGCCCCAAACAGCCGCGGCCGCCGGGCCAAGTCCCCGCGCCCGCCATGTTTGCCCGGGTCCCCTCCGGAGAGTGGCTTCCTGGCGTGCCGTAATGCACGAAAAGACGTCAAGCGACAGTGACGGGAGGCCCGTCGTGGGTCAGATCGCATCCGAGGTACTGATCGAGCGCCTGGCCGACTGGGGCGTGGACACCGTGTTCGGCCTGCCGGGCGACGGGATCAACGGGATCATGGAGGGCCTGCGCAGGCATCAGGACCGGGTCCGGTTCGTGCTCGTTCACCACGAGGAAGCCGCGGCCTTCATGGCGACGGCGCACGCCAAGGCGACCGGCCGGATCGGCGTGTGCCTGGCGACCTCGGGCCCGGGCGGTATTCACCTGCTGAACGGCCTGTACGACGCGAAGCTCGACCACATGCCGGTGCTCGCCATCACCGGCATGCAGGAGACCGCGCTGCTGGGGACCGGCTACCAGCAGGAGGTCAACCTGGACAAGCTGTACGCCGACGTCGCCGAGTACGACCAGATGATCTACAACCCGGCGCAGCTTCCGTCGGTGGTGGACAACGCGATCCGCACGGCCTACGCCCGGCGCGGGGTCGCCCACCTCACCGTGCCCAACGACATCCAGGTCGCCGACGCGGGCGCCGATCCCTGGCAGCACGTGGCGCCCGCCCGGCCGCCCAAGACCGCGCCGGTCATGCTCAGCGCGCCTGGCCAGCCGCGGGAGGAGGACCTGCGGCGGGTCGCGGACCTGCTCGGCGCGGGGGAGAAGGTGGCCATCCTGGCGGGTGCCGGTGCCCGGCACGCGCGGGACGAACTGCTGGCCGTGGCGGAACGGCTCGGCGCCCCCATCGTCAAGACGCTGTCGGGGAAGGCGTGCGTCCCGGACGACTCGCCGTACACCACCGGCGGGATCGGCCTGCTCGGCACCCGGCCGTCCGAGGAGCTGATGGCGGAGATCGACACCCTGTTCATGGTGGGCACGAACTTCCCCTACACCAAGCACCTGCCCGAGCCGGGGAAGGTCCGGGTGGCCCAGATCGAGGCGGACCCGGCGCGGGCCGGCGGGCGCGTGCCCACCGAGGTGCCCGTCGTCGGTGACGCGAAGCTGGCCCTGGCGGCGCTGCTGCCGCTGCTGACGGAGCGGCCCGACAGGTCGTTCCTGGAGAAGTGCCAGCAGCGGATGGAGCGCTGGCGCGAGCGCATGGCCGCGGAACAGGACGGTGCCCGGGACCCGATCGCCCCGCAGTACGTGGTGGGTGTGCTGGACGAGCTTGCCGCCGAGGACGCGGTGCTGACCTGCGACAGCGGCACGATCGCGACCTGGGCCGCGCGGCACTGGGGAGTCCGCGGCGGCCGCGAGTTCTTCCTGTCCGGGAACCTGGCCACCATGGCGCCCGGCATGCCGTACGCGATCGGCGTCCAGCACGCCTTCCCCGGGCGGCAGGTCATCGCCTACGTCGGCGACGGGGGCTTCGCGATGCTGATGGCCGAGTTCATCACCGCCATCAAGCACGGGCTCCCGGTCAAGGTCGTGATCAACAACAACAACTCGCTCGGCCAGATCCTGTGGGAGCAGATGGTGCTCGGGTACCCCGAGTACGGCGTGCGGCAGCCGGAGCCGTTCGTGGACTACGCCGCGCTGGCGACCGCCAACGGCGCGCTCGGCGTCAAGGTGGAGAAGGCCGCCGAGGTGCGCCCCGCGATCGAGCGGGGCCTGCGCCACGCCGGGCCCGCGCTGATCGACGTCAACGTCAACCCGGACGAGCCGCCGCTGCCGGGGAAGGTCGAGTACCAGCAGGCGAAGAAGTTCGCCGAGGCGTTCCTGCGCGGCCAGCCGCGCAAGTCCACCATCGCGACCACGCTGTTCCGGGACAAGATCGAGCAGCTCAAGTCGTGACCCTCGGGTACCTGGTGGGAAGGAGCAGGAGATGAGTGAGCCCACCACCAGCCTCGACACGCGGTTCAGCGAGCCGGGGTCCGCGGCCACGCCCTGGGAGACGACCCGGCAAGTCCTCCAGGCCGCCGAGCTGTCCTGGATCACCACCGTCCGGCGGGACGGACGGCCGCACGTCAGCCCGCTTGTCACCGTCTGGTTCGGCGGCGCGCTCTGGTTCTCCACCGGCGCCACCGAACAGAAGGCCGTCAACCTGCACGCCAACCGGCACGTGGTCGTCACGACCGGCTGCGACAGCTGGGACCACGGCCTGGACGTTGTCGTCGAGGGCGAGGCGGCGCGCGAGACCAACAACGACACCCTTGCCGAACTCGCCAGGGCCTGGTCGGCCAAGTGGGACGGCCGCTGGCAATACGAAGCGCGCGACGCCGCTTTCCACCACCCCGGCGGTGGGGAGGCGCTCGTCTTCCGGGTCACCCCCCGCAAGATCCTCGCCTTCGGCAAGGGAGCCTTCACCCATACCAGCTACCGGTTCGCTACCTAGCCGACGAGCGCGGCAGGGGCAGTGTTCCCGGTGCGGCTGACGATGTCACCTCACGGCGCGGGCTTCGCGGTGCGCCGGCCGCGGAGCTTGCGGGTGTCGCGCAGTTCCACGAACGGCTCGGCCCCGGGCCCGGCGCCGAGTGCCATGGCCCGGCCGCGCTGCAGTTCGGCGTTGAACTCGGCGCCCAGCAGGACGGCGAGGTTGGCGATCCACAGCCAGATCAGGAAGATGATCACCCCGGCGATGCTGCCGTAGACCTTGTTGTAATGCCCGAAGCTGGCCACGTAGAGCGCGAACAGCCCGGACGCGATCAGCCAGACCACGATGGCCAGCAGCGCACCCGGGCTCAGCCAGCGGAATCCCTGCTTGGCGTTCGGGCTCGCCCAGTACAGCAGGGCGAGCATGAGGCTGACCAGGATCAGCAGCACCGGCCACTTGGCGATGTTCCACGCGGTGATTGCCGCCGATCCGGCGCCCACCACCTGGCCCACGTGCCGGGCCAGGCCGCCGGTGACCACAACGATCACGGCGGAGAAGATCAGCAGCACCATGAGCACCACGGTCACGCCGAGGCGGATCGGCATGGTCTTCCAGAACGGCCTGCCCTCGGGAACGTCATAGATGGCGTTGGACGCCCGCATGAACGCCGCCACGTAGCTGGACGTCGACCAGATGCCGAGGACGATGCCGATCACCGCGGCAAGGCCGGCCGCGCCGTGGCTGCCCTGCAGTCTGGTGATGGCCGTGTGCAGGATGTGCTGTACCGACGCGGGAGCGGCGGCGGTGAGGTTGGTGAGCAGGGGCTGGGTCGCCGACTTGCCGATAAGCCCGAGCAGCGACACCAGGACCAGCAGGGCCGGAAAGATCGCCTGCACGCCGTAGTAGGTCAGCGCCGCGGCCCGGTCCTGCAGGGAGTCGTTCTTGAACCCGGCCAGTGCGCGGCGGCCGGCGGCAGCCCACGAGCCGCGACCGGGGCCTGCCGGCTTGCCCGGGCCGTCCTGGCCGCCGGTGGCCTGGTCCGCCGGTGCGCCGCGCTCCGTTTCTGCTTCCGCCATCGTTACGCGCTTTTCTCCTCCGCATAGCTGGCGTTCTCACCCGGCCAGGTCCCGGTGAGCGAATGGGTGCCCGCCGCGGTGAGGCGGTCCGTCGCCGCCCTGACCACGGCGAAAATCGCGCCCTGCAGCGCGGCCGCGGTGAGGATCTCCGGCCAGCCGCGGCTGGCGTCGGTCGCCTTGGGGGTGTCCTCCTCGCCGGCCGCGAGCTGCCATGCCTTCTTGAAGGCCGCCCCGGCAAGCAGGCCGCCGATCATGCTGATCAGCAGGCTGAAGGGCTTGTATGCCAGTCGGATCATGTGCCTGCCCTCTCCTCGCTGACAGTTGGCGTCCCTCGTGCCCGCTGCCTTCCGGATTCCCGCGTCGCCTACCCGGGTAGCTCCGCTCCTAACACGGCCGGCCCCCCGGGCCGCCCCCGAGTTTGGCGGGGTGCGGCCGCAGCAGCGATGCCGGCCGGCCGAGCCGGCTGAGGACGGGTGCGCGAGCCACCAGGATCACGCCGAGCACCATGGCGGCCAGGCCGGCTGCCTGCAGCGCGAGCATCCCGGGGGAGACATGGATGACATCGCCGAACACCACCACCCCCAGAAGCATCCCGGCGGCCGGCTCGGCCGCGGTGATCGCCGGCAGCGACGCGTGCAACGGCGCCGCGTTGAACGCGCTTTCCATCAGCCAGAAACCCGCCAGGCTCGCCACCGCGAGGGCGTAGCCCGGCCAGGTGGCCGCCAGCACGAGCACCGAGTGGTTGTCCAGGAGTTCCATGGCTCGCCGGGTGAGCGCGTCGGAGATGCCGAAGACAAGGCCCGCGGCGGTCCCGGTCAGGGTGGCTCGCTGCTGCCCGCCGCGGCGCAGCCCGGCGACCAGGAATCCGGCGGCCACCGCGGCGATCCCCGTTGCGGCCGGCCAGGCGGCGAAGGAGCCGAACGATTCGGCCGGCGGGCCGGCCGAGCGGGCCACCGACAGCGCTGCCACGCCGGCGCTCAACAGCCCGGCACCGAGCATCTCGGCCGCCTGCAGTCGCTGTCCGGACAGCGGCACCGCCAGCGCCAGTGCGAAGATCAGGCTGCTGGTCAGCAACGGTTCGGCCAGCGAGAGCGCGACGTGACCGAGGGCCCAGGCCGACAGGAGCTGTCCCGCCGCCATCACCGCCACGCCAGCCAGCCACCGGGGCCGGCGCAGCAGGGTGGTGATCAGCCGCAGGCGCAGGAAATAGGACTGAGGCGCCCGCTGCGCCGCGTGCTGTTGGAGCACGAAGCCGGTGCCCGCCAGCATCGCGGCGACCAGCGTGATGGCGATATCCATGGGTGGGCCGCCGCGGTTACCGCTGCCCGGTGCCCAGCGCGACCGCGGAGAAGCGGAAGGAACAGAACATCTGCCACGGCGCTGTCGGCACGGCTGTCGCTTTCCCGCGGTTCCCTTGCCCGCACCTGCTTCCCAGCCGCGCGGCGAATATGCCGTGCGCCCGGGTGGGCTTTCGGCGCCGGATTGGGAAGCGGTCCCCCGGGGAGCCGGTGGACGTCATGCCTGAGTCATCATGGCGCGCGGTCAAGCGCTCCTGCGGTCGAGGTGTTGCAGCAGGTCGTGGGCGGCAAGCTCGATGTCCTTGTGCCGCCACTCGGCAGCGCGGTAGTGGCAGGCGATGATTCCCATCCGGTGGACGCGGCGGAAGTCGCCGTAGACGAACGCATACCGGGCCTTGGTCTGGTCGGCGGCACCGTCAGTGAGCCCCAGGTGCCACCGGGCGTATTCCTCCCACGAATGCGATTCCAGGAAGGCGTTCTGCGCGCGGGCACGGGGCTGGACCTCGCCCCAGTCGCTGTCCAGCACGTACTGGCCGTTGTCGATAAGTCGCCGTGCTTGCGCGACGCCTTCCGGGTTCACCGAATACGAGGCCACCTCGCCCTCCTGCCCGGATTCCGGGTGACTACTCCCCGCCCGGTCCCGCCCGATGGCCCCCGCCCGCAGGACAACGCCAGGCGGCCGCCACCGACAAGCCATGAACCACCGCTAATCTCTTCACGAGCTAGCCAGGTCCTCCTCACCAGCCTGGACAGGTGCCGCTGCGCAGAGTCGTGCGCATCTTCAACGTCACCTGGGCGATCCGGCCGTGGACGCCAGCGCGCTCGCCTGGTCGATCACCGCGATGAGCGAGGCCACCGGACGGCTTCCCCTGGTGACGCCGTGGGACCGCGAGCAGGCGCTCGCGGCGATCGGGGAGGCCGTGTGGTGGATCACCATGGTCGACGCCACCCTGCTGCGGCACCATCCGGCGGCCTACGACGCGGTGATGGCGGCCCATGCTCCGGCCGGCCGCCGCCCGATCGAGCAGACCCTGGCCGGGCTGCGGTTCGCGCGGAACTGGATCAGCAGGGAAGGCGGCCTGACCGAGGCGGTCGAGACCGGGCCGGGCACCGGGCGGGTCACCCAGTGGACCTGGAAGCCGCTCGGCGAACCGGGGCTTGCCTGGCTGCCGCCCCGCGCACAGGCATGGGAACGGGCACGATACCGGGCCTACCAGGCACGCCTGGCCGGCTGCGCCATCGGGACCACCCTTGGCCAGGCGGTGACGTTCCTCACGCGCACGGCCGCGCAGGCAGCAACGGGCGCTGACGCCAGCCCGCCCGCCACCCGCAACTGACCACCGGTGGCGGCGGCTGCCCCGGCCGGTTCCTGGCGTGCCCGGGCAAAGGTGCGGGCTGCCGGCGCCCCGGGGCGCCGGCAGCCCGCCGTGGTCTATGCGGACCCGCTACCACCTGTACCAGCGGCGTCGTGGCCCCGCTCCCTCGGCCGCGCGGAACAGGAATCCGAGCAGCCACAGGGCCAGGACGATGAGCGCTATCCACCACAAGACGTGGACCGCGAACCCGACACCGAACAGGATCAGGGCCAGCAGCAGGACCGCGATGATAAGCAGCACAGCAGGCTCCTTTCGATTGGCACGCTTCCTCTGCCCCCTGTGCGGAAAACAAACGCTGTCCGGCGGCTGGCCGGACCCGGGGAATGCCCGCGATCCCGGGATCCCGGGCTCCCGCGGATCCCGGGGCGCCGGGCATGTGAGTGCGGCGATGCCGGGGGTAGTGGTAACAGCCGTTGCCCGTGATCCGGGACCGGTCCGGGACCGGTCCGGGGCCGATCCGGGGGCAGCGCGATCGAAGGGTGTCGGAGGTGAACCGGTTGGCATCGGAGACACAGGCGCCGGGCGGGCGCGAGGCGACCGGCCAACTGCTGGCTGCCGCCGGGGAGGGCGAGGGGGGAGACACCGAGCCGGGCATGGGGCCGATGCGCGAGGCGGCCCTGGTGGCCGCGAAGCAGGCCGAGGAGACCGGTGGCCTCGGGCGGCTGGGGCGCCCGATCGACCGGCGCTCACCGTTCTTCATCGGGATGACCGGCGCGGCCGGCGTCGTGGTCACGATCACCCTGGTGGAACTCGTCATCAAGGCGCGCTCGGTGCTGGTGCTCATCGGGCTGGCCCTGTTCATCGCCGCGGGCCTGGACCCGGTGGTGAACTGGCTGACCAGGCACCGGGTGCCACGCTGGGCTGCCGTGATCGCGGTGCTGCTCGGCGTGCTCGGGATCATGGCCGGTTTCCTGGCCGCCGCGATCCCCCCGCTCGCGGCGCAGACCGCCAAGCTGATCGCCGAACTGCCGACCTACGCGCATACGCTGCAGGACCACAACTCGCAGCTCGGCCGGCTGAACATGAAGTACCACATCGAGCAGCGGCTGTCGCACCTGCTGGCCACCCGGGGCAGTTCGCTGGTCGGGGGGGTGCTGGGCGCCGGGGCGCTGGTGCTTGGCGCGCTCGCCTCGACGGTCGCGGTGCTCGTCCTGGTGGTCTACTTCCTGGCCGGGATGCCGCGCGTCAAGCTGTTCGCCTACCGGCTGGCACCGCATTCCCGCCGGGCCCGGGTGATCCTGATCGGGGACGAGATCTTCACCAAGGTGGGCGGGTTCGTGCTGGGCAACGTGGTCACCTCGGTGATCGCCGGGCTGGGCACCTACCTGTGGATGATCGCGTTCGGCATCCCCTACCCGATCCTGCTCGGGCTGTTCGTGGCCATCATGGACCTGATCCCGGTGATCGGCTCCACGATCGGCGGCGCCGTGGTGACCCTGGTGTCGCTGACCGTCTCGCTGCCGGTCGCGATCGCCACGCTGGCCTTCTACGTTGGCTACCGGCTCGCCGAGGACTACCTGCTGGTGCCACGGATCATGGGCAGCACCGTCAAGGTGCCCGCGGTGGTGTCGCTGGTGGCCGTGCTGGTCGGCGGCACGCTCCTGGGCATCGTCGGCGCGTTCGTCGCGATCCCGGCCGCGGCCGCGCTGCGGCTGCTGCTGCACGAGGTGGCCTTCCGGCGCCTCGACCGGAGCTGACCGGGGGCATCCCGGTGACCGCGGGCT